>Ga0310813_10000542_pt1 | contig 23585 bp, 18 predicted proteins | sample YN3metagenome_FD_203086 | JGI IMG/M metagenome (GOLD analysis project Ga0310813, IMG submission 203086) | Soil microbial communities from experimental microcosm in Duke University, North Carolina, United States - YN3 | ecosystem: Engineered > Artificial ecosystem > Soil microcosm > Unclassified...
CCTTCTCGAAAAGCAGCCTTGATTTCTTTCGCCAGGTCTTCGGCCCGCGAGCCGTTAAACGCAAATGCGCGCACCAGCTTCTCGAATTCCTCGCGGGTCACTTCGCTGCTGAACTGAATGCTCGCCAGCCCGGAAGCAGTCAGGAGCTGAGCAAAGCCACGCTCGGCATGACCGCTCTCGACGGGAACACCGTCGATCAGCAGTGTGTCACCGGAGACGCCCAGCACGACAGCGCCTTGTCCACGCGCTACTGCGTCACGCAGTTCACCCCAGGCGACCTCAAACTGGGCGGTAGTGCGGCGGTGGTTAGGGCCGTACAGCCGCACATGCTTTACCAGAATGTTGAGGCTATGAATAAACGGTCGCGCAGAGGCCTGGGCCGCTTTGCTTGTGCCGGTGCTCGGAATAAGAGTCTCCCAGAGGTCTTGCCACTCTAGGCTAAGCCGGAAGGAACAGTCGCGCATGTTACAGAAGTCATGGGACGGTGGGAGATGGAGGAGTAAGGCTTTTAAAAAGAGATGGTTAAAAGGAGATGGTTAAGCGATACTTATCTTTCCCCGATGGTGAAGTTCACCGACACGTTGCCGTTCGAATCGACGGACACCCGCTTGCTCCACTCACGCGGTTGCGTGAACACTGGCCGCTCGACGCGTTTTGTGGTCAAGACATCGAATGAACCCTCCTGCCTGACCACGCCCCAACCTTCGTGCCAAGCCACAATCTCATATTGCCCGGACGGTACGTTGTCGAGGGTAAACTTCCCGCCGTCACCCGTCACTGCGTAGTAGGGATGACTCACGACCAGCATCTCAGCATTCATCCAGGTATGCCCGCCGTTGCATTTTAGGTTCACCAAACCAACCGTGTTCATGTCGCGCGAGACGACCTGATTTGGGAACGGAAACGGCAGGTTGTAGGTGGCGGCGCCATCCATATGCACGGTGTGCAAGACGGCGTCGGAACTCTTCATCTGCAATTTGCCGCTGGCCGGAACTAACAGAATGTGTGGCTCATAGCGGCACTGCTTTTGATCCAGGAATTGTCGTTGCAATGGCAGGTCCAAAGCCTTGCCCTGCGCAATGTCCTTCAGATAAACAACGGTGTTCGCGACCCCGCCATCGGGACCGATAATCAACCGTTCCAAGTCGCGGATTTTGTGCGCCTCGGGATCGCAGATCTGCGGATCTTTCGTGATTGCGACGGATGCCTGCTTCGGCATTGGACCAGACCACTTGACCGTTCCGGTGATTGTACCGCCGTTGTTTACGGTGACGGCCTGATAGGCCTGACCCGATGCGCCGCATGCAACCATCAGCAAGACGGCGCTCATGGCAGGGAACTGCAGGCGATACGACATAAGGCTACCCGGCAACAGATTCGTTCTTTCAAATGTAGTTGTGAATTTTGCCTGGGCAAGTAACCGGAGTAATTGCAGCCGCACGCAGTTTCGGGCGGCGGAACGGTTGCGCCAGGCACTTTCGGCGCCTGGCGCACCTGAGAATTTAGGCTCCAGCCATCACTGGCTCGACATCGTAAAGCGGGAACCAGGAAGTGGCGGTCTTGAGCTTGTCGTTTACGTTCTTGATGTTCTTCACGCCTTCGCTCTCAAGCCATTTGCGGAATGCGTCAGCGCCCTGCTTGGCGTAGACCGGAATTCCTTCTTTCCAGGTGGCGCGTCCGCAGAGAACGCCGTTGAACTTCACGCCGGTTTCGCCGGCCAGTTCGAGGGTCTCGCTGAACTCGGAATTGCTCACTCCGGCTGACAGGTAAATGAATGGCTTTGTGGCTACTTCGGCCGCGCGATGGAACAGGTCAATGGCTTCCTTCTTGCTGTAAGCCTTCGTTCCGCCGAACGACTTCGTGCCCTCGACGAACTTCATATTCACCGGCACTTCGACCTTCAGCACGTCCACGCCATACTGGTCTTTGCTGAATTCGCGCATGGACTCGGTCACAATGTGTGGTTTCTTCTTGGCATATTCAAGACCCTTTTCGTCAGCGCCCTCTTCGTATCCAACGAACTCGAGGAAGAAGGGAATATCGTTGGCGCGGCACTCATCGCCGATACGTTCCACCCAGGCGTGCTTCTGATCGTTAATGTCCTTCGGATCGTACGGCGTGTAGTAAAGCAGAATCTTGACGCAATCGGCGCCGGCGTCCTTAATCCGCTTCGCTGACCAGTGATGAAGAAGATCAGGCAACCGGCCCGCGCCGGTTTTGTCATATCCGGTCTTCTCATACGCAAGAAGCAGTCCCGCATTCTTGGCGCGGCGCTTCGAGGCTGGAAGCCCCCACTCGGGATCGAGCAGAATCGCGCTGGCATGCGGCGTGAGGACTTCAGTGACCAGCGACTTGAACTCTTCCATCATGGCGTCGGTGATCTCGCCGCCTTTTTCTTTGGCCAGCGATTTCTGCAGAGATCCGCGCTGGTCCATAGCGGCGGCAGCGATCACTCCGCGCTTGTCAGACACGCGTTGCAAACCGGCAAGTTTTCCCGGTGTAAGTTTCATAAGTCCTCCAATAATTGAGGTGGATTAGTGCGCCGGCCAGACAGAAGGGGACGGCTTACTATTGTAATACGTTCATCGGCGGAGAAGCCTGTCCCGTTGAGTTCGATTCCGCTTGATATACTAGCGTGGTATGTCCGTCCTCCAAAACATCGCTGCCATCGCTAAAGGCATGAGCATCACCTTCAAGGAGATGTTCCAGCCCACCGTTGTCGAGAACTATCCCGACGGTAAGGGGCCGTTGCGTGGGGCTCGATTCCAGGAGCGTTTCCGTGGCGTGCACGTTCTGCAGCGCGATGAAAACGGCCTGGAGAAATGCGTAGCGTGCTTCCTGTGCGCCGCGAATTGCCCGGCCAACTGCATCTATATTGAGGCGGCGGAGAACACGGCGGAGAAGCGTGTCAGCGGTGCCGAGCGCTACGCCAAGGTCTATAACATCGATTACAACCGCTGCATTTTCTGTGGCTATTGCGTCGAAGCCTGTCCGACCGACGCCATCACGCACGGCCACGGGTTTGAGCTAGCGACCTTCAATGCCACGAACCTGATCTATCGCAAAGAGCAGTTGCTCGCGGCGAAGCCGGCACACTTGGGAGCGAATCCGGTGTTCAACGCCGCTGAGGCCATCGGCGGAGCCCCGAGTGAAGCCGCTCCCGGTCAGTGAAGCGGTTGTTGGTTATTGGTTGTTGGCAACACACAGGAGATTGAGAGTTCAATAGTTTCTCGCGAAGTTTGACGCCGGTCTTCCATTGTGAAGGCCGGCGTTTGTGCATAGGACCTAGCTTTTAGCTATTGGCTATCCGCAGCCTTTGGCCCGGATTTGCCAGAGCGAGCAGTCGACGGCTGCGGGTTTGCGCACGACGGACGACGAACAACGATATCGGAATCCGCAGTCGGAAAAGAACTCAGACATGAAAACCGCCCAACATCATCCTCTTGAAAGGATTCTTCGCGATCGCATCGCCATCATTGATGGAGCGATGGGAACTACGATCCGCACCTATGGGATGACCGAGGCCGACATTCGGGGTGAGCGATTCAAAGATGCTCAGAAAAGTCTTCTGAACAACGGCGACCTGTTCACCCTGACCAAGCCGGAGATGATTGGCGACATCCATCGCCGGTTTCTGGAGGCAGGCGCAGACATCATCGAAACGAACACCTTCGGCGCTACCAGCATCGCGCAGAGCGAGTTTTTCGTTCCCGATCCGCGCGAGCTCGGCGGCCGCAAAGACCCGGAGTTTTATCAGAAGGTCATCGACGATCCGTTTCTCAAACAGCTCGCCTGGGACATCAACGAGCAGTCGGCACGACAGTGTCGTGAATGGGCCGGCCGTATCGGAACAGCCACTTCACGTCAGCGCTTTGTCGCGGGCGCCATCGGGCCGCTTACCGTTTCTCTCTCAAACTCGCCGGATGCCGACGACCCGGGATTTCGCGTGGTCACCTTCGACCAGGTAAAAGCCGCTTATGCCGATCAGGCGCGAGCGCTGATTGCAGGCGGAGCAGATCTCCTGCTGGTCGAGACCATCTTCGACTCGCTCAATGCCAAAGCGGCACTCGTGGCTATTAGAGAAGTATTTGATGAGCAAGGCAAAGAACTGCCTGTCATGATCTCCGCCGCCGTGGGACGTGGAGGCGAAACCATGATTTCCGCGCAGACGCCTGAGGCGTTCTGGAACGCAGTGCGGCACGTGAAGCCGTTGTCGGTTGGGCTGAACTGTTCGCTTGGGCCCGATTTGATGTATCCATTTCTGGAGGAACTCTCTCAGAAAGCGGACGTGGCGGTTTCGTCTTATCCCAACGCCGGGCTGCCGAATCCACTTTCAGAAACCGGCTTCGATCTGGGCCCGCAAGACATGGCGCGCTATTTGGCCGGCTTTGCCGACGGAGGGTTGATCAACATCGCCGGCGGTTGTTGCGGAAACACGCCGGAGCATATCGCGGCCATTGCGAAGGCGCTGGATGGCAAACCCCCGCGGCAATTTGGAGACCGGGACCTCGTGACGTCCGTCGCTCACTCCAGCGAGATTGAGAGCCGAGCGTGAGCGCATCGGATAGCGCAATCGCTGACGCGGCGAAATGGAGACCGCTTCGTCTCTCTGGATCACAGCCGTTCACCCAACAGCAAGGCGTTCACATCATGATCGGCGAGCGGACCAACGTCGCCGGTTCGCCGAAGTTCGCCAGATTCATCAAGGAAGGAAAGTACGAAGAGGCAGTAAGCATCGCCCGGCAGCAGGTAGAGAACGGCGCCAATGTGCTCGATGTCTGCATGGACGAGGGCATGATTGACGGCGTCACCGCGATGACGCGCTTTCTGCAAGTACTCGCCAGCGAACCCGAAGTCGCCAAGGTTCCGATCATGGTCGATTCCTCGAAGTGGGAGGTCATCGAGGCGGGCCTGAAGTGCCTGCAGGGGAAGGGCATTGTCAATTCGATTTCGCTGAAGGAAGGCGAAGGAATATTCCGCGAGCGTGCAGCGGCCATCCTGAAATATGGCGCGGCGGCGGTGATCATGGCCTTCGATGAACAGGGCCAGGCTGCGAGTTACGACGACAAAATTCGCATCTGCCGGCGCGCTTACAAAATCCTGGTGGACGAAGTCGGTTTTCCGTCCGAGGACGTCATTTTTGATCCCAACATCCAGACCGTGGCGACGGGTATCGAGGAACACAACAATTACGCCGTCGATTTCATCCGCGCCACAAAATGGATCAAAGAGAATCTGCCGCTCGCGAAAGTTAGCGGCGGCGTGAGCAATATTTCGTTCAGCTTTCGCGGCAACAACGCCGTGCGCGAGGCGATGCACAGCGCGTTTCTGTTTCATGCGATCAAGGCTGGCCTGGACATGGGCATCGTGAACGCCGGCATGCTCGAAGTGTACGAAGAAATTGAACCTGAACTGAAGGTGATGGTCGAAGATGTTCTGTTGAACCGGCGCCCCGACGCTACCGAACGTTTGGTGGAGTATGGCGAAACGCTGAAAGAAGCAGGCAAGACCAGCGAAAAGAAGACACATTCCGAAGCCTGGCGCAAGGGGACGGTCGAGGAACGAATTGCGCACGCGCTGGTGAAGGGCATCGATACCCACATAGAAGCCGATGCAGAGGAAGCGCGCGTCCAACTGGGCCGGCCGCTGGCCGTGATCGAAGGACCGCTCATGGCTGGCATGGGCATCGTGGGAGACCTGTTCGGCGCGGGCAAAATGTTTTTGCCCCAGGTGGTGAAATCAGCGCGCGTGATGAAGAAAGCCGTGGCGCACCTTACTCCTTATATGGAGGCAGAAAAGGAAGAGCGTGCCGCCGCCGGCGAAGCTGTGAAGCCGCAGGGAAAAATCATTCTGGCGACGGTCAAAGGCGACGTTCACGACATCGGCAAAAACATCGTGGGAGTCGTGCTCGCCTGCAACAACTACGAAGTCATCGACATGGGCGTGATGGTCCCGTGCGAAAAGATTCTGGAACGGGCGAAGGCCGTCAACGCGGACTTGATCGGCCTCAGCGGGTTGATCACTCCATCACTCGACGAGATGGTGCACGTAGCCCGCGAGATGGAACGCCAGGGATTCAAATTGCCATTGCTCATCGGCGGGGCAACTACCAGCCGCCGGCATACCGCTGTGAAAATAGCTCCGCATTACAGCGAACCCGTGGTTCATATTATTGACGCGAGCCGCGCCGTACCCGTCACAACAAGCCTTTTGAGCGACGAGAGCCGTGCGAACTTCGTCGCGCAGTATCGCGCCGACTATGAGGCCGTGCGCAAAGCTCATGCTGCGCCGAAACAACCAACGGTCCCGATCGCGGTCGCCCGTTCGCGCCGCACTCCCATTGCGTGGCGTGAAGAAGATATACCTGTCCCCAATTTCACCGGCCTACGCGTGCTCGACGATTTTCCGCTGGCCACGCTCCGTGAGTTCATTGACTGGTCGCCTTTTTTCCACGTCTGGGGGCTGAAAGGCGTTTATCCCCGGATTCTTGATGACGACAGGCAAGGCGCTCAAGCCACGCAGTTATTCAAAGAAGGCAACGTTCTCCTCGATGAGATCGTGCAAAAGAAGCTGATCACCGCGAGAGGCGTGTATGGCTTTTTCCCCGCCGACGCTGCGGGAGATGACATCCATTTATACGCGGACGGTAAGCGCGACCAGGTGCGCGAACGATTTCATTTCCTCCGCCAGCAGGCACATAGAGAAGGAGCCGAGCCTTGCCGGTCTCTGGCCGACTTCATTGCGCCGAAAGATACCGGATTGCTCGACCACATCGGCGCGTTTGCAGTCACCAGCGGGATCGGCTTGAAGGAACTCTGCGACTGCTACCGCGCCAGGCACGATGACTACAATGCGATCATGGCGGAAGCTCTCGCCGACCGGCTGGCCGAGGCTTTCGCCGAATGCCTGCACAAACGTGTGCGCGATGAATGGGGCTACGGCAAGTCAGAAAACCTCAGCATCGACGATCTGATTCACGAGAAATATCGCGGCATCCGCCCGGCCGCAGGATACCCAGCCTGCCCCGACCACACCGAAAAAGGCACGCTCTGGCGATTGCTTGATGTTGAAACGAATACAGGAATCAAAATCACGGAGTCGTTCGCGATGTGGCCGGGATCAAGCGTAAGCGGCCTCTACTTCGCCCATCCGGAATCGCGCTACTTCAGCCTTGGCAAGATCGAGCGTGACCAGGTTGCCGACTACAGCGAGCGCAAAGACATGAGCGTTCACGAGGTCGAGCGCTGGCTGGGACAAAATTTGAACTACGACGCTGCAGAGTAGCGTCTGGATATCAGCGCCCAGGTCGGGCCGACCAACCTGCCTTCAACCCAACGCATCTTTTTCAGCCATGATTCGCAAACTGAAATCAGGCGAATTCCGCCTTTACTCGCGCAAGAAAGATGCGAAGACAGGAAAAAGAAAAAACCTCGGAACATTTTCGTCGCTGGCCGCGGCCAAGAAGCACGAGCGGGCGGTGCAGTATTTTAAGAGGCATGGTTGAAGGGAATCTAAAGCCTCCAGAGATTCAGCGTCTCCACTCCCGTGTCCTGCACATCCTTTACGTTCCTGGTCACAAATTTCAGGTCGTAATGCAGAGCTGTCGCGGCCAGCAGTCCGTCGATCACTGGAAGCGTTACCCCTTTTGCCTTGCATACCCCGGTGATGTGTCCCCATCGGTCAGCGATGGCCAGATCCATCGGCAGGATGCGCTCCGAAAAGCGATCGACAAGGTCAGCAAGCCAACTCTCCAGCGAAGCTCTCCTCGCGATGTCTGATTGGGAAGCGATGCCCTTGCGAATCTCGCCAAGCGTGAAGACGCTGAAGTGAAGCAGCATCTCGTCGGCGTCCGACATCCAGCGCATGACCCCTGGATGAGGCTTATTCTTCACCATCTCTGATACGACGTTCGTGTCGAGAAGAAATCCTGTCACAAGTCGATATCTCGCCCGTAATCCGGTTCACGCTCCAAGTCGATTCCGGAGCCAACCAGCGGGGATTCTCGAAAGAACTCCACCAAACTCTTGGGCTGTCGACGGAGGGCGGTCAACTTTTCAAACTGTTCCGCGGGGAGGATCACAACCGCTTCCTTTCCCGACTTAGTCACAAATTGAGGTCCTTCAGTACGCGCACGCCGGAATACTTCGCTGAAACGAGCCTTAGCGGTTTGCAACTGCCATGTTTTCATGTAACTAGTCTGACTAGTCAGTATTGTAGGAGCAAGCCTTCCTGTTGTCAATAACCTTTACCCGGCCGCCAACTCTTTCGCTCTCTGTGCGGCCTTCACCACAGCTTTGATCAACGTCACCCGCAGCTTGCCTTCTTCGAGTTCCATGATGCCGTCAATAGTGCAGCCTGCAGGCGTAGTAACTGCGTCTTTCAGTAAGGCAGGATGATCGCCGGTTTCGAGCACCACGGTGGCGGCTCCTAATGTGGTTTGCGCCGCCAGCAGGGTAGCGATATCGCGTGGCAATCCCACTTTTACTCCAGCTTCCGCCAGCGACTCCAAAATGATGTAGATGTAAGCGGGGCCGCTCGCCGAAAGCCCGGTGACGGCGTCCATGTGCTTTTCATCGACAACAACAGTCCGACCGACTGCGTTAAACAACGCTGATGCTGCTTCAACGTGGGAGGCCTCAGAATACTGACCTTTGCACAACGCGGTCATGCCCTGGCCGAGCACGCAGGGCGTATTGGGCATGGCGCGGATTACTGGAACTCCAGCCCCGAGCGCGGTTTCAATTTGCGAGGTGTGGACCGACGCCGCGACTGAAATTATCAGCTGCTTGGCGGTGACCTTGTCTGCGATCTGTTCCGCGAGCTCCTGCACGACTTGCGGCTTAACACAAATAAAAATGATGTCGGCGCCATCGACAGCTTCAACATTGCCGGTGGTCACGGTAACGCCGAGCTTGTTCGAAAGTTCCTTCGCGCGAGATTCATGGCCGACGGTGGCGCGAATGTTTTTGGGCGCCAGCTGATGCTTCTCGATCAGGGCCTTGATGAGAATGCCGCCCATTTTCCCGGCGCCAAGCACTGCAATTTGACTCTTCGAAAAACTGTGCATTCCTCAGCCTCCGATAAGCACTCAGGCAAGACGTCGCAAGCAACGTCTCTACTCAACATGCAGATGTCGATTGAAGTTTGAAGATATCACACAGCTCACGGAGTCACGGTGAGCGAGATGGGAGCAGTGTGGGTTACAGATCCCGAGGTGGCCGTGATGGTGATGGGATACGTTCCTGCCGGAGTGCCCGGGCTGCCGGTCCCGCCACCCCCGCCGCCCTGCAGGCCTCCGCCACAGGAGACGAACAGAAACGTAAGCAGGAATGCGAGAATGCCGACGAGCGTGCGAACGAGTTTTTGCCGTCGAGTGAACCACACTCCCGCAGTCAGCGGGAATGCGAGCATCAAAATTGAGAAGCTTGCCTGCATGGTTCGTGGAATGGCGGCGGTGGTTGAGATGTTCAGCGTCACCAGTGAATCGCCCGCGCCGCTTCCCACCTGATTAGGTTGAAAGCTGCATGTGCTCAATGCCGGCAGTCTCGAGCAGGAGAAGGTCACATTGTTCGGAAAAGCGCCAGTGTTCGGGTTCACATCAATGCTGAAACTGGCAATCTGCCCTGCAGCAACCGACGCGCTCGGCGGCGTGGCGTTCATCGTGAAGTCGAAAGTCTGATTGGGCATCGCCGTGAAACTCACGGGAGCGGAATGTGTGATGGTGGCGGCGTCGCTTCCGACGGCAACGATGTTGAAGCTGTACGCCTGCGAAACCGGACTTGAAACCGTCACAGTGAAGGAAGCGCCGGCGGCAGTTGGAGTGATGCTTGCAGGATTAGGCGCGCATGTCGGTGGAGCACCTGTTCCACAGCTCAGAGCGACAGAGCTGTTGTAGCCATTCGTAGCTGTCAACGTGCCGTGGAACGTTGACGACACATTGACCGAGCCGACCAGGGCAGGATTTGCAATCGCGAGCGAGTAGTCCTGCGCCGCGGAGACGACCAACGTCAATGGCTGCGTCTTGGCTGGTTCGCCAGGAGTAGTGGCGCTGATCGTCACTTGAACTGCTCCGAGCGGTGTGTTGCCACTTGTCGAAATGCCGAGCGAGACTGGCGCCGGACTTCCGCGCGAAGGGACCACGGAGGCCGATGGCTGAAATTGGCATGCTGCCCCGGCTGGAAGGCCCGAGCATGAAAGTGCGACGGTGGCGTTGAACGCGCCTAATGAGGAAACCGCGAGAGATATTGGCGCGGTCGTATTTCCGGGGGCCACGTTCACGCTGGCGGGCGACGGCGCGCTCAGGGTGAAATCGATTACATGCAGTGTGAGCGCGAAGTCATGAGTTACTGCAAGCGGATCGAGGCCGACCGCGTGTACGTTGAAGGCGTAATCACCAGCAACGTCGCTGGCATTTAGCGAGAACGGCGACCCTGCCGGTGTCGGCAATATCTGATTCGCGGAAAGCGAGCAGTTCTGCGGTGGATTGGTTGCTCCAGCAATGCAACTCAAGTTGACCACGGCGTTGTAGCCGTTGATGGCGTCAATCGTTCCGGCGAAGTTTGCGCGTTGTCCTGGAAAGGTGGTGAGGGGATTATTCGCGACACTCACTTGAAAATCCGGAGTCGTGATCAGGTTCCATTCCCAGATCCCCCGTCCGTAAGTTCCGGCGCGAAGACGTTTCAGGCCTGCGGCATTGAACACCTTGAGCGAAGTCACAGCTACGTTGGGCAAGAAGCCCTGCTGCCCTGCGCTCGGCCCGACCTCGGTCCAATTCGCCCCACCAGTGCTAGTCGAGAACACCCCGACATCTGTGCCGGCGTAGACCGTGCCGTTCGTAAGCGACGTTCCTGCGTCCACGACGATCGCATTCACCGGCGCGTCGGGCAAATTAGCGGTGAAGTCTGTCCATGAACCTCCCGCATTTGTAGTCTTCCAAACGTGCGCGGTGTGAAATCCCATGATCCCGACATACGCCGTCTTTCCCAGCGGATCGGCCGAGTCGAGCGCGATGCTGGAAATGGGAAAGCCTTGCGGATTGATTCCTTGAGTGACATCGGCCCAGGATTGCGGGCCAGAATCCACGCTCGTGGTCACCCAAACGTGGCCACCTCGAGGCGTGGTCGGGATCGATGGACCCTCGCCGTTCGTTCCGGCGTAGATGACTTGAGAGAGTCCGTTAACGTCCGCGAGTCCGCCTGCGGCCAACGTGCGCACAGAATTAGTTTCGCTGCCGGCGCAGGCGCCGCTGCCGGTTTCGAAGTTCGGGCTCAGGAGTGTGAATGTTCCACCAGTGCTCGGCCCACGCCAAACCCGGCAAGTCGCTGCAAGGATGGACGCGGAGTTTTGCGGATCAAGAATGAATGGAAGATAGAAAGGGCCAGAGTCGCCGCCGAGCGTACTGCTGTCTGCGATTGGATCGCTTTGAAAATCCTGCCCGTGGCAGTTAATTCCATTCGCGCAGCGAAACAGATTCGTACCTGAAAGACCATCCGGCGGCGTGGCTAAGAACCATTCGCTGTCGTTCGCTGGATTGACCGCCGTAAAGCCGTCATCCCCGCCGTTCACGTTCGACCACGCTCCGCCGCTCTGTGAAAACGCAGTTGCAGGCGTGCCATTGTCCTGCGTGCCGCCAAATATGAGGTTGGGATCAGAGGCCGATTCAGATATCGACACGAACTGCGTCATTGGACCTAGCGTGGCGTTCAGGCTATCGAACTGATTGCTGAGACCGCACGTGCCGCTCATCAGATCGGTGTAACCATCGAGTGCGCGATAAATGCCGCCATCATTTGCAAAGTAGAGAAGCGAGGTCCCGTTCAGCACTGTGAAATCCATCGCATGTTGATCGGGGTGGACGCGCGCGATGTCACTGCAACCATACGCGTGCGTGAGATTCATGAACGTGTTGGTCGCAGTTCCGTTGCAGGTTGGGAAGGCGGAGGTCATGCGGCACTTGTACAGATTGGTGGCTCCCGCATACAGGTCGGTTGCGGAACCGTCGGGCGCTGCCAGCAGCGTGAGGTTATAGCTGGCTTGGGCGGTTCCGCAGCCGCCGAAAACATCGCCACAATTTGTGATTCCCGAATCGTTGATCTGCGTCCAGGTCGAGCCGCCATCGAGCGACTGCCAGATGCCTTGGTCGGTGTCGTTTGAATCGACGAACCAGACGTACATCTCGCCGCGACCCGACGGGCCGGAACGATTGGGTACCACGCTGATCTCGCCGCGATAGATTGGGCAACTGCTCGGCAGTACCGACTGTGCTGGACATGTGACCGCGCTCAACTGTCTACCAGGCTGAATCGGCAGACGTGTCCAGTTGATTCCATCCGGGGAGAAGTAAAAACCGTGAAAGCGGATCGCGGCGTAGAAGCCACCAGTTGCAGCATTGTAAGCGACAGAAGTAACAGAAGCCGGGCCAGTGCTGAGCCCCGCATCATTGACGTTCGCCGCCTGCCATGTAACGCCCGCGTCGGTTGAGTGGTACAGGCCGCGATTGCTGGTGGGAGGATTTTCCAGACCTTCGACGATGCCTTCCGTCGCCGCAGCCGCAGCCGCAATCACCAGGTTGGGATTTGTAGTGCTGAATGCGATTTGGCTGAAACCAATTCCCGCGAAATTGTGTATGCCTGTAGAGTCTTGCGAAATCAGAGTCCAGGTTTGCCCGCCATCGCCGGAGCGCAGGATGCCCAATCCATAGTAGGAATCGCCGGAGCTGTTCGTCTCGCCGGTTGCCGCGAGCACCACGCTTTTCGACGGATCCGGGTTGGCGGGCTGTGGTTGAATCGCGATCGCTCCGATCGCGAGCGTCGCTTGATCATCCGTGAGCGGAGTCCAGTTGACCCCGATCGGGCTGGGGCTCAAATTTCCCGCGTTGGTCGATTTCCATACTCCGCCGTAAGCACTGCCCGCGAACACGGTATTTCCACTCAGATCATTAGGGTCGATAGCGACAGCCGTGGCGCGGCCTGTAACCCAGCCGTAATCCTGCAAGCCGATCCCGCTTGCATCGGACGGCAGCGGAAGCGGCCCAAGCGAAACCCACGCGCCACTCACAGCGGCCGTTGCGGATACGGCAATATTGCGAGCGCGCAATTTTTGCGCGAGCGCCTGTTGCCTGAGCAATGCCGAACTTGGACCCCCAACATGACGACCCGCGCGTTGCCAATGCTCACGTTCAACAAGCTCACGTTGCCGCTGAACGGCGCTGTGTGCCGCGGAAGTTTGCGCGCTTAGGCAGGTAGCCAGGATTAATAAAACGCCGGACGTGAGATAAATTTTCATACGCGATCTCAAGCGCTCTTTTGAACCTGAGGTGCTGCGGCCGAGATTCGCCCCAGCTTGACCAGTCGCGCCACGATCGATCCGTTGGTGCGGTTGTGCGTTCGTGCGATCTGCTCAAAGTTCAATCCCCTGCGCAACTCGTCACAGATTTCTGCATCCTCCTGGCTCGACCACGGTTTTCCCGCGTTGCTGGGAAGGAACTTTTTGGTGCGCTCGCGCTCATCCTGGAATTGCAGGGCCGCCATGGCGCGGTGTAACGCCCTTACGGCTTGCGGGTGGTTGTATAAGCAGTCGGAGTTCAGGCTTTCGCCCGTCTCGGGGTGAACTCCATCCGCCAGCTTGCGCACGATGGACAGGGCCTCCGCAATCTCCATTCGAAAACCTCCGCGCGCAATGCTACGCAGTCGCCCGCCGGAAATCTGTGACGGATGAACATCGCGTCTGTGACAAAGCCCAGAACAGAATGCGATTACACTGTTGTGCTTATGGATTGGCAGTCTTTCTGGCTCACAATCCGGCTTGCGGTCTGGGTCACGCTGATTCTTCTCGTGATTGGAATTCCATTTGCATACGCCATCGCGTTTTCACGCTGGCGGTGGAAATTCCTGGTGGAAGCGCTCGTGGGCCTGCCGATTGTGCTTCCGCCGACGGTTCTGGGCCTCTATGTCTTGATTGCGCTCGGCCAGCGCAGTCCGCTCGGGCGGTTTTGGATCTCACTGACTGGCCAACCACTGGTGTTTACCTTTACCGGCCTTGTGATCGGCTCAGTGATTTATAGTTTGCCCTTTGCGGTGCAGCCTCTGGCTTCCTCGTTTTCCAGCGTTGATTCGCGCCTGCTCGCGGCCTCCGCAGTGCTCGGAGTTTCGAAGCTGCGAACATTTTTTCGCGTAGTGCTCCCGCTTTCTATTTCGGGGGTCGTAACCGCGACGGCGCTGACTTTCGCTCACACCATGGGCGAATTCGGCGTAGTGCTGATGGTCGGCGGCAATATTCCTGGCGTGACTCGAACCCTCTCGATCGATATTTACGATCAGGTGCAGGACTTGAACTACTCAGCTGCAAACAGCACAGCTCTGGCGCTGGTCGTGATCGCGTTTGTACTGCTTTCGGTGGTCTATTCGTTTAACCGTAGTTTGTGGAGAACCTTTCCCAGAGGCCAGTCCTTCTGAATTCCTCTACGATCAATAGCGTGGAAGCGATTGAGTCTTCCGGGCAGCGGAACCGTTCCGCGCTCGAAATCCGAATCTCTAAGCGACGGAAGGATGGGTTCGAACTCGACCTCGAGTTCGCTGCTCCTGACGGCATCACGATTGTGTTCGGCGCATCCGGTGCGGGGAAGACGACTTTGCTCGACTGCATCGCCGGGCTGACCGCGCCCGACGCGGGATGCATCGCGATTGCGGGAGCACCGGTTTTCGATTCCGCGCTCCGCCTGGACGTACCAGTGCAAAGCCGTCGTGTCGGCTATGTGTTTCAGGACCTTGCGCTGTTTCCGCATCTGAGGGTAGAGCAGAACGTTGGCTACGGACTCAGCGGCACCGACCGTGAGGAACGAAAACGTCGGGTGGAGAAGATCCTAGATTCGATGGAGATCTTGCCGCTTCGCGACCGCAAGCCGGAACAACTCTCGGGCGGTGAACGTCAGCGAGTCGCTCTGGCCCGCGCCCTCGTGACAGAGCCTTCGATTCTATTGCTCGATGAGCCGCTCGCGGCATTGGATCTGCCGGTCCGAATGAAAATCGCCGAAGACCTGCGGCGTTCGATTCAGAACCTGCCCATTCCGGTGTTGTACGTTACGCACAGCCGCGACGAGGTCTTTGTTCTCGGCGAACGGATGGTCGTTATTGAGCGAGGCAAACTCATTGCCCAGGGAACCCCGCATGAAGTGCTCACGGCGCCGCGTGGCGAGACGGTTGCGCAATTGGCTGGCTTCGAAAATATCTTCGACGCGCAAGTGACCGCGATTCACGAGGAGCGCGGAACCATGACCTGCCGTGTTGGATCCGCCCGCTTCGAGTCGTCACAGGTTGAGATCGAGACCCCATTGGTGAAAGCTGTGCCGGGAACGAAATTGAGGGTCGGAATCAGCGCAGGCGACGTTTTGCTGGCAACGTCAGCGCCGGTTGGCCTGAGCGCGCGCAACATCCTGGAAGGGAAGCTGGTCTCGATGTGGCAGAGAGACATGATCGTGGTTGCCCAGGTTGATTGCGGAGTGCAGATGTTTGTTCATTTGACTCTGGCGGCTCGCGACTCGCTCGCATTAAAACCAGGCCGCCAGGTCTGGCTGATCGTGAAGACGCACTCCTGCCATTTGTTGGGTAGCTGAGAAATTGCTATTTGAAGGACGTTCGATTTCTGCTTAAATCATCGCGACGGGGGAGCCACGATGAAAATTTATAGCCTCATGGGATATCTGGTCATTGCCTTTTACCTGTTGGCTTGCATATATTCTGCGCCGGTTCAGTTGGGACCATGGATAGGTTTTCTGATGGGCGGAGCCTATTTGATATTTTGCTGGTTCATGGGCGGCCTGTATCTGGCCGACGTTCTTCATCTCGGGATCGCTCACCGGTCACTCGACTACAAGGAATGGTTCATCAAGGCGGTGGCTTTAGTGAACAACGTCTTTGCGATCTACGTGGATCCGATCGCGTGGGTGAATCGTCATCGCTTGCACCATAAGAATTCCGACCATCACGGCGACCCCAACAAGGTTTCGAGTGACGGTTTCTGGCGGACCATGTATCTGTGCATGCTTCCGTACCGGTGCAATGAGACTCTAACCGGCGACAAGATTCTGAAGTCACTGACAATTCGCGTGCTTGCGAACCCACTTTTCGCAATCGTGGCGCAAGCTTTCAGTTTTTTGCTCTTATGGAAGGTAGCCCGAAGCCTGAAGTTCGCCCTGGTCATGTGGTTTGGCACGAGAATTTTCGCCCTGTGGGTCAACATGATCCAAAACTATTGGACCCACACCCGGACCTTCGGCTACCGCCGCTATCACGATGAGGACAACGCCATGAACGTTGGCGAGTGGCTGCCGGTAACCGCGACCTTCAGCGCTTGCCTGCAAAACAATCACCATCACTATCCCGGCCTTTTGCGGCTAAGCCACGACGAATCCGAATACGACTTCGGATTCTTAACCGTCAAGGTCATGAAGTCACTTGGCTTGGTGAAGGCGACGATCGTCGGCCAGAAGATACCCGAGGACGTGGCGCTGACCGCACTAGGTTTTTAGGAAGCTCTTTTTCTTTATTCCGAAAGCTTCAATCGTTTGCCCCCAGAAGCTGGGCGAGATTTCTTCGCCGTCCAGTCCGTAGCGCTCCGGCCAGTGGTCAGGGTAATAGTAGGTTCCAAAAATCTTGTCGATCCAGGGGAAGTGGATGGCGAAGTTCTTGTCGATGCCCTCTTTCTGAGAGGTGTGATGCCAGTGGTGGTATCGGGGCATGACGAGAAACTTCTCCAGCCATTTTGCGTTCGGCCCGAAGTTGCAATGGGTCCAGGTGGCGTGAAGGGTGACGAAAATCAGATACGCGAAGATGATCGCTTGCGAAAATCCAAACATCAGAGGAAGAAGGACCGCCCCGCGCACCAGCGTATCGTCTACAAAGTGCGAGCGTGAACCTGCGATCCAGTCAAGCGCCTTTGAAGAATGATGAACCGCGTGAAAACGCCACAGAAATGGCACTTTGTGCAGGGCCAGATGAATGAAGTACTCGACGATGTCCGCAACCACAATGGCTAGGAAGAATTGCACAAGCCAGGGCAGCCGGCCGATGGCATGTTGAAGGGCGGGAATGCCCAAATACTTTGTCGCCAGCGTGGCAGGCAGCAACACCATGAAAGACAAAATCTGTATCGGCAAATGAGTGGACATGAAATAAACCACATCCAGCACCCAGTCTTTTCTGAATGTTCCCTGCTCCGGATACTGCGGCCAGAGTCTTTCGAGCGGCACATAGATTAGCGCCATCAGAAACATATCAAGCAAAAACCAGTCAAAGCCGATCGCGGGCCCATTGTGCAGTTCTTCGTTGATCGGCACGCTGGACCCTCCCAGGAGCGTTGCCGCGGTAGCAAGAACTAGTCCGGTTAATCCCAAAACCTTCTTCTTCCGCAATATGCCGGAGATTACCCCGAAAAACATCGCCGCCACGATCAGGCATTCGATCAAGACGCGCATGGCGTGCATCGGATAATGCACTCGCAGCTCTGGCGAGCTCAGTATCTGAGGGAAGTGCAGGCACAAGACTGCGCCAAAAGCGAGAAATCCAAAAAATGCCGACAATATTCCGCTCCACCAGCCTGTCCCGAAGGCGGTGGGTTCGGCATCGCTGAAGAAATCATTGATCTTTTGTTCAATCACGACCTTTGCCCCATGCGACAGCTTAAGAGATGAGAATGCCCCGTATGATCAGCGATTTTAGGATGGCAGTAAGGCCTGAGCAAGCCCCATCTACGGGTACCGCCCAACTCTTCGTACTGACTCAGTCAGCGTCGGGCAACGATCTGGCGACAAACGAATCCAAGAATGCGCGCCAAATTGCGCCACCGCTTCGAAAATGGTCTTCCTGCCGACATTTGCTGGCCACAAAGCAATCAGGTACGTGCTGATTGCAGGGTTAATCGTCCTCGTTGTTGTCGTCGCCGCGGCTGTCGTAATTCAACGCCATTGGCCATTTACCGAAGCCGAAGTTCGGTCTGACCTGGGATCGGCCACTTCCTCGCAGGTCCGTTTTGGCAACTTCCGCACGCGGTACTTTCCGCCGGGCTGTGTCGCCGAGAACGTCGTTTTTCAGCAGAATCCCGGCACGCCGCTGATGGAAGTTCGCAGGCTTACGGTTGAGACTTCGTTTACGGGGCTGCTCCGGCACCACGTCAGCCTGCTCCGCGCTGAAGGTTTGCATGGTGTGCTCGAATTCAAGGGATTCAGGAAAAATGGTTCCGGGCATAACGCGATCATCGACAAGGTCGTCGCCGATGACGCCATCCTCGATATTCCGCGCAAGTCGCCGCAGGAGAAGGCGCAGTTCGTGTTTCACAAGTTCCTTATGACCAACCTGAACGGTGGCGGCGTTGTGACCTTCGATGCGCTTTTCGAAAACCCGCTGCCGCGGGGCATGCTGCAGGCGTCTGGTCAATTCGGCCCCTGGAACGAGGGCGACCCCAGCGCAACTCCGGTGCAAGCGAAGTATTCGCTCGAAAAGGCAGACCTGGGGGTGTTTCACTCGATCGGGGGCGATCTATCGTCAACCGGTGCCTGGCAGGGTAGTTTCAAGCAAATGCGCGTGGAGGGTTCCACCCATTCCCCCGAATTCGTCGTCAGCAAAACCGGACATGGTTTGCCGCTCGACACGGACTTCCAGGCCGAGGTGGATGCGACCAATGGCGACGTGATCATACGGACAATCAAAGCTCGCTTCGGGAAAGATGAGATCGCCGGCTCAGGCAGTATTGCCCGAAGAGACGACGGGAAACGTTCCGCCGTGGTTGATCTCACGTGTAATAAGGGACGTATCGAGGACACATTCCACCCATTTATACACAGTCCACGGTCACCTCTCACCGGCGACGTGGCTTTTCAAATGCACGTGGTGATTCCCTCCGGCCACGAGGCTTTTCTGCGCAAACTCGAATTGACCAGCACATTCAAAATTCAGAATGCGCAATTCACCAAGCCGGAAACCCAGGCGCGATTGAGCAAGATATCCGCGTCTCCTGGCGAGCAGCAGGCCCATGGCCTCGCCGATTTTGAAGGCAACGTGTCTCTCAGAGGGGGAGTGGCGAAGTTCTCGAACCTGTCAGTTCACGACGACGGCGCGGCGGCCTTCTTTCGCGGCGACTACGACCTGACCGACCAGAAAGTGAATCTGCACGGTAGGTTGAAAACGGAAGCGTCATTGGCGAAAACAACCCAGGGAATCAAATCAGTCTTCGCGAAGGCGATCGAGCCTTTCTTCAAAAAGAGACCGCACGAGACGGTCGTCCCAGTGCACATCGGCGGAACATTCAGCAGGCCTAGTTTTGGCTTGGATGTGGGCGGCTAGCATCGTCGGTTTGCTTTCCGATCTTTGCGGTTAAACGCTTCCATCCATGCCCGGCGAGGAGAAACGAAAGCCGGTCCCTTTTCCAGCCGTTCAATGCGCAGCGAACTCGAACTTTCGAATCACGACCGACTGATCCTGTGCCGGTGTTTGTTTAAAACACCATAGATTGATTCCTACCGGAGCCGCGACTTGCGGAATGTTGGTCGCGTCTGATGTGTACGTCTCAGTTTTAATTACTTCGGCAGTTGTTCCGATCGGCTGGGCCCCGTTCATCATTGTGAAGACGATGTGGTCAGGAAACCACTCGAACCTAGCTGTGGTGACGGTTCCCCCGTTGACTTGAAAGTTGTCCTCCCACGCAGAAACTCCCTTGGGCTTGCGGTGTCCGGTAGCCGGATAAACCGTGAAGTCGGCATTGCACGGTGCGCAGGTCTTGTTCCATTGCGAAAACTCGATATCGATTTCGTCTTCCGCATCGCCGCCTTTGTGATGCACGGGCCCATAACTGAACAATCCAAGCACGGTCGTCGGATCCATAGCGTACACGTTGCCCTCGACGATCCACTGATAAGTCCCGAAGCTCAGATCTTCGGTCGTGAACAATTCTGCAGCTGTCCACTTGTCGTTCTGCTTGACGATCTGCATGTGCAGGTATCCCTTGTCATCAATCTTGACGTTAGCCGGGTCGCCGAGCGCGACACCTGCCATGTGTCCGCTGGTGAGTTTCCACGAGCGGCCTGACCATGTGATGGTTTGGGCGTGAGCGCATGGCACCGCACAAATCGCGGCGCAGAGGAACATGACTGCAATCGTTCTCGACATCACTGTATTGTCTCCAGCGGTGGATTCCTTTTCGATGCCAGGTCATTTTTGGGGGTCAATTCCGCCTCGGCCGGCTTCTCGCGGCGGGGTTCGACGTCAACTGTGTCGCCCCTGTGCAGTTTGGCTTCGCCACCTTTTTGAAAGATGATCAAAGCAGCAGAAACAGCCATTCCCACATAACGGGCCCTGGACGCTCCAATGGAAGTATCCACCGCGTCATCGGCGATCTTCGCCGCTGCGAGTGAGCCGCCCAACTTTACCAAGCGATTTCTGTTTCCTGCCCGAAATATCCCTTCAGGATCTTTTGTGACCGGCGCCACCGGGTCATCAAAAACCAAAATCATCGAGCCCCGCCGAAGCAACCGCCGCGCCGGACGCGTGACTACGTGTCCGTTGTAAACCTTCCCGGCGGAATCCGTGGCCGTGAAGCGAGTGCCTGTCGGCAACTTTGAGCTCAGGTCTTGCTGAAGGATCAACTGCGCACTTTGGGCGGCACCAATCCCGGCCAGAATGAAAAGGCAAGTTGAAACTGACCCTATTCTCCACATAAACTTGCGCACCCCGACACTATACAAGCAGATCGGCCGGCCCCGGTGATATCCTCGCATCCGCGAATGAAGCTCACTCGATCGAAGCGCTTGCTTTGTCTGACATTCATGGCACTTGCCGCGAGCGCCCTGGCTCAGCAAGCACCAGCGAACCCTCCCGAAAACACGTTGCGTGGCACTTGGATCGCCTCAGCCGGCCCGACACAGATGTTTCGAGGACGCTGGTGGGCGAGCCTTCTTCCCAACACTCACAATAGCGCTCAAGGATCATGGACTCTGCTCAGCGACAGCAATCAAATTTTGCTTGAAGGCACCTGGTCCGCGCGAAAGTCTCCCGCCGGCTGGCAAGGCACCTGGTCAGCTCGCGCCGGCCAGGGCAGATCGTTTTCCGGAACCTGGACATCCGCTCTGGAGGACATCAATGTCAAGACTTTCCAGGACATGCTCAAAGCCGCCCTTCAAAAGCAGATCAGCGGCTCATGGCAAAAGGGACGCATGCAAGGCAACTGGTGGCTGCAAGGTCCTGGCTAGCTAAACCAGAGGTTGAGCTAGCGTCTAGTAAGGAAACAAGTCAATATGGATGCCCCACTGTTGCCTGAATTCGGCGCGGGGCAGCACGGAGTTAGGTGCCCGGGAAAGTGTTAATCGGAGGGTTAAGCGCGATGTTGTTTCTGTCTCTTCGCCGCCTTGCGTTGCGCCTTGGCTAATTTCTTGGCAGCTTTCCGCTGTTGCTTCGCCATCGTTTTTTGGCTTTTCTTTCCCGCCTTCCGGGCCTGCTCGGCACTATTCGGACCGCGATAGATTTGCGCGCGAGCCGGAGCCAGCCACGCGAGACTTATCAGCACGAGCACAAAGACCGCAATTCGTTTCATAGTGTCCTCAAGGCGGAACGTCAACCGCGCAAGAACCGGAACCCACACCGTCTTCTTGGCTTGCACTCAGCTTATGGTCCGCCGGAACCAGTGTCAATTCTCTAAAAAATGACCCCGCGGGGCGGCCTAATGCATCGCGCCGGCCGCCGGCTTATACACCAATCCGATCACCAGTCCCGCGAGTATCCACCCGATAAACGTGCTAATGCTCACTTCCAGCCCGAGCTTCAGGTTCATGTTCATGGTCACCAGGTTGGACATCGGGTGGATGCACGCAACGAAAACGCCCATCAGCAAGCCAAATTGCAGCCCCTTCATTGCCCCGGACGCGCCGTGGCACCAGCTCGCGTATACGACCACTGCCGCCAGTACTCCCACCAGCACCGACGCCAACCCGAATGGCATGTACTTCATTTGCATGTCCGATGACCGATACAACGCCGCCGAAGGCGCGAAATCCTTTCGGATCAGCCAGCCTTCCGTCAGGAATCCCCACGCGAAAAACACGATCACAGCCGCTACCGCCGCCAACAGCACCCGCGGGTAGTTCATGTGCTCTCCTTGAACAGCTTCGCTGATCTCGCCACGCGCGCGGCGCGGGCCGGTTTGTCGCCGAGAGAATACCTCCGAGGCACGAAAGAGTTGTCAATGATTCGTCTCCAGCAATGCGGCGCGGAGGAGGGTGGCCAATTCAAGCCCGCCTTTGGCTTGAGTGGGGCAGTTCCACAGCTGAACAAAGCCTCCCCGCCGCCCGCTCGCGCTTTCGCGCCGTCTCCGACTCGATCTCCACTCGTCCTTCGCATCCAGTGGCATAGTGGCGGAAACTACTCCACTCCCAGTCTTCCGGACGCTCACACAATCCCGCCCTGACCGGATTGCGATGAATGTATTTCAACTTTTCGACAAACTGCGGATAGTTCCGAATGTTGAAATCGTAATAGCGCTTTTGCCAGAAATGCTGTGGCCCACTCAAGCCCGATTTTGGCTTGAGTGGGAGTTTGCCGATCAGCCGGCGCGAGACTCCTTGCTTTAACGATTTCAGCGCGTCGTCCAGAGTGTGGTGTTGCGTTTCCTCGAGCCAGTCAGGAGGGGTGGCCCATTCAAGCCCGATTTTGGCTTGAGTCGGAGAGGAGGTGGCCCATTCAAGCCCGGTGTTGGCTTGAGTGGGAGGAGTGGAAGGGGCGGCCCATTCAAGCCCGATGTTGGCTTGAGTGGGGCAGTTCGGAGTGGGGAGAGTGGCCCATTCAAGCCCGCCTTTGGCTTGAGTGGGGGAGATGGGAGAGCAGTCAAAGGTTCTAGGATTTTCGAAATGGGCAACGGCAATCCCAGACTCATTCAAGACGATTGCACCGGCACTTGTGCAATCTCCAAATTCTTGTCAAGCCCGCTAAACGCCCCAATTTCCTCTAACCCACTGAATCAATTCCAAATAAAAACTTCCGAACCATGTCACAATTTCCCTCTCAATTTGCTATTCTGAGAATAAGGACATAAGACAAGGCGCGGACTCCCTCCGCGCCTTTTGCTTTTTAACCACATCTCCTGTTGAGGCGAGTGCTGAATCGGGAAAGTCGACAAACTATTTTTGTTCTTGGGTGGCGCAGCGCTTCCAGCGCTGCGATAGAGTTCCATGCTTGAGCGGCTTTAGCCGCTGAGGTGACTCATGGCCGCGCCACCGCGAGGCAACACAGGATACAGTTGTTACTTCATCACAGGTCTACCTTTCAGAAGCAGAGCCTCTTCCAGTCAGACAGAATGGCGAAGCTGTTTGTCGAAGTCTTGTCTCACTATCGGCTCCAGCAAAAATATCTCCTGCACGCGTTTGTGCTGATGCCAGATCATTTTCATCTGCTGATTACTCCCACGCTGACGCTGGAGAGGGCCATGCAGCTGGTCAAAGGCGGATTTTCTTATCGAGCACGCAAAGAGCTTGGGATCAATCATGAAATTTGGCAGCCGAGTTACTACGATCGCCGGGTCAGGAGTGTACCTGAGCACTCCGCTTTTCG
>Ga0310813_10000544_pt1 | contig 23526 bp, 11 predicted proteins | sample YN3metagenome_FD_203086 | JGI IMG/M metagenome (GOLD analysis project Ga0310813, IMG submission 203086) | Soil microbial communities from experimental microcosm in Duke University, North Carolina, United States - YN3 | ecosystem: Engineered > Artificial ecosystem > Soil microcosm > Unclassified...
GGGTGATGGATTCCGCGAGCGAGCAGCCGGCCTTGGCGTCCGGGATCAGCACGGTCTTGCCCGGGTTCAGCAGCTTGGCGGTCTCGGCCATGAAATGCACGCCGGCCAGCACGATCACGTCGGCATCGACCTTCACCGCCTCGCGCGCCAAAGCCAGGCTGTCGCCGACAATGTCGGCCACGCCGTGGAAGATCTCCGGGGTCTGGTAATTATGCGCGAGGATCACCGCGCGGCGCGCGCGCTTGAGCTCCTGGATGGCTTGCACGTCCGCCTCCATCGTCGCCCATTCCGCGGGCGGGATGACGTGGCTGACACGCTGATAAATCGGATCGAAGGGCATGGGATATTCCTTTCCCTTGGTTCGTCAGGTTAAGCGATGGATGGTGTCGGGGCTCATGGTGACGGCGTCTCGCCCGGCGACCATGTCGCGTGAATGTTCGGCATCCGGCAGCCGTCCGCCCGGTGAGAGTGGCTTAGGAGTGGATTGGTTCATCGGCCTGGCCCATCCCCCATTCAAAAAGCAATTGTTGCCGCTCGGCGTTCGTCAGCAAGGGCAGTTCGAGGAGCCCTTGTTCGGGGTCCGCTGCCGCCCCCTCCAGGAGCGTCCGCAAATGCCCGGCCAGCCGCGCGATGCGGTCCTCGTCGAACAAATCCGTGCTGTACTCGATTTCCAGTTGGATTTTGTTCCCGTCATCGCTCAGCACCAGGGTCAGATCGAGCTTGGCGGTTTGCGGTCGTGTGCGCAGCAGCTCGGCGTTAAGCCCCGGCAGCCCGGTGAATTGGGGTTGGCCGTCGCGATCGCGCCAGTTCAGCGCGACCTGGAAGAGCGGCGCATAGCTCGGGTTGCGCTCCGGCTGCACCGCGGCCACCACCTGATCGAACGACGCGGAGCGGTGTGCATAAACGCCGACCAGCCCTTCCTGCACGCGGGCGATCAGCTCCCGGAATGAGGGCGCGCCGCCGAGATCCGTGCGCAGCACCAGGGTGTCGACCAGAAAACCGACGAGCGGCTGCAGTTCGGGCCGCTCACGGTCGGCGATCGGAATGCCGATCGTCAGATCGTCCTGGCCCGTATAGCGATGCAGAACCGCTGTGAGTGCCGCTGCAAAAACGGTGAACAAGCTGGCCCGCTCCTGCCGGCAGAGGCGCCGCAGATTTTCCGCCAGAGTGGCGTCGAATTCGAACTGTTTCTTGTCGCCGCGAAAGGAGATCGCCGGCGGGCGGGGGCGATCGGCGGGCAGGTCGAGCAATGAAGGTGCGCCGTGCAGCTTGTCCCGCCAGAAGGCGAGATCCGCTTCGACAGGCGCGAGTTGGGCCGGTTGCCGCCGCCAGACGGCATAGTCGGCATATTGGATCGGCAAAGGCGGCAGCGCGGCGCTCTGCCCGCGCAGGGCCGCGCCGTAGAGCGTGGCCAGCTCACGCCAAATGACGCCGAACGAGGCGCGATCACAGAAAGTATGATGCATCATCAGAATCAAGGCGTGGTCGTCATCATCGATCTCGACGATCGTGACGCGCAACGCGGGCTCCGTGGCCAGCCGGTAAGGCCCGCGCGGCTCGGTGATCAGCAGCGTCTGCAGTTCGCCCTCGCGCAGGCTGGGGGCCAAATGCCGCAGGCTGAGCCTTTTAAATATCAGCGGCCACGTCTCATGAATGGCCATTGTCGGCCGGCCGTCCGTGGTCTCAATTGTCGAGCGCAGGGTCTCGTGCCGCTGGACGATGACGTTGAAGGCCGCCTCCAGCGCCGCGATGTCGACGGTGCCCTTGAAACGAACGGCTTCGGATTCGTTGTAGACCGGTTCGCCATGATTCACCTGCTCCATGAACCAGAGGCGTTCCTGGGCGGGACTTAACGGGCAGGGCCGGGTGGCATCCCTTAGGGGGATGGGTTGCGCCTCGGCGCGGGCGCCTATGCCGGAAGTGTCTTCCGGTTGCGCCGGTTGCCGCATCCGGCGCCGCACCAGCGCCGCCAGTCGCGCGACCGTGGCGTTCTCGAAAAAATCCGCAAGGGAGAGCAGGACAGGCGTCTTTTCGCGGATGCGCGAGAGGCATTGAATGGCCTGCAACGATTGCCCGCCCAACGCGAAAAAATTGGCGTCGGGATCGATCCGCGTCTGCGCGAGCAGCTCCGTCCAGATGCCGGTGATGATCTGCTCGAGCGGCAAGGCGTCGCCGGACTCATGGCTCTCTTCGCTCATGTTCGCCGCTAACGCCGTGGCGGTTTCCGCCAGGCGCAGCCGCTGCACTTTTCCGGACGGACCCTTCGGCAGATCCAGCACGATATGAATGCGCGTCGGCGTCTTGAAATAACCCAGATGTTGCTCGCAATGACTCAGCAAGTCCCGTTCGTCGCACGTCACCCCAGGCCGCAGGACCGCGAATGCCACCACGTCTTCGCCGACATACCGGTCCGGTACGCCGACCGCGGCGGCTTCGGCCACCGCTTGGTGGGCTTCGAGAGTTTCGTCGATCTGCTTGGGCGCGATGTTCACGCCGGCCTTGATGATCAGCTCTTTCAGGCGGCCGATCATGAACACGTAACCGTCCTCGTCCTGATAGACGAGGTCGCCCGTATGCAGCCAGCCTTGCGCATCCAACGCGGCTTGGGTGCCGACCGGGTCTTTGTAGTAGCCCTGCATCAGCCCGTCGCCGCGGAGCCACATCTCGCCCGGCATGCCCACCGGCATATCGGCGCCATCGCGGTCGACGATCCGCACCGTCAACCCGGTTGCCACGCCCAGCGATCCGATCTTGTTTACGCCGGGCGGCGCGGGGTTCAGGAACACATTCCCTGCTTCCGACGCGCCCATGCCCTGCAGCAGCGGCACATCGAATTTGCGCATGAAGGCCTGGTGCAAGGCCGGCGAGAGCGCACCCGAAGAACTGCGCAGGAAGCGCACCTGCGAGAGGCTGGCAGCGAGGTCTGCCCGATCATCCTCCCAGTCCAGAAGCTGCGAGACGATGGTCGGCACCAAAGCTGACCAGGAACATTGATGGTCGATCAGCCAGTTCCAAAACGCCCCGATCGAAAAATGCTGCGGCACCACGATGGAACCGCCGCTCAGCAGCGTCGGCAGCAGCGTCACGGATTCCGCGTTGGCGTGGTAGAGCGGGAGCACCAGAAGCGAGCGATCCGCCGCCGTCAGATTCTGCTGTTGCACGGCATTGCGGGCGCGCGCCAGGACGGAGCGCTGCGTGTGGAGGACGCCCTTGGGTTGTCCGGTGCTGCCGGATGTATAAATCAGCAGTGCCGCGTCGTCCGCATCGGGCGGGATGCTGGCGGTTGTCGAGGCGGCGGGCGCGCCGGCATCTTCAGATGCGAAAACAATTTCAACCGGCCTGTCGACCTGCGTCAGCGCGTCTTTGATCACGGTGCCGTACTGAAGCCCCGCAAAGACGAGCTTCGCGTCGCAATGCGCCAACGTGTACGACAACTGGGCGGTTCCGGCGCGCGCATTGAGCGGCACCGTCACAAACCCCCCATACATGGTTGCCAGAAGCAGTTGCGCGGTAAACAGCCCGTTATCCATCAGAAAGGCGATTTTATCGCCGCGCGTCAAACCCATATCGCAAAACTGCCCGCACAAAAGGCGCGCCTGTTGCCGCAATGCCTTGAAAGTCAGCGTGCGCCCCGTCTCAGGGCTGATCAAAAAAAGGCGGTCCGGCTCCGCCTCAGCCCAGTAATCCATGAGGTCGCGGACCGTGAGGTCGCGGACCGTTTTGATGGCCGTAGTGCGCAACATGCGCGGTGTTCCTCCCTGGCCGGCACGAATGAGGCCGCTTAAGTCGCGACGCCCCGTGCCATTTCATTTACGAATGTGAAACTATGTCGACAATGAGGTCAAGTCAAAATAATAATACTATTCACATCAACTTTGCTTTGACGTATTCTTAACAATACGTTTTATACAAATAAATATTTTTTGGACAATCGGAGGCGCTGGTAGCTCACTGATGTGCGACAGGACATGCTGTCGATCGGGATAGCCTAGGCTTCGCGGCGTCATAGCGTGGCCGCGAAAATGCTAAAATCTCCGCCTTTCGCATGGCAATTTCCGGTCAAGCGATGCCGTGGGTGCGGGCGCCGTGCGCTTCCGGTGAGATTATGGGGGCGGTTGGGACAGCGGGCGTGCCGCATCATCCGATTCTGGTGTTTTGTAAATATTTTTATGAAATTGTATAAAAACACTCAAAAATATTAAAAATATGACTTGTTTTGCATGATTTTAGTGGCGCATCGCGGTGGTGCATGATATTTTTCGTTTCGAGTTGCGTTTATTAAATCGGTCATCGTCTTTTTTAGGAAAAATTTTTATGTTTTTGACTGAAAAGACTTGGTCCGCCGAACACGCCGAGCCTGATCAGAGAGGGCGGGGACGTGAAATCGCCGGCAGAGGGGTCGGTCAACTGACGATATTCGTGTTGTCGTGGTTGGTGACCTACAACAGGGCCTACCTTACGGGCGATGACGTCAACACGTTCAAAGGCACCGGTTACGGCGCAACCCTGTTCCTGCCCCGGCTGAAACCCGATTGGATCCCCAATCGGGTGGTCGATATGTATGGGCGTAATTTGCTGGTGCATGTGTTCGACACGATCTATTTTCCCGCCAAATCCATGTTTGGGGCGGATTTCTTTTTCGTCTTCAAGCTGTTCAACGCAACTTTGTTCGCGGTCTTTCTCTGTCTCGTTTACCGCTACATGGCCGATCTCGTGTTTTTCCGAGAGCGTTCGTTGCGGGAGGGGCAGAAGCGCGATGGGGGTATACTGCCGAATCTCCTCATCGCGTTTGTGATCTTAATGATTTTGCCGTGGACCAACGAAGTGGGCATGGTCTGTTACCAGTTTCCCGCCTTCCTCAGTTTCGTGGTCCTTGCGGAACTGTTCAAATTGATGCCGCGATTTTCCCTGCCGGAACCGCCCGGCGTTCCGGCCGCGTGGCTCGTGACGCTCGCGTTCATCGCGGCGTTTTCGCTGGAAGCCTATAGCGCGATCCTGGCGGCGGCGATCCTGTTCGCCGGGATGCTGAATGCCCCGTGGCGTTTGCGCGAGGTCTGGCGCGGACCGGCCTTCATCGTGTCCTGCCTGCTGGCGGTTTTTAGCGCCGCGGCGCTGGTGATTGCCGCCCGTCTCGCGCAAAGGCCCGATGCCATCGAGAAAGCATCGCCGATCAAGCAAATCGAAGAATTTTTCTTAAGAAATCAATTGCTGTCGCATGATGCCAGACTGTATTGCGGCCTTCTGGTGGTCGGCGTGGTCGTGCCGCTGCTGGTTCTGGCTTGCCTGCCTCTGTATCATCGCCTTGCGCGAGGAAATGGGAGCGCGGCGGGCTTGATCGCGCCGGTCTGGCAGAATTTCTCGTCAGCCCGCTGGGTGATTTTTTTTCTGATCGTGCTGTTCCCGACCATGATCGTGACGAGCCTGATCTCTCTGGAAACCAGCACCAATTATTTTAGCCTCCATACCTACCCGTGGGGCGGTTTTTTGTTGATCGCCGCATTTTTTGCCGTTCCTGCGATCACCATGCCGGTCATATCGGCCTGGGAGGGGAGTTTTTTGGCTGATACGGCGCGGATTTTTTTGATGATGTTATTCATCTCCGGCGCAGCCATCCACGCCATGCGCGATTCGATGCAGGACTACGAGAACTCGGTCAGAATTCAGAACGCGTATCGCGCGGCGCAGGAAAACATGACCGGCGTGTTCGATACCGGCCTGTCGCTCGACGCGCTGGCCCTGCAAATGCGGCCTTTGCCGACCGCACAGTCGCCCTCCCGATTCATCAGCGGGTATCCGCAATTTTTTAAAAAATATTACGGGGCGGACAGCAAGCTACTGTTCCAGTGACGAAGGCGCCGGCGCGCTCGCGTCCGCCTGATGCGAGCCGCTCGATGGCGTCCATTCTGCATCCGTTGCCGAACGGAAAAAGCATCGCGGTCAGAAGGTTGGACGCGGGGCATTCGGACTCAGGATGCGGCTATTCGTGCGGGGCTGCGGCATGTTGGGCGATCGGTGCCGGGTCTCTGGCATAATACGGGTCGAGGATGCCATAGCACGGGGTATCGCCGCCATAGGTTCTGCGAATCAGATAAGGCGGGCGCTGCTTTGTCTCCATGTAGATCCGCCCGATATATTCACCAAGTAGACCAACGCTGATCAGCTGCACGCTGCCAAAAAACAGCACGGCGACGAAGAGTGAAGCATAACCCGGAACCGGATTGCCGGAGACGATCGTGCGAATAAAGATATAGAGCGCATAAAGAAAGGTGATCAGCGCGCTCGCCGCCCCCAGGTAAGTCCATACCTTCAGCGGGAGGGTCGAGAAGCTGGTGAAGCCTTCGATCGCGAAATTCCACAGCGCGAGGCCGGAGAATTTGCTTGTCTCCGCGGCGCGCGGCGCGCGCGCGTAATTCAGCGTCACCGTGTGGAAGCCGACCCAGGCGAAAATCCCCTTCATGAAGCGCTGGCGCTCGGGCATCTGCTTGAGTGCATTTACCACGATGCGGTCCATGAGCCGGAAATCGCCAACATTTTCCGGGATCCGGGTTTTCGAGAGGTGGTTATGCAGCTGGTAGAACCAGGCGGCGGTTTTGCGCTTCAGGACGCCGTCGGTTGACCGGTCGGTGCGGCGGGCCAGCACCACTTCGGCCCCGGTTCGCCACGCGGCGACCATGTCGGCGATCAGCGCCGGGGGGTCCTGCAAATCAGCATCCATCGGAATCACCGCCGCCCCGCGGGCCGCGTCGATTCCCGCCGTCAGTGCCGCCTCCTTGCCGAAATTGCGTGAGAACTCCAGCACGTGAAAGCGCGCATCCGCCTGCGTGAGGATCAGAAGTTCGCGCAATGTCTGATCCTTGCTGCCGTCATCGACGCAGATGATCTCCCATTTTGTGTCGGGTACCGCATCCAACACCGGAAGCACGGCGTTAGCGAAATGCTGAACCGTGGCCTCCTCATTATAGAACGGAACGACGAGAGAAAGGAGTTCAGCCATGTCGACCAATCCCTTCCATAGGGCGACGTGATGTCCCAGCCTCAGAAGATTTGAAATACTGTATCTCTGCCAGCCGGATTGCGGAAGTTAAATTCCGATGTGGGAATGATATTCATTGGTCGGAATGGAGAATAGCGGAACGATCGGTCGCGCTTTTGCAACCAACGACAACATTCCGTAGCCGGGGCATGGAGCGAAAGTTGTGCGTCGGGTCCGGAACCGAAGGGCGACATGTTGTCAGCGGCGCCAGGCGAGCGGCTAGCGCAAGTCGCTGGCGACGAGCTTGCAGATGCATGGAAGGTCGGTGAAAGGTTACGTTACAAATGCAGCGTCATGAAAATACTGTTGGGGTCCTCGGCGTAGTCGCCAAATGGCCCGCAGTATGTGAAGCCGGCTCTTTCGTAGAGCCTGTGGGCGGATTGAAACGCTTCTGCGGTTCCAGTTTCAAGGCTCAAGCGCTCGTAACCTCTGGCTCGGGCAACTTCGATGAGATGTACAAGGATGGCCCGCCCGGCCCCCCGGCGGCGCAATGCCTTGGGCGTACGCATGGACTTGATCTCGCCATGCTTGCTGTCGAGTTCTTTGAGGGCGCCACAGCCAAGCAGCTGCGGCCCCTCCCACGCCGTCCAGAGAGTGATCTCGGGCTTGCGGAGTTTGTCCAGGTTCAGCGCGTGAACACTCTCAGGCGGAGAAAGCTCGTACATGCTTTCCAAGTGTTCGTTGAGCAGTGCGTGGATCTCAGTGCGAGAAAGGTCGTCGATCTCGATCTTCAGGGCCATAGTGACTTGTTCCATACGGTTAGTGGCCGCCGCAACAGGTTGAGGCTTATGCAGTTACAGCAAAAAATCGATCGCCTGCGCTTCCAGTTCGCGCAGACGTTCCTCTGCTCCCCTGTGCCGCCACGCTTCCTGCGTAATTTTCCTTGAGGCTAGAAGATCTTTCTGGAACACCAACTCCAGCTTCTGACCAAAGTTTTCCCCTAAGATGATCGCGTCTACTTCGTTATTATAGACCACGCTGCGCCAATCGAGGTTAGAGGAGCCAACCATGGACCATACACCGTCGACGACAGCTGTTTTGGCGTGCAATACTACGCCCTGGCGTTCATAAATCTGCACGCCAGCCCGAAGCAAGGAAGAGTAATGAGAGCGTCCTGCTGCAACGGTGATATTGCTGGTGCTTCGGCTTGGTACGATCAATTCTATATCCACCCCTCGTTTTGCAGCACATTCTAGCGCTTCCGCAAGGTCTGGAGGCGGCGCAAAAAAACCAGTCGTCAAATGCACGGATTTCCGACTGGCGGCGATGGCGGTGAGCAGGGACTCATAGATGGCTGGATTGCCGTCGCGTGGCGATCCATCAATTGCCTGCACCCTCTCGTTTCCCACCGGCGCCACAGCGGGCTCGACCACTGGCAGCGGTGCGGGCCCTTTCTGCTCCTGCCATGTCTTCAGGAATAATCGTTCGAAGAGCTGCACCACAGGGCCGTCTATTTGGACGTCCGTATCCCGCCACGGTAGTTCGTCCGGCTTAGATGCGGTGATCCCACCGGGCCTCCGCCGGTTTTCATAGACGGGCGACACATTTACACCGCCGACGATCGCCGTTTTTCCATCGATGATCAGCATCTTCCGGTGATCTCGTTTGTTTAAATCCAGAGACGTCATTTTTAGTGGATCGAACGGACTGTATTCGAGAACGTGTACACCTGCCTTTCTCAATTCGCTAAATAGGCTTGCCGGCGTGTCCATCGCGCCCCAAGCGTCATAGATTAGAAATACCTGTACGCCTTGCGCTTGCTTCTGCAGAAGCAACGCACTGAATTGCCGAGCGGCTGCACCATTGAATTCATAGCTTTCCATCTCGATGCGATCCCGCGCCGTTTCGATCGCATTTTGCATTGCCAAGAAGCTTTGAGGACCGTTGATCAGAAGCTGAACCCTGTTCCCAGGTACGAATGACGTTCCTGTCAGAGTGACATTCTCTTTCTCCATGACGGAGAGGGCTGCCGGTTCGCTCGACGTGGGAATAGTGCAAGCTCGATCTGGATCAACATGCGGCAGTGAGACGCATCCCGTAAAACCGACCAACACCGCAACGGGCGCCCATTTCCTAAGCACTTCATTATCCCTTGCCGTAAGCTTGGGGACGTTTGCATGATAGCCGGCGGTTAATTATCGAGGCGCCAAGCTGGACTGCTGTCAAACCCCTCAAAGAAGAGTTAGCGCATGACGGTGCAGACTATGCGCTTGATAAACTGCTGTTCGATCTGAAGGCTGGCAAGGTGGTACTGCGGCATGGCGGTCACGTCAATCGTCGGTTTGCTTTGTGAGGTCAAAATCTCGACCTGGCGAAGCTTCGCAATGATCTCTTCGGGCTTATAAATCTTCCGCGGCATTCAACACCTCCACCTAAACAACTACGTCAAGGATGGCGTGCTTCTAAGGGGGCAGGCCACCACAACCGCAATGAGGGGTTCCGTACACGTGTGCGATCTCCGGTGCAGGAGGATGGTTATTCTCGCCTTCCCAATTGTCTACGGCATCTGCACATATGTTCCGGGCGCGTCGGCGAGCGGTGGCAATCCGGCATCCGGCTGGCCGATCGATGGGGGTGAAACTTGTGCAACGGCGCTTTCAGCGACCAGCCATCGTTGCCACTCGGACCACCAGGAGCCTGCCCGTCGGGATGCCTGAGCATACCAGCTGTAGGGGTCGATGTAACGTTCTCCTTCCTGCCTCGTTTGGATCCGGCAAGAGCCCTGATCTCGATCAGGTGGATTGACGATGCCGACATTATGTCCGCCGGTTGTCAGCGCGAAAGTCAGTGCGGTATCTGTGAAGAGGGCGATCTTGTAAACGGACCACCATGGCGCGATGTGGTCGCGCTCGGTTGCGACGACAAAGATCGGTATGCGGATGTCCCGCAACGCGATCACGCGCCCCTCGACCGCGAATCTCCCCGCGGTAAGACGGTTTTCTAGGAACAACCCGCGGAGGTATTCACTGTGCATTCGGGCTGGCATGCGTGTCTGGTCGCTATTCCAGGCCATGAGGTCGGTCATCTTTTCTCGGTCTCCAAGAATGTAGTCGCGCACCAGCCGAGACCAAACAAGCTCATTCGAGCGCAGAGCCTGGAACGCCGCCGCCATCTGGCGTGTGCTGAGGTACCCCTGATCCCACATCAGATCCTCAAGAACGCTGACCTGTCGCTCGTTGAGGAACAGCATCAGCTCGCCAGCCTCGGCAAAATCCGTCTGCGCCGCGAGCAACGTCATGCTGGCCAGTCGCTCATCATGATCACGTGCCATCGTCGCCGCAGCGATCGCGAGTATCGTGCCGCCGAGACAATAGCCGCAAGCGTGCACCCTCGCGTCTGGCACGATCTTGGTAACGGCGTTTAACGCGGCCATCACGCCGTCACGCCGATAATCGTCGAGGCCGATATTGCGGTCGCGCGCGTCCGGATTTTTCCACGAGATCATGAAAACCGTGTGGCCGTGCGCGACGAGCCAGCGTACCAGCGAGTCATCCCGGCTGAGGTCAAGGATGTAGTATTTCATGATCCATGCGGGAACGATCAGGACGGGCTCGGGAAATACCATCGTGGTTGTCGGCAGATACTGAATCAGCTCCATGAGGTCGTTGCGATAGACGACCTTGCCTGGCGTAATGGCCACGTCTCGGGCGATCTCGAATGCCTCGGCGCCGGCGGGTGGCGCACCGGCCAATTGCCGGCCGATATCTTCTCGCCAATTCTTCGCACCGCGAACAAGGTTGAACCCGCCTTCGCGCCCCGTCTGCAGGATGACCGTTGGGTTGAGCCAGGGTATATTCGCAGGTGAGATGCAATCGGCGGCCTGCCGCATCAAAAACCGCATCTCCTCCTCATTTCGTCGCGTCAGACCGGGCACATCGTGCACGGCCTCGAGCCACCACGCCTCGGTCATCACATGAAAGCGGGCGAACATGTTGAACGGCCAAATGGACCATGCAGGATCAGAAAAACGGCGATCTTCCGACGGCTCGCTCAGGCGGGGATCGGAGGAACCTCCCATTGACGCCGGAAATGAAAGGCAGAAACGAGCCGCCTCAAGCCAGGCGAGGATTGCAAGTTCAAGCTGTTTCCCAGGTGCTATTCCCAGTTGAGCGGCCCATTGCGACCACGCCTCGAAGATGACGCGCATGGAAATGCCTTGAGTGGCCCTCGCCGCGATTGCCCGAAGGATACGGTCGAAGGTTCGGAATTCGGGATGGCCAGGAGGTACGACAGTGGCCTGCGCGGGGGAAAAGGGGGGCGCAGATCGAGGAGGATTTTCGATTGGTGCCATTAATCCTCCATTTATGACGTTGGATCGCATCCGAGGCGTGCAGCGGAGCCCAATTCATACCAAGCCAGCCCACGGCCAAAAATGATCTCGGTCAACGCAGGCGCCCAACGCCCCCGGAAGCCGCGGTGCTTGGTCCCACGCTTCCCACTGGCACCAACCGCAGTCAGGCGACGCTGGAAGTCCGCGTTAAACCCCCGCACCCAGATCGCGGATCTTCACCTTGCGCGCGCGCGCTCGTGTGTGGTGACAAAAAAGCTTACTCCTGATGGCGCAATAAGACATTGAAATTTCTATGGAAGAAGAGTTCGGTTCAGAAATTAGTTTGCTCCTGAGGTGAACGAGAAGGGCCTATCGAGACTCTCATTCGTACAAAAATGTTTGCTCCTATCTTGGAGCCTGAAATATCACGCATTACGAATGAGAGCTAAAAGAGCCGCCAGGTTGCCTATGCTGGAAGGCGCAATGTCAGTAGCGGGCCCCTCAAGTCCAGGACCAGAAGCGAAAGCGCAGATGCGTCTCGGTGAAATTTCCCGCTCCAGGCGTATTGGTGTGGAAGGCTCCGCCTTCGTGTAGCATATTGTTTCCTAACGTTTTGCTGTTGGTGCCGTAGTTGACTTTTGCTGTCCAATACTGGCCGCCCCGCAGCGCCGGGATATTAGTTTGCGGGCTGTGGAAGCGCACTTCGAAATTGGTCGCTGATCCCGGCACCGATCGCGGGACACCGTTGGACCTGTACCCCAGGCCAAAGTTTATATTTGGCGTCGTTTTAAAGCGATTGGGTGTTCCTCGCGGTGCGAGTTGCATCACATCGCGCCATGTGACGAACGAGTTGGTCTGAATGGGCGTACCTGCGCCTGTGGGGGCCCGCGGACTCCTGACCATGCTGCCGGCGTTCATGAATTTGGCAGCGTATCGATCACCCCCCGCCTGATTGCCGACGCCCGGGCCGCGTGGCCCTGGAAAGTAGAATGCCGATGTGGCTCCGCCAAACAACGCGCCGATCCCGGCCCCTGCAAGCACGCTCCAGCCGACATTCTTGAACAGGTCGTCTTTTCCACGGATTGCATTATCGACCACTTGGCCCGAGGCGCCAGCAGCGGCCCCGCTGATGGCGCCACTGGCCACGCCGACGGCGATCCGTCCGGCCGTAGTTGCGGCAAAAGTCGCGACACGTCCGCCGACGGCAGCGGCAGCGGTGACGAGACCTGCGGTCGCCGCTCCGCCGGTCAGAACGCTGATGGGCCCCGTGACAAAACCGACGGCAGCGCCGATCCCGACTTCTTTCCAGAATCCTCCCCAATCCTTGACTTTCCAGTCGTTTTGCGCGGCATAGGTGAGCGCACTGACGCCGCCGCCCAAGACAGCGCCGACAACGGCGCCGATCGCAAGCGCCAAGAGAAATGCGATGAGCCCGGTTGGGTCGCTGGCTTGGAAGGGGATGTTGGAAACGTAGGGGTAGGGGCTCGCCGTTGAACGCAGCGGATCGGGCGAAAGAAAGCGTCGCGTGACCGGGTCGTAAAGTCGCGCATTGAGGTTGTAGAGTCCGGTCTCCGGATCGTATTCCTGGCCAATGAAGAGATAGCGCACGCGATCCGCCCACGGCCCTACTGGTGCTTGCGCCATGCTACCGAAGGGATCGTAAGCATAACCCGCGAGCAGTTTGCCGTCCTCCGCCATGACGAGGCGTGTCGAGTTCTGGCGGTCTCTAATGACGAAGCCTGGCGTTAGTTGGGGGTCGAGCACCGCGACAAAGCCGAACGGCCCCGGAATGTAGATCATGTTGCCGATATCTGAGCGAGTTTCGGCGAGGACTTTGCCGTCAGCTGAATGAAGATAATGCGTGTCAGCCCCGGGCGCGGTTCCCGCCGTGAACTGCGTTGTACGGACACGCTCGTCGCCCGTCCCATAGTCGATGGTAGAACGGGAGCCATCCGCTTTGAGGCTCTCGCTCACTAAACCGTCGACGAGATTGTAGGAGAGGGTTTCGTTGCGGCGGCCGGTGGCCGCTATCAGGTTGCCGCCAGGACTATACTGATAAGTCTCCTCTTCCGTCGCCGTCTTCATGCCGACTAGCTGATTGGTGCCAGGCTTGATGGTGAAGAGCCGCGTCTCGCCGCGCTCGGTGAGGGCGAGCATGTTATCATTGGCGTCGTAGCTAATCGGTGATCCGACGCTGCCCATCGAGCGCAGGGCGCCATCCTTATGGACCACTGCCGAGATATTACCGGCGGCGTCGTAGGCATTAGACCAATCATCCGTTGTGAGGCCGGCCGCGCTTGCTACGGGTCCCGGCGTGAAAACGGCCCTGGCAACCTGACCCTCGAAATATGTCGCGCCGTCTACCCCCGGTTTTTCCCAATAGCTTAGCGCTTCGGAAAAAGCCGCGCTCTCCGTTTCGGTCAAAAGATCGAGCGAATTATAGGAAAAGCGCCGTCGCAACGGCGCTTGGCCCGAGACGTTGAGTGTCTCCTCCGCCGGGAGTGCGGTGGCCGTGTAGCTGTAGGTTGCCCAGCGTGCGGGATCGTTGGCGTCGCCGACCGCGACCACTTTCCCCTGGAGGTTTCTCCGGTAGGTCACGACCACCGGCTGGGTGTCGGTCTCGAAAGTCAGGTTGGCGAGTTCACCCATGGCGTTGACGGCATAATGTTGGGTACGACGACGCTCCCCGACTCTCTGGGAGATGCTGATGATGTTGCCATCGGCGTCGTAGGCGTTCTGCTGCGTCCACACCGTTTCATCGATCTGCTGACGGCGGAACTCGACAGTGCGGCCGATCGTGTTCGTGGGATCGGTGCTCCAAGGTGGGATTGTCGCGAAGCAATCCCATGTGATGCGGGCCTCCCAGCGACCGTCAGTAGGCCAGTCGGTGTCAGCGAGCCGCTTTAGCAGGACGGGATCCCAGACGTGGTCGATCGTGCCCGATTCGAAAACGCGGCCGAGCGGGTCGTATCGCATATAGACGAGGCGATCGGCGCCATTGGCCCCTTTGCCGACGCCATCAGCGACAAGCGTGAAACGGGCGCGGCCAAGGCTATCGTAGATGCTTCGTATCTCGCCACAATCTGAGGAGTATGTGCGCAAGATGTTGCCGAGAGGATCGGCGGAGCGAGTCTGCGCATAGGCAGCATCTCCGGTCGTGAGGGCCATCGGCGGCAGCATCGTGGTAAGCTGCCCCCGCGCATTGAACCGGCGCGCGCTGTGACGCTCAGAAGGCCCGAAGCGAAGGGGCGCAATAAAGCGCCGATGAAACTCAGACAGGCGATCATCCATGAAGGCACGCGTACGCGAGCCGTCAGCATCACGTGTCTCGTTACCGATGAAAATTGCGGGTGGGACGCTCTCGCCAAGATCGTTGGGCAGGTTGGTAATGGTCGGCGTCTCGGTGAAATGCGCCGCTCCAGGGTAGATCGCATGAATGAGACCGGCCTGCCCCATGGCGCGCTGACGGTCGATCGGCGACATTTCGAGTAGCACACGCGTATAGGGGTATTCTTGGTCGTTGGATCGACCGTCGCGACCGTCATAATAGCGCGCGATCTCGCCGCTCATCGCGCCGCTTGACCAATCGAAGCCCGCAACGAGACCGGTGCGCAGTCCCGGAACGCCGTCGTCATAGCGCATTGGTTTGGTGGTGACCACTTGCCGCCCGAGGACGTCCTTGAGTGTAGCCTGCGCTGTCGCGCCGTTTTCGTCGAAGCTTTGACTTTGGAACGTCGTCGCAAGGCCATCACTGAAATCGAGGGTGATCGCCGTGGCGAGCAGAACGGCGGGACCGCTGAGGCTGAGCCCGGCGGCTGCGTCGCAGAAAAATTCAATCGGTCCCGGGGCGCTGCCGAGCACTGCCGCGATGATCGGTTGCCCGTCGAGGAACAGAGCAAGCGTCGTTCCGGTGCGCGTGAGGAGCCATTCCGCGGCTTCAAGTTTGGTCTGGGTGGTTCTTGCACGTTCAGCGCCGCCCACATCGAGGATGCGCCAGACACCTGCTGTGGGATCCCATTCGACGGCGCCGACGCCGGCGATGCGCAGGCCCGCGTGAGCACGCCAACCGGCAGAAGGTGGGGTAACCCGTAGGCGACAGACGATGCCGTTGGCAGCGATGCCGTTCGCCCAGGTGAGACTCGCCGGCCCGTCGGTGAGAAGCATGAGGCGGCCGCTCAGGGCTGTGGCAGGCTCAAGAGTCCACGCCGCAGCTGGCAGAGGCGTCCAGTTCTGGCGCCAACTGTTATCCTTAAGTGTATCGAAGGTCCCCCCGGTCGCTGAAGTGACGACCAGCGACGTGTTCGGGCGCGCCGGGTCGAAGGCACTACCGGCCGTAATCTGCCGCGAGTAGCCGCCGCTTGCCAGCTGAATCACCTGGCCGCGGGCATTGGTAGAAGCAAGCGCATGGTGACTTTCGTCGTAATAGGACAGGGTGGTCGCGGCATTGGCGTCGAGCTGCGCGGTGATGAGCAAGGTGTCGGCATCATAGACCCACGCCTCGGCGCTGCCGGGCAGTGGCAGAACCATGAGATCGTCGAGATATGCCGGGCTTTGCGCCCCGGCATTCGATACTTCGATGGTTAGGCTGCTCTCGCCTGCGGGCACCATTACGGTGCATTGGAAACGCTGCCAGCCGTCGCCAGTCGTATCGAACGGAATCTCGTGGGTCGCTCCGCCGGTGAAACGGATGATGAACCCACTCGAAGATCTCGTGCTGGAGTCATTCAAGAGCCAATAGTTGAGCGCAATTTGCTGTGTACCCGGCTGGATCGAAAGGCTCGCTCGGATGCCCAGCGCATTAAAGGAGGATGACAACTTCAGAGAGGCGCGGCCAGTATGCGCCCGTTCAGTCGTGATCAAACGCGTGATCGTCCCGCCATCGCCCGCCCGCCAGGGGCCATGTCTTTCATAATCCTCAAAGCCGACATAGGAGCATTCCGGATCTACGAGGTTGCCGTCGTTGCGCAGGCCAATATCGGCGTTCTGAAAGGTCGCGATTTGACGTACGCCGGAGACATCAAGGATCTGGCTCGTGGGAACGCCGAGCGCATCGCGCGAGACGCAGGCGATCCCGCTCGCTGCGCGACTGACCACCTCCGTGCTACGGACCCATTGCGTATTGGCGGAAGGATCGGCGAAGTTGAAGGCTGGCGCCAATTCACCCGCACCGTTCCAGGCATATTCGGCAATGGCATCGAAGGGCGCGCCGGGTGCGCCCCACTCATTACCCCAGGTAGTGATGCTTGAGGCGATCGTCGTGGCGTGCGTGACGTTGGTAAGCCTGGTTTCGGCCACGGCACCGAACTGCCGCGTCTGGAGCATCCCGGCATATTGCGGCAGCGTCCATGCGTAAGTGAGGCGACTTGTGATCGTCTCTGTCTTGCCGTCTGTGGTGCGATTTGTCGTGGACTGCTCGATCAGCGCTCCGGTTTGATCGTCATAGGCCTGGTCTCGCCGGCGCGACAGCTCGCTGGTGAGTTCGATGGCGCCGAGCGGCGTGAAGCGCGCAGCATAGACGTAATCGCCCGAGAAGATGCGCCAGGAGATGCTGGGCCGCACGACCGCCACCGTGGCACTTGGTTCAAGCGGCAATCCGGCCGCGGCGAACTCGGCCGCCACTGACGGCGGAATCCGCCCAACATCGAATGCCGCCGCGACAGAAGCCTCAATTGTGAACAGTCTGAGGAGGCCATTGGTCGCGACTACGGCGCGAATAACCGGCATCGCCGCCGGGAAAGGCACCCCAACCTTCGAGGCATCGCCATGCGCCAAGCTGAGCCCGCGCCACTCGGTCCTGCGGCGAAAAATCATCAACCCCTCAGCGGTAAATACGCTCACGCCGTATTCACGGCCTGTCATCAGGCTGTGATAATCGTTGAGGTCTGAGTTATCGGCGATGGGCAGGCCATTATAGTAGGTCGCCTCCGTCCATCCACCGACGGGGTTACCCCCAGCATCAACGAGGAACTCGGTAACGTGTGGATACTGCACCACTTGGCCCGTTGGGTCGAACAGCGCCGAGACCGTGTCGTAATCATAGGCCATATAGGTCTTCTGATAACCGTCATCGGTTGTCACAGTGCCGATAACATCATCGGTCTGGCTCTCTGCCAGACTGTTATCGAGGATTCGGTGAAGAACGAGCGAGGACGGTGCAAGCGGCGAGACATTCTTGGGATAAGTGGCGAAAGCGCGTAGGCCGGCGCAGGCAGCCGCCGAGAACCACTCTGCCCCACCGCCGAATTTCTGGTCGCCGAAACGGACTGTTTCGACCTTTTGTGCATCACCGAGCAGCAGAACGACGACCTGCTTGGCACCGTTTGGTAGGTTCTCGCCGTAGATCACGAAGTTGCCACGGTTCACCAGCGTTGCCGGGTCGCCCGAGGTCGAGAGGTCGGCGATATGCTGCCAGGTCTCGTCGGGTTGGCGCCGGTAGACCTTGGTGCCGCAAGTCATGACGTTACCTGCCAGCGTCGGCGGGAAGAGAGCGGCATTGGCGCCGGCGAGACCCTCGCCGATCCATGAGCCGTTCGTCGGCTGGTAACGGATCAGGGTGACCGCAGGCGCGCCAACCGGCATTGTGCGTAGCGCAAAATCTTCTCCGATCGCATAGGATGCCTCGGGACTCTCCGCGAATGTGAAGGCCTTCCAGGCGCCGGCGTCATAGCGGAAGACGCGCGGGCCATTCATGACCACCGACTGCGAAATGGAGGTATAGGCGGACGTTGCCGGATGCGTGCGCTCGCCAGCGAACTGGCCCGCAGCATTCCATTCGAGGAGCGTCAGCTTTCCGCCGGTGCCGTCGACGTAGGTAACCGCGGCAAAGTGCGGGCCGCAATTAAGCAAACTGCCGACATAATTATCGTTCCAGGCGACGCCGGGCTTGCTGATCGGGTCAGCGGTACGTGACCAGGAGCGATCGAGAGCACGAGAGTAGAGTGAGATCGAAAGACTTCTACTCGGTGCGGTGAACGCGCCAATCACGAGCCGGCTGCCATCGGTCGCCACGACCACGTTCTCGCCACCGGGAGTGAAACTCGTCTTTTTCCAGGTTAGTGCCGCCGGATCAAAGTCGAAGATGTGGAAATCGCCTTGGCCGGCGATCGCGAGAGCGATGAAATTATCGCCCGCGACCAAGCTGGCGCGGGCCTGGTCAACATTCGTCCTCAAACGAATGTTGATCTGCTCCATGCGCCAGGCATTGAGCTGGTAGGGATCACGCCGTAGAAGCAGTAAGAGCGCGGTTCCCACAGCGGTACCGGAGAGAGGCGGAACAAACAGTGCCAACAGATTCTGGGTCTGGGCATAGACAATGCCGTCGGCGTCGAAAGCCCCCTTGATTGGCTGTGATGGCATCCACGGCGCGCTCCAGGCACCGCCAAAGTTGTAGATCTGAAGTGCGAGCGTGCCGCGCACTTTGTCGAGCCACGTGAGCGCCATGTAAGAGTCAGATGGCATCACATAGGGCCGCGCACCTTGAAAGCCAACCGGCGGCTCGATCGTCAGTGATTTGTTGAAGTAGGCGTTATTGGACGAGTTGAGCGCAATCCTTTTGTATTGGTAGCGGAATTTCGCGCCGGCAGGATTGAGAATTTCGGCGAGGGCGCCGGGCGCTGCCGCATTGGCATCGGTGTTGTAGGCGAAGAGCGTCGGAGGTCCGTTGGCTATCCCATTGCTTGCCGAGTGGGCGGCTACCAGAAGGCGTTTTCTGTAGAATTTTTGGGCGGGATCGACAAAATTGACGAAGGCGTAATCAAACGTCAGCGTGCGTGCGATCGTGCGGGAAGCCCAGCTGCTGTATTCAACCACATGATCGAGGAATTTCGTTTCATAGCGGTCCTGATAGGCGGCGTCGGGTTGGCCGCCGTGGAGATGCGGGCACACCCACTCGTAATTTTCCTTATCGGCGTAGTGCAGCTCCACCGCTTGGCCGAGGTCGTCAATGATACTCGAGAGATAGGTGGCCCGCGTGTAGAAGCCGCTCGTGCCGACCGGCAGCGTGTCGGCGACATAGCCGTAGGCAAGTCCCACGCCCCAGGAATTTTCAATTCGCACCAGATTCCATGCCACAGCATAGGGGGCAGCATTGGGCGCCGTGCTGGCACCGATCCAGCCGTTCCAGGATAGCCCCCATTCGCAGGCTCCAGCGACCAGGCGCTCACCATAGCGGCGCCGGCCGCCATCCGGCATAGTAATTGTCCAAGTCTCGTTGCCTGGCTCATAGAGGAATTGCCATAATGGCAGGGCATTTGTGGCGAATAGGTAGGTCTCGCCCCGGTTCTCGATCAGGATCAGGGGAAAGAGCTTGCCGCTGTTCTCGACGCAGTAACTGCCACTCGCAATGTCGAGAGAGCGCTTGCCGAGCGCCAGGATGCGCTCTCTTGGAAGTGACCAACCTAAGCCGAGGATGGAAGCGGGCGCCTCCGCATTGTCGAGCTTCGCCGCGCGGAAGATGTTACTTTCATTGACTGCGGTTATAGTGATCGCGACATCCTGAAATCCGGGAAGACTCGCGATTGTTAGCGGCGCCATCACGTCACCGCGAAACATATTGACCGACGCGCCGCTGGCGTTGCTGCCGCCGATCTGTCCTTCAAGGCGATCAGGTTGGAGTAACGATCCCGTTTCGGTAACTGGATTCATGGTCATGTGTCGAACTCGCTGAAACGCTAAGCCCGCAGGGCATTTCCGATGATTTTTGGCCGACTGGGTGGACCTCAAGGGGGACCGCTACGGTCCCCCTAAGGACGTAGGCTGTTAGTCTTTTTCAACCGCAGCAACGCTACCGATGCCGGTGGCGATGAAAGAAAAATTGCGATCTTTGGCATTGCCATTGCTATCGCCGGTCTTGAGATAGAGCTCGCTAGGGGTTAACCGGATGATAACAACGTTGTCACGTGTGTTCCCGTCATCCGGAAAAATTTGCGTCGCAGACGCGCCGGAGACTTGTGCAAAGCCTGGACGAAAGGCGATAACATAGTGTCCTTCTGTGGTCCGGCTAACGCTGAACTCGCTCCCGTATTTGATGGTGCCGTCGCTATTGACCGTGCCGCCGATGATACGATCAGCCATGGTTATCTCCCTCTGGTTGAATATAACCGGATCGTATCAACTTTAAGTCGATTTGCAACCGTTGCAATTTTTTTGCCTATCAGCAAACATTTTGGTGATTATCCCCTTGACACACGTAAGCGGTTTGTTCTACTAATGGCGTATGGCAAGCAAACTCACAGTCCGTCAGTTCTTCGAAAAGTTCCCTTCGGATGACGCTTGCCTAGAGCACGTCATGAGCGTGCGTTACGGCCTTCGCCACGTCTGCCGGAAGTGCAACCAGGACGCCACGTTCCACCGCCTGGAAGGCCGCAAGGCTTATTCCTGCGCCCGTTGTGGTGACCATCTGTACCCATGCGCGGGTACTATCTTTCAGGATAGCCGTACCTCCCTGCAACTGTGGTTCTACGCGATGTATCTGTTCATCGCTACGCGTCACGGCGTGAGCGGAAAAGAGCTGGAGCGTACGCTGGGCGTCACCTACAAAACCGCCTACCGGATGGGCCAGCAAATTCGTGACCTGATGGCAAAGGCCAACGGCATCGAAATGCTCCAAGGCCATGTTGAAATTGATGAAGCCTATGTTGGCGGCTATCGCCCCGGCAAGCGTGGCCGTGGCGCTGCTGGCAAAACCATCGTGATGGGTCTGAAAGAGCGTGGCGGCAAGATGATTGCCGAGGTCATCCCAAACACTCAGACTACGACGCTGCGGAATGTGGTTCTGCGTAATGTTGAGGAAGGCTCGACCGTTTCGACAGATGAGCTGATCTCTTACAACTTACTGAAAGGCGCCGGATACACACACGGCGCTGTGAAGCACGGCGCGAAGCAGTGGGCAAAAACTGAGGATGGGGTGAAGTTCTCGACTAATTCGGTTGAAGGCTTCTGGCGGCTGTTCAAAGCCTCTGTTCGTTCGACCCATATCCACATTTCGGGCAAGCACATGGAACGCTACCTTGGCGAATTTACTTTCCGGTCGAACCATCGCCATATGGAGAATGCGATGCTTGATCTTCTGATAGGGGTGCTTTGAGTAATTGCTAGTCGGTCTTATTTCCCGCCAGCAATGGCGCGGCCTTGCTCGTAACCATCCTGATATGTTGCGTTTGGACTGATGTGGTGTGATGCAATGGCGATTTGGCGGTCGGTCGGTTTTTCCTGCGTGATCGCCAGCCATCCGTCAATGAAGCCGTCGATGTAGGTCTTCGGAGGCGCGGCAACCATCTTCACTAATTGGTCAAACTGATAGTGATCGGCTGGGCCTATCCCGCGCGCCTCTTCCTGAGCGATAAAGTCAGGCAATCGTCCGGCCACTAAAGCCTCACTCAGCGTCATTCTTTGCATCTTTAGCCTCCTTGGCGATGTACTTTTGACCTGGATGCTTCACCATTTCAGGATACAAATGAACGAGAACTCCGTCTCTCACCATTGAGTAGAGATATTTACTTGAGACGTAATTTGCCGTCTTCCCCAATACCGAGGCAATTTCTTCTGCCGATAATGGCTTCCAATGGCACAAATCAATAATAAACGCTTTCATATCCTCTGGTAGAACTCGCTTTCCAAACCTGCTCAATTTCAACCTAAGGGGGGCAGGTAAATCTGACGGCCCTAAAAGTCGGCGCTTTAATTCGCTAGTGATGATGTTGGCATCCATGTTAACATCATCACTAGCCGGTATGGAATGAAGTACGCCACCCGGAACATAATACGTGCGAGAGCCGCTGCCTTTGTCTTCTAAAATGTTCAGCTCACGTAGATGGCGCAAACTCTTGCTTGCGGATAACGTGTCTGCTTGCGTAACGCTCCTGTAGGACGAGTTATCAATAGCCCCCACTTCTCGAACAAAAATGAGGGCGCGCATTTGGTCTTCGGTTAGGCTGTAGCTCTTAAAGTGAGCCAGCCACTCCCAGTCCTTTTCTGACAAAAAGTGGTGGAAGAGGAAAATAGCAGAAAATTCATCTCCATCTCGATTGGAGCTAAATGTTGGTGCAGACAAGCCATGCTGCGCCATCACCTCCCTCATCACCTTTAAGCCGCTACCTTTTGTCTCGGCAAAGCGAGTTTCGTGAAGAATTTCAGCAATGTGAGGGTTGCGCAAAGCAGACCCTGGCTCACTAAAGCGTTCTTGTGATTTAAGGGAATAGCCCGGGTTTCTGATCTCAAGGCGGTTAGAATATCTAAGTATTTGAATGGGTTGTGCCGTTTGGTAGTTTCTGTGCATGACAGCGTTTACTACCGCCTCACGAATTACGCGGAGCGGAAGGACCGGCATGTCCGTTCTCATTCCTGATCTATCCTCTACGCGGAAGGTTTTCGGCAGATCATCCAGAATGGTAGCCATAATTCTCGGGATGAGAGAAACCAACGGCCCTCGTAGATCAAGGGAATCAAAGCGGTGCTCTGTATTAGAGACCCATTCTTTCCCCTGAACCCTGATGTAATCAACTCGATGGGCGGGGCTAATTCTCCTGAGAGCCGAGCTTTTCCCGAAAACTAACAAGCCTGTTTCGGTAACTTGATAGCCATCCGAGCGCTTGGCAACAGCACCCAGAGCATGAAGCATTTCGTCGTCAGGCCAGTTTAACTCTTCAGCAACAGGATTCGCTTCGGCCCTGGCCCGTCGATATGCAGAAAGCGCTTCTTGATCCATGTCTTCCAGAGAAGCCGAATCAATGATGGACGAATCGTACGAATCTTGCGCTTTAGATTGGAAGAAAGCAACGAGATCGTCGTCCGTGCAACGTTGGTCAGTCGGTCCAATCCGACGAAACGCGCCGCGTGGTAAACCTTGCCCCTTGAAATAAAGAGGCTTTTGGCTCGGGTTTAGCTCCGGGACATCTACTCTGACAACAATCTTGCTGCCTATTTTTTCCCTAGAGATATCGACACGAACCGGAATGTTGAACTTGGTGGCACATCCGCTCGCCAGATCAGAACTGACTTTGTCGGGATCATCACCAACACCCACCACGACATATTGAGGGAACAAGTTCATTTGTTCGCGTTCGACGCCAAGCAGAATGGTCCCGCCTTCTAACCCCGGCTCGTTGCTTAAGGCGCATACGGTCTCATAGACGGACGCCCCCAGGGTGCCAGACTCTATGCTTTTAGCCTCCAAATGCTCCGTTTCATCACCATCGTTTAGTTCGGCAATAAGGGAAGCAACCGG
>Ga0310813_10000545_pt1 | contig 23507 bp, 16 predicted proteins | sample YN3metagenome_FD_203086 | JGI IMG/M metagenome (GOLD analysis project Ga0310813, IMG submission 203086) | Soil microbial communities from experimental microcosm in Duke University, North Carolina, United States - YN3 | ecosystem: Engineered > Artificial ecosystem > Soil microcosm > Unclassified...
CGCCGGAGCCTCTCGGCGAGAGCTGGAGTAGCGCGGCTTTCTACAGTACGCCTAACAACGTCGGCTATATCAATCTCGGGTTCGTTTGGCAAAACAACCAGATGAGGGGACTTCCCCCATTTCCGGGCGGCAATAACGGCTTTGCAACCGGAGCCAACAACCTCGGTCAGGTGGTCGGTTGGGCCGAGAATGGCGTTCATGACCCTAACTGTTGCTGCACCCAAGTACTCCAGTTTCGTCCAGCCGTGTGGACTCTGGGACCACCCGATCAGATCCAGGACCTGCCCCTAATCACCGGAGACAGCTCAGGAGCTGCGACGGCGATCAATGACAATGGGCAAATCGTGGGCATTTCCGGTATCTGCGATCAGGCCGTTGGAAGACGCACCGCTAAGCATGCCGTGCTTTGGGAAAATGGCACTGTGACGGATATCTATCCGAATGCTGCGGCGCCGTGGTGGAATACGCCCACTGCGATCAATCAACGAGGCGATGTAGTCGGATTTGCCGGCGACCCGGGGTTTGTTGACGGCGACGTCCTACACGCGTTCATGTGGACTAGGGAGGATGGCATCCGACAGCTAAAACCTTTGCCAAACCGTACCCCAAGACATGTGGACAGTGAGGCCTACGGTATTAATGAAGCCCGGCAGGTAGTCGGTGTCTCATGCGACGCCGACCTGGTTGATTGTCGTGCAGTTATTTGGGATCACGGCAATACACCAACAGACCTGAACGATCTCAAAGCGCCCGGCTATTTTGCCATCCTGACAAGCGCGAAAGATATAAATAACGCGGGACAGATTACAGGTAGAGCTGCCGATCCAATTACGGGCGTTTTAACCGCCTATTTGGCGGTGCCCATCTCTCACTAAACCGAGAAGAGAAACAACGCGTGCCGGATGTTCGACTTTTGTCGACGTCCGGCATTCCTCTTTACTTGCGCGGCGTCGCAAACAAATCGGATTGGAGCGCGTACGCCGCGCATGCTGGCGAAAGCAGCCTCGCCTGCGCAAACTCAAAATGGGCCTGACTGGGCTCGAACCAGTGACCCTGCGCTTATCAAGCGCATGCTCTAACCAACTGAGCTACAGGCCCAAAATTTAGCGACTAAATGATTTAGCGACTTAAACGATTGGCGTCAACAAACACTCAACACGGATTGGCTATTGAAATGGAGGCAAGGGGATTCGAACCCCTGACTTCCAGCTTGCAAAGCTGGCGCTCTACCAACTGAGCTATGCCCCCGTGTGAATTCCGATATTAAATTGTCGTTCGCGGATTGCAAACTACAGAGACACCACCGCCGCACTCGTCGCAGAGGCTCGGATAATTGCGCACGGAGATAACGCTGCACCGAAATTTGCACTATTCGCAACGTAGGTGAAGGAGGGCGCAACCGAATCAGTTTTACCTTTCTCAATATTTGCGGAGCAAATTCAGTCGACGGAGAAGGCGATGAAAACGAAAAGCAAAATCGGTGGTCATATCGTTCGCAACGGCGCGTGGGCTGTGTTTCGATTACGGATTTCTCAGCGCAAGGCCAAACCCGGCGCGTTGAATTCCCGCAGACCAACGAACTCCTTGCGATGTCAGTGACAAGGACGTTAGGACAGGTCACCTTCACGCTTCCCGAAATTGCGGACACGTGCACTGATAATACGTGGACGCCTACGACGACGTGCCCGAAGGCCGAATCGGTGCCACGGCAGTTTGGACCGGCAGTGAAATGATCGTCTGGGGTGGAGACACCTATACTTCCACCGGTGGGAGATACAATCCCAGCACGGATACTTGGAGAGCGACCAGCATTACGAACGTGCCCGCAGCCCGAACGCATCACACGGCAATCTGGACCGGCAGTGAAATGATCATCTGGGGCGGAACCAACGGCGGCATGCTTAACATTGGCGGCAGATATAATCCCACCACGAATAGGTGGACTGCGCCGGCGGCAGATATAATCCCATCACAAACAGTTGGACAGCCACCAGGACCACCAACGCACCCTCGCGTCGATGGTTCTCCGCAGCAGTCTGGACCGGCAGTGAAATGATGATCTGGGGTGGCCGCGGACCCGTACCTCAGAACACCGGCGGGAGATATTGTGCGGAACCACCGCCTCCGCTTACTGTCATCGAGCCGAACGGGGACGAAGTCTGGACGATGGGAAGCGTCGATGAGATCAGATGGAAGGGAGGCAACCTGAAGAATAGCGACCGCCTGATAATCCAGTACAGCCGCACCGGTGAGCTACCTGGTTCAGGATTGCGCAGGACGTGCCGGCATTATCGTTCAGTTATTCGTGGCAAGTGGACAATTACCCCACTATTCAAGGCAGGGTAAAGATCTTGTTGCAGGGCAATCGGTCCATCATGGACCAGAGCGACGCGAACTTCACTGTGCAGAGGCCGTGGATTACGCTCGACAGGCCTAACGACGGTTGCCGACGTTCCTCAAAACTGAAAATAAACGAACGGCACGGGACCAGTTGCGGGAAACAGTTCCAGTGCGAGAAACGCGCAAACGTATGCCGGGATTTGAACGCGCGCTGGTTGCAAAGCCAGGCGATCAATGAACTGGCTGCGTTCCTGGGCGACAGCCAGGAAGAGAGAAATGAAAATCAGGACGATCGTGCCGGTCGTGAGGAGGAATTCCCCGGTTACATGGTCAGAGCCAAACAGCGCACCTAAGACATATGCGCTGGTTTGAAGCGTCTTCGGACGAAAAAGAGCCGCGCTTAAGATGAAGGCTGCAAACATTGCTCCAACGCTAAACGGCACAAACCAGCGCTTCTTCATAAGTTTGTCGATCGCTGTTCCTACTGTCGTCCGGTCGAAAAGACGATAACCGATTAACAAAAAGCCATGGTAGGCACCCCATGCCACAAATGTCCAGTTAGCTCCGTGCCACAGACCCACGAGTAACATAACAACAAACATATTGCGATATAACACGAGCCGGCCTTTTCTCCCTCGGCTGAATGGCATGAACACATAGTCGCGCACCCACGTGGAAAGCGTTATGTGCCACCTTTGCCAAAGGTCAGGCGGGTTCCTGGCCAGAAACGGCCGCGCAAAATTAAGTGGAAACTCAAAACCAAGCAGCTTGGCGCAGCCACGAGCGATGTCGGTGTAACCGGAAAAATCGAAAAATACCTGCATGAAAAAGGCGAGACAACCCGACCAGGCAGCCAGCCAGCCCGGATGGGCCATTGGACTGTTGAAATATGAGTCCGAGACGACGGCGAAGCGATCTGCGAACACCATCTTCTTTATCAAACCCGTGATGACGAGGATGATTCCGCTCTGGATGACAATTGCCGCCGGGCGTCGCCATGACCAGATCTGAGAGATGAATTGTCGGGCACGGATGATCGGACCGGCAATGAGATGAGGAAAGAATGCGATGAACAGCGCGTAATCGATCGGATTTCGGACCGCCTTCATTTTTCCCCAATAGACGTCGAAGGTGTAAGAAAGACTGGCAAAGGTGTAGAAGCTGACGCCGACAGGAAGAATAACCTGCAACACGACCGATGATTGAGGCACGCGCAGCAACGCAGCTAATGAGCCGGCAAAGAAATCGTAATATTTAAAGAATCCGAGTATCCCCAGGTTAACAACGAGACTAACTACAAGCAGCAGTTTCTTGCGGCGGCCTGTTGCGGTCTCCAAAAGGATCCCCAGGTAGTAATCGACCGCTGTTGAAGTCAGGATCAGCACGATAAATCGTGGATCCCACCACATGTAGAAGACATAGCTTGCCAGCAGCAGCAGGATCTTTCCGAAGCGGAACGGCACGCTGTAGAACAGCGCGGCCACGATGAGAAAAAAGATCCAATACTGGAAGCTGTTAAATAACATGTAAGACTCGTTAGGTCGGCAACTTAGTTCGCCTGATCAGATGCGCGCCCTCGTTTCACAGCGAATTGGCGCTCGGAATTATCTTGTGGCTTCGAATCAGCTGATCGAACGCGCCCCACCACCTCCGACACAAGCATTTCCGTGAATTTCTGCCGCCCTTTCGCGTTAAGGTGAAATGCGTCAAAGTAGTTTTCTGGTTGTTCCAGAAAATCGAACGTGTGTTCTGGGAGCGCAAAATTCGTCCTGTGAATGACAGAGCTTGGAAGGACGGATTCATGTCCACCTGAAAATCCACCCAGCGCCAAGTATGGACCGCGAGGGAGAGGCGTGAGGACGATAGCAGTGGGACTTTGGGAATAACGATCCATGATTCGAGGGATCCAATCGCGTTGTAGTTTGAGGGAGTACTCTGTGTCCGATTGGGATGGTTTAATTAGACTCTTTCGGAAAGCTAGCCTTTGAGCTTCTGTTAATTTTGGCGCGAACGTCACCTGTCCTGTCGCTGCATCGTAGGATGTTCCCACAAGATCGTAGTCCCGCCCTTTGTACTCCCGTCTGGCGTGAACTTTGCCAGTCTCTCGAATGCTTATCATTCGAGCGACTGGATGCGCAAGAAGATCGGCAACATCGTCCTGGTACGCTGAGCCGCGCAGTATGCACGCAACAAATGCTCTGGCCCCACCAGACCATCGTTGAAAACCAGAGGCAAAATTGAAGCAGTCTGAATATCGCAGCAGCGGAGCTGTCATGGAAATTCGGAGGCCGTCGGCGCTGCTTGGTTCATAGCCGATGCCGTAAGGAATAACGATCGCCGCGTAGCGGCGTCCGGTGGGATCTACTTCCCGAACCATGTAATACCATGTGTTAGCGGATGCGGCGGGTTCAGCCAGACTAATAAACCTGAGCCCATCCGGCGAACCAAGCTCATTCGCCAGTGTAGCGGAAAATCCCTCGGCTATGCGCGAGTCACCGAGAACCAGTACCTCCTTGAGACCTGATGAAGCGCGTTGTTTTTCCGCTCGCGTGATTCTCCAGATCCGTCCCGCGTATGAATTTGGAGCCAGAATTGAGACGTACACTCCGCTGTGAAAGACGGCAGCGTCCACGCAAACAAAGGCGACCATTCCAAGCAAAAGGTTTCGGGAAACGTGGAGCTGCCGAGGCGACGTTTTAGGCTCCGTTGGAAATACCGTTCGCACCGGTCCAGCCGAACTGAGATAAACCGCAAAGTACGAGAGCGCTGCCAATCCGATAATTAGCGCCCAGCGGCCAACAAGTTGCCACGAGACCGTCTGCCGGGATGATGTGTTCTGGGCAGACCCGAGGACAGCTACTTTGGCGAGCAATGTCTGTCGCTGATCGTCACCATAGAGTTCGAACACGTAACGATGATCTCCGATCCACGGAGCGAGCTGAGTACCTAGCGAACCGCTTGCAAAAGGAAGCGGTTTTCCACCGTCCTCAGTGAGAAAAACGAAACCCATCGATCCGGTTCCCGTATCCCATTCGATGTGCGTGCTGCCACGTCCGTTGGTAAGCATGACGCGCTCGGGATTCGCCGTGATAGTAGGCACATGCGAAAGTCCCGGTGAATTGCTGCTCGTTTCATTTTGTTGGGGAGCGGCTCGCGCCGTCACCATTGTTCCCCAACAGATGGCTAACAACGCCACAATGGCAGCCATCATTAATCGAATTTTCGGGATCACTGACCAGATGCGCCGTTGTCGGTGAAAAGACTTATGCGCGTGGCCTGTCATGCCAGCCTCACGATTGCGCATCAACAACCTCGCTGTGCCTGGCGACTCGAAATCTTTCCCGATCACGGCGTGTGAAGCTCGTGGCAATCAACAATCCGAAGAGTGCTCCTGCAATGTCCAGAAGCACGTCGTGAACTGACGGCGTTCTCGACTTAACGAACATTTGGTGAAATTCGTCGCTTGCGGCAAACAGTGCGCAACCAAGTAAAACTGCGCCAAAGACAATTGGCGTTTGTTTGCGGAGAGCCGGAAGGCTCCAAAGAGCTCGCCATAACAGAATACTCAGAACCGCGTATTCGCTAACGTGCGCGCACTTACGAGTGACGACGACAATTATCCACGAAGTGTTCGGGGACATCCCCGGTTTGAACCAGAGTAACAACGGAACGATGTATCGCGAAGTGTGCTCCGTAGACATGGAAGTGGTCGACCCGGCGAAGATCACGCCGAGCCAAATCAGCAATGGCAGCCAATGTTTGAGGAAAGATTTCATCCAGAGGTCAGGCGTCTGAAATCGGTGGTCAGCACGGAAACGCCGAACATCCGACAACGAACACCGCACGTCCAATTGCAGTAATAGAGTCTCTCGCAGTTCTGAATTGAGCATTTCACGCCTGCGAGGCCGTAGCGTTTGCGAAGGCGGATTGGACGTTGGACGGTTAACGCGAAATGCCACGGAACGAAGTCAGTGCTCCCCTCAGCTTCCAACCGATTTTGTTTGAGCGAATATGGGGCGGCCGGCGCCTCGAATCCGAATTTCACAAAAAGCTCCCGCCGCAGAAGCGCATCGGCGAATCGTGGGAAATTGTCGATCGTTGCGAAGTGCAGAGCGTGGTGGTCGGCGGCCCATTCGGCGGAAGAACTTTGCACGAATTATGGGCTCAACAGCGAGACGAAATCTTTGCGGATGTTCCCGACACTCCACGCTTTCCGTTGCTCATAAAAATTCTCGATGCGCAGGAGAAGCTATCGCTACAGGTGCATCCACCTGACAATGTTGCCACCAGACTGAGAGGCGAACCGAAGACGGAGTTTTGGTACGTGGTGGCCGCAGATCCACACGCCGAGCTTTTCCTGGGATTCCGCGAGGCGATCACGCGCGACAGCTTCGAGCAGAAACTTCACGAGGGCACGGTGATCGATCACGTTCACAGAATTTCGATTCAAGCAGGCGATTCTGTTTTCCTGCCCGCGGGCCGTGTTCATGCCATAGGCGCTGGCAATCTGCTAATCGAAATCCAACAGAATAGCGACACGACTTACCGCGTGTTCGATTGGAATCGAACCGATCCGGCAACTGGCACGAAGCGGGCTTTGCACGTTGAGCAGGCGGTTCAGTGCATCAATTTCGAAGACGTGAAGCCGCAGTTGATTCAATCGGAAGACGACTTGTTAATCAGCGATCCCGCGTTCGAGGTCCGAAAATGGAATCTTGATAAACCCCGCGAAGCAGCCCCGCTCTGGCAATTCACGATCGTTTGTTGCCTCACTGGAAACGTCGGCTGTGGGAACGCGAGCTTCGCTCCGGGAGAAGTTTTTCTTGTTCCAGCGCATTTAGAGGATCGGCAATTGAAACCACTCGTGCCGGGCACGAGTTTGTTGAACGTGACGATTCCGAAGCTGCAGCAGCCTTAGACCTGAATCCAGTTGCGTTGGATGAGCTCGCGATTCCTCACGGGCGTTAAATTTGTTTTCTGCTGCGATCCTTCGTGTCGCGGCGTAGACACAACGAAGGTGCTCGCTGCACACAATGAGAAGCAGACGAGGACGATCGCGAGTTTCAGTATCCGGCTCACAGCGCAAAGTACGATTTGTTCCTTGAGTTCAATGGGAATGCTGCGCTAGACGGCGGAGATAAGTAAAGCTGTAAATCCCGGTGCTGTGTCCGTCGGCCCAGCGCGGCTGCAGAGCATAACCGCCCACGAGATCAACTCCGACAAGCTCAAAACTCTTATCGGTGTGGCTCACATGCGGACGCACAATGTGCCCGAGCACATCCGGTTCGCCGCCGCAACTCGCGCAGGGACACGCGCGCCGCAGGAGTTCAAGTTTCAGAAACGATTCGGTGCGGTCATTCCAGGCAATAGCGAGTTCGTCTCCGATTTGTTGGATGTTCGTCGGCTCAAGCCGCATGTCAGCCCTCGATCCCTTCTTTAGCCACGGATGCACACGGATGAAACGCGGAAAGAACAGGATTGATTTCAGACTTCTGTAATCGGTGAAAATCCCTGTTCATCTGTGGCTCTCTGCTTCTTTGAGCGCTCACCAAAAATCGCTGTGCCAACGCGCACAAGCGTTGCGCCCTCGTCTATTGCAATTGGAAAATCTTGCGTCATTCCCATCGAAAGCTGCGGCAGTTTCACGTTAAATTGCTTCTCGAGCGAATCGCGTAATTCCCGAACTTGAACGAAAAACTTCCGCGAGTCTTCCGACTCCACAGCCAGCGGTGGAATACACATCAGGCCTTCGATTGACAAGCGCACCAGCTCCAGCAGCGCTTCCATTTGCTCACGCAACTTGTCAGGCGCAAATCCGAATTTGCTCCCCTCACCGGCCACATTCACTTCAAGTAAAACCCGCGGATACATTCCTTCTTCTTCCGCAATTCGATTAACGTCTTGCGCCAGCGCCAGAGAATCGACGCTATGGATTGTTTCGAAAAGCGGCAGGGCCTGGCGCACTTTATTTTTCTGGAGGTGTCCGACGAAATGCCACCGGAGGTTCGATGATAGCTCCGGAATTTTGACGCGCGCTTCCTGCACGCGGCTTTCGCCGAACAAAGTTTGCCCGGCTTCAATCGCTTCGCGAACTTTGTCAGCCGGATGCGTCTTGCTGATTGCGACCAGCTCAACCTCATCAGCCGATCGGCCCGAGTTCGCCGCGGCGCGTACGATTTGCTCACGAACGCGCTCGAGATTTTCGGCGACCGAACTCATGCGGAATTGTAGGGCACGCGCTGCGCCTGCCAATGTAAAATCACGCCGCTCTCAATTTGCGGGGCCTAGTAATTCCGCGATTATTTTCTGGTCAATTGGCAGTGAATTATCGACAACGGTGATTATGAAACGCTCCTCGCTCCTGATCGGAATTATTATTGCGGCGGTGACCTGTTCCAGTTTGCGTGCCCAAGATAAAGCCGCGCTCCCACCGAACGGGACGATCCCCAGTGTTCTCCAGGGCAACACGGGCAAAACCGTTGAGCTACGCTTGAGCTCTGGAGAAAAGATCGGCGGTAAAGTCGAACAGGTTAATGATAATGTCGTACTACTTTCCCATCTTACCGGGGCAGAATTCTTCGACGGCTTCGTTAACTTAAAAGATATTTCGGCCGTCGTGATTCGTAGCGCGGCGAAATAGCAGCTCGTTTGCGACTCTCAACTTGGTGATGATCTGCCGACCTGGCATAGTCTATTCGCGATTGTCAACGTAAGGTGCAATCGCTCATACTAGCGACATGATCACCAAAAACATCGGCATGCTCCTGCTCGCAATCTATCTCATCGCTGTGGGAGTCGTCACTCTCACCGGACTTGGCATCGGCATCGTCACTGGCGTTCTGGCGCTACTGGCAGGGATTTTCATTCTGATCGGGCGCTAGGCTTGGCAGAATCAACCGAGCATTTCTATCATCTGCTTTGCGAGCCTCGGCCCGATGCCGCTCTCCTCGTGTTTAAAGTAGACGAACGCCTCTTTCCAGTTTGCGTCTTGCTCGCGCACCAAATCCGACCAGTGTTTCACGTCTTCGTCGGTGTAATCTTCACGCCGAAGCCGTAGATAGCCGTAGTCGGCAGTGATTTTCTTCGGGGTAGCAATCGTGTCGGTGTCGGCGATACAAAGGGCGATGTTACGCGATTTAAGCAGATCGAAAATCTCTTCATCGAACCAAGATTCGTTGCGGAACTCGAAGGCCGCGCGCATGTCTGGAAACTCGCGAATGAATGAGCTTAGGACGGCCGCATCTTTCTTGAAGGTTGGCGGCAACTGAAACAGCACCGGGCCAAGGCGTTCATTCAAACCGGTCACGACTTTGCAGAAATACTCCAGTGTATCCCCGCAATCACGGAGCTTCGACCAGTGCGTCATTTTCTGTGGCGCCTTGAGCGCAAACCGGAATTTCTCCGGGGTTTGTGCTCTCCAGTTGTCGATCGTTTTCGCCGCGGGGATGCGATGAAATGTGTAATTGATCTCAGTGGTTGAAAATCGTTCGGCATAAAACGGCAACATCTTCGTCGTGGGCAAATCTTCGGGATAAAAATTTCCTTTCCACTCCGAGTACTGAAATCCAGACGTGCCGATCCAGACATTCATTTGGTCAGGCCAAGACGGTCCATTGTGCGAAAGAATGCTTCAACAGAAAAGGCCTTACGCAAACATCCGTAGCACAGCGCGCATCCGAATCGGGTGTAGCAGTCCTTTCAATCCTCATTAGACGAAACTGAGGGGCGAAGATGACTACCGCAATTCAACTAACGAAGGGGAAAACATGAAAAAGACAGTATTAAGCATTGCTTTGGCGTTTGTAGCGCCGTTCGCGTGGGGCCAGGTTTCAGAGACTACCACTACGACAACCACGACCGAGGGTAGCGGGACGATCACGGAGTATACTCCTGGCAGTCAGATCATTCTGAAAGAGAGCAGCGGACCGCGCACTTATCGCTTCGGCAAGTCGGTAACCTATGTGACCAAAAGCGGCAAGGTGTTGGATCCGGACGTGGTAAAAACCAAGGTTCGAGTCGGGGTACCAGTCCATGTCCATTATGTCGGAACAGGCGACAACATGATGGTTGATCGCGTAATCGTCGACGAAGATTAATATTTAGTCTCGTTCGTCTCCGACGCGCCTTCCTGTTCTGCCAGATGCGAACAGCAAGGCGCGTTTTTTTTCGTGCAGCGGCTCTGAGCTCGTAAAACGTGAAGACCAATGGATGTCTGAAACACGAAATGTGTGTGTTATGAAGCTACAAATCAAAGGGAACTGGAACGAAATGAAAGGCAAACTAAAGCAGAAATATGGTCAACTCACTGACGATGATTTGGCCTTTGCCGAGGGCAAGGAGGACGAGCTTCTCGGTCGTCTTCAAAAGAGGTTAGGCAAATCAAGAGATCAGCTTCGATCTGAGATTGAGCAGATGTGATTCTATTAATAGCTGAATTCGCTCCGGCGATTGATCGTCTGTTTGGCCATCACCGGAAAATTGCGTCGAAACGCCTAAATTCGGCGCCGACCAGTGACTCACGCCCGCGGTTTGTTCCCCAGAACAACACGCACCTCGTGTTGGACGCCATCGTCGCTCAAGTTCACAACATCGTCCGCTGCTGAAACTCCATCCACTGTCGTCACGACGACACCGCTGGAACAGTGCTCAGGATTCTCGACGCTAATGTGATAGTTGGTGTTTTTGAAACGGTAACGCAGATGAAAACCGGGCCAGGCTTTCGGTATAACGGGATTAATGGTGAGTGTATCGCCGCAGCGTTGAAACCCCAGAACTTCTTCCAGCCAGACGCGATAAGTCCATGCTGCCGCGCCGGTATACCAAGTCCAACCACCGCGCCCGACATTGCCCACTAGCGAGTAAACGTCACCCGGCACCACGTATGGCTCGACCTTGTAGCGTTCGCAGTCTTTCTCGTCCCGGGCGTGCTCCACAGGATTGAGCATTCGCAGGAGTTGGACGGCTTTGTCGCCATCGCCTTGGCGCGCGAAAGCCATGGCCACCCACGTTGCGGCATGCGTGTATTGGCCGCCATTTTCCCGAACGCCGGGTGGATAACCCTTGATATAGCCAACATCGGCAGTGGTTTTGTCGAAAGGCGGAGTAAAGAGTAAAATCAAATTGTCGGCGTCACGCACAAGATTTTTCTCGAGGGATCGCAGCGCTACATCAACACGATCGGCCACGCCAGCACCGGAAATGGCGGCCCAGCTTTGCGGCAATGAATCGATGCGGGCCTCGCTATTTTCGCTGGAGCCCAGGGGTGTGCCATCGTCGAGGTATGCGCGACGATACCACTCCCCGTCCCATCCATGTGCATCAACTGCTTTAGCCAACTGCGCCGCGCGCGCGTTGCATTTACGGGCTTCATCGTCCAAGCCGCGGAGGATGAGCAGCTCAGCGAAACCTTGTAATACGCAAATTTCAAACCAGGCGAGCCAGATGCTTTCGCCTTTGCCGGCCAATCCAACGCGATTAAAGCCATCATTCCAATCGCCACTTCCGATCAAAGGCAGCCCATGAGGACCGGCTGTATCGGAGCGCGCTATCGCCCGCTGGCAATGTTCGAGCAGAGAACCTTCAGTGGCGGAAGCAGTCGGAATGGAAAAGCTCTCAGTCTGTTGTTCCTCCAGTGGTTTGGCGTCGAGGAAGGGAACCATCTGATCGAGGATTGCGGCGTCACCAGTAGTACGAATGTAATGTGCGGTGACGAAGGGAAGCCAGAGAAGATCGTCACTCATCCGCGTCCGAACGCCTGCGCCAGATTCTGGGTGCCACCAATGTTGGACATCGCCTTCCAGGAATTGTCGCGCTGCGGCGCGCAAAATGTGATCGCGCGCCAACTCCGGCGCGGAATGCACCAAGGCCATCACATCCTGCAACTGGTCACGGAATCCGTAGGCACCGCTCGATTGGTAAAGAGCCGAACGGCCCCAGATTCGGCAGCTGAGAGTCTGATAAACCAACCAACGGTTGAGCAAAAAATTCGTGGAAAGCTCAGGTGTTTCCACTTCGATGGTGCTAAGGAGTCGGTCCCACCATTGGCGGGTCTTCTGGAAAGCGGCTTCGACATTAGCGGGATCGCGAAAATGCCTAACGAATCCACGCGCTTTTTCTTCGTCATCCGCCTGGCCGAGGACAAAAGTCATTTCAGCGGTGTGCCCTGGTTCAATCTCCACTATCACCTGCACGGCGGCACAAGGGTCAACGCCCGCGCTGACATCCCCGGACAATCGTTCGTACTGCATCGCTGCCGGATCACTCAGCGACCGGTTACGCCCAATGAACCCCGCACGATCCGCGGTGAACGAAGCAGGCGTCGGAGCCGAACTGGCAAAAGTGATGCAATCGCAAAATTCGGGATTGTAAGAATTACGCGCGAACACGCTCTGGCTCTGAAGATCCCATTTCGTAACAACGTGCATACCGGTTTCCTCTGGATCCGATCCGAGAACGAGAGTGGCGTAAGCGGTGACAGTCAGCTTTCGCCGCCGAGATGAACTGTTGCGCAAGCGCAGGCGCTGCAAGCGTACGGGTTTTCCCCCGGCCTCGTCGACCGGCACGAACGTGAGCAACCGTTGTTCGATCGCATGGCTGTTGTGCTCAAATGTTGTGTAACCCTGACCATGTCGTGCACGATATGCGTCTTTTTCTCGAACTGGTTTGGCTGTTGGCGACCAAAAGACGTTCAGCTCATCATCACGGATGTAGATAGCGGTTCCCGGCGGATCGCAGATCGGATCGTTAAACCACGGCGTGATGCGATCGTTTTGACTATTGCGGCCCCAGACAAATTCCGCGCCAGATTCAGAAATCAACGCCCCGAAGTTTGCGTTCGCCATCACATTGATCCACGGAAGCGGCGTATGTCGGTTCGGTCCGAGATAAATGACAAATTCCTTCCCGTCCTCAGTAAAGCCGCCGACACCATTAAAGTATTTCAACTCCATAAAAGCCAAGGGCGCAGAGGGCTCTTCGTTGAACTGGCGCGCGGGCAATAGTTGATGCGGCTTCGCTGCCGCTGGAGCGCTCGCGGCAAGTTGCTGGCGCAATGTCCCCCGCGCTGCGACCAATACGATTCGTGCAGCGGCTTGCAGTGCGAGCAGCTCTTCTTTCGAAATTTTTGTTGCCGAGCGGAGATACACGCCGCCCGGTTGATCCACACCGGTGAAGTGCGCCTGCGCTTCGGTGAGCCGGCGCAAATGTTCGGTCAATGGCTCCTCGTAACTCCCGACTTCCTCGCTGACCAGGACAAGATCGACTTTGAGACCGCGGAGATGCCAAAAGGTATGTGCAGTCAATATCTCTCGCACAAGATCCATGTCGCGAACATGACCAATCATGACGATCACAATCGGCAGATCTCCCGAAATGCCTTGTCGCCAAAGCGCTCGCTGACCTTCTGCCCGGCCGAGACGTCCCGGCGCCGGTCGAAGTTGCGCTTGTGGAAGGATGATCAGGCCGGCCAGTTGTTGAAATGTTTGCACATCGGCCCTGCGAATGTGCAGGCGGCGCATCTCCAGCTGGGAATGGGTCCATGCGGTTTCAAAGGCTCTCATACAAGTGTGAAACTCAGAATAGCGCGCCGCCAGCGTAACAACTGCTTCGCGCGAATCTGCCACAACGGTGACGAGGGCGAACTGAAACCGCTGGTTAGGCAAAATTGTCACGCGACGTCGCAGACTGAATATCGGATCGAGCACCGCACCGACAGTGTTCGTTAGACCTCGCGTGAGTGCTTCCGGATTTTCCGGCGTACGACCCCGGCCAAGAAACTTGGCTCGATCGGTTTCGAATTCCGCCCCCTCGACGGCGCTTTCCGGAACCATGAGATGCGCGACCCAGACCGGACGATCGTCGGGACCACGAAGCCGGCGCCAGCCGACGAGCGCGTCGCAGTTCGGCAGCCACTCAGTTTCGATGAACAGCTTGTTGAAGGCGGGATGCGCGCGATCCGTTCGATGCGGCGCAAGAGCGAGCTCGATGTAACTGGTCAACTCCAGTCGACACCGTTTGCGCGACGTGTTCACCAAAGTCACTCGTCGGACTTCCGCGTTGTCTTCAGCGGAGACGACAATGTCTGTGATCGTCTCGCACGGCCCACTCCGCCGATGAAACTGCGCTTTATCCGGCGTGAAACTCCAGCTGTAACCGCGCTCGGGAGATCTCACCGGTTGATGTGTGTTGCTCCAAGTCGTTCCACTTTCCAAATCCCTGATGTAACAAAACTGCCCAGACACATCGCACGTTGGATCGGAGCGCCAGCGCGTCACGTCCAGGTCCAGCCAGCGCATATATCCGCCGCCGGAGTTAGTCACCGTGACGGAGCAGGTCCCGTTGGACAGGAGATGAATGCGCGGCGAGGCAATTTCCGGTGTTTGCTCGAGCGCGCCGGCTGCAACCGGGGCTATTGTCTGCCGTACGGGGCGTTCTTCATGTCCCTCACCGGTCGTGGGCAAAATTTGTTCCGGAATGTGTTCGTGTAACAGCGGCTCGGTGGCGCGAACCCGCGGATCGGAATGAAACCGCCTGCGCATCCCATTATCATGTAACGCATTGCCATAAGCCAGCAGCGACATTCCCTGATGATGAACCATGTAACAGCGGATGATGATTCCTGCCGCGCCGTCGAGCTCCGTGCGTCGGGAGTAATCGATCGCTTCGTAGTACCCGTATTCACCGAGCAATCCTGAGTCCTCAATGACAGCCAGCCGTCGCAAATTTTTCATCGCAGCGGCCGGTTCGACGCCAAGTGCGAGCGCAGCGGCATATGGCGCAACAACCAAGTCTTCGTCCTGTCCACGTTTCAATGCGAGCGCCGGAACCCCAAAGGCCCGATATTGATAAACGTTGTGTCGATCAATCGCGCTAAAGGCCGATTCCGAAATGCCCCACGGGATTCGGTTTTGCCTTCCATAGCCAATCTGACAATGAACGGCGTCGTAGCACGCGCGATCAAGCAGGGAATTCTCATGGGTGTGAGTGAACAACAGCGGCATTAAATATTCGAACATCGTGCCGCTCCAGGACAGAAGAGGCAGTCGCCGATACGCAGACCCAAACGGGCGGCTCAAAGCCCACCAGTGTTCTACCGGTACTTCTCCGCGCGCGATAGCCAGAAAACTGGTTAGGCGCGCTTCGCTTGCGAGAAGATCATAAAACGAGGTGTCGAGGCGGCGCTCGGCGACCTGATACCCAATGGCAAATATCCGTCGTTCCTCATCGTAGAGAAATCGAAGCCCCACCCCTTCTTCCAGTTCTCGGCTCTCGGCGATTAATTCGTCCAATTGCGCGAGCTGCTCCGACGCATTCCGGCGCGAACGGTCGACCTCCGCAACGAGAAGATCGAGCCACTCGCGCACGTCGCGAGATATTTCCTGATCCTCCCGTCTCTGATAAAAAGGAAGCAGCGGTACCAACCCCGCGATGCTCTCGATGGCAATGTTGCGCAACGAAAAGGTGGCCGCGAGCGCCTCCCTGCGCGATTCATGCGTCGCTTCGCCTAACGACATCAATTGCGCCGGCGGCTCCATGAGAATTTCCACCGGCCGCAGATATTTATCGATGACGCCATTCCACGCCGCGACCTGCTTCGAAATCTGTTCTGCCCAATACCTCCGGGGATCCGTTCCCTGGCCGCGGTAATGGAGCAAAAGCTCCTGCGCGAGTTCTTGCGCTGCCCTTATTCGTTGAATGATTTCTTCCAAATTCGTCGGCTTGCTTCTGGTAAGGCGGTCCAAGCGAAGAACCGCCAAAGGGCGTTCCCCTTCTTTCTGGTTGGGTGCGATTTGACGAAGCACGCTCAAAGCATCCGCTAATCCTCGCAATGCGGATTCATCCAGAAGGGGACGCGCGGCCAACTCTTCGCAGCTAGCCTTGAACGTCCAGAGGCTGGCAAGCAAATTACCGCTGTCTACGGCGGAGACATAGCGTGGACGCAAAGGCTCTAGACTGCTCAGATCATACCAATTAAAAAGATGGCCTTCGAAACGCTCGAGCCGACCGAGAGTTTCAAAGGTGCGGAGATTGCGCTCGATGAAATCATCGATCGTGATGTAACCAAAATCATTCGCCGATACCGTGGCGAGCATCGACAGGCCAATGTTGGTGGGTGAAGTGCGCATGAAAATCTCACGCGTCGGCGTTTCCTGAACATTATCCGGCGGCAACCAGGAGGTCTGGGGTCCAACAAACTCATCGAAATATCTCCACGTTCGTCGCGCGACCGCGCGGAGAAATTGGCGATCCTCAGAATTTAGCGTTCCGCCACGCCAACTCTTAGCCGGCCGGTTGATCATGATTATCGCCACTGGAAACAGAGCCCCGAAGGCGAGGAAAGGGGCCGCAGCTAAAATCGTCTCCGTGCCGCGCAAGGTCGCTTCGACGAGAACGAGCACGCAGGCAGCGGGAATCCAAAGCCTGTTGAGAATGAATTGCAGTTGGCGACTTTTCGCGCGCCGGTGAGCATCTGCTGCAGTTTCCCATTCCAGCAGCCGCCGATGCGACGCCGTTCGCCGGTAGATGACGCGAACAACCGCATCCAGCGCCATCGCGGCATTATCCGTCAGAAAAATAACTGTGAGCAGGACGCGCAGGAGTCGGTCGCGCGGTTCGCGCCAAAATCTCGTTCCGGGAGGTGGCGGATGGAACAGTACAGCTAGTAAAGCATTCAGGACTGGCCACAACAGCAGGCCCCCGATGATTGCGCTCCACAGAATCGGAGTAGGTGTGCAAAACCAGCCGATTAAAAGGAGAGCTATGATTGCTGGTGGAACCAGACTGCGCCGCAGGTTGTCGAAGATCTTCCAGCGATTGAAGACGGAAAGCGGATTGGGTTCCATCCTGCCGCCGCCCGCCGGCACGCAACGCTTGAGCCAATCAATGATTTGCCAGTCGCCGCGAATCCAGCGGTGCTGGCGACTCCACCATGCGATGTAACTACTCGGGAACACATCCAGCAGCTCGATGTCGGTCGCCAGCCCCACGCGGACATGACATCCTTCCAGCAAATCATGGCTCAACAGGTGGGCCGTTGGAAATCGTCCCGATAAGAGCCGGTGAAATGTCTGCAACTCATAAATGCCCTTGCCGTGGTAGCTGCCTTCTCCGAATAAATCCTGGTAAACATCCGACACGGCGTGCGTGTAAGGATCGATCCCGCGCGGATCAGCAAAGATGCGTGAGAACCATGTGGCCGTTGCGCTGGGAAGTGACGCACTAACGGTTGGTTGAATGATCGTGTACCCACGAATTACATGGCGACCATCTGCCGAAAGCCGCGCCTGATTTAGCGGGTGCGCGATCGTTTCGATCATTCTCCGGGCCGTGTCGCGCAATAGTTGTGTGTCGGCATCGAGAGTAATCACGAAGCGAATGCCTGTGAGCTGCGCGCGATCGCCAACATGGAGAAATCCTTCCACGGCTTGCGTGGAGTCGTTGGTAAGAAATTGATTGAGCTGTTCAAGCTTGCCACGCTTGCGCTCCCACCCGCTCCAGCGTTGCTCGCTGTCGCTCCACACGCGCCCGCGATGAAAAAGAAAAAAATGGCCCTCTCCGTGTCGGCGATTCAATTCCTCAACACCGCGTGCAACGATGTCGATATATTCTGCGTCTTCAGGCATGCTCTGCCGCGTGGCGTCAGAAAAATCTGTCAGGAGCGCAAAGCGTAGATTCGCATCCGTGTTTCCAAGGTAATGAATTTCAAGCCGGTTAAGTTGCGTTTGGATTGCGCTCGGACTGGTCAGCAGCATCGGCACCACGACGAGTGTGCGGCAATCATCAGGAACTCCTTCTTTTTCGAAGGACATTTTCGGCAAGACCTCCGGCGGGAGCAGCGAGGTGACAAAGTAATTCACAATCAGCACGGCTAGCTCGCTCGCGGGCAGGAGGAGAAAAAGTACAACGAGGACCAGCGTCACCGAAGAAACCAACCCCGGGACGAAAAGCAGAGGAACCGCCACGAAGATAAGCGTCAGCAGCAAAAGGCTTCCAAAGTAAGCCCCCGACGCATGCGCATGAAGCCATCGGCGTGATCTTTCTCGCAGCGGTACTCTCGCACCCGTGGATTGCTCGAGAATCGGCCGGCCCACGTCAATGAGGTAGTAGCCGACCTGGCGCGCAACTTCGTCCTCCGCGGCTTTCGCCAGCGCGAAGGCTTGATCGATTATTTTTTGTTCGGAACATTGTGACCAGCGGGCGATTTGCTCCACCGCCCCGCGGCATCGATCGCGCGTCTCAAAATCCTGGCGAGCGTAAACGCCCGCGGGATCCGCGGATAACTCACTTTCCGCCCAGCTGAGGGATTGGAAGAGTTCCCGCCACTGGATTTGCGCAAGCCGGCGACAACTATTAATTGCATTCGTAAGGGCGGTTTGCTGTACCGCCTGGTACCGCTGTTCCTGCTGCATTACTTCGAGCAGCGGCGAACGGAGAGAGCGTTCAAGCCAGCCGCTCACTATAGGGAGCGCTCCCTCGTCGTCGTAGAGATGCGCCATGAGTTCACTCGCAAAATGCGGCGTCGGCGCCGGATTCCGTTCCACAAGTTCTTCCATTATTTTGAGAAATCGCGGTGAACTGTGCCGGATTGCAATAATGAGACGGTTCGCCCAGAAATCCGCCTCCTCGCTTTCCCGTTGCTGTTGGTCGACTTGGATGGCGTGCGTGCGAAGCGATTCGAGCAATTGCAATCGCAACATCAGCGGAAGAGCCCAGAGTTCTCCGATATCTAATGGCGTAGTCGTTTGAAATGCGCCTAAAAATCTGCGGATGATCTCAGGATCCAAGGCTCCGTCAGTCTCAGCGACCATCGCAGCCGCAACCTGATAGACCCGTGGCAACCCTGCACCGGGGCCGCTCGCAATCAGAGGCAACCTTCCATATGATTTTTGCGGAAGGCTCTTGCGCAGGTCTCTTACCTGCTCGCGAATCAAATAAGCGTTGTCTAGCAGCCACTCTGCCGAAAGCGTGAAGGCGTGTTGCGCCTCAGCCGACATTGTGAGACTCATGTTCGCCCATTCCAGCGCGTTTTCGATTTCGAGTAACCGCTGCATGAAGGCTGGCCCCCGCGCTTTCGCTGCGCGGCTGACCGCCACAGCGCTTGCAAGGCTTGCTGCCTTTTCCACAAGACGCTGACTCGAAGCCGCTTCATCACTGGGCAGTCTTGATGCGCTCGGTTGCGTAGAAAAAGGCGGCGGCGGATAAAAACCGAACGTCGCAGGCGCTTCGGCTTCCATCCCTCGTAAAATCGCCAGCGCTCCGGAGGCTTCGCTCGGTTTCACTTCAGCTAAGACGACAGTTTCATTCGGCAGGATAGTGTTGGTAAATCTGGCGAAGCTGGCCGAATCGACATGCTCGCTAAGCAATTGGACGAGAATCCAACCGGTGATTGCACCTCCGAATGCGAATGCGGCAAGCGGCAGAGCTATCCCAGCGGGCCCGTTGACCCACACCGTTCCGCGAGCCCAAAAGATAAATGCGCCAAGAACCGCGCTAACAAGTAGAGCGGCAATCGACCCGCCAATCGCTGAAATCCCAAGTTCCTGGACGCGCTGCCGACCTTTCGCTGAAGCGTAGATTACTGCGGCACGACGAAACCGGGCGTGATGGAGATTTTGCAGCACGGCGCGAGCAGCTCCCGCACTTTGGAAAATACCGACGACCAAAACACGATTCCCCTCGTTGGGCCAAAATCTCATATCAGCTATTAACCGAGGTTATCGAGCTAGAACCATCGACGCGATTTAACTTCAACCACAAGAACTGATGCACTCTGTTTTCGAAAAGTAATTAGTAAAGCAACCGCATAAGCAAAGCTTTTTAGTCGCTCACACAGGCCGGCAATCCGCACTTACTTCGCCACGCTATCGCCACCATGTCCAACAGTTCATTAGATTTAAGACAACCAGAGACCATGCTCCGCGCGAAGTACGCCTTATGAAGAAACAACTACTCTCTCTAATCGCGATCCTCATCGGCATGGCGTTTCTCGCGTCTTGCCAACAAACTGGGTCAACGGGCACGACGGCAACGACGGGCACCACAGGAGCGGTCAACACGACGCCGCGCAGAAACGCAACCAAGACACAAGGCTCCGCGAGTGAAATGCCCTCCCCGATTCCCGGCGGATCTACTGCTCCCGGGCCGGGGCGCTAATCGGACATCCAACTAGATTGCGCAGCGGCCGGCAAATGTGCGAGATCACAGAACACGTGTTTTGTGCCTTCGACGCTTTAACGCTCGACGCCGAGGCAACCGAATCACAGTTGAATACGATTCAGGTGATATGAAAAAAACGATTTACCTGTTCGCTATGTTGGGGTTGTTCGCGGCCTGCGAGCAAAAGACGACGACTGTCACTCCGCCCGACAAGAAAGAAAGTAACACCACCGTCGTAAACCCACCGGGAAGCAGTAGCACCACGACGAAAGAAGAGAAGAAGACGGATATTAACGTCAACACTTCGCCGAATCCGTAAACACGTGCGCAGAATTCGTCGCGCGCGCGTTCCCAGTAGAGGGAGCGCGCGCTGGAGAACGCGCGTTCAAATCAAACAGGCTAAGCTATGCGTTTTATTCTGCTTTTAAGTCGCTTGGGGTCGTTCCGCTGATCGCGTTGCTTCTGGTTCTGCTCCGCCTTCAAACGACTGGCGATGCGAAAGGATTGTGTGGCGAGGAAGGGCGCGGACAGATTTCTTTGACTCACACCTTGTTCCGCAATGGCCTGAGTGCGTGAGTCAATTTCTGCAAGCCTAATTCTAACCGCGTCTTTACGGTACCAAGTGGAGCCTGGGTCGCAGCAGCAATTTCCCTGTGGCTCAGGCCTTTGAAAAAAGCGAGCTCGACTGCTTCCCGCTGTAAACGCGGAAGGGCTCGAATGCTTTTTCTCAAAAATTTTCGGAGATCGTTCAACACAAGTCCTTCCGCGGCGTCGCGCCGGGGAGTCTGTGATTCCTGGACCACTCGTTCTTCGTATCGTTCTCGAGCACGGGAATAAGCCTGGCGCCGCCGCAAGCGGTCGATGGCACGTCTTCGCGCAATAGTGACCATCCAGCCGAGTGGTTTTCCGGCCTTGGCTGAGTAACGGCCAGCTTCCTCCCAAACTTGAATGAAGATTTCCTGCAACACGTCGTCGGCTTCGGCTTCTTCATGAACGACGCCATCGATGGTGGCTCGCAGCCTTTTACTATGCCGCCCGTACAACTCAGCAAGAGCGTCATGACGCCGGCCGGAAATGTGTTTCATCAGCACTTCATCCGGCACTGATGCGACTGCAGTTTGATCCAGAGTATCGCTAATCATATGCGACAGGGCTGCATTCGCAGCGTTGATTCAGCCAAGCGATGTTGCCGTTTGTTAGGCGAATTGTGACGCCAACGTCTTTTAGCCCGATCCGAAGCAACCGGTGAGGTCGCATAACGCCACTGATGCGGCGTGGACGGACAACCCAACGTGGGACAGCACAGCTTGAATTTCCCTCCGGAGACACTGCGAATGTCCACCTGGCGGCCCTTAAATTTCCTCCCGCAGAGAACACACACTCGTTGGTCGTCGAGCGACTTCCAGCTCCTAAAAGAATCTCCTGCGCGCAGGATCGACAGCCGATCATCGAGATTAACATGAGCGATCATATGCAACGAGCAGTCTGCTCATCGCATCGAAACACACAATCGGAGGGGAGGCTGATCGTGTGCTAGGATAAAATCTTACGAATCAGTGCTGTAACAGGTTAAGCATCAGAGACCGCCCCTATCGCAGTCCGCAACTGCTACAGCAGCGTCAAATCCAAAAACCTGCCGGGATCACGGCGTTTTTCGGAACCACGACGATGCCGTCACGTATGAAATAATTATTTGCGTCCAGGTTTTGCGATTTCCCTTCCGGCGTAATCACGACCCCATCGCCGATGCGCGCGTTCTTGTCGATGATTGCACGATCAATCACGCAATTTTTTCCAATGCCCATGGCTGGCTGCGAGGGATCGGTTAGGCCGAGTTCAAAGTAATCGGCGCCCATCACGACGCTGTTGCGAATAGTAGCCCCGCTTTGAATGACGCTCCGGATGCCAATCACACTTCGCTCCAAGTGCGCGTCCGAGATGATACAGCCGTCAGAAATAATCGCCTGGCGCAGCGTTGCGCCGTTGATTTTGCTGCCCGGCAAAAACCGCGGATGCGTATAGATCGGAGAGTCGGGCTCAAAGAAACTATATTCTGGAACCACATCAGTTAGGTCGAGATTAGCTTCATAGAACGCGCGGATCGTTCCAATATCTTCCCAGTAACCTTTGAAAATAAACGCACTCACGTGCCGATCTTTGATCGACGTTGGAATAATGTGTTTACCGAAATCGAACAGATCGCTCTCCAACGATTCTATGAGCACGTTGCGATTGAAAACGTAAATGCCCATTGATGCCTGAAATAATTCCTCGTTTTCATTGGCACCGATGCCGCGGAGCAATTCGGTGCTCATTTTCATTTCCTGCACACCAGATTGATCCGACGGTTTTTCTATGAACCCGGTAATCCGCCGGTCGACACCGCTCTGCATGATGCCAAACTCAACCACCTGATGGCGCGCTACCGGTTTCGTGGCCAATGTGATGTCCGCGCCAAGCCGGATGTGTTGGTGCAATAGCGCGCGAAAATCCATCCGGTAGAGCTGGTCGCCGCTTAAAATCAGATAATAATCGTAGGGCCGCTCAAGGAAGTACCGCATGTTTTGCCTCACCGCGTCGGCCGTTCCTTGGTACCATTGCGAGCCCTCAGGCGTTTGTTGCGCAGCGAGAATGTCCACGAAGCTGCGAGAAAAATTATCGAATTTGTAGCTCGCCTGAATGTGCCGATGCAGCGACATGCTATTGAACTGCGTCAGCAGATAAATCGAGCGCAGCCCTGAGTTAAGGCAGTTGCTAATTGAAATATCGACGATCCGGTATTTGCCTCCGATGGGTACCGCGGGTTTGGCGCGGTCTTTAGTCAGCGGAAACAAACGCGTGCCTGCACCGCCGCCCATGATGATGCCAAGCGTTCGCTGCAATGTGCCCGGCGGGAGCGCCCCAGGCGTCTTCTCGGTGGCATTTTGCACAAGCGTTTTGCGGTCCCCCTGAGCTCGCATTGCTGAATGAATAACCCAGCATCTATCCTTTTGCGGCAAATTTTTTGAAGTCGT
>Ga0310813_10000546_pt1 | contig 23446 bp, 20 predicted proteins | sample YN3metagenome_FD_203086 | JGI IMG/M metagenome (GOLD analysis project Ga0310813, IMG submission 203086) | Soil microbial communities from experimental microcosm in Duke University, North Carolina, United States - YN3 | ecosystem: Engineered > Artificial ecosystem > Soil microcosm > Unclassified...
TGCAGCAGGATGGTCGCGTTCGTGTCCGCGGCCCGCCGCACGATGTCCTCCACTCCGCGCATCCGCTCGCTGTTGCGGTAGAGGAGATCGAGGTCGGGCCAGAAGCGATCGGCCTCCCCCCCTCCCGCCAGGTCGGCCCCCGACGCCTCGCTCCGGGTGAGGGCCGTGCGTATGGCGCTCTGCACCGTCGTGGCGGACGCGGGTTTGGCGAGAAAGTCGGACGCGCCCGCGCGCATCGTCCGCACGACGTGCGCCGTGTCCTGAACGGAGGACAGCGCGAGGAGCACGACGTCCGTCACCTCGAGCCGCATCTGGTGGATCAGGTCGCATGCGTCGATCCCGGGCAGATCCATGTCCACGATCACCACCGAGGGGCGCAGGGTCGTCAGGAGAGCCAGGCCTTCCGACCCGCTCCCCGCCGTGAGCACGGGAAAGCCGGCCTCCTTGATGATCCGGGACAGCCCTTCGCGACTGTCGGGGTTCGCATCGACGACGAGGGTGGCGGCGTTGGCCATGGCGGCGAGATTACTTGACGGGCCGAAGAGGGGCCGGGATACTCGGGGCGGAGAAGACGATGCGCATCCTGGTCGTGGACGATGATCCTGCCGTGGCTGAGGTCATTGCCGAGGCGATTCGCGCCCGCGGCGATGCTGCGCTCGTTTCACTGGACGGCACCGAGGCCCTCGACATTCTGGGGACGACTCCGGTTGACGGCGTCTTTCTCGATCTGGTCATGCCTGGGCTCGGTGGCCTCGCCACCCTGACCCGGATCCGCAACCAGCATCCCGGAATTCCCGTCGTCATCCTTTCCGGTCACGCCGATGAGGACCAGGCCCGCGAGGCACTGGCCCTTGGGGCAGTGGAGGTCGTCAAGAAACCGGCCGCCCTCGCCCACCTGAGTGAAGCCCTGGCCCGGCTCAAGGGCGAGTAATCGATCACCTATCCCTCGAATCGGATCCCGACCTAGATTATGTGACCCAGGATGGGAAAAGCAATGCCCATTTTCCCTGAACGGGCGGGGAATCCTAGAAAGCTCGTGGTTCACATAGCGGAAAAGTCTTGATGCCCGATTCCGCCGGCGCCCTCGCTGCCTTTGCGCACGGCCTGACATCCGCGCGTATCCCCGCTGCTGTACGGGACAGCGTCGCCCTTCGCGTGCTGGACACACTGGGCTGCGCGCTCGCCGCCGCGGACGCCGATTGGGCGGACGCGGTGCTCGCACCGGTGAGCGCCTGGGGGCAGGGCGGCCGCAGTACCGTCGCGGGGCGCGTGGAGCGCTTGGCCGCTCCCATGGCGGCGCTCGCCAACGGCACGCTCGCGCATGGTCTCGACTTCGACGATACGCACGCGCCCTCGATCACGCATGCCTCCGCCGTGGTGCTGCCCGCCGCGCTTGCGCTCGGCGAGGAGCGCGGGCTGCCGGGGCAGGAGATCATCGCGGCCGCAGTGGCCGGCTACGAGACCATCACGCGGCTCGGGATGGCGGCGCCGGGTGCGTTTCACGCCCGCGGCTGGCACGCGACCCCCGCCTGCGGCGCCTTTGCCGCCGCGCTCGCCGCGGGCCGCTGCCTCGACCTCGCGGAGGATGCGCTCGCCTGCGCCGTGGGCATCGCCGCGAGCTGCGCATCCGGGCTGCTTGAGTTCCTCGAAGACGGCTCGAGCGTCAAGCGCATGCATCCCGGGTGGGCCGCTCATGCGGGCGTGCTCGCGGCAGGCCTGGCGGGTGGGGGCATGACCGGTCCCCGCACGGGCCTCGAAGGGCGCTTCGGCTTTTTCGGCGCCGCCCTCGGCGAGGTGCCCGACCTGGCGCCCCTCCTCGGGACGCTCGGCAGGCGCTGGGAGACGCTGGAGATCGGGTTCAAGCCGTATCCGTGCTGTCACTACAATCACGCCTACGTGGACGCGGCGCGGCGTCTGCGCGCGGCGCACCGTCTGGATGCGGCGACCATTGCCTCCATCGAGTGCCGAGTGCCGGCGGGCGAAGTGCCCATCGTGTGCGAGCCCGCCGCCGCCAAAGCGGCGCCCCGGACCGACTACGACGCGAAGTTCAGCCTCCCGTTCTCCGTGGCGGCCGCACTGATCGAGGGTCAGGTGGGCGTGAGTACCTTCAGCGCGGCGCGCCTGGCCGATCCCGCCCTGCTGCGCCTCGCGGCGCGCGTGACCTATTCGGTCGATCCCGCGTCGCCGTTTCCGCAGACCTTCCCCGGCCACGTCATCGTGCGGCTCGAGGACGGGCGGACGTTCGAGGCGCGCGAAGCGAGCAATCGCGGCGGTCCCGACGCGCCGCTTCCCGTGGCGGCCATCGTCGAGAAGTTCCGCGACAACGCCGCCCGGACGCTTCCCGAGGCGCGGGTGCGCGCGCTGGAGAAAAGCGCGCTCGGGCTCGACGGTGTGGATGACGTACGCGCGCTGATGGCGCTCGCTCGGCCCGGCGATTGAATCGCTTGCCTCACCCCGGTCGATCTGCCATCATTTCTCCATGACGCGCGCCGTCGGGTGGGCCCTCGTGATCCTGGCTCTGCTGAGCGGGACAGGCGCTCCCGCGCTCGCCCAGCAACAGCCCGAGCCCGGCACATCCCCCAGCAATCAGAACGAGTTCGCGATCATCGCGCCCCATACCACTCGCGAGGCGACGCGCGCCCGCGAGTCGGAGTTCTACCCGGGCGAGGACATCCGAGTGCGGCATGAGCCCGCATTTGTCAGTGGTCTCAGCGCGGCCCCCGCCTCCGGCCCGATCAAGCGGCTCGGCATCTCGGGTTGGACGTCGCCGCCGGGCCGCGGAGACGGCATCACCGCCCACGAGACGAGCGGCTGGTTCGGCTTCGGCTTCAGCCTCATCTGGGAATAGACGCTCCCGCGTAGTGCCACTCCTCAAGGGTAATCTCCACGCGCATACCACGTTCTCCGATGGTCACTACGCCGTCGAGGAGGTCATCGCTCGCTATCGCGAGCTGGGGTACGACTTCCTGGCGATCACCGACCACGACGATCGCGTCACCGAGGACTACTGGCTTCGTCTCCCCTTGAGCGATGCGGGACTTCTCGTGCTGCCCGGCATCGAGCTCGACTACCGGCCCCTGTCCCAGCACGTCGGCAAGGTGACGGGCGACCGTGAAACGCTCTTCATCCTCAATCACCCGGCGCGGTACGGGCTCGGGGTGCGGGAGATCCTCGCCCGGGTCGCGATGATCCGGAGCGCGGGCTGGCCCATCGAGGCGGTAGAAGTCACCGACGCTGGCGTCTATCGCCCCGAGCACGACGTCCCCGCCATCCCACTGCCCCGCATCGCCACCGACGACTCCCACTGGGAGTCGCAGTTCGGACGCGCATGGGTCGAGGTGGAGGCCGCGCGGGACCCGGACGCGATTCTCCGCGCCGTCAGGGCGGGCGACTTCCGGCTCGGCCTCGCCCCCGAGGCGGCATCCTCGTGATACGCTTGCCCGCCGAGGTGCTCTCATGACGCTCGTACGCATCGGCCATAGCCCGGATCCTGACGACGCCTTCATGTTCTACGCGCTCACCGCCGGCAAGATCCGCGTGCCGGGGATCGAGATCGAGCACGTGCTCGAGGACATCGAGTCCCTGAACCGGCGCGCCCGCACCGGCGAGCTCGAGGTGACCGCGGTCTCGGCCGCGACGTACGTGCTGGTCCACCCGCAGTACCGGATGATGGATCCCGGCGCGTCCATGGGGAAGGGATACGGTCCCATTCTCGTCGCGAAGGCGCCCATGGATCCGAAGCTCGTCGTGGACAAGGTGGTGGCCATCCCCGGGAGCCACACCACCGCCGCGCTGCTCCTCCGGATCTTCGTCGGCGATCCGCCCATCATCGAGGTGGCCTTCGACAAGATCCCCACGGTCGTCGCCGAAGGCCAGGCCGACCTCGGCTTGCTCATCCACGAGGGTCAGATCACCCACCGCCAGATGGGTCTTCACAAGGTGATGGATCTCGGAGAGGAGTGGCAGAAGGATTCGGGTCTGCCGCTGCCCCTGGGCATCAACGTGATGCGACGCGACCTCGGCGAGGAGGTGCACCTCCGCCTCTCGCAGGCCCTCCGCGACTCCATCGACTACGCCTACGCCCATGTGGACGAGGCCCTCGAGTACGCCATGCGCTACGGGCGGGGAATCGACAAGGAGACCTGCCGTCGCTTCGTGCTGATGTACGTCAACGACTACACGAAGCGCCTGGGACCCGACGGCGAGGCCGCGCTGCGCCGCCTCTACGACCTCGCCCACGCCAAGGGCCTCATTCGCGAGAAGCCCCCCGTAGACCCGATTTAGGAAGTCCGCGTTCGGGACGGAAGTCCGCCGCTGCGGGGAGCGCGCGGGGGCCATTCGAGGCCCCCCCCCCGCTGATGGTAATGCGCCAGTTCCGCGGGTCCTAATACTCGCGGAGTATCTGATACTCCGTGGTTCGTTGAGCGGGCGTGTAGCCGGCGTCGCGGATGAGCGTGATGATCTCGTCCACGGTGGTCTTGTTGACGTAGTCCGCCGCGGCGTGGACGTTCTCCTCGAAGAGCGTGCCCCCGAAGTCGTCCGCTCCCCACGAGAGGGCCACCTGGCCGGCCCGCTTGCCCTCGGAGAACCACGAGGCCTGCACGTGGTCGAAGTTGTCGAGGTAGAGGCGCGAGGCGGCCAGCATGCGCAGGTAGGTGCTGGGTCCCTTGTAGGTCTTGATCCACTTCTCGAGCAGGGTATTGCCCGGCTTGAACGACCACGGCACGAAGGCGGTGAAGCCGTGGTGCGCGTCCTGGAGCTCCCGCACGGCCTCCCAGTGGTCGATGATGTCGTCGGGCTCCTCCACGTGACCATACATCATGGTTGCGGTGGACCTGAAGCCCTGGCGATGGGCCTCGCGGTGTACGTCGAGCCAGGCCTTCGGTCCGCCCTTCTTGGGCTCGATGCGGCTGCGCACGCGCTCGGAGAGCACCTCCGCGCCGCCGCCGGGAAGCGTGTCCTGGCCCGCCTCGCGTAGGCGCTGCAGCACGTCGGGCATGGAGAGACCGCTCACCTGGGCCATCGTCTGGATCTCGGACGCGGTGAAGAAGTGCGGCGTGACCTGGGGGAAGCGCCGCCGCGTCTCGCGGACGATGTCGAGGTAGTAGTCGAGGGGCAGGGCGGGGTTGTGGCCGCCCTGCAGCAACACCGTCGTCGCGCCCTTCTCCGCCGCGAACTCGACCTTCTCCAGCACCTGCTCCACCGTGAGTGTCCAGGCCTCGGGGTCGCCCGGCTTGCGATAGAAGGCGCAGAACTGGCAGTCGGTGATGCACACGTTGGTGTAGTTCGGATTGCTGTCGATCACGAAGGTCACGCGTCGCTCGGGAATGCGCTGGAAGCGCACCTCTTGCGCGAGCGCGCCGACCTCCACGAGGGGCGCCTCGGTAAGGAGCCACCGGCCGTCGGCCCGCTCGAGGCGCTTGCCGGACTCGACCTTGCTTCGGATCTCCTCCAGGCGGCTCAGCTCCACTCCCTGCTATCCTCGCGCGTGATCAGCTCCACACCTTCACCACGTTGTAGAGGGCGTCGCGCTCCACCGGGATCTTGCCCGCGTCGCGGATCATGCGGAGGATCTGCTCGCGGGCCAGCCCCGCCGGGCTCGCCGCCTGGGCCATGTGGGCGATCTTCTCGTCCTCGAGGGTGCCGTTGACGTCGGAGGCGCCGAAGTGGAGCGCGAGCGAAGCGGTCTCCTCGCCGATCATGACCCAGTACGCTTCGATGTGGGGGAAGTTGTCGAGGAGCAGGCGCGAGATCGCGATCGTCCGCAGATCGTCGGTGGGCGGCGTCTGCCGGGGCACCAGCTTGGTGCTCCCCACCTGGTAGGCGAGGGGAATGAAGGTGAGGAATCCGCCCGAGTGATCCTGCTGCTCGCGCAGCCGGAGCAGATGGTCAATCCGCTCCTCCAGCGTCTCCACGTGCCCGTACAGCATGGTGGCATTGGTCTGGATGCCGAGCCCGTGGGCGATCCCGTGGATCTCCAGCCACCGATCCGCATCGGCCTTGCCGTTGTAGCGGAGCTGCTTGGCGAGCCGCTTCGAAAAGATCTCGGCGCCGCCGCCCGGCATCGAATGAAGGCCCGCGGCCTTGAGCCGGGCGAGCGACTCCCGTGGCTCGATCTTCCACCGGCGCCACCAGTAGTCGACCTCGGCCGCGGTGAACGCCTTGATCTGGGTCTCTGGCCGCGCGGCGTGGACGGCCGCGATCATCCGCTCGAAGTACTCGAACGGCCAGTCCGGATGGTGCCCCCCCACGATGTGCGCCTCGCGGGTGCCGGGCTTGATCATCTCGAGCACGTCCTCGATGGAGTTTTCGAACGCGCCCGCCTCCCCGGGCTTGCGGGCAAAGTCGCAGAAGCTGCAGGAGAGCACGCAGACATTGGTCGGGTTCACGTAGCGGTTCAGCACGAAGAAGACGCGGTCACCGTGCCGGGCGCTCTTGACGTGGTCCGCCATCCGGCCGAGGCCGTGGAGATCATCGGAGGCGAAGAGAGTGAGGCCGTCCTCGCGGGACAGTCGCTCTCCCGCGCGCACCTTGTCCCACAGGGGCGCCAGGCTCCTGTCGCGAAACCGGGCGGGCGCACTCGTCGTCGCAGGCATCCAGGTGTCCTCCGGCGCCGATTCTACTACTTGATGGCGCCCACGGTGAAACCCGCGATGAAGCGGTCGAGGAAGAAATTGTAGAGGATGGCCAGCGGCACGCTCGTGATGAGACAGGCGGCCATGAGGGAGCCCCAGTAGTAGACGTCCCCTCGCACGAGGGCCACCGGAATGCCCACGCTCACCGTCATCTTCTGCACCGACGAGATGAACGTCAGGCCGTAGACGAACTCCTGGATGACCAGGGTCATGGCGAAGATCACCACGGTCAGGATGCCCGGCACGGCGAGCGGCAGGACCACGCGCCAGATCGCGCCGACGCGGCTACAGCCGTCGACCATCGCCGACTCCTCGACCTCGCGGGGCAGGGTCTTGAAGAAGCCCATGAGAAGCCAGGTGCAGAACGGCACCGTGAACGTGGGGTAGATCACGACCAGGGACCAGATGCTGTTCTGTAGCCCGATGAGCGACACCAGCCGGGAAAACGGAATGAACAGCAGGGTGGAGGGCACGAGATACGTCAGGAATATCCCGATGCTGAGATGCTCGCCCCAGCGGCCGGTCAGGCGCGCCAGGCTGTACGCCGCGGGCACGGCGAGGAGCAGCGTGATCGCCACCACCAGCACCCCCACGAAGAGGGTGTTAAACAGCCAAGTGACGTAGAGAGTTTGCCCGAATAGCGTGCGGAGATGGTCGAGGGTCGGTGGCTGATTGAAGACGAAGGGATTGTGCTGAGTGTTGCTCGCGCCCACGTAGAGGTCGCTGTTCTGCTTGAAGCTCGTGACGACCATCCAGTAGAAGGGGAAGATCGCGAACAGCGTGAAGAACACGATGATGGCGCGATGGCCGACGGTAAACGCGAGACGGCGCGGCCGGCTGCGCGTCACGGCTAGACCACCTCGGCGCGCCGGGAGATCCGCAGCATGACTACCGCCAGGACTACCAGCACGGGCAGAAGAAAGAGCGCGATCGCGGCGCCCCGGCCCACGTCCCCCCCCAGCACACCGTCCTGGAAGGCCAGGCTCGCGAGGACGTGGGTACTGTTGTAGGGGCCGCCGCGGGTCAGGAGGTACACGACGCTCATGTCGGTGAACGTGAACACCACCCCGAACAGCACCGCCACGCTCAGGATGGGCAGCATCATCGGGAGGGTGACCTGGAATGCCTTCGCGAGCGGGCCGGCGCCGTCGATGTCGGCCGCTTCGTGCACCTCGGACGGGATCGAGCTGAGCCCGGCGAGGAGGATGACGGTGGAGAAGGGCAGCATCCGCCATACGTGGATGGTGATGATGGCGATCATGCCTAGCGTGGTGTCACCGAGCCAGAAGTACCACTGCCCCGGCCCGAAGTAGCCCACCACCTTGAGCACCCAGTTGATCACGCTGAACGTCGAGTCGAAGATCCAGAGCCACCCCAGGGTGGCGAGCGAGATGGGCGCCGCCCAGGGCAGGAGGATGAGGAAGCGCACCAGCGACTTGCCCAGGAATTTCTTCATGAGGGCGCGGGCAAGGATGTTGCCCATCACGATGACGAGGAGCTGGGACACGAAGGTGAAGACGAAGGTGTTGCGGAGGGCGCGGAGGAAGACCGGGCTCTTCACCACCGCCCGGAAGTTCTGCAGCCCCACGAACGACACATCCAGGCTGCCCGCGGAGGAGTTGGTCACGCTCAGCACCAGCGCGAGCAGGAACGGCACCCCGACGAGCAGAAGGATGTACGCCAGCGCGGGGGCCAGCATCACCATCCCGAGCGTGCGCTCACGCCGGCGAAGGATGTCGCGGGACGCGACCGGACGGGCGGCGACGGCGGGCGCGACGGGTACGGCGCTCCGAAACACGGACCGGGCGACGGCTAGGCGTCCTTGCCGCCGCCGACCATGCCCTTCTTGCGCCACTTGCCGAAGATCTCCTTGGCGCGGTTGCTCGCCTCCGCCATGGCGTCCTTGGGCGCCAGGGCGCCGGTGGCCGCCTTGGCAAACATGTCGGTGATCACGTAGGTGTCGAAGATCTCCCCTTCGGCGGGGTTGGCGAAGCCAGGATAGCCGAGATTCGTCGACCAGGGCAGCGCCTTGGAAAGAAGTGAGAGCTTGTCGCCGGGGACCGAGCCGAATGGATCGGCGTTGCACTGCTTGGCGATCCACCCCGCCCCGCTCTCCGCCTTCTTGCTCATCGCGGTGCCGGGCTCCGCCGCCGCGCCGTAGAACGACGGGAAGTTGTAGAGCTTGCTCGCGAGCATGGACTCGCGGGAGGCGTCGACGAGCGCCACCAGGAACTCCTTGGCCGCTTCCTGGCTCTTGGAGAATTTCCACACTACGTAGCCGCTCATGACGTGCTCGGAGGCGAGCTGCACGCCCTTGGGGCCCTTGAGCGCGGGGGTGAAGAAATAGTGCTCGATCACCGGCAGCTTGTTGTCCTGGGCGGTGCGATAGGCGGATATCGAGTTGAGGATGTAGGACGTCTCCTGGGCGTTGAACGCCTGGTTGTTGGACGCCGCGTTCCACGAGAGCACCGCCTGGTTCATCCCCACCGCGTAGAGGCGCTTCGTGTACTCGAGGGCGGCGAGGGTCTCCGGCGAGCTCAGCACGACGTTGCCGTCCTTGTCCTGGATGGAGCCGCCGTGGCACCAGAGGATGTTCCGCACCGCCATGTTCGAGTCGATGTCCTGGGACAGACCAATTCCGATGGGGATCTGCATCTGCGGAGCGGCCTTCTTCACTTCGGGCGCCGCCTTCACCAGATCCTCGTAGGTCACCGGGCCGTTCGGCATGCCGATGTCGCCCCAGACTTTCCGATGGTAGTTGCCGGGGTCCGGCACCCACATGTCGGAGAGCGCGAACTGCTTCTTCGTGAACGGGTTGTACGTGCTCCGGTGCGCGAGGTCGACGGGCTTCCCGTACTTCTTCTCGAGGATCCGGGCGACGTCCGCGAGGTCGACCACGTGCTCCTCGAACGCGCTGGCCAGCCCCAGGAACATGTGGATGTCGTGGCCTGACTGGGCGGCGACCTCGGCGGTGGCGCGCGGCACGACGTCGGCGAACGAGACATGGTCCACCGTGACTTCGATTCCCTTGGACTGCCCCCACGCCTTCGCCCACGGATCGAACCACTTATCGTAGGCGGGTACGAAGTGACTCCACTGCAGGATCCTCAGAGTCTTGTCGGCGGCGCGCGCAGAGCGGACGAGGACGGTGGGCCCGGTCACGGACGCAGCCGCGCCGGCGGCGACGAGGGCGCCGCCCCTGAGCAGGAATTGACGGCGAGTGGGCATCTCGGCACCTCCGTTGGTCTACGAGATCTGCCCCGTCCAGCGGGACAGCGAGAGTCGGTCTCCAAGAAAAGAATACCACGGGGGGTCGTCGCGGCCCGGCGAGGTCCCGCCCGTCGTGCGTACCGGCGGCGAGGGGCCGCGGCGTGTCGTGAGGGGAGCGTGCTATCCTATGCCGCCGTGACCGAGCCGCCGCGGGCGACTTTCGACGACATCAAGGTGGGCGAGGAGTTCGTCTCGCCCGGCCGCACCGTGAGCGAGACGGACATCGTGGTCTTCGCCGGCCTGTCCGGGGACTACAACATCCTCCATACCGACGCCGAGCACATGAAGTCGTCCCAGTTCGGGGAGCGGATCGCCCACGGCCTGCTCGGCCTCGCCATCCAGCAGGGCCTCGCCGCGCGCATCGCGCCCGAGCTGGTCGAGCAGCCGGTCGCCGACCTCGCGTGGAAGTTCCGGGGCCCCATCAAGATCGGCGACACCATCCACGTCGAGGCCAAGGTCACCGGGAAGCGCGACGCGGACCGACCGGGCTGGGGCATCGTGACCATTGTGCGGCGCGTGCTGAATCAGCGCGGCGAGCTGGTCCAGGAAGGCGAGACACAGCACCTCGTCGAGCGGCGCCGTGGGTAGTCCGCCGGCCTCGCGCGCAGCGCCGCGGACCGAGCGGCGCTGCTACTTCGAGGACGTCGTGGTGGGGGCGCCGCTGGAGACGCCCGGGCTGACCCTCACCGGGGCCCACGTGGCGCTCTACGAGGGCCTCACCGGCGGCGAGCCGGGCGCCCGGCCCGGTCGCGTGCCCGACCTCCTTCCTCTCTGCATCTCCTCCGGACTCGGCTGGCGCGTGCCGCAGCCGCCCCTCGCCGTGCTCGCCTTCATGGGCTTCGAGTGGCGCTTCCATCTGCCGCTCCACGTGGGTGATACGATCCGCAGCCGCTCGCGCACCGCGGCCAAGCGGTCCATGAAGGAGGGCGGCATCATCTTCGAAGAGCGCGACATCCTGAATCAGCGCGGCGAGGTCGTGCAGTCCGGGCGGCTCACCCTGCTGGTGGCCAAGCGAGGCGCGGCGGCATGACCGGGCGTCCCAAGCACGTCCTCATACTCACCGCGTCTTACGGCTCGGGCCACAATCGGGTGGCCCAGACCCTGGCGACGGAGTTCGAGGCGGCGGGGGCGACCGCGCGGGTGGTCGATCATTTCCGCGAGCTCGTGCATCCCGTCTTCGACGACGCCAGCCGCTCTCTCTACTACGGGATCCTTCGGCGCACGCCGCTGGTCTGGGGCGCCGCGTACTGGCTGGGCGATCAGCTCAGCGTCTCCTCGCCGCTGCTGGTGGGCCTGAACCGCCTCGGCATGCGCAAGCTCCGCCGCCTCATCGTCGGCGAGCGCCCCGACCATGTCGTCTCGGTGCACCCGACCCCGGTGGCCGCGCTCTCCGAGCTGCGGGCCCGGGGCGTCCCCATTCCACCGCATACGACGATCTTCACGGACTTCGTCGCGCATACGCAGTGGATCTATCCCAGCGTCGATCGCTACTGCGTGCCCGCGGAGGAGATCGCCCACGACCTCCTTGCCCGCGGCGTGCCGAGGGAGCGTGTGGTCGTCACCGGCATTCCCGTGGGGACCGAATTCTCGCTCCCCGCCGACCGCGCCGCCGCGCGCTTGGCCCTCGGACTCTCGCCGCGCCTCCCCGTGCTGCTCTTCATGGACGGATCGGGCGGGGGATTTGGCCGGCTGGAGGACGCGATGCGGAAGCTCCTCGAGATGGACGAGCCGCTGCAGGCGCTGGTGGTGACCGGCCGCGAGGAGCGCCTCGAGGCGCGGCTGCGCCAGCTCGCGACCGGCCGCGAGTCGCGCGTCAAGGTCTTCGGCTTCGTCGACAACATCCGCCAGCTCATGGCCGCCGCCGACTTTCTCGTGACCAAAGCGGGCGGGCTCACCCTCGGCGAGGCGCTCGCCGCCGACCTGCCGGTGATCTCCTTCGGCTCGCTACCGGGGCAGGAGGCGCGGAACGAGCGCTTCGCCGCCATGGCGGGGGTTGCCCTCGTCGCGCGCTCCGACGCTCAGCTGCACCGGGTCATCGTCGCCGCGCTGCGCGACCCGGTGCTGCTCAAGAACATTCGCGAACGCGTCCGCCTCTACCGCCGGCCCCAGGCCTCCCGTACCATCGTCGACATGGTGCTGTCCACCGCCACCCTGGCGAAGGAGCGCGCCTCCTGAATCCGGCCTGGCTCGCCGCCGTGCCGCTGGCGTGGGCGGGCTATGCCTGGGGGTCGCACCTCCTCACCCTGGGCAGTCTGTGGCGCGGCAGCCGCGCCCGCCCGCTCGCGACGCTCACCTTCGACGATGGACCCGACCCCGAGACCACGCCCAGGGTGCTGGACGCGCTCGCCGAGCACGGCGTGCGCGGCGCCTTCTTCCTCATCGGCCGGCGTGCCGCCGCCTACCCAGGCGTCGTCAGGCGGATCGCGGCCGAGGGCCATGACGTGGGGAACCACACGTGGAGCCACCGGAGCCTCTGGCTCTGCGGGCCCCGCGCCACCCGCCGCGAAGTGCTGGACGGGCACGACGCGATCGCGCAGGCCGCCGGACAGCCGCCGCGCTACTTTCGCGCGCCGTGGGGGATGACCAATCTCGCCATGTTTCCGCTGCTGGGCCCCCTCGCGACCCCGTGCGTCTTCTGGAGCGTGCAGCCGGAGGGGCGCCGCCCTGCCGAGCCCGCGCAGCAGGTCGCCCGCTGCGCCCGCCGCGCCGGGCCGGGCGCCATTGTCGACCTCCACGACGCCGACGGCGTGCCCGGCGCGGGCGCGCGGCTGACTGGCGCGCTGCCCGGCATCGTGGACGCGCTGCGCGGGCAGGGGCTCACGTTGGTGCCCCTCCGCGATCTGCTGTAATATCGCGGCGACGATCGAGCGATCCCGACAAAGGAGTCACGCGATGGCTGCCGACCCCCGCCACAAGAGCCGGACCCTTCTCGAAGGCACCGACCGCGCCGCCGCGCGCGCAATGATGAAGGCGGTCGGCTTCACCGATGAGGACCTCGGACGGCCGCAGATCGGCGTGGCCCACTCCTGGATCGGCACCATGCCGTGCAACTGGAATCACCGGAAGCTCGCGGAAAAGGTCATGCAGGGCATCCGCGCGGCCGGTGGCACCCCCATCGAGGTGAACACCGTCGCGATCACCGACGGCATCACGATGGGCACCGAGGGGATGAAAGCCTCCCTGATCAGTCGCGAGATCGTGGCCGACTCGGTGGAGCTGGTGGCGCGCGGCCACATGTTCGACGGCATCGTGACGATCTCCGGCTGCGACAAGACCATCCCGGCGATGGCGATGGTGGTGGGCCGGCTCAACCTGCCTGGGCTCATGCTCTATTGCGGCTCCATCATGTTCGGGCGCTGCATGGGCGCGGGGCAGGACACGAGCTTCGGCGGGCGCAATCTCACCATCCAGGACGTGTTCGAGGCGGTCGGGGCCTACAACGCGGGAAAGATCAGCCTCGAGGCCTTCCGCGACGTGGAGGACCACGCCTGCCCCGGCGCGGGCGCGTGCGGCGGACAGTTCACTGCCAATACCATGGCCACCGCCTACGAGATGCTCGGCATCTCGCCGATGGGGTGGAACGGCGTCCCCGCGGTGGACCCCCACAAGGACGAGATCGCCTTCGAGTGCGGGAAGCTCGTCATGGACCTCGTGCGGAAAGGCGTCACACCGCGCTCCCTCATCACCCGGAAGAGCTTCGAGAATGCCATTGCGGGCGTCATGGCCACCGGCGGCTCGACCAATGCGGTGCTGCACCTCATCGCGACCGCCAAGGATTTCGGCGTCAAGCTCGGGATCGACGACTTCGACCGGATCTCCAAGAAGACCCCGGTGCTCGCCGACCTCAAGCCGTGGGGCAACTTCACCGCGCCCGAGATGTACGAGGCGGGCGGGATGCCGCTGGTGGGCAAGCGTCTGCTCGAAGCAGGGCTCTTGCACAAGAGCGAGAAGACTGTGTCCGGCAAGACCATCGGCGACGAGGTGAAGAACGCCGCCGAGACGGCCGGCCAGAAGGTGATTCGGCAGCTCACCGAGGCGATCAAGCCCACCGGGGGCATCGCGATCCTCCGCGGGAACCTTGCTCCCGAAGGCTGCGTGATCAAGCTCTCCGGTCAGTCGAAGTACCTTCACCGCGGGCCCGCGCGCGTGTTCGAGCGCGAGGAGGACTCGTTCAAGGCGGTGAAGGAGGGGAAGATCAAGCCGAACGACGTGATCGTCATCCGCTACGAAGGCCCCAAGGGCGGCCCGGGCATGCGCGAGATGCTCCACGTGACGGGTGCGCTGCAGGGCGCGGGGCTCGGCGATTCGGTTGCGCTGATGACCGACGGGCGGTTCTCGGGGGCCACCCACGGCTTCATGATCGCTCACATCGTCCCCGAGGCGGCCGAGCGAGGACCCCTCGCGGCGGTACGGAACGGGGACATCATCACGATCGATGTGAAGAAGCGCCGCCTCGACCTGGAGATCTCGGCAGCGGAGATGAAGAAGCGCCTGGCCAAGTGGAAGGCGCCCACGCCGCGCTACGCGAGCGGCGTGTTCCACAAGTACTCCGAGAGCGTCCGAAATGCGTCCGAGGGCGCCGTCACCAGCTGACCATCACCCTCTCCCTCGGGGAAGAGGCGCGGTGAGGGGCCCTTTCAGCTCAGGGCGATGTCGAACCATCCCTGCGGCGTGACCAGCGCGCGCTCGTCGGCGCGGATCACCACCGTGGTCGTCGCCGACTCGAAGATCGCGGGCCCCTTGATCTCCTGACCGGGCGGGAGTGCGTCCATGTCGTGGACGGGCACCTCCATCCAGCGGCCGAGGTAGGCTCGGCGCATGCGGGGAGCGGTCACCGACGGCCGGAGGGGCCGGGCCTCGTCCGAGGGCAGGGCGGGCAGGCGCCCGATCACGGCGAGGCGCGCGTTCACCAGCACCACCTCCTGGCCGGGCGCGCTGTAGGTGTAGAGCGCCTCGTGCCGGGCGTGGAAGCGCGCCACCACCTGCTCCATGAAATCGGGCGCATCGATGTCGACGCCGTCCAAGGGTACGCCGATCTCGAAGGTCTGCTCGCCATAGCGCATGTCCACCGACCGCCGAACGGAGATCTCACCGGCGAAGTCGCCCAGGCGCTTGCGTCCCTCCGCCTCCATCTCGGCAAAGCGCCGCCGAAGGCGAACCGTCCCGATCTCGCGGGCCTCCCCCACGTGGGTGCGCACCATCTCGTAGCGGAGATCGGTCGCGAGCATTCCCCACGCCGACAGGACGGAAGCGACCCGCGGGACGATCACCCGGGTGATCTCGAGCATGCGCGCCACCTGTGTGATGTGCAGGCCCGCCGCGCCGCCGAAGGCGAGGAGGGCGAAGCGCCGGGGATCCGCGCCCCGCCGCACCGACACGAGGCGAATCCCTTCCGCCATGTTGGTATTGACCACGCGGCAGATCCCTTCGGCCGCCGCCACCGGGCTCATGCCGAGCCCGCGCGCGACGCGCGCCACCGCCTGCTCGGCCGCGCCTGCGTCGAGACGGGTACGCCCGCCGAGGAAGTTGCCGGGATCGAGGAGACCCAGGACCACGTTGGCGTCGGTCACCGTGGCCTCCACGCCCCCCCGCCCGTAGCAGGCGGGGCCGGGCACCGCGCCGGCGCTCTCCGGCCCCACGTGGAGGATGCCGCCCGTGTCGACGCGCGCGATGGAGCCGCCGCCGGCGCCGAGGGTGTGGATGTCGATGCTGGGCAGGGCCACCTTGTTGCCACCGACCGCCTTGTCGCCGGTGAGATGTGGCTCACCCCGCTCGAGAAGCGCGATGTCGGTGCTGGTCCCGCCCATGTCGAAGGTAATGAGGTTGCCCTCGCCCACCACGCGCGCGCAGTGAGCGCTCCCCGCGATCCCGCCGGCCGGGCCCGAGAGCACCGCGCCCGCGGCGAGCCGCACGGAGTCCGCGATGGTGGCCACGCCGCCGTGAGACTGCATGATCAGGACGCGGCCCCGATAGCCGGCATCGCCCAGGCGCCGCTCGAGCCGCCCGAGATAGCCCGCGAGCACCGGCCCCACGTAGGCATTGACCACGGTGGTGCCGAAGCGCTCGTACTCCTTGATCTGAGGGAGCACCTCCGAGGAGAGCGACACGTAGGCGTCGGGGAGAAGCTTCGCGACCAGCGCGCGCGTCTCGCGCTCGTGGCGGCCATCGCGGTATGCGTGGAGGTAGCACACCGCCACCGACTGCACGCCATCCTTGGCCAGTCGGCGGATCGCGGCCGTCGCGGATCCGCGGTCCAGCGGCGTCTCAACCTTGCCGTCGAAGCGGATCCGCTCACGCACGTCGAGCCGTCGCGCCCGCGGCACCAGCGGCACCGGCGGCGGCATGCGGAGGTTGTACCGGTCGTCCTTGAGGCCTTCACGCATCTCCACGATGTCGCGGTGCCCGGCGGTGGTGAGCATGCCCACCGTGGCGCCCTTGCGCTCGAGGAGCGCGTTGGTTGCTACCGTGGTTCCGTGGACGATCATCTCGGTCCGGGCGAGGAGGGCCGCCGTGGTGAGCGACAGCTCCTGAGCGAGCAGCCCGATACCGTCCAGCACCCCGATGGAGGGGTCCGCCGGGGTGGACGCGGACTTCGCCAGCGTGACACGTCCCGACTCGTCCACCCCGACCAGGTCGGTGAACGTCCCGCCGACGTCGATGCCCACGCGGAGCATCACACGCGACCTCCGCCCCCGGCCTTCGGGGCTATTTTGATAGACGGTCGCCGCGAGCGGCGACCTCGGTCGGGAGGCTTCGCATCGTTGGAGTTGGCGCGCCCGTTCTTGCGGTTGCTGCGCCCGTTCTGGGAGTTCGCGCGCCCGTTCTGGGAGGTGGCGCGCCCGTTCCGGGAGGCTGCGCGTTCGTTCGTCGCGGTGACGAGGCCGTTGGCCTTGTCGCGGGCGCGGGCGGCGGTGTCGCGGCGGCGAGGATCGCCATAGCCGCCCCCACCGGCGGACTCCACCACGAACGTCGCACCGGGCAGCACGGGCACTCCCACCTCTTTCGTCTTGAGGACGCGCGTCTTGCCCTTCGCGATGACTCGATAGCGGTGAGGCCGACCGTCCCGGCCGCCGAGGATCCCGTACGACGGATACCGCACACCGTCGCCGGCGGTGTTCGCGCGTCCCTCGGCGGTGGTCTCGACTCGCAGGGTGAGAAGCGACCCCACGCCGCCGCGATGCTGCCCATCGCCGGCGGAGTCCGGGCGGAACTCGTGCCGCGCGAAGAAGAGCGGGAAGCGCGTCTCCGCCACCTCCACGCTGCCGAACTTGATGCCGCCCGCGGCCTGGCCCTCGCCCGCGGTCTCCCAGCCGTCGCCGGCGGCGCAGGCGCCGCCACCGCCCCGCGCGTGGAAGAGGTGCCAGATGAATGGCCGTCGCGTCCGCGGATTCACGCCGGAGATGGCGATGCGGAAGCGCCGCGACCAGCCGGCGAGCACGCGCTCCGGACAGCTCCGGGCCAGGGCCTTGATCACCGCCTCCGCGATCTCCTGGGCGCAGTGGTTGGTAGCCAGTGTCACGGGGGCGGGCGGATACGGCCACACCACCGTGCCCTGCCGGGCCTTGACGGTCACGGGGCGAAACGTGCCCTCGTTCTTCGGGGTGCGCGGGTCGATGAGATAGGCGAGCGCCATGTGGACGGCGGAGATCGTGTTCGGGTATGAAGAGTTCACGAAGCCGATCACCTGCTCGTGGCTGTCGCTGAGGTCCACCACCAGGGAGTCGCCCTTCTTGGCGACGGTGGCGCGGATAGCGATGTCCTCGATGCCATGGCCGTCGTCGTCCAGCACCGATTCCCCCTTGAACACGCCGTCCTTCCATTCGCGGATACAGGCACGCGCCTGGCGCTCCGCTCCGTCGAGCACCTCGCCGACCGCGGCGAGGACGGTGGGAAGGCCGTACTCCTCGATCAGGCGGAGGATGCGGCGCTCGCCCATGCGCGTGGAGCCGATCATGGCGTTGAGGTCGCCCTTGAAGTCGCGCGGGTGCCGGACGTTGAGGGCGACCGTCTCCAGTACGTCGTCTCGCAGCGTCCCCGCGTCATAGAGCTTCAGCGGGGGGATGCGGACGCCCTCGTGCCAGATCTCGGTCGCACCCGGGTTGTAGCCGCCATGGGTGGCCCCGCCGATGTCGTGCTGGTGAGCGCGGTTGATCGACCAGAAGACGAGCTGGCCTTCCGCGAACACCGGGAGCAAGACGGTGAGATCGGGCAGGTGGTTGTTGCCGTGGTAGGGATCGTTCAGGAGGAACAGGTCCCCAGGCCGGATGCGCCCCGCGAAGTACTCCGCCACGGATTGCACCGCCCACGGCAGTGCGCCCACGTGGATGGGCACGTGCTCGGCCTGCGCGGCGAGACGGCCTTTCCCGTCGAAGACCGCGGTGGAGAAGTCGCGGCTCGAGTTCAGGATCTGGGAGTAGGCGGTCCGAAGCATGGCCTCGCCCATCTCCTGGACGATGGCCTCGAGCCGGTGCTGGATCACGGAGACGGTGATGCGGTCGGGTGTCATGACGCTAATTTACATCGTCGAGAGGCCCGCGGTATACTGCCGCCGCTCGAGCCCCGATCGCGCGCCCGGCGCGCCTCTCTCACTCCTCCAAAGGAGGTAGGAAGCATGCCCCAGACCCGCCGCGAGTTCCTGAAGACCTCCGCCGTCGGCGCTGGCGCCGCCACGGGCTCCCTCGCGTTTCCCATGGTGTCGCGCGCCCAGCAGAAGAAGCTCACCGTGTGGTGGAACCGGGGATATTACAAGGAAGAGGACGAGGCGATGCTCAAGATCGCCGAGGACTTCCGCAAGGCGAAGAACGTCGATCTGGACATCTCGTTCACCATCCAGGAAGACCTCCTGAAGAAGATCATCAGCGCGATGACGGCGCGCCGCTGCCCCGACGTGGCCTTCTGCTTCTACAACGATTGGGAGGTCATCCCCAAGTACGCGTGGGAAGGCAAGCTCGTCGAGACCACCGACGTCATCACCGAGCTCAAGCCGCGCTACATCGAGAAGTTCCTCCCGGTGGCCAACGTGTACGACAACGTGGCCAAGAAGCGCGCGTACTACGGCGTCCCCATCGAGTGCCAGACCATGCACATCCACTACTGGAAGGATCTGGTGAAGGAGGCCGGGCTGAACGACGACCCGACCAAGATCCCCATGGACTGGAACGGCTACTGGGACTTCTGGAAGAAGGCGCAGGACAACCTGCGCAAGAAGGACCCCGCCAAGTACGGCAAGGTGTACGGCCTTGGCGTCACCGAGTCCTCCAGCGCCTCCGACACCATCTACAACTTCGAGATGGCGCTCCTCTCGTTCGGCGGCACGGTGTTCTCGGAGGAGGGGAAGGTCGTCGCCGACGACCCGAAGAACCGCGAGGCCATCGTGAAGACGCTGAAGTTCTTCGCCGACATGTTCAACTCCGGCTACGTGCCGCCGGACACGCTCAACTGGTCGGACGGGGACAACAATGCCAACTTCCACTCCAAGTCCATCGTGATGACGCCGAACCCGTCCGTTTCCATCCCCGCCCATCACTTCTTCAACAACCCCGACAACTATTTCAACAAGTCGGCGACGATCGAATGGCCGGATGGCCCGGACGGCCGGAAGCCGACCTACATGGTGGCGGTGAAAACGATCATCGTCCCCAAGGACTCCGCCAACAAGGATGTCCCGCTGGCGAAGGAGTTCATCAAGTTCGTGCTGGAGCCGAAGCGCTTCACCGAGTATATCAAGGGCGCGAACGGCCGGTGGTTCCCCGCCTTCAAGGACGTCGCGTCCGATCCCTTCTTCTCCAAGGGACAGGCGGGAAAGGGGGGCGCGGTGGACCCGCATCTCCCCACCGTGACGAAGATCTATCTCGAGCGCCCCACCCGCGTCTTCGAGCACTATAAGAACCCGGCGAACTCGCAGATCTATGCGGAGAACGTCTGGGGCAAGGCCCTCGCCCGCACCAACGTCGACAAGTGGCCGGCCGACAAGGCGGCGGACGAAGCGATCGCGCGCGTCAAGACCATCGTCGGCCAGTGGCGGTGAGATCGGGGGTCCCCCATGGCTGACGGCGTCGCGTCGGCGCGGCCGGGGGGCCTCTTCTCACGGGGTGTGACCGCGGCGGCAGGCGCGCTGTCGCCGCGGTCGCGCAACGTGCAGGGGCTCGCGTTCTCGCTGCCCCTGATCCTGCTGTTCCTCGCCTTCGTCGTCTATCCGCTGTACTTCGAGGTCACCCAGGCGCTCGACCGCTACACCTACGAGGTCCTGTTCAACGATCCCATCTACGTCCAGACCATCGTCAACACGCTGGTCTACGTAGGCGTCGCGGTCAACGTGAAGCTCTTCCTCGCCCTCCTTCTCTCCGGTCTCCTCGAGTCGGAGGGCCGCGCCACCCGCTTCCTGTCCGCGATCTTCCTGCTCCCGTGGGCCATCCCGGTGCTCCCCGGCATCCTGTCGGTGCGGTGGATGATGTCCTCCCAGTGGGGCATCCTGAACTTGATCAGCGAGGATCTCGGCCTCGGGACCCATCACTGGCTCGCCTCGCGCTGGACGGCGATCGGCGCGCTCATTCTCTTTCACATCTGGAAGTACCTGCCGTTCTGGACGGTGATCATCCTCGCCGCCCGCCGCGGCATCCCCCCTCAGCTCTACGAGGCCGCCGCCATCGACGGCGCGGGGGTGTTCCAGACGTTCCGCTACATTTCGTTCCCGCTCCTCGCCGGCATCTACCTCATCTGTTCCTTGCTCTCGATGGTGTTCACCCTGGGCGACTTCACCAATGTCCAGCTGATGACGGGGGGAGCGCCGGGCGATTCCACCCACGTCCTGGCCACCCTGGCCTATCGGTACACGTTCCGCCTCGGCAAGATCGACTGGGGCGTGGGCGTCTTTGCCACCGCGCTCCCCGTAACCCTTCTCTTCATCTTCATCCTCATAAAGAAGATCAAGTGATACGGGAACGGCTCGGGGTCACGGTGTTGCGAGGGGTCATGCTGGCCCTCGTGGCGGGGTGGACGCTCTTCCCCATCTACTACATGGTGTCGTTGGCGATCACGCCCTGGAGTGACCTCTTCCGGCCTGTGTACTTCGTCACGCATCCCACCCTGGACAACTTCAAGTTCGTGCTCTTCCAGGAGAGCCCGTTCGTGAAGTACTTCTGGCGCTGGCTCGCCAACAGCCTCCTGGTTTCCAGCGCGGTGATGGTGGCGGTGCTCGCGGTGGCGGCCATGGGGAGCTACGCGCTGGGCCGGATCCGTTTCGGCCTGGGCCGGCTCGTCTCGGGGATGACGCTCTTCACCTACATCATTCCGGCGTCGTTCCTGTCCATTCCCTTCTTCAAGATCATGGGCGACTACGATCTCCTCGATACCTACTGGGCACTCATCTTCGCCATGACGACGTTCGCGGCGCCCTATGCCCTCTGGGTGCTCTGGGACTACGCGAAGACCATCCCCGCCGAGATCGACGAGTCGGCGGCCATCGACGGCGCGGGGCCGCTCTCCATCTTCTTCCGGATCTATCTGCCCCTCGTCACGCCGACCCTGATCGCGGTGGGCACGTATGCCTTCTTCTTCGCGTGGAACGAGTACCTCTACGCGGTGCTGCTGCTGCAGGGGGAGAGCATGATCACGCTGCCGGTAGGCATGGGAAACTTCCTCACCTCTGACGACGCGCCGTGGAACCTCCTGATGGCGCTGTCGGTGATCTACTCGATCCCGCCGGTCATCTTCTACTACATCTTTCGCCGCTACCTCACCCACGGCCTCGTGTCGGGGGCGGTGCAGGGCACCTAGCCGGCGCGGCGGGACGCCCGAGCCGTCGCCAACGCCTCCCACAGCCGCGCCCGCGTCACGGGCACGCGCGTGATCTCCACGCCGAGGTCGGCGAGTGCATCCTCCACCGCATTGGCGATGGCGGCGGGCGGCGCGATGATGCCGCTCTCCCCCACGCCCTTGATCCCGAGCTCGTTGCGGGTCGAGGGAAAGGACACCGTCATGGTCTCGAGCGCGGGGAGATCGGCGGCGGCGGGCAGCGCGTAGTCCATGAAGCTCCCGCTGAGGAGCTGCCCGGACTCGTCGTGCACCAGCTCTTCCATGAGCGCGGTCCCGATGCCTTGCGCCATCGCGCCCTGGAGCTGGCCCTCCACCACCAGCGGATTGATGGCCCGCCCGCAGTCGTGTAGCGCGAGGTAGCGGAGCACGCGCACCGCGCCGGTGTCGGTGTCGACCTCCACCGCGCAGGCGTGGGCGCCGAAGGCGAACGTGACGGACTCGGGCGAGAAGTAGCCGCAAACCTGAAGCCCCGGCTGCCCCTCGCGCACGAGCGTCTTACTCCGGGCCGCCGCGCGCGCCACCTCGCCGAGGCCGAGGCTGCGCGCGGGCATGCCCGTCACGTGCACGCGGCCGCCCGCGAGCACGATATCAGCGGGGGCGCACTCGAGGAGCTCCGCGGCGACCCGGCGCGCCCGGGCCGCGACCTCGCGGGATGACTTGGCCACCGCGGGACCGGAGTTCGCGGCCACGCGGCTGCCGCCCGTCCCATTGCCGAAGGGCAGGCTCGCGGTGTCGCCTGCCACCACCGAGACGCGCGTGAGGTCGACGCCCAGCTCGGCGGCGGCGATCTGCGCCATCGTCGTCTCGTGCGCCTGCCCCTGGGACGATACGCCGATGGTCACCTGGACGTTGCCCGCGGTGTCCACGCGCACGTCGGCGCCCTCGAAGGGGCCCACGCCGGTGCCCTGCACGTAGCAGCCGAGCCCGATGCCGAGGCGCGCGGGACCCGCCTGCCGCTCCGCCTGACGCTTGCGCCAGCCGGCATAGTCGAAGGCCTCGAGCAGGCGCTCGAAGGACTCCGGGTAGTCGGCGGGATCGTAGGACACAGGCGTGCCGTCGCGATAGACGAGGCCGGTGCGATAGGGCATCGCGTCCGGGGGCACGAAGTTGCGGCGGCGGATCTCCGCGGGATCGAGGCCGAGCCGGCGCGCGGCGCGGTCGAGCAGGCGCTCCATCACGAAGGCCGCCTCCGGACGCCCCGAGCCGCGATAGGCGCCGCCGAAGAGCGAGTGGGAGACGACGTTCTGCCCCGACGCGGCGAGGTGCGGTACGCGGTAGGGGCCGGGCAGGTGATTGATGGTGTTGCGCGTGATCACCTCGCCGAGGGGGAGGTAGGCGCCGTGGTCACGGGCGAAGCGCGTCTCGATCGCCGCGATGCGCCCCTCACCGTCCACGCCGAGCCGCGCGCGGTGGCGCTGGCCGCGATCGGGCGAGCCCGACAGGAAATGCTCGCGCCGTGTCTCCATCCAGCGTACGGGCCGGGCGAGCCGCCGCGACGCCGCGGCGAGGATCAGATCCTCGGCGTAGGCATGCCCCTTGATGCCGAAGCCGCCGCCGGAATCGGTGCAGATGATCCGCACGCGCTCCTCCGGAAGCTCGAGCGCGGCGGCAAGCGCGGCGCGCAGCCCGTACGGCCCCTGGCTGGGAATCCACACCGTGAAGCGCCCATCCGGCCCCTCCGGCACGATGAGGATGCCGCGCGGCTCGATGGGCGCGCCGACCACGCG
>Ga0310813_10000549_pt1 | contig 23376 bp, 20 predicted proteins | sample YN3metagenome_FD_203086 | JGI IMG/M metagenome (GOLD analysis project Ga0310813, IMG submission 203086) | Soil microbial communities from experimental microcosm in Duke University, North Carolina, United States - YN3 | ecosystem: Engineered > Artificial ecosystem > Soil microcosm > Unclassified...
ATGACGCATACACACTCCTTGAGGCGCTTTTGGCTATAAAGCCACCCGGGCGTCGGACCGGTGTGGCAAGTGAGAAGCCAGAGAGTGTAGCGCGGATGGGGCCGGAGTGCAAGATTAATCAGTGGATTCGGCCTTGTTTTCAAGGATTTAATCGGCTGCAACGCGCGGCTGCAACGCGCGGCTGCAAAACGCGGCTCCAACGCGGCTCCAACGCGGCCCCAACGCCAGAGAGGCCGGCTCGGCGCGCCCTGCCGGCGACCTTTCACGGACGGGGCCGGAACATCCGGCCCCGCTTTCCCGTGGATTTTATCGGCGCTATCGCCTTGGTCTGCCCTGCCCCCTACCCCGAAACCGCTCGCCCGCCGCGCGTCCAAACCACCGCTGAACCCGCGGCGCACCTGTCACTCCACCGCCGCCGCCCCGCCCTGCAGCCGCGCGCGCAGCGCCGCTTCGAGCTGCGTCAACGCTTCCGGCGCGGCATCGGTGACGGCCCACCACATCATGCCGGCATCGCGCCAGCGCGCCACCGCGTAGCCGTCGCTCGACAGCGACGGCCCCGGCTTGCCGGCCGCCGGATCGTTGTCCGGGAACACGTAGACGTCGATCACATGCTTGCGATACGTGTAGGTCAACACGGCGACCCGCTGGTGGCCGACGTAGTCGAGGCGGCCGCCCGCCAGCGGAAAACCGCTCGAGGCCAGATCGACGACCGGCGGTGCATAGTCGATGCGGCCGTTGAACCACGGCTTGACCGTATGCTGGTCCGACGAAATCACGTCGATGTCGCGTCCCGAGATCTGCGCACGCACATGGCTCGATACCAGCTGATCGACGAGGCCGGCCGGTGCGACGACGCGCTGCTGCATATAGGTCACGCCCGCGGCGAACGCCGCGCAGACCGCCAGCGCGAGCGCACCGCCGCGCCACGCCGTGCCGGATGGCAGTGCGAACGCGCCCGCGCCGCGCGCGCCGCCTGCGGAACCGGCGCCACCCAGACCGCCGAAACCTGCGCCGCCGCCGGCCGCCCCGCTACCGGCAGCCCCACGCGTCCCAGCGCGGCCCGGCCGCGCGCCGCGAAAAAAGTCGAGCCAGCGGCGCCGCGCAGGCTGCTCGCGCGAGCCGGAGCGGGTGTCTTCGTCGAATGCTCGCGGCTGCGCGGCAGTGCCCGAGGCCGCGGCGCCCGGCGCACGGGGGCCTCCGGCCGGCGTGCCACCCGTATAGGCGGCCCCCGCTTGGGCGGCCCCCGCTTCCACGCCCCGCGCAGCGGCGCCCTGCGCCGCGACACCCGGCGCGAGCGCTTGCCGCGCATCGTTCTGCGCCCAGCCAGCGCGACTGGCTTCCTCGCGCGGCGCAGTCTGCACCGCTGGCAGCGCCGCGACGATCTGCGCGCGCAGCGAAGCCGGCGCGCGATGATATTGAGCCGTGCGCCGCACCGTATCGGAAAGCGCCCTTACCGCGGCACTTTCGCGCTGGCACGCCGCGCAGGCGTCGATATGCTGCTGCAGCGCGTAAGCATCGGGCGGCGAGAGTTCCCGGTCGACGTTCGCGTCGAGCAGCGGGCGTGCGTCGTTACAGTCCATCTGGGCTCTCCTGGGCAATCCCGCCCGGCGTGGCGCCGGGGTTGCCGGGGTGACGTAGAGGTTGAGGTTGATCGTTGCCGCGCTCTCCTGTGATCGGCCGCTCGCCGGCGCGCAGCGGCGCGGCGGCGGATGGGGGCGCCGCCGAGGGCGGCGCGGCCGCGGCGCTGACGCCGCATCGTTTATCGCGCACCGAACGGGTGCTCGCGCCGCCCGTCCCGGCAGCCGCGGTGCCGCCCACCGCGCCGCGCGAAGCCGCCGGCTGGGCAGCCCGCCCTTGCTGCGCGGTAATCAGGGCCGCCAGCCGCCGCCGGCCGCGCGCGAGCCGCGACATCACGGTGCCCACCGGCAAATCCGCGATCTCCGCGATCTCGCGATAGCTGAGTTCCTCGAGTTCACGCAGCACCATCACCTCGCGATACTCGGGCGGCAGCTGCTCGAGCGCTGTATGCACGAGCCGCGCGTCCTGCTCGCGGATCATCAGCGTCTCGGGGTCGGCGTGCGGCTCGCTCCAGCCTTCGAACAGCGTATCGTCGAGGTTCTCGTCGAACTCGACGCTATTGCGCGACATCTCGCGCTTTTGCCATTCGGTGTACCAGGTGCGGCGCACGATGGTCAACAGCCACGGCCGCGCGTTGTCGCCGTGGAACATGTCGAAATAGCGAAAGGCACGGACGTACGCGTCCTGAACGATGTCTTCAGCATCGTTCGTATTGCCGCACAGCCAGCGCGCCAGGTTATAGGCCGCGTCGAGATGCGGCAGCGCCATCTGCTGGAACCTGGCGCTGCGCTGCGCGGCATCACAATCGGTTTCGATCACCGGAACCCCTCCGAACGTTACGGCTGATATACCTGTTACGCAAAAAGTTTATTCCCGCTCCCGATGACTTTTTGTGTACGCCTGAAAAAAACAAACCGGGAATAAAACCGGCGCGGCGCAGGTATCGCACGCAAATAGAACTTCAACGAGGAGCGACCATGCAAACCACACTTCGACATCTGAAACGACGCGATTTCCTGAAGCTGGCCGCCGTCGGCGGTGCGGCCTTCGCGTCGGCGTTGCCCGGTTTCAGCTACGGGCGCGATGAGGATTTCTTCTTCGTACAGCTGTCCGATTCGCACTGGGGCTTCGAAGGCCCAGCGATCAATCCGGACGCGAAAGGCACGCTGCCCAAGGCAGTCGCCGCGGTCAACGCGCTGCCGGCCAAACCGGACTTCGTGATCTTCACCGGCGACCTGACGCACACCACCGACGACCCAATGGTGCGCCGCGAACGCATGAAACAGTTTCAGGCGATCGTCGCGCAACTGAACGTGCAACCGCTGTATCTGATGCCGGGCGAACACGACGCGAGTCTCGACGCAGGCGCCGCGTTCAAGGAGATGTTCGGCGCGACGCACTACACGTTCGATCACAAGGGCGTGCACTTCATTACGCTCGACAACGTATCGGACCCGGCCGGCCGCGTCGGCGCCGAGCAGATCGCGTGGCTCGCCGCGGACATTGACAGGCAACCGCAGGACGCGCGCATCGTCGTGTTCACGCACCGGCCGCTGTTCGATCTCGCACCGCAATGGGACTGGGCGACGCGCGACGGCGCGCAGGTGATCGACGTGCTGACGCGCCGCCAGAACGTCACGGTGTTTTACGGCCATATCCATCAGGAGCATCACGCGCTGACCGGCAACATCGCGCACCACGCGGCGCACTCGCTGATGTTCCCGCTGCCCGCGGCCGGCTCGCAGGACAAGCGGCTGCCGGTGCCGTGGGACGCCGCCGCGCCTTATCGCGGCCTCGGCTGGCGGCAGGTCAAGGTCGATGCGCAGCCGCGCGCGTTCGCGTTGAATGAAATGCCGGTCCGCAATCTTTCGTGAGGACGCGCCATGGCAAACGACAGCAGCGTTTCGGTCGATATGCGTCGCCAGCTCGCGCGGCGCAGGATTCTGACACTTGCTGGCGCCGGCGCCGCGCTCGCTCTGCTGGGGCAGATCCCCGCGCGTGCCGCCGCGCCGCGCGTCATCCAGGTGCACGCCAGGCGCTTTGTGTTCACGCCGGATCAGATCAGGCTCGCGCCGCACGAAGCGGTCGTGTTCGAACTGACCAGCGAGGACATCACGATGGGCTTCGCCATTCCGCAGTACGGCGTGCGCGTCGACGTGCCGCCGGGACCGCCCGTGCGGCTCGCCGCCCAGGCCGGCGAAGCCGGTACCGTCGAGTTTCTGTGCGACATCTTTTGCGGCTCGGGGCATGAGACGATGAATGGCGCGTTGATCGTCGGTTAGCCTCCGTGAGCGGCGCTTCGCCGCCCGCCTGCAGCACGGCGGCGTGCGCTGCTTCATGCCGCCGGCAGCGGGCGCCGCGTCGCGCGCATGCGCTACTCGCCAGTCCAGTACCCCGGCCGCGCGTACACCTCTTTCAGATAATCGATGAAGTAGCGCACCTTGGCCGGCACGTAGCGCTGCTGCGGGTACACCGCGAGGATGTCGTACTCCGGCAGCGCGTAGTCGTCGAGCACGGTTTCCAGCTCGCCGCGCACCAGTTGCGCCTGCACTTCCCACGTCGAGCGCCAGCCGAGCCCGAGCCCCTCGGAAACCCAGCGGTGCAGCAGCTCGCCGTCGTTGCAGTCGAGCGAACCGCCGACCCGCACCGTGGCGAGCTTGCCGTTGCGCCGGAAGTACCAGCCGCGGTTCTGGCCACCCTGCAGGTTGAACGCAAAGCAGTTGTGCTGCGACAGATCTTCGAGCGTTTTCGGCCGGCCGTGCTTTTTGAAGTAGGCCGGCGTGCCGCACACCACGCGCTGGTTCGACGCGAGCTTGACCGCGACGAAGTTCGGATCGACCGCGCCGCCGATGCGGATCGACAGGTCGTAGCCTTCGCGCACCAGGTCGACCACGCGGTCGGTCAGATTGAACGACACCTGCAGTTCAGGCTTGTCGGCAACGAATGCCGGCGCAAGCGGCGCAACGTGCTTGCGGCCGAACGCCGCCGGCGCCGACACGATCAGATGCCCGGACACTGCGCGACGCCCCGCGCTCAGTTCGTTTTCCGCCTGGTCCCATTCGCTGAGCAGGCCGCGGCAGCGTTCCAGAAACGCCGCACCCTCTTCGCTGACCACGAGACGCCGCGTCGAGCGGTACATCAGTTTGACGCCGAGGCGTTTCTCGAGCGCGTCGATGCGCCGCCCGAGGATCACCGGCGATACCCCTTCCTCCAGCGCCGCGGCGGCGAGACTGCCCGCGTCGGCAACGCGCACGAAAGTTTCGATCTGTTTGAAGCGGTCCATCTTGTGTCTCCTGCCGGCGGACCCGTGGCGGTCAGGTCAGCGCGCTGCGACGCCCTGACCCCGCCCGTCTGACCGATTCAATACTTTTTGTTTCGGAATAAGCGACCCGGACTGATCTTATCAAACCTTAAGCACCCGCCTAAAGTGCGAAGAACACCCCATTTCCCACATCCCGCAGCACATCGAGGAGACATCCATGGCCAAGATGAGAGCCGTCGACGCAGCCGTTCTGGTGCTCGAAAAAGAAGGCATCGACACCGCGTTCGGCGTTCCCGGCGCCGCGATCAATCCGCTGTATTCGGCCATGCGCAAAGCCGGCAACATCAGCCACGTGCTGGCGCGCCACGTCGAAGGCGCGTCGCATATGGCCGAGGGCTACACGCGTGCCGCCCCCGGCAACATCGGCGTGTGTATCGGCACGTCGGGCCCGGCAGGCACCGACATGATCACCGGCCTCTATTCGGCTTCTGCCGATTCGATTCCGATTCTCGCGATCACCGGCCAGGCGCCGCGCGCGCGTCTGTACAAGGAAGACTTCCAGGCCGTCGATATCGAATCGATCGCCAAGCCCGTGACCAAATGGGCCGTCACGGTGCGCGAACCGGCGCTGGTGCCGCGCGCGTTCCAGCAGGCGTTTCACCTGATGCGCTCGGGCCGCCCGGGTCCGGTGCTGATCGACCTGCCGATCGACGTGCAGCTGGCCGAGATCGAATTCGACATCGACACGTACGAGCGGCTGCCGGTCTACAAGCCGAAAGCCAGCCGCAAGCAGATCGAAGCCGCGCTGACGATGCTGAACGACGCGGAAAAGCCGCTGATCGTGTCGGGCGGCGGCGTGATCAACGCCGCAGCCGAAGACCTGCTGGTGGAATTCGCCGAAACGCTCGGCGTGCCGGTGATCCCGACGCTGATGTCGTGGGGCGCGATTCCCGACGACCACCCGCTGATGGCCGGCATGGTCGGCCTGCAAACCTCGCACCGCTACGGCAACGCGACGCTGCTCGCATCCGACTTCGTGATGGGCATCGGCAACCGCTGGGCCAACCGTCACACCGGCAGCGTCGAGGTCTATACCAAGGGCCGTAAGTTCGTGCACGTGGATATCGAGCCGACGCAGATCGGCCGCGTGTTCGGCCCGGATCTGGGCATCGTGTCCGATGCGAAGGCCGCGCTGGAACTGTTCGTCGAAGTGGCGAAGGAATGGAAGGCCGCCGGCAAGCTGAAGAACCGCGGCGCATGGGTCGAAGAGTGCCAGGAGCGCAAGGCGACGATGCTGCGCAAGACGCACTTCGACAACGTGCCGATCAAGCCGCAGCGTGTCTACGAAGAAATGAACAAGGTGTTCGGCCGCGATACCTGCTACGTCAGCACGATCGGTCTGTCGCAGATCGCCGGCGCGCAGTTCCTGCATGTGTTCAAGGCGCGCAACTGGATCAACTGCGGCCAGGCCGGCCCGCTCGGCTGGACCATTCCGGCCGCGCTCGGCGTGCGTGCCGCGGATCCGCAGCGGCCGATCGTCGCGCTGTCCGGCGACTATGACTTCCAGTTCATGATCGAAGAGCTGGCGGCCGGCGCGCAGTTCAAGCTGCCGTACGTGCACGTGGTGGTCAACAACTCGTACCTCGGCCTGATCCGCCAGGCGCAGCGCGCGTTCGACATGGACTACTGCGTACAGCTCGCGTTCGACAACATCAACGCGCCTGAAGTGGAAGGCTACGGCGTGGACCACGTGACGGTGGCCGAAGGCCTCGGCTGCAAGGCGCTGCGCGTGTTCAAGCCGGAAGACATCGCACCGGCGCTGAAGAAGGCGCAGTCGATGCTGTCCGAGTTCAACGTGCCGGTGGTCGTCGAAGTGATTCTCGAGCGTGTGACCAACATCTCGATGGGCACCGAGATCGACGCGATCAACGAGTTCGAAGACCTCGCCGCGTCGCGCAAGGACGCGCCGACCGCGATCAACGCGCTCGACTGATGTAGCGTGCGGCGGCCCGCGCGGCTGCCGCTTCGCGAAGCGTGTGGTGCTTCACGCGCGCGGCGCTTCACACGTGCCGCTTCACGCTTAACGTCGTTTGATTTGCTGGTCCGTCTCCGGCGGCATTGCCCGTCGCCGGAGCGACGCCGTTCAACCTGACCGACCTCGAGAGACACCCACGAAATGCCGAAATTCGCCGCCAATCTGACGATGCTGTTCAACGAAGTGCCGTTCCTCGAACGCTTTGCCGCCGCTGCGAACGCGGGCTTCGATGCCGTCGAGTTCCTGTTTCCGTATCCGTACAAGGCCGCCGAGCTGGCCGAGCGGCTCGCGCAACACAAGCTGAAGCTGGTGCTGCACAACCTGCCCGCCGGCAACTGGGAAGCCGGCGAACGCGGCATCGCGTGCCTGCCGGATCGCGTCGGCGAGTTCCAGGAAGGCGTGGGCCGTGCGATCGAATACGCAAAGGCGCTCAACGTGCCGCAACTGAATTGCCTCGTCGGCATTCCGACCGCGGGCATCAGCGCCGACAATGCGCGCAAGACCATCGTCGGCAATCTGCGCTACGCAGCGGGCGAGCTGAAGAAGGCAGGCATCCGCCTGCTGGTCGAGCCGTGCAACTCATACGACATTCCGGGCTTCGCGCTGAACCGCTCGGCCGAAGGCCTCGACGTGATCCGCGAAGTCGGTTCGGACAACCTGTTCCTGCAATACGACATCTATCACATGCAGCGGATGGAAGGCGAACTCGCCGCGACGATCAAAAAGAACTTTGCGTCGATCGCGCACATCCAGCTGGCCGACAACCCGGGGCGTAACGAACCGGGCACCGGCGAAATCAACTACCCGTTCCTGTTCGATCTGCTCGATTCGCTCGGCTACGCCGGCTATATCGGCTGCGAATACAAGCCGCGCACGACCACCGCCGAAGGGCTCGGCTGGTTGCAGCGCGCAACCGCCTGAGCGCGGCGCAGCAAAGCATCGACAGGACCTCTCACCCTTTTCACTGGAGACACACGTAATGGCAAAGATCGGTTTTATCGGCCTCGGCATCATGGGCTCGCATATGGCGCGCAATCTGCAAAAAGGCGGTCACGCGCTGATCGTCAACGGCGCCTATCCGGTCCCGGACGATCTCGCCAGATCGGCTAGCGTGGTCAAGGACTCGACCGCGGTCGCGCAGGCGGCCGACATCGTCGTCGTGATGGTGCCGGATACGCCGGACGTCGCGAACGTGCTGTTCGCCGACGACGGTGTCGCGAAAGGCCTCAGCAAGGGCAAGCTGGTGATCGACATGAGCTCGATCGCGCCGCTCGAAACGCAGGCGTTTGCCAAACGCATCAACGAACTCGGCTGCGACTATCTGGACGCGCCGGTATCCGGCGGCGAAATCGGCGCACGCGACGCCACGCTGACGATCATGGTCGGCGGTCCGCAACAGGCTTTCGATCAGGCCAAACCGCTGTTCGAGCTGATGGGCAAGAACGTCTCGCTGATCGGCGACAACGGCGCGGGCCAGACCTGCAAGGTCGCCAACCAGATCATCGTCGCGCTGAACATCGAGGCGGTTGCCGAAGCGCTGCTGTTCGCGGCGCGCTCGGGTGCCGATCCGGAACGCGTGCGCCGCGCGCTGATGGGCGGCTTCGCTTCGTCGCGGATTCTCGAAGTGCACGGCGAGCGGATGACCAAGCGCACGTTCAATCCGGGCTTCCGTATCGAGCTGCATCAGAAGGACCTGAACCTCGCGCTCGACGGCGCGCGCAAGCTCGGCATCGCGCTGCCGCATACCGCGAGCGCGCAGCAGCTGTTCAGCGTATGCGCAGCGAACGGCGGCAAGGCATGGGATCACTCGGCGATGGTGCGCGCGCTCGAGATCATGGCCAATTTCGAAGTGGCGCAGGCGCCGGCGGCCGACGCGAAAGCGGCCTGAAGCACGACGTCCGTCAAGCAATCAGGTTGTGTCGTAGAGCAACGCATCACGTAACGAGCAACACGGGCTGCCGTGCCGGGCCTGCGGTCGATTCCAGGGCGACCGCAGGTTCGCGCAGCAGCCCTAATGCGGGGCGTCCGGCGCCGGGTGCAATGCCTGGTGGCCGGACAAATCGGGCCGCTCTGGGCTGAGGGCGGCTATGTGGGGTCCGCAGCGGCACCCGGCGACGACGGGGAAGCCTTGGTCGGTCAGACGTCGTCGCCGGGTGTCCGCCTGTCGGATAGCCCGGTGTCCGCTGCAACTAGCCGCGCGAGTGCGTGGCGCGCGATGGGGCTGTGACTCCCGCCGGTCCCTGCTTGCGCCGGCGCTTGCCGCTGGCGGTTTTTACTCCCGCCTGCGCTTGCTTCCGCCTGCTTTTGATCCCGTCCTCGACGCCTTCTTCGGTGCCCGTCTCGATTCCCGCCGCTGCCGGGCCTCAGGCCGTGCACGGCACAAACTGGCCGGGCCGGAACACCCTCAACAGATAGTCCTTCACCGACGGATCGAAATCGGGGCGCTGGATCGTGCCCGGCACGTGCAACAGCGAAGCGAAGCTGAATTCGACCGGATAGGTCTGATCGACATAGTCCTGCAATTGCGCGCGCGAGTGGAATGGCGTGAAGTCGATCACGCACGAACGAGCATGCAGTCCGCCGATGCGCTCCTTCAGGTCGTTCAACGTGTCCCGCACGCGATACGGCGCCGCGTAGATCTCGACGATCGTCGCGCCCTTCGGATAGTAAAGGCTGCCAAAGCCGTCGACCATCCGCGTCAGGTCCGGCACCTGCAGCGACACGATCGCATCGGCGTCGGTGGCCTTGCTGTGATAGCGGTCCAGCAGTTGCGGCGCATACACGTAGCCGTTCTTGAGCGAGTCCTTGATCTGGAACGGCAGCAGCAGGTCCTGCGAAACCGCGAGCGCAACGATGCCGTACAGTGCCACCGGCAACGCAGGCCAGCCGCGCCGCGGCTCGATGCGCGTCACGAGGCCGATCGTTGCGGCCGCAACGAAGGTCAGCCCGTAGCTGACCGTGCGCGGCGAATACAGGTCGTATTGCGTCTTCGTGCGCAGATAGAACGCGAGCAGCAGAAAGCCGAGCCCCGAGTAGAACAGCAGGCGGCAGGCGCGTGCGTCGCCGCCGCTGTAGCCGGCCACAGCGGTCACACGCGTCAGCGGCGTCCAGTGCCGTCTCGCCAGCCACAGCAGCAGCGCGCCGGCGAGCGCGAACCACGCACTTTCCTTCGCCAGTTGCAGCAAGAACTTCAGCAGCAGGAAACCGAAAGTTTCCGGCGCCGGAATGCGTTCAATGCCGGTTCCGAAGCCGGTCATCTCGACGTTGAATTTCTGGTAGCCGACAAAGAACAGCGCGGCGACCACAAACGCCGGCAATGAAATCAGCGCGGTGCGCCTGCCATAGGCAAGCCACACGCCGACGAACATCGCCGCGGCGAACGGCGCGAAAAAGTAACGCGATGAGCAACCGATAATCAGGAACACGGCCAGCAGACCCACCAGAAGCGCGGCCTTCCCATAGCGCGCCGCGCTGCCGTGAATCCTGTCGAGCGCAAACAGTGCGCCACAGAACGCGAACAGCGACAGATTCTCCGACCATGTGTACTGGTACAGCCCGAGCGTCAACGGATTGAGCATCACCAGCGCGGGCACCAGCGGATGACGGAAAGTTTTCGTCAGCAGCCAGAAGCCGCCGAACGCGAGCACCAGATTGGTTGCCTTGCTGCTGACGATCAGGCTCGCAATATCGTGCGACGGCGCAAGGAGCGCAATCGCAAGTGGATAGCCGCACGGAAAGATCGCGAAATAGGCGCCGTCGACACTGCAGCCCTGCCCTTCGCGCAGCGCCTGCGCCAGATGCAGATAGTTCCACGAGTCGACGGTCAGAAAGCCGTACGCCACCGCGGCGAGCGCCGCGAGCCCGAGCACGAACAAGGCTGCCATATAGTAGGCCGCGCGCGCCGTGCACAGGGTGCCGGCCACGTCGTGCGGCGTGTCGCGTCGGTTGCAGCGGGTGTCGGAATTGGCGGGCGCCGGAGGCACCGCATACAGACCGCCGGTGATGCCGGTCACGTAACGGTAGAACTGAGCCGCTTGCATACTGGCACCACCTCCAACGGGCGTAAGAAGCTTGCGCAGCACGCGGCGCGCCCGCTTGTGTCGAATCGGTTGAGCCGCTGCAACGGCGGCCGTTTGCCGGGAGAGGAGGCGCGCCCGCACGCATACGGTGCAAACTGCGCCGGTCGCGTGCCGCACTGCCTGCGCCACGCCGATGTGCGCCAGCGCGGCGACCCCACAAGCTGCCTGTCGGGTCGCCGCGCCCTGTTATGTGATCGCTAGATCGCCAGCATCATGCTCAACGCGCACAGACCCATCACCGCGCTGCTCACGCGGTCCTTGAACGCGAACACGATCGGGTCGTCGTGCATCTGCCCGCGAAACGCGAACATCCAGATCCGGCTGACCCAGTACAGCGTCAGCGCGAACACTGCCCACAGCAATTGTGGATGCCGGTACATCTGCGTCAGTTCCGGCGAGTTCAGGTAGAGCGCCAGCACCAGCACCGCCAGATACGCGGACGACGTGCCGAACGAGCGCAGGATCGACATGTCCTGCGTGATGTAGCCGCGCCCCGCCGCCTCCATCTTGCCCTGTCGCAGAATGCTTTCGAGCTCGACGTAGCGCTTGACCATCGCGAGGCTCAGAAAGATCGGCACGCAGAACAGGATCAGCCAGTACGACAGCACGATATCGGTGGCCGCGCCGCCGGCGATCACGCGCACCGTGTACAGGCACGCGAGCGTGAACACGTCGACCAGCGCCATGCGTTTCAGGCTGAACGAATACGCGACGGTCGCGGCCAGATAGGCGGCCAGCACCACGCCGAAGTGCCACGGCAGCAGCGTGGCGAGCGCGGCGCCGCCGGCCAGCAGCAGCACCGTCATCACGATGCCGAACGACAGCGACAGACTGCCCGACGCAAACGGCCGGCTGCGCTTTCTTTCGTGACGGCGGTCGGCGTCGAGATCGAGCATGTCGTTGAGCAGATACACCGACGAGGCCGACAGGCAGAACGACGCGAATGCGACGCACGCTTCGAACAGCGCGTGCGGATCGGTAAAGCGGTGCGCGGTCAGCACCGGCACGAAGATCAGCACGTTCTTGACCCACTGATGCACGCGCATCTCTTTGAGCACCAGCGGCACGATACGCCGCTTGCGCTCGAAAAAGATAATCGCCTCGTTGACCTTGCGCGCCGCCGCGGCGATATGCCGGTCGCCGACCACGATCGCCTGGCGCGCGCGGCGCCACACCGGCAGGTCGGCCAGCGCGTCGCCGCAGTAGTCGAAGCCCTGCTCGCCGAACCTCGCGACCAGCACGTCGGCCTTGTTGCGGCCGAACAGATTGCGCTCGGCAGTGCTGGCGAGCACGCCGTTGAAGAGGCCGAAGTGCTCGGCCACCTGGCTGGCGAAGCGATGGTTGGATGCGGTGCACAGGTACAGCGGCCGCCCGGCCGAATGCTCGTCGCGCAGATAGTCGACCAGCTGGCTGTTGTACGGCAGCACGCCGACGTCGATCGTCACGCGCCGCGCGATCTGTTCTTTCAGATACGCCTTACCGTGCAGCAGCCATGCGATGCACAGAAAGATCGCCCACGGGTTGTGCTTGACCAGCACCAGAAACCCTTCGAGCAAAAAGTCCGTGCGCGTGAGCGTGCCGTCCAGATCGACGCACAACGGGACCGCTGTGTTCGCCATGTCGTACCTCGTTGGCCTAACGTTGCTTTGCTATGTGCCGCACGTGCCGCTCGTCCTGCGGCAGGTGCGCAAGTGTCTTGAGTCGCGGTGCGTTCGTCATATGGAACGCGGGCTGACCAGGTGCATGCTATCGACGTAGAAATTCCGGCTCTGTGCGCAACCGCACAACGATTCAAGCGAACACGAAACGCTTGTCGAGGTGATACTTCGCAAAGTAGCCGAGCGTCAGGCCCAGCGCGCCTCCGGCCAGGCGCGCGGACTCGGTGTGGAACAGCACGTCGGCGCCGAATTCGACGGCCCAGAACAGTGCGGTCGTGCCGAGTCCCATCACCACGTACAGCGTGAAGGTCTGGATGCCGTGCGCGACACTGCGGTGCGGATAACGAAAAATCCACACCTTGTCGAGCAAGTATTTGACGACCAGTCCGACGCCGGTACCGACGCACACCGACAGCGGCACGCCGAGCCAGCCGTGATAGAGCCAGTACGAAAGCTTCTGGCTCGCGAGGTTCGCGACGATCGACAGTGCCGCGAAGCTTGCGTACGCAACCACCAGACGTGCGCGCGGCAGCGGCGCGGCGAGAGCCTGGCCGGTCATCGCGCGCCTGCCTTGCAGAAGCGGTGCAGCGGCTTCACAACGACACCCGCTTGAATACGAAGCCCGGCAGCGAGCGGATCACCAGCATGATGCCGCTCCAGAACCACGGCGTGTACAGCGCGTCCTTGCCGCGCTCGATCGCGCGCACGATGTCGGCGGCCACCCGCTCCGGCGACGCGACCAGCGGCCCTGGCAACGCGAGGCCCGCCGTCATCGGCGTGGCGACGAAGCCGGGCTTGATGGTCAGCACCCGCACGCCGGCCTTGAAAAGGCGCGCGCGCAACCCTTCGCAGAAGGTCGCGACGGCTGCTTTCGCGGCACCGTACACGTAGTTCGACGGCCGTCCGCGGTCGCCCGCCACCGACGCGATCACCGCGATCGAACCGCTGCGCTGGCTTTCGAACTGGCCTGCCAGCAGCGTCAGCAGCGCGATCGTCGACAGCGCATTGGTCGACAGTTCGTGCAGCACCATGTCGACGTCGCGCTCGCAGCGCGACTGATCGGGCAGCGAGCCATGCGCGATCAGCACGATATCGATGCGTCCCAACGCCGCGCGGCACGCGTCGAGCATCGCCTGATGCTGTTGATGGTCGTTGACGTCTAGCACGTGCGTGACCACCTGCCCCGCGCCGCGCACGCGCAGGTCCTGCGCGACCGCTTCGACGCGCAGCGGATGGCGGCCGGTCAGGAACAGATTCGCGCCCTCTGCTGCCCAGCGCCGCGCGCAGGCGGCCGCGATGGCGGACGAGCCGCCGACGATCAGTACGTTTTTCATCATTGAGTGGTCCGTTTCCAGAAGCGCGACATCAAGGCCGGGTCGCGATGGGTTTCGAGTTGTTGCCACGCCGGATAGGCAGCGCGAAAGCAGGCGCCGCTCATATGCGCATCCTTGGCGGGGTATTGCCGGCCGCCTGCCTCGCTGACGATTGCGTCGAGCGTGGCGAACAGCGCGTCGTTCACGCGTGCATGCTGCGGGAAGTCCAGCGCAAGCGACACGCCGGGCATCGGAAACGACAGCAGCCCCGGCGAAGCGAGCGTGCCGCAGCGCTTGAGCACCGCGAGAAACGAGCCGGAGCCGCTCTTTGAAATCGCCGCGAGAATCGCCTGCAGCGCATCGCGCGCGCTCGCTTCGGGCAGCACGCACTGGTGCTGCTGAAAGCCGCGCCGGCCGTAGATGCGGTTCCAGTGCAGGATGCTGTCGAGCGGATACAGGAAGCCGGTCAGGCCGACCGTCGCCTGCGTGCTGCGCCGCCACTGGCGGCGGTAGTACAGCGCGTTGAACGGCTTGAGCGTATAGCGGTTGATCAGCGACAGCGGCAGCGCGAACGGCACCGTGCGCACGCGCGGCGCGGGCAGCGACAGATCGCCGTCGTCCGCATGGTCGCCGCACATATAGATGCCGCGCCCGAGCGCCGCGCCGCGCGCCAGGCAATCGACCCACGCGACACCGTATTCGTGCTGCGGATCCAGTTCGTCGGACAGCGCGAAAAAGCCGTCGAGATTGTCGAAACGGATCGAGGTAGTCGCGATGCGGCTCGAGCGCACCGGCATCAGCTGGATCTCGACCCATTCGATCACGCCGGTCAGGCCGAGCCCGCCGATCGTCGCGCGAAACAGTGCGTCGTGCTCGCCGGGCGCGCATTCGGCCGGCGCGCGGTCGGAGCGCAGCAGCGAAAAACGCCGCACGTGGCGGCCGAAGGTGCCGCGCACATGGTGATTCTTGCCATGCACGTCGTTGGCCACCGCGCCGCCTAGCGTGACGAACTGCGTGCCGGGCGTGACCGGCAGCATCCAGCCGCGCGGCACCGCTACGGCCAGCACTTCGCCGAGCGTGACGCCCGCTTCCGCGCGCACCACGCCGGCGCGCCAGTCCGCGCTGATGAAGCGGGCCACGCCGCGCATATGCAATACGTGGTCGGTGGCGGCCAGACAGCTGTCGCCGTAACTGCGGCCATTGCCGAACGGCAGCGTGGTGCCGAAGCGCATGCTCGTGCGGCGCAGCTCCGCGTCGATCGCGTCGCGCCACGCCAGCGGATGGCTCGATTGGGGCGCGTGGGGATAGTGGCCCCACGACAGCAGCTTGGACACGCTCATCGGATCCCGCCTCGTCAGGATGAGCGCGATGTTAGCGGCGCGTTTTTTTGTCGACCGTGGGCTGCCTCACAGAACGGAGAAGAAGTCCCGGTGCCGGCGGCGTGCCGGATGCGGTTGCGTGCGCCGGGTACGCGCGGCCCGCCTGGCTAGATGCGGGCGCGCGCTGCAGGCGTTTGCTGACTATTCGCTCCAGCAACGGGCCATGGCATCGGCGAGTGCCGCCTCGCCGAGGCGCGGCGCGCCGGCATCGGCCTTCAGCGAATCGAGCACGCATAGCGCACGATACAGCGCATCGATGCGCGGCAGCGCGCAGCCTGCCGCGCTGGCCGCGGCCAGCGGCCGCGCGTACATCACGTCGAGTTCCATCGGCCGGTGCAGCACGGCGTCGAAATACATGCTCGGCAGATAGTCGTCGAGCCCGGCGGTCATCCCGATCATCTGCTGCGGCGTGTCGGACGGCAACCGGTAGCCGCACGCGGCCGCACCCTGCATCACCTCGTTCATCAACGCAAGCAGTAGCTGACGGCTATCTGGATGGGCGGTAAGCCGTTTCGTGCCAATTTTTAGCAGCGCGGACAGGCCGTTGTAAGGCACGTTCCAGATCAGCTTGCGCCAGCGCCCTTCGACCAGGTCCGGCAGCGCTTTCGAGCCCACGCCGGACGACGCGAACATCGCCACCGCTTCGTCGACGATCCGCTGCGGCGAACGTGCGGCGTCGCGCGGGCCAGAATGGTAGCCAAAGTGGAGATCGTTTAGCGCAACGTGCGTGACCACACCCGGCGCGTTACGTTGCACGCCAATCCAGCCCAGTCCTCCGAGCAGATGCACGGACGCGGGCAACATGGGCCGCAGCATGTCCTCGACCCCGAGGCCGTTCTGCATGCACACCACCGTGGCGCCCGGCGCTGCCGCACGCGCGACGAGCGGCGCGAGCGCCGCGTTGCTGGTCGCTTTCGCAGCGAGGAACAGCCAGTCGCACGGCGGCATCGCGTCGATCGTGCGGTATGCGTTGACGGCGACCGGTGGCGCATGCGGGAACTGCTTGCTTTCGAGCCTCAGTCCGTCGCGCGCGATCACGTCGTATTCGCTGCGCAACAGGAAATGCACGTCGTAGCCCGCGCGCGCCAGCTGATAGCCGAAATAGCCGCCGATCGCGCCGCTGCCGATCATGCCGATCCGCGGAGATTGCGTTGTCATAAAAACCCTCGTCGAAAGATAGCGTTGCCACGTCGCGCGCGTCGCCGCTCGCGAACAGGTGCTACATCGGGAATAACAATCGCGGCAGCGGGAAATTCCAGCGCGTGTGCGTCGACGGTGATTCGGGCCCGTGAGGGGCCGGCTACGGGGGTGTCGAGGATGGGTGAGGCGATGGCCGGTCGAGTGCCGGCATCGACCGGCTGGGGCTGCGGCTGGTGGCTGGCCGTGCAACGGCTCAGCGGCTCAGCGGCTCAGCGGCTCAGCGGCTCAGCGGCTCAGAAGGTATCGAAGATCGTCTGCAGTGCGGCCGCCCCGGTGTGCCCGGCGGCCAGTGCCAGCATCAGCAGCACGCGCGCCTTGTACGGATTCAACCCGTTCGCGCTGACGAAGCCGAGCGCATCGTCGCAGGCCGCGCCGTTGCGCATCACGTGACCGGACCCCACCCGCGATGCGCGCACCACGGCGATACCCTGCGCCACCGCGTCGACCAGCGCCTGCTGCAGCGATGCATGAATCGAGCCGTTGCCGGTACCGGCCACCACGATGCCGCGCATGCGCGCCTGCACCAGCGCGTCGACCAGCACGCGCGTCGCTCCCGCATAGCTCGCGACGATTTCGACCGCGGGCCATCCGTGCGGCTGCGCCACCTGCCCGATCACGAAGCCGGTGGCCAGCGTGTGCGGCCGCACCACGCCGCGCAGAAACTCGACGCGGCCGTCCTGCACCCAGCCGAGCGCGCCGACTTCCGGCGACTGGAAGGTATCGACCGCGAAGGTGCTGGTTTTGACGACGTCGCGCGCGCTATGGATACGGTTGTTGAATGCCACCAGCACGCCCTGCCCGTGCGCCGCGCGGCTCGCCGCGACCGTCACCGCATTGAGCAGATTCAGCGGCCCGTCGGCCGACAGTGCGCTCGACGGCCGCATCGCGGCGGTCAGCACGACTGGCTTCGCACTGTTGACGGTCAGATGCAGCATGTACGCCGTTTCTTCGAGCGTATCGGTGCCGTGCGTGATCACGATGCCGTCGACGTCGTCGCTCGCCAGCAGCGCGTCGACGCGTTGCGCGAGCGTGGTCCACAGCGTCAGCGACATGTCCTTGCTGTCGATGCTCGCGACCTGCTCGGCATCGATCTGCGCGACGCTCGACAGCGCCGGCACCGCGGCGAGCAGGCGCTCGACGCCGACTACGCCGGCCTGATAGCCGGCCGTGCTTGCCGCATCGGCGGCCGAACCCGCGATCGTGCCGCCAGTGGCGAGCACCGCGATGCGCGGCAGCGCAGAAGAGGAGGAAGAAGCGGAAGAAGGTGACGTGTTCATGGCGGCGATTGTAAGCGATGCGCGGTACCGCGGAGAACTCACAGCACCGCACGACGCGTCGCGCGGCCGAACGCACTTTTTACCGCACTGTTTGCCGTGCTACCCGGCAAACCAGACACCCATCACGCGGCCTCGCGCAACTGGCTGGCGATATCCGCTTCCTTCAGCTGCGGTGCGAACATTTCGATCAGCTTGTACGCATACGCGCGCAGGAACGCGCCCTTGCGCAGACCGACGCGCGTCGTGCTCTCTTCGAACAGATGCTGCGTATCGAGCGCGACCAGCTCCGTATCGCGCTTCGGATCGAACGCCATCGCCGCGACGATACCCACGCCCATGCCCAGCTCGACGTAGGTCTTGATCACGTCCGCATCGATCGCGGTCAGCACCACGTCGGGCATCGCGCCGACTTTGGCGAACGCCTGGTCCACATGCGAGCGGCCGGTGAATTCCTGTTCATAGGTGACGATCGGATATTCGGCGATCTCTTCGAGCGTCAGGTTCGCGCGGCCCACCAGCGGATGATCCTTCGGCACCACCACCACGTGGTGCCACGAATAGCACGGGAACGTCACGATATCCGGATAGCGGTCGAGCGCTTCGGTCGAAATGCCGATGTCCGCTTCGCCGTTGATGATCATCTGCGCGATCTGCTGCGGGTTGCCCTGGCGCAGCGCGAGATGCACCTTCGGAAACACTTCCGTGAACTGCCGGATCACCTTCGGCAACGCATAGCGCGCCTGCGTGTGCGTGGTCGCGACGACCAGGTGGCCGTTGTCCTGGTCCGCGTACTGGCGCGCAACGCGGCGCAGATTCTCCGCGTCGAGCAGCATCCGCTCGATCAGCTGATGCACCGCCTTGCCCGGCTCGGTGAGTCCGGTCAGCCGCTTGCCGCGCCGGATGAAAATGTCGACGCCGAGTTCGTCCTCGAGGTCCTTGATCTGTTTCGATACGCCCGATTGCGATGTGTACAGCACGTTCGCCACTTCGGTCAGATTCATGTTCTGGCGCACGGCCTCGCGCACGAAGCGCAACTGCTGGAAGTTCATTGTCGTCTCCTGCCTGACTGATTTTTTGCGTTACTGCGCCGGAAAGACCCGCAATGCGCGCGGCACCGCCGTCGCACCGTCGCCGACCGCGAGGCGCAGCTCGCGCCATGCTTCGCGATCGAGTTCTGCTTCGAGCAGATGGCCGCCCTGCCCTTCGAGCTCGACGCGCACCGAGCCGCCGAGCGTCACCACGCGCCGCACGCCGACCGCGATGCCGTCGGTATGGCCGGCGGCCGCCTGCGGATACAGCACGAGGTCGTGCGGCCGCACGTACGCGAGCGCCGGGCCTTCGAAGCCAGCTTCGATCGCGATCGGCTGCGCCGCGCCGTCGGCGACGAAGCCGTTGCGCGCGACGCTGCCGCGCAAGCGGTTGGCCGCGCCGAGGAACTCGTAGACGAACGACGTCTGCGGATGATCGTAGACGTCCTGCGGGCTGCCGACCTGCTCGACGTGCCCGTGATTCATCACGACGATGCGGTCCGCCACTTCGAGTGCCTCTTCCTGGTCATGCGTGACGAAGATCGTCGAGATATGCAGATCGTCGTGCAGACGGCGCAGCCAGCTGCGCAGCTCCTTGCGCACTTTCGCGTCGAGCGCGCCGAACGGCTCGTCGAGCAGCAGCACTTTCGGCTCGACGGCCAGCGCGCGCGCCAGCGCGATACGCTGCCGCTGCCCGCCCGACAGCTCCGACGGATAGCGCGGCGCGAGCCAGTCGAGCTGCACCAGCTTCAGCAGATCATGCACCTTGTCGCGAATCGTCGCCTCCGACGGCCGCTCGTTGCGCGGCTTCACGCGCAGGCCGAAGGCGACGTTCTCGAACACCGTCATATGGCGGAACAGCGCGTAGTGCTGGAACACGAAGCCGACCTGGCGCTCGCGCGCGCCGACCTCGGCGACGTCCTGCCCTTGCAGCACGACCTGGCCCGCATCGGCGAATTCGAGGCCGGCAATCACGCGCAGCAGCGTGGTCTTGCCGCAGCCGGACGGCCCGAGCAGCGCGACCAGTTCGCCCGGCGGAAAGTCGAGCGACACGTTGTCGAGCGCGGTGAAGTCGCCGAAGCGCTTGTGCAGATTGCGAACGGTGATGCCCATCTGTGACACTCCTTATTGAAGCTGGCCGCCGGCCGTCTTGCCGGATGACGCGGCAACCGCCGCGACAGGTGCCGGCCCCGCATGCACGGGCGCACCGCCATCGCGCTGTTGCACCGACATATGGCGCTCGGCGAGCAGCTTGAGGCCGAGCGTCACCAGCGCGAGCAGCGCCAGCAGCGAGGCCACCGCGAAGGCGGCCGCAAAGTTGTATTCGTTGTAGAGAATTTCGACGTGCAGCGGCATGGTGTTGGTCTGGCCGCGAATATGGCCGGACACCACCGATACCGCGCCGAATTCGCCCATTGCGCGCGCGTTACACAGAATCACGCCGTACAGCAGGCCCCATTTGACGTTCGGCAGCGTCACGCGGCGGAAGATCTGCCAGCCGGACGCGCCGAGCACGTGCGCGGCTTCTTCTTCGTCGGTGCCTTGTGCCTGCATCAGCGGAATCAGTTCGCGCGCGACGAACGGGAACGTGACGAATACGGTGGCCAGCACGATGCCGGGCACCGCGAACACGATCTGCACGTCGTGCGCCTGCAGCCACGGGCCGAACCAGCCCTGCGCGCCGAACAGCAGCACGTAGATCAGGCCGGAAATCACCGGCGAGACCGAGAACGGCAGATCGATCAGCGTGGTCAGCAACGCCTTGCCGCGGAACTCGAACTTCGCGATACACCACGACGCCACGAGGCCGAACACGAGGTTCAGCGGCACGGCGATCACCGCGGTCAGCAGCGTCAGCTTGATCGCGGACAGCGCATCCGGATCGGCGAGCGACTCGAAGTAGAACGCGACGCCCTTCGCGAACGCCTGGTAGAACACCGCGGCAAGCGGCACCACGAGGAACAGCGCGAGAAACAGCAGCGCGATGCCGGTCAGGATCCAGCGCACTGCGCGCGGTTCGGTGACCGGGCCGTCGCGGCGCGTGGCGTTCGCGGCCGTGCGCGGCGCGTTTTGCAGCGTGGCGGAATGGTCGGTCATCGCTGGCCTCCTGCCGGTGCGGCGTGCGCAGCGGCGGCTGCCGCCGGTACCGCCGGCGCCGCGGCGCTGCGGCTGGTGCGGCGCTGCAGATACCACTGCAGCGTATTGATCAGCAGCAGCATCACGAACGACACCACCAGCATGACCACCGCCAGTGCGGTCGCGCCCGCGTAGTCGTATTGCTCGAGCTTGGTGATGATCAGCAGCGACGTGATCTCGGATTTCATCGGCACGTTGCCCGCGATAAAGATCACCGAGCCATATTCGCCGAGCGCGCGTGCGAACGCGAGCGCGAAGCCGGTCAGCAAGGCCGGAAACACCGCCGGCAGGATCACGCGCCGGAACGTCAGCCAGCGCGATGCGCCGAGGCACGCGGCCGCTTCTTCCTGCTCGCGCTCGAACTCTTCGAGCACCGGCTGCACGGTGCGCACCACGAACGGCAAACCGATAAAGGTCAGCGCGACCAGCACGCCGAGCGGCGTGAACGCGACCTTGATGCCGAGCGGCTCGAGAAACTGGCCGATCCAGCCGTTACCCGCATAGACCGCGGCCAGCGAAATGCCGGCCACCGCGGTCGGCAGCGCGAACGGCAGGTCGACCACCGCGTCGACCACGCGCTTGAACGGGAACGTATAGCGCGTCAGCACCCATGCGACCAGAAAGCCGAACACCGCATTGAGCAGCGCGCCGCCGAGCGCCGCCGAAAAGGTCAGCCGGTACGACGCGAGCACGCGCGGCGAAGCGACCGCGCGCACGAACTGGTCCCAGTCGAGCGTGGCCGTTTTCAGGAAGGTCGCGGCCAGCGGAATCAGCACCACGAGGCTCAGATAAGCGACCGTGATACCGAGCGTTACGCCGAAGCCGGGCAGCGCGCTCGGTTTGCGGAAGGTCAACGTCGTCATGCTCAAGCTCTTTCGTTCAGGGTTGTGCGCAACGCGTGCGCTGCGCTCACTACGCGGACAAACCGCAAAGCGCGCCTCGCGAGGCGCGCTTTGCGGTGCGATCGGCCGCAGAGGGTGACTGCCGTTACTGCGGCTGGTAAATCGAATCGAATACGCCGCCGTCCGCGAAGTGGGTTTTCTGCGCGTTGGTCCAGCCGCCGAACGTATCGTCGACCGTGTACAGCTTCAGCTTCGGAAACTTCGCGGTCAGCGCGGCCGGCACCTTGTCCGAACGCGGACGATAGAAATTCTTCGCGGCGATCTGCTGGCCCTCGTCGCTGTACAGGAAGTTCAGATACGCTTCGGCGAGCTTGCGCGTGCCGTGCTTGTCGACCACCTTGTCGACCACGGCAACCGGCGGCTCGGCCAGAATGCTGACCGACGGCACCACGATCTCGAACTTGTCCGGGCCGAACTCCTTCAGCGACAGGAACGCCTCGTTTTCCCACGCGATCAGCACGTCGCCGATGTCGCGCTGCACGAAGCTGGTGGTCGCGCCGCGCGCGCCCGAATCGAGTACGCCGGCGTTCTTGTACAGCTTCGCGACGAATTCCTTTGCCTTCTGCTCGTTGCCGCCCGGCTGATGCAGCGCGTACGCCCATGCGGCGAGGTAGTTCCAGCGCGCGCCGCCGGAGGTCTTCGGGTTCGGCGTGACGATCGATACGCCCGGTTTGGTCAGGTCGTCCCAATCCTTGATGTGCTTCGGGTTGCCCTTGCGCACCAGAAACACGATGGTCGACGTGTACGGCGACGCGTTGTCCGGCAGACGCTTTTGCCAGCCCTTGTCGACCAGACCCTTGTTGGCGATCGCGTCGATATCGTAGGCCAGCGCGAGCGTCACGACGTCCGCCTGCAGACCGTCGAGCACCGAGCGCGCCTGCGCGCCGGAGCCACCGTGCGACTGTTTGAAGGTGATCGACTCGCCGGTTTTCGCCTTCCATTGCTTGCCGAATGCCGCGTTGATGTCCTGATACAGCTCACGCGTCGGATCGTACGACACGTTCAGAAGGGTCGTATCCGCTGCGTGTGCCGCGGCGCTCAGGCTGAGCGCCGCAACGGCGCCGAATGCCAATCCCGCGAAGAATTTCTTCATGTTTGCTGCGATCCCCGTATTGCGCTTGACCATTTCCTCTTTCTCCACGAGCGACAGGTTGCCGGTGCGGCGTTCTGCTTGTTGGCTTCTGTTACGGCCTCTGTGCTGCCTTGCGTGCTGCCTGTGTGTGCCTGTTTGCCGCGCCAGTCATCGATTGAGGGCCAGTCTATCCGGGCCGCTTCATCATTAAAAATAATGTTTCTTCATTTTTTAATACGCAAAAGTGGTAATGACGGCCAGAAGCGGTGTTGGCGCGTGCAAAGCGCTGTTTCAACAGCGGTTTTGGCGGCCGCGGCGGCGCCTCGCCGGACGAACTTAAAGTAAAGCTTGAATTGCCGCCGATACTGTATAAAAATACAGGCACCTGTCTATCCATACAGTGGCGCCATGACCAAACTTACCGCACGACAGCAGCAGGTTTTCGATCTGATCCGCC
>Ga0310813_10000550_pt1 | contig 23346 bp, 18 predicted proteins | sample YN3metagenome_FD_203086 | JGI IMG/M metagenome (GOLD analysis project Ga0310813, IMG submission 203086) | Soil microbial communities from experimental microcosm in Duke University, North Carolina, United States - YN3 | ecosystem: Engineered > Artificial ecosystem > Soil microcosm > Unclassified...
GCGACATCGGCGGGCAGGACATCAAGGTCCTCTTCATGGTCAACGGCGAGATCCGGAACTTCCGGCTCTCCAACCAGTGCTCCGCCGGCAACGGCATGCTCCTGCAGGCGATGGCGAACCAGTTCGGCCTGCCGGTCACCGAGTACGCGGACGCCGCCTTCAAGGCGCCGCTGAGCCCCAAGTTCAGCTACGGCTGCGCGGTCTTCCTCGACGCCGATCGCGTCAACTTCCAGAAGGAAGGCTACTCCCGCGAGGAGCTGCTCGCGGGCCTCGCGATGGTGCTGCCCAAGAACGTCTGGCAGTACGTGGTCCAGATCCCGCGCCTGGCGCAACTGGGCACCCGCTACGTCCTCCAGGGCGGCACCCAGTACAACCTGGCCGCCGTGAAGGCGCAGGTGGACTACATCAAGGAGCGCGTCCCCGGCGCGAGCGTCCGCGTCCACCCTCACCCGGGCGAGGCGGGCGCGATCGGCGCCGCCCTCGAGACGCTCCGCGTCGTCCAGCGCCGCGGCCATTCGACCTTCATCGGACTCGACGCCGCCATCGACCTCAAGTACGCGAGCGTCAACGACGAGTCGACGGTCTGCCACTTCTGCCCGAACAACTGCTCCCGAACCTTCATCGACACGAAGACGCCGGACGGGCGGACGAGCCGCTACATCTCCGGCTTCAGCTGCGAGAAGGGCACGGTCGAGTCGCTCGACGCGCTGCGGGCGCTGGAGGCGAAGCGCAAGCAGCAGAAGGCGAAGTACCCCAACCTGGTCGACTACGAGGCGCGCCTCGCGTTCCGGCACTTCTACACGCCGACGCCGATCCCCGCCGAGGGGGCGACGATCGACGACGTCGAGGTGAAGCGGACCCTGCTCGGCGGCGTGAAGCGGACCCCCGTCCGCCGACCCATCGTCCGCTCCTCCGCCGAGGCCGCGGAGAAGCGGAAGACGATCCGGATCGGGATCCCGCGGGTCCTGAACATCTACTCGTCGGCGCCGATGTGGCGGACCTACTTCGAGGCGCTCGGCATCGACGAGTCGAACATCGTCTTCAGCGACGCGACGTCGGAGGAGATGTGGGCCGAGGGCTCGCGCTACGGGTCGATCGACCCCTGCTACCCCTCCAAGGTCGCGCAGGCCCATCTCCACAATCTGATCTTCAAGAAGCACGAGAAGGCGACGCTCGACTTCATCTACTTCCCCTGCATCACCCACATGCCGACCTTCGTGGCGGGGACGATGGACTCGACGAGCTGTCCCATCGTCGCCGGCGCCCCGAAGGTCATGAAGGCCGCCTTCACGAAGGAGGTCGACTTCTTCGCCCGCGCGGGGATCGAGTACGTCGACGCGGCCGCCACGCTGAACGAGCCGGCGTTCTTCGCGCGCCAGATGTTCGAGACCTGGGGCCCGCGCCTCGGCATCAGCGAGGACGAGAACGACCATGCGGTCCGGGAGGCCTTCAAGGCGCTCCAGCTCTTCGACCAGGAGATGGAGCGCCGCGGGATGGAGCTGCTCGAGAAGCTCGAGGCCGAGAACAAGGTCGGCGTCCTGCTGCTGGGCCGCCCCTATCACCTGGACCCGGGCCTCCACCACGGGGTGCCCGACGAATACCAGGCGCTCGGCTATCCGATCCTGTCGATCCGCTCGATCCCGAAGGATCCCCAGTGGCTGGCCCGCTTCTTCAAGGACGACCTCGAGCGCAAGTTCATCGACACGCCCCTCTCGGTGCAGGACGTCTGGCCCGAGAACTACTCGACGAACAGCGTCCAGAAGGTCTGGGCCGCCAAGTTCGCGGCGCGGCACCCCAACGTCGTGGTGCTGGACCTCTCGAGCTTCAAGTGCGGCCACGACGCCCCGACCTACGGCATGATCGACAGCATCATCAACTCCAGCGGCACGCCCGCCTCGGCGCTGCACGACATCGACGCCAACAAGCCCGGCGGCTCGATCAAGATCCGGGTCAAGACCTACGCCCATACGCTCAAGCGCTTCGAGGAGGAGCTGGCGGACGCGGCGGCGAAGCGCAACGAGCTGCAGCGCCGGGTCGAGGAAAAGCGCCAGGAGCTGATCGGGGCGCGGCGGCTCAAGCTGCGCGAGGCGGCCCTTCGCGACCCGCAGGCCCGGCGCGAGCTCCAGGAGATGGAAGCGGCCTATCAGGCCTACGCCGACGAGGACGTCGTCCCGTCCGGCTTCACCGAGGAGGACCTGGCGCGCCGCGACATCGCCCCCCTGCCCCCCGAGGAGCAGGAGGTCGTGCTCCGTTTCGGCAAGGACAACGCCCCATGAGCCAGAAATACGTCACCACAGAGGCCCAGAGAACACCGAGGGCGCAGAGGAAGCCTTGGTGGCAGTTCCCCCCAACCAAGCGTCCTCTCCGCGGCCTCTCCCTTCTCAGCGTCTCTGGGGTGCCTCTTCTCTTTGAGGTGAGATTATGAGCGAGAACGACGACCGGGCGCTGGACTACGCCGAGATCGAGAAGGAACTCGCCGCCTTCGAAGCCGAGGAGCGCAAGCGGCTCGGCATCGAGGAGGAGAAGGTTCAGCACTGGCATGACGCCAACCCGCAGAACTTCACCCGCGAGGAGCGCGAGCACACGACGATCCTGCTCGGCGGCCTCACGCTCGCTCACGACACGCTCGTCACGGGCGCGCTCTCGGGGCTCGGGTACAACGTCCAGGCGCTGGACTGCCCCGATCTCGAGGCGCTCCGCCTCGGGAAGGAATTCGGCAATCGCGGCCAGTGCAACCCGACCTACTTCACCGTCGGGAACCTGGTCAAGACCCTGTCCCACCTGCGGGACAAGCAGGGGATGTCGACGGTGGACGTCATCAAGAAATACGTCTTCCTCACGGCCGGCGCCTGCGGGCCCTGCCGCTTCGGGACCTACGTCACCGAGTACCGCAAGGCCCTGGTCGACTCGGGCTTCGAGGGCTTCCGCGTGCTGCTCTTCCAGCAGCAGGGCGGCGTCAAGCAGGCCACCGGCGAGGCGGCGGGCCTCGAGCTCACGCCCGCGTTCTTCAAGGGGGTCCTCCAGGCAATCCTGGCGGGCGACGTCCTTAATCTCATCGGCTACCGCATCCGCCCCTACGAGGTCACGAAGGGCGACACCGACGTCGCGCTCGCGGAATGCCGCACGCTGCTCCGCGAGATCCTCCGGACGCGCGGAAGCGTGATCACGGCGCTCCTGAAGTGCCGGAGCCGCCTGAACAAGATCGTCGTCGACCGCCTGCGGCCCAAGCCCAAGGTCTCGATCATCGGCGAGTTCTGGGCCATGACCACCGAGGGCGACGGCAATCACCGCCTTCAGCGTTTCCTCGAGCAGGAAGGCGCGGAGGTCGACATCCAGCCCGTCACGGCCTGGATCCTCTACATGATCTGGGAGCACCAGCACGACACCCGCAAGCGCCTCACGCTGCGCGCCGAGGACGAGGGCATCATGGGGCTCAAGGGCAAGGACGGGCCGACCAAGCTCGCGATGCTCTGGGGCGCCGAAAAGATCGTGCGCGCGCTCTTCGCGGTCTACGCGAAGGCGATCGGGCTCCACGGGTATCATCTGCCCGACATGGATCAGGTTGCGTCGATCTCGCACCAGTACTACGATAACCACCTCCGCGGCGGCGAAGGCCACATGGAAGTCGGCAAGCTGATCAACACGGTCCAGCATCGCAAGGCGCACATGGTCGTCAGCGTGAAGCCGTTCGGCTGCATGCCCTCGTCGGGCGTGTCGGACGGCATCCAGTCGCTCATCACCGCGCGCTACCCCGAAGCGATCTTCACCGCGATCGAGACCACGGGCGACGGCGAGGTGAACGTTCAGAGCCGCATCCAGATGGACCTCTTCAAGGCGCGCCGGAAGGCCGAGGAGGAGTACCAGGCGGCGCTGGGCCGCTCGGGCCTCGAGCAGGCGGCGCTGGCGGAGAAGATGCGCCGCAAGGCGAAGGCGATCCACCACCCGCCCCACGTCGTCGCCGGCACGGCGGCCAATCAGGTGCTGGAGCTGGCGGGCATCGGGGAGTGGACCGCTTGACGGTCCTCGCGGCCGGGCTGTTCCAGTTCAACGTCTGGAGCTTTGCGGTCCCTGCCGCGATCGTCAGCGGGTACTGGTTCGCGCTGCGCCGCGCCCGCGAGGCCGGAATCAACACGCGGGAGTTCGAGTCGTCGATGGAGTGGGCCATCGGCGGCGGCCTCGTCATCTCGCACATGGTGGAGATCCTCCTCTACCAGCCCCAGCGCCTGAAGGCGGAAGGGCCGCTCACGCTGCTCAAGTTCTGGGACGGGCTGAGCTCCTACGGCGGCTTCTTCGGCGCCATCCTCGTGCTCGCGGTCTTCTACCGGATCCTGCGCCGGCGCCGCTGGTGGCTCGAGGCGGACCTGATCATGCAGGGGCTGATCCTGGGCTGGATCTTCGGCCGCTTCGGCTGCACGGTCTCCGGCGATCACCCGGGGCCCCGCACCACGGTCCCCTGGGCCTACCCGTACCCCGACGGCCCCCGGCACAACATGGGGCTCTATGAAATGGTGTTCACGGCACTCGTGCTCTTCCCGGCGACCCTGATCCTTCACCGCTTCAAGCCGCCCGTCGGGAGCTACGTCGCGCTCAACTGTCTGCTCTACGGAGCGGGCCGCTTCGCCCTCGACTTCCTTCGGGCGACCGACGTGGAGCATCCCGATCCGCGCTATTTCGGCCTGACCCTGGCCCACTACTGCTCGCTGGCGATCTTCCTCTTCGGCCTCTACGCCGCCATCCAGTGCAAGCGCGGCAAGCTCGCCAACCCGGCTCTCAGCGTACCGACGACGTCGACGACACCGTAGTCCCGTGGCCGCCGGTCGTGGTCTTCAGAACCGTGCTGCCGGTCCCCACCGCCCAGCCCGTCGAAGCATTGATGAACGACACGCCCGACAGATCGTTGACGGTTCCGCTCGTCTGCGGCAGCCAGGTGGCCCCGCCGTCCGAGGTCGCCCAGATGGTCCCGAAAGCGCCCACCGCCCAGGCGTTCCGCGCGTCGCCGAACGACAGCGCCCGCAAGGATGCCGGCGCGCCGCCGCTCTGAACGGGCCCGTGCGGGACCCAGGTGGCGCCGCCGTCCTGGGTCGTGAGAATCACGCCGCCGTCCCGCGCGATCCCCACCGCGGCGCCCTGCCGCTCGGTGATGAAGCGAACGTCGTTGAGCGACGGCACCAGCGGGATCCCGGACGCCGAGAAGAACTGGATCTGCTGGGACGTCCACGTGGAGCCGCCGTCGGTCGTCGTCAGGATCGTCCCGAAGGTCCCGACCGCCCAGCCCCGCAGCGACGAGATGAAGAAGATCGACTCCAGGTCCTCGGCCGTCCCGCTGACCTGCAGGCTCCAGGTCGCACCGCCGTCGCCCGTCGTCAGGATCGTGCCGCCGTGGCCGCTGACCCAGCCCTGGTTGGCGTTGATGAACCAGACCCCGGTCAGGAACGCCGAGGTCCGGCTGGCGAGCTGAATCCAGTTGAGGCCGGCGCTGGTGGTCTTGAGGATCGTGCCGTCCCCGCCCACCACCCAGCCCGTCGTCCCATTGATGAACTGCAGGTCCTCCAGGAAGGCGAAGGTCCCGCTCGGCTGCGACACCCAGGTCGCGCCGCTGTCGATGCTCGCCAGGATCACCCCCTGAGGGGCCACGATCCAGCCGTGGCTCGCGTCCGTGAAGAAGACCGAGCGAAGGTCCATCGACGGCGTCAACGGGCCTTGCGGGAACCACGTGGGCGTCGGCGGGGACGGCACGCCGCCCGTGACCGAGGTCGCCACGAAGATCGAGACCGGGAGGGACGTACCTGAGGCGCCGGCGATGTCGGTCGCCACCGCGACCAGGCTGTGGAAGCCTTCCGCGGCGTCGTTCCAGAGGATCTTGAACGGCAGCTGGGTCGAGGACCCGACCTGCAGGGAGCCGTCGAAGAAATCCACCCGCACGACCGGACCCTCGGGGTCCGTCGCCTGCGCCTCGATCGTGATCGGCACCCCCGGCGGGAACGTCGTGCCGGCCGTGGGGTCCGAGATGGCCACCGAGGGAGGCTGATTGAGCGGCCCGCCGAGCCCGCCCGGATCGACGACGCTGAACTGCACGGGGACCGAGACCGTGGTGGCGCCGAGGTTGTCGGTCGCCCTCGCGGTAAGGCTGTGGATGCCTCGGACCGCCGCGGGCACGACGATCCGGAACGGGCTGCTCACGACGGTCGCCAGACGGCTGGAGCCGTCGAAAAAGTCGACCTTCTGGATGGAGCCGTCTGAATCGCTCGCCTGCGCCTCGAGCTCCACCTGGGTGCCCGTCGTGAACGTCGCTCCCGGGGACGGCTTGTCGAGCGTCACCGAGGGAGGCTGGTTCCCGGTGACCAGGATATTGCCCCCGCTCCCGCCGCCCCCTCCTCCGCCTCCGCCCCCGCAGGCGGGGATCACGACCGCGGCCACCGACACGACCAAGCACCGTCGCAGAAGGTCCATGGCTCGGCTCCTGGAGGGGGTTTGCCGATCGCTGAGAAGAAGAGCCGGGGACCGCAGGATCGTTACTCCACGCCGTGAACGGGGCAAAAACTAAAGGACGTTTTTTACCGTGGCTCCGAAAATTCCTCACCCGTGCGCATTCAATCTTGACGTATACTTTCCCTGGACGCGGTCCGCATTGGGGCGTTGGGCAAAGGGGTAAGAGGTGAGTTCGCCGATCACACCGACGGTCGTCAAGCCGGTCCCCATCCAGGTTCTCCTCGTCGACGACGACGTCGCCAACGGGGCCCTGGTCGCGCGGCTCCTCCAGGCCGAAGGCTACGAGGTCGAGCACGTCCTGGACCCCCTCAAGGCCATCCCCCTCATCCAAAGCGGCGGTTACTCGCTCGTCCTCCTGGACCACGAAATGCCCCGCATGGACGGCCTGACGCTTCTCAACAAGATGCGGAAGGAGTCCAACGTTCCGGTCGTGATGCTGACCGGCGCCGACCGCTCCGCCCTCGCGGTCCAGGCGATCCGCCTGGGCGCCTTCGATTACCTGACCAAGCCGGTCGACGAAAAACGCCTGCTCGACACGGTCCGCCAGGCGATCGGCTCGGCCGTCGGCCCGGGCGAGAAGATCGCCCACTACGAGATCGACCGCGAGATCGGCCGCGGCGGCATGGGCGTGGTCTACGCCGCGCGCGACCCCCGCCTCGACCGCAAGGTCGCGCTCAAGGTCCTGCTGCCCGAGTTCGCCGCCGACCCCGGCTACGAGCTCCGCTTCCTCGGGGAGGCCCGCAGCGCGGCCAAGTTCTCGCACCCCAACATCGTGACGGTCTACGAAGCGGGCCGCTTCCACGGCCGGCTCTTCATGGCGATGGAGTACGTCGAGGGCGAGCTGCTGGAGAAGTTCATCCTCTCCGGCACCCCGCTCCCCACGTCGCGGGTTTTCGAGATCGGCGGCCAGGTCGCCGCGGCCCTCGAGGCGATGCACCGGGCAGGCATGGTCCACCGCGACCTGAAGCCCTCGAACCTGATGATGACGTCCTGCGCCACCACCGTGAAGGTCCTCGACTTCGGCCTCGTGCGGCCCGCCGACGCGGAGCACAAGGACGAGTGCTCGGGCACGCTCTCCTACTCGCCGCCCGAGATCCTGCTCAACGGCCAGTCCGACATCCGCGGCGACGTCTACGCGCTGGGCGTGGTCCTCTGCGAGCTCCTCACCGGCCAGCGGGCCTTCGAATCGCGGTCGATGTTCGACCTGATCAACCGCATCACCGAGGGGCGGGCGGCCAAGCCCCTGCACGAGATCACCCACGTGCCGCAGGAAGGCCTCGACCTCCTGCGCCGCATGACGGCCCTCAAGCCCGAAGACCGCTTCGCGTCGATGACGGAGGTCCGGGGGGCGCTCAAGTCCCTCTGGCGCGCGATCGGCGACCGCCGCGCCCGCGCCTAAGACCTCACCAGAGCGGCACAGAGGACACAGAGATCACGGAGGTTCTTCTCTCTGTGTCTTCCACAGGTGGACCAAAAAGATCTCCTCTGAGTTCTCGGTGATCTCCGTGTCTCTGTGGTGACGTCTTAGAGGATCGCGGGGGGTTGATTATTCGGTGCTGACTTCGACCCGCTCGAGGTAGTCGGCGAGCGCGGCGACCTGCTTCTGGATCTCCTCGCGGTCGCTCGTCTTCGCGGCCTCCTCCAGGTGGCGGCCGATGTCCGTGATGGGCGTGAAGCCGTAGGAACTCCCCGTGCCCTTCATGTTGTGCCCCATCACGCGGATGGGATCGTAGTCGTTCCGGCCGAGCGCCTCGCGGATCGCCGTAACCTCCTTGCGCCGCGCCTCCAGGTAGCCCGGGACCATGTCCGCCAGGATCGCGCGCACCTTCACCAGGATCCGCTTCGAGTCCGACTTCGACTCCAACTTCGCGTCCACCTTCGGCGGGGACTCCCGCTTCGGCGCGCGCTGCAGCAGCGCCCGCACCACCCCCACGAGCTCCGTGCGCAGCTCGTTGCCCTTCCGGAGCACCACCGAGACCGACTGCTGCAGGTGGCGCACTTCCAGGACCGTGAGCTCCTTCGCGGTCGCGACCACGACCGGGAGATGGACGAATTTGGGGTCGCGCCGGATCGTATCGAGGAACGTCATCCCGTCCATGATCGGCATCATCAGGTCCAGAATGACCAGGTCGGGCTGGAAGGTGACCAGCTTGCGCAGCGCCTCCTGGCCGTCCGCCGCCGTGTCGATCTCGGCCCCCTCGTCCTTCAGGAACGCGGTCATGATCTGACGCGCGTCCTCGCTGTCGTCCACGACGAGCACCCGGCCCTTCCCGTGCTTCACGTTGCGGCGCAGCACGGTGCAGAGCTCGTCCCGCGAGACGGGCTTGTTGAGGTGGTCGGCGGCGCCGAAGATCGTCCCGCGATTCTCGCTCGCCACGATGCTCACGACGACCACCGGGATCTCGAAGAGCTCGGGGTCCGCCTTCAGCTGGCGCAGGATCTCCCAGCCGTTCATGCCCGGCATCATCAGGTCGAGGGTGATGAGGTCCGGCTTGAGCAGGCGGGCCTTCTCGAGCGCGTCGGGGCCGCTGTCGGCCTCCGCGACGTGGCAGCCGCAGTCGCTCACGTACTGCCGCAGCAGGAAGCGCGAGTCGTCCTCGTCGTCGATCACCAGGACCAGGCGGTCGCGCAGCTCGGCGTCGTGGTGGCTCACCGGAATCTCCGGCATGGGGCGGCGCAGCCGAGTGGTGGAAGGGGTTTCCTTGACGGTCTGGAGCGGGAACAGGTGCAGCGTGAACGTGGACCCCTTGCCGACCTCGCTCTCGACGTCGATGCGGGCGCCCAGCAAATCGCAGAGCGAGCGCGAGATCGTGAGCCCGAGGCCCGTGCCCTCGTACTTCCGCGACATGCCGCTGTCCACCTGCTGGAAGGCCTCGAAGATCTTCTCCTGCATGTTCTTCGGGATGCCGACGCCCGTGTCGATCACCTCGATCTTGCGCGGGACGTTGCCCATGGGGTCGACGACCACCCGCACCGTCACGGAGCCCTTCTCGGTGAACTTGATCGCGTTCCCGACGAGGTTGATGAGCACCTGCTTGAGCTTGTCGGGGTCCGTCGGGAACGGCGCGATGCGCGGCGGCAGGTCGGCAAGCAGCTGGATCTTCTTGTCGACGATGCGGCCCTCGAGCTGGGCGAGCGTCTCGCGCACGAGAACGTCCAGCTCCACCGGCACGACGTTCACCTCGACCTTGCCGGCCTCGATCTTCGAGAGGTCGAGGATGGTGTTGATGAGGCCCAGCAGGTGCTTGCCGTTGTCGAGGATGCGCTCGAGGTAGGTCGTCTCCTGCGGCGGCAGGGACTTCCCCTTGCCCTTGAGGACGACCGTCGAGAAGCCGATGATCGAGTTCAGCGGCGTGCGCAGCTCGTGGCTCATGTTGGCCAGGAACTCGCTCTTGGTGCGGCTGGCCGCCTCCGCCAGCTCCTTCGCCTTGCGAAGCTCTTCCTCGTTGCGCTTGCGCTCGGTGATGTCCCGCACGAAGGCGCTGAACGCCGCGCCCTTCCCCTGGGTCAGCGGGGTGATCGAGATCTCAACCGGGAACTCCGTCTGGTCCCGACGGATCGCCTGGATCTCGATGCGCTTGTTGAGCACGGGTCCTTCGCCGGTCTGCTTGTAGCGGTGGAGGCCCGCCTCGTGGGAGGCGCGGTACTTGGGCGGGATGATGAGGGCGGACAGCGGCTTGCCCAGCGTCTCCTGCCGGGTCCACCCGAACATCGCCGCGGACTGCGGGTTCCATTCGGTCACCCGTCCTTCCATGTCGATCGTGATGACGGCGTCCAGGGCGGACTGGATGATCAGGCGCGTGCGCTCCTCGGACTCCTGGAGCTGCGCCTCGGCGGCGCGGCGCCGGGCGTTGTCCTCGGTAGCCTGCTCCCACTCGTGGCGCAGCCGCTGGGCGATCGCGTTGAAGGATCGGGCCACGCGGCCGAGCTCGTCGTGGGTCTCGAGGACCATCTCCTTGCCGGGGTCGGCCCCCAGCATCTGCTGCGACGCCTGCTCCAGGTTGTCGACGGTGCCCATCACGCCGGCGTAGAAGGCGAACCAGAGGTAGCCCACCAGGACGAGCGCGATGGCGGTGCAGATCCAGGCGATCTGGCGGCGCTGCACGTACGTGTCGACGCGGGCCTTCATGAGCTCGTCCAGCTCCGCGGTGGCGCGGGTCCAGAGGTCGAAGCTCATCCCCAGGGGACGCGCGACGGCGCTCGCCACGGACTCCGGAGCCACGTTGAGCGTTTTGGCATCGATCAGGCTGGACTTGAGACCGTCCACCGCCGTCCGGCCGTTCTGGACGAAGTCGTCGTACCCCTTCTCCAGTCGCGGCCGGGCGGTCTTCGAGGGATTGTTGTCGAAGGACTTCGTCGCCCCTTCGCGAGTTTCCCGCAGGTTCGACTCGATGCTCCCGAGCAGCACGAGGTATTGGGCCCGATCTTCCGGCGACATCGTCTTGGTGAATGCGTAGCGCTCGCCGTCGATCCCGGCGTCCATCAGGAGTCCCTCGCCCTCGATGAGCTTCAGGAGGATCGAGTCCATGAGGTAGTAGGTGTCCAGGTCGGGGTCCAGGATCAGGTTGGACATGTCGCCGACGTGGCTGTAGAGGACCCGGATCTCCTTCAGGAAGTCTGCGAAGAGCTTGTCGGCGTGCTCCGCCGTGGGGTCGAAGGCCTCCTTCTTCAGGAAGAGCCAGTTGTCCTTGAGGGTTGATAGCTTGGCCGTCGAGTTCATGGAGACGCCGAGCTGGCGGTCGACCTCGTCCACCGCCGCGATGTCCTGGTCGATCTGGGCGAGCTTGCGGACGACCTCGGGCCGGCTGGTCCGGTCGCCCCGGGCGTAGACCCGGGCCAGGCGGCGGGCTTCGCCGGCGTCGCGGTAGAGGGCGATGAGCGGTCGGAGGTAGCGGGTTCCCTCGATTTCCTTGGCCGTGAAGTCGATGCTCTTGCCGAACTCGACGAGCATGAAGTACATCACGAGGCCCAGGGCCGCGAGGAAGAGGACGCTGATGAGGAGGAACTTGCGCGGGTAGGTCAGCCGGTTCATCAGGCTGACGGCCGGCAGCAGGAGGGCGTTCTTGGGCCGCGCTTTGCGCTCGACAGGTTCAGGCGCGTTCAAGGAGCCTCCGGATGGCGTCGAGCAGCACCTGCTCGTCGACGATGGGCTTCGAGACGTAGTCGTCGAAGCCGGCCTTGAGGAAGCGCTCGCGGTCGCCGTGCATCGCGTGGGCCGTGAGGGCGATGACGGGGAGCTTCTTGAGGCGCTCGTCGCCGCGGACGCGGGACAGAACGGCCAGCCCGTCCATGCCGGGGAGAGAGACGTCGAGGAGGATCAGGTCGGGCCGCATGCTCGCGAAGGCCTCGAGGGCCGCCATGCCGGTCTCGTACTCGACGATCTCGTAGGCGTCGGCCAGGAAGGCGCGGAGCAGGAGCCGGTTGTCGGCGTTGTCTTCAACGACCGCGATGGTCTTCATGGGTTGCCCAAGTGTATCACCCGCGGGCCCGCAATGTCATGACGGTTTCCGGAGCTCGGCGCGGGGGACGGGGTCGACGGCCAGGTCGCGGAAGACCGACCGGTTGCGGCCGCCCTTCTTGGCCTCGTAGAGGGCGGCGTCGGCGGCCGAGAGGAGCGCCCCCGGGGTCGTGGCGTCGTCGGGAGTCATGGTGGCGACTCCGAGGCTCAGGGTGATGTACGAGGCCGTGGTGGACGCGGCGTGCTCCAGGTGGAGCTTCTCGATCGCGACGCGCATGCGTTCCGCGAGCACGCAGGCGCCCGCGCCCTCGGTGTCGGCCAGGACCGCGACGAACTCCTCTCCCCCATAGCGCGCGACGCTGTCGCCTGGGCGCGCGGCGGTTTCCCGCAGCGTGCCGGCGACGCGCCGAAGGCATTCGTCCCCCGCAGGGTGTCCGTAGTGGTCGTTGTAGGCCTTGAAGTGGTCGATGTCGATCAGGATGGCCGAGAGGCTGGAGCCGACGCGGATGGCGCGCTTCCACTCGTGGATGTAGAGCTCGTCGAAGCGGCGCCGGTTCGTGAGCCCGGTGAGCCCGTCCAGCGAAGAGAGGCGTTCGAGCTCGAGGTTGGCGTCGGCGAGCTTGTGAGCCATGTCGAGGAGCTCGGCCTCGCGCTGCTTGCGCTGATCCATCTCGCGCTTGAGGCGCAGGGTGGAGCGGATGCGGGCGGCGAGCTCCATGGGGTTGACGGGCTTGAGCAGATAATCGACGGCGCCGGCCTGGAAGGCGGCCGGGAGGTTCCGGTTCTCAGTGCTGGCGGTGAGAACGATGACCGGAATGTCGCGCAAGTTGGGGTCCTCGCCGATGCGGCGGCAGGCTTCGATGCCGTCCATGCCCGGGAGCTGGAGGTCCATGAGGATGAGCTCGACGGGGGCGCGGCCGCTGTGGAGAAGCTGAAGGGCCTCGTCGGCGCTGCCGCTCTCGAGGAAGTCGCGGTGCCCTTCCTCCTCAAGGAAGCGCCGGACGAGACGCCGGCTATCCACGGAGTCGTCGACGATCAGGATCGCCATGGGTCGGCGGTCGTTCTAAAGGGAATTGGAACCCCGGTACACTGGGTAAAGTATAGCCCGAGTTCGGCTCTGCCGCGCCCAGGTCCCATTCTTACTTCGTGCCGCGGGACCGTCGCGACGCGAAGAGCAGGCCGAGGAAAGTCACGGGAATCAGAATGAGCGAGGCCAGACTGAGGTATCCGTAGTACCCGGCGCGGACCGTGTCGCCGCCGAGTCCGTATCCAAGGCCTTCGATGTAGCAGACGGGTTGGATCAGGATGTACGGCGGGATCAGGAGGGCGCCCAAGCTCTGGACCGTTCCACTGGGGTAGCAAGGTCCGCCCACGAGCGCGACCAGTAGACTAGCGAACGACAGCGCGATCCCCAGGAGACCGAAGATCAAGCCCCATTGCAGGCGATCGCTGCGGAGCTCCATGAAGTCCAAGAGGACTCCCACGACGCTCAAGAGAAGAGCAGCCCAGCCGGCCGCTCTAAGCCCCCGACCGGAAGCCCGGACCTTCTCCTCCGATGGCGGCACGAGTGTCATGCTCGATTCTTGAGCATACCTCGTGCCGCCAGACCGTTTTTCTAATTCATGCCTTCTCGTCTATAGCGAAGAAAGGCCAGCAGCAGGATCGCTTCCAGGCCCGTCAGGCCGCAGCCGCCATGCGAGGAACCTCCGCCCGAAGAGCCTCCGCCGGTGGAGCCGCCACCGCTGCCGCCCCCGCCCCCACCGCCCGTGGAGCTGACCGTCAGGGTCGCGTTGTTCGAGGTCGCGCTCCCGGCCGTGTTCGACACGACGACCCGGAACGTCGACCCGTTGTCCGCCGTCGTCGTAGCCGGCGTGGTGTAGGAGGGCGAGGTCGCCCCGCTGATCGTCGACCCGTTCTTCTGCCACTGGTAGGACAGCGGCCCCGTGCCGGTCGCCGTCACGCTGAACGTCGCCGTCTGGCCGGCCGTCACCGTCTTGCTCGCCGGCTGGATGCTGATCTGCGGCGCAGAGGTTCCCACTGGGGCGCCATACTCGTAGGCGCCGACGTCCCATTTCGCCACCCCGTCGCCGTTGCCGTCGGCCGGACGGGCCGCCTGGACGGCATCCATGGTGGGCGCGTCGGTCGAGGTGCCCGCGTCGATGGCGGGCGAGCCCGCCCTCAGGCGCAAGTCCTGGGCGGCCCAGTTTACGAAGTAGGCGGCGTAGTTCGTCGTCTCGATGTTGTTCGACAGGGTCGCGGCGCCGGCGTCGATGGCGAGGTCGCTGACCAGGTTGTTGCGGACGATGTTGCCGGTGCTCGGCGTGCCGTTCTTGTGCGCGGTCACCATGAGCCACGCCGGCCCCGCGCCGGTCGTGTTGATGTCCACGACGGTATTGTTCACGAACTTGCAGTTCCGCGCGCCGTAGAACGAGATGCCGTGCCAATGGTCGACGATCACGACGTTGTTCTCCACGACCCAGTCTTCGAAGAACCCGTCGAAGCAGCCGATGCCCTGCAGCTCGCCTTTGAACGGCAGCGTGGGGTCGTCGTAATTGATGATGACATTGCCGCGCAGGACGACCCCTTTGACCACGCCGGTCCCCACCCCGCCGGGGCCGTTGGTCCAGGACTGGAACCCGTCGTCGTGGTTGGCGTTCGTGGCGACGCAGTTCTTCACGACGTTGTACTCGAAGGTGCAGAAGTCGGCCAGGCCGCGCAGGCCGTCGCCGTTGAAGGTGTCGATGGTGTTCGACTGGATGAGGTTCTGGGTGCCGGGGCGATCCGCGGCGATCCCGAAGTCGATGTTGCGGAACACGTTCCGCCGGACGATGTTGCGCGAGCCGGACATGTAGACTGCGTCGCAAGGAAGCGTGTTCCAGTTGTCCGAGCTCCAGCTGTGCGTATCCAGCACCGAGTAGCCCAGGCAGTCTTCGATGATGATGTCGGACGCGCTCGACATGTCGACCAGGGTGTCGGCGGTGTAGGTCGGCGCCGTGGCGGGCGAGATCTCGAGCCCCTGCACGCGCCAGAAGCGGGCGGCGGAGGAGAACGACAGCTTCTTCAGCGTCGCCCGCGCGCCGGTCTGGGGGCGGACGATGACGAATCCGGTGTTTGCCGTCACCAGCCGCGGACTGCCGTGATGGCCGGCCATCAGGATCAGCACGTCCCCGGTCGCGAACGTGCGGCCGGAGGCGGCGACCGTCTGAAGGTTCGGCCACGGGGACGACTGCGTCCCCGGATTGCTCATGCTGCCGCCCGTGGCGCTGAGGTAGTAGTCCCCCGCGGCGGCCGGCAGGGCGAATGCGGCCAGGAACAAGAACGCGACGGCAACAGCAACGACAGAGCGAGAGCGGGCGCTGATCATGGTGCCTCCATACCCGGCTCGCCCGCGAGTTACTTCGAACGAGGAACGGCGATCTCGACGTTGTCGACGAAGAGAATGCCGTTCCCGGTGTTGGTCTGAATGGTCAGGTTCTTGATCAGGTCCCCCTCCTGGAGGTGCTTCTCTCCGTCGCGGAGCTCGGAGAGAGGGACCGTGGCGCGCGTCCACTGACGTCGCGCCAGATTGCGGATCTCAAAACGACCCATGCTGAGCGCCTGGGTCCGGTTCCAGACGTAGACGCTCAGGATCTGCGTCTCCCCGTCCGCGTAGTAATCGAAGGTCAGCACGGCCCCTTCGCGGTGGCAGAAGAGCCCGTTCGCGTCGTCGCAAAGCATCACGCGGGTCAGGCGGTCGTCCGGGTTGTAGCGGCCTTCGAGGCAGCCGGTGTTCCCTGCCCGCGCCGGTCCGGCCGCGACCGTCCCGGTCCACTCCGGCGACGTCTTCCCGTCGTCGAACGTGAAGCGGGCCATGGGCACGTTCGGGGAGAGCGGCTTCGCTTTCATGTCGCTCCCGGGCGCCGCGACCGCGAACTGGCCGCTGCCGACCAGGACGGTCTTGCGATCGGAGAGACGCCGAAGCTCGACCCTCCCCTTCTCGACCTCGAGCAAGGTTCCCTTCTTCGGATCGCGATCCGCGACGACGCGGAGCGTGGTCCCGAGCACCTTTGCTTCCGCGTGAGGGGTGGCGACGATGAGCGGCTTGGTTTTCGGCTGCGGGGTCACATCGGCCCGGATCGTGCCCGACGCCAGGTTCAGGCGCGTGCCGGCGTCGACCTTCACGTCGCTCAGCGCGCTGTCGGGCCCGAGCTCGACCTGGGTCTTGTCCGTGAACACGAGGACGACGCGGCTCCCGGAGCCGCTCGTTTCCAGGCCCTGACCCGCGGCGAACTCGGTCCCCGCGAGCGCGGGCGACTTGCCGTCTTTCGTGGTGAGGAACGCCGCCCCATCGACTTTGTCGATGCGCGCGATCCCGACCACCTGCGAGCGCTGGGGTTTGGGAGCTTCCGGCGCGGGCTTCGGTTCCGGCGACGGCGCCGGTTTTGGCTCCTCGGAGGGCACCGGCTTGGGCTCGGGGCGCGGCGCAGGCTCTTCGGAGGGCGTCGGCCGCCTCAGCGGCTCGACCGGGCGCGGAGCTTGCGGAAGCGGGTCCGGCGGCGGGTGGACGTCGCCCTCGCGTTCGATCTTCGGAGCGGCGGGCGCTTCCACAATAGGGACGGGCGGCGTCTGGACCCGGGCGGCCCGCTTCGGGGTCTCCTCGCGCGAGGAGGAGAGCAAGGTCACGAAGATCGCCGCCAGCACGCCGGCCGCAACCCAGACCCAGGCCCGGGACGAGCCGGGGCTGAGGGAGCGTCGCGTGCGGACGACGCGGCGCGATCCGAGGCGCGGCGTCGCGGTCTTGCTTTCTGCCGGCGTGCGGAGATGCCCGCGGATCGCGCTGCTCATGAGGAGCTCGTCAACGAGCGCCGCGCGGGCGTCGCGAGTTTCGAGAAGCTCCGACAGTTCCCGGAGCTCCTCGGGACTGGCGATGCCGTCCTGGAACTTGAACAGGAGTTCTTCGAGGCGCGTCACGCGTCGCTCCCCGTCGGCTTGAGCTGCTTCTCAACGCAGTCGCTGAGGGCGTTTCGGAGGCGGCTGAGGCTGACCATGACGCCGTTGAGGGAGCGGCGGAGCAGGCGTCCGATGTCGGCCATGGAGCGGCCCTGGTCGTACTTCATCCTCAGGAGATCACGGGCGTGGTCGGGGAGCCGGTCGATGCAGCGCGCGAGGGCGGTCCGTTTCTCGAGCCAACCCTCGACGGCCTTCTCCTGCTCCGCGAAGGCGATTTCCACGACGTCGGCGATCCGGGAGTCGGGGACTTCCCTGTCGCTGCGCCGGTCTCTCCAGTAGTGGAGGATGAGGTTCTTGGCGACGCCGCGGCACCAGCGCGGCAGGTCCTCGATGGGGGTGCCCTTTTCGGCGGCTTCCGCGAGGCAGATCCAGACTTCCTGGAAGATGTCCTCGGCGGCGGCGGGATCGCGGACCAGTCCCTCGATGAAGGCGGTGAGAGAGTGGCGCTGGCCCATGAACTGCGCCGCGAGTTCTTTGAGTCCGGTCATGCTCACCCTCCTGTTCCAGTCCGCACGGAAACCTTAACACGGATTCCGCGACGGCCGAGGGGATTGACCCGGAGGTGGGGCCCCGTCTATTTCTTCTTTTTCCTCTTCCCCGTGGGGGCGCCGGGGTCGACCTTCGGAGCCTCGAAGCCGGTGTGAATATCAGTCTTCGACAGCTTTTCTTCGAGCTTCGCGATCCCGGCCTCGGTCACTTTCGTCTCGCGAAGGTAGATGTCCTCGAGCGACGTCAGCCCGAGCAGCGCCCCCAGCCCCTCGTCCGTCACCGAGGTGTGGAAGAGGTTGAGCGAGCGCAGCTCCGACAAACCCTTCAGCGCCGCGAGACCCGCGTCACTCACGGACGTCTCGTGAAGATCGAGCCAGGTCAGCTTTGTAAACGACGCCACGGACGCCAATCCCCCGTCCGTCACTTTGGTTTTTCCCAGGTCCACGCGAGTGATCTGCGCCGCCAGCGGCGCCAGCTCCGCGAGCTCCTTGTCCCCGATCGAGCCCTCCCGGGACACGAACGAAACCGCCAAGAGCGGACTCCCGGGGATCACGGGCTCGATCGTCGCCCCCGCGCGGCGGGCACGGTCCAGGTTGGCCGGCGAGGCGGACGGAATGCCGCGGCCAAGCGCCTCCAGCATCGTCAGCCGGGAGGAAACGATCGGCGGCGGAGCGGCCGCGGCGGCCGGCGTCTCGACCTTCCCGCCGGCCGCGCCGGTCCAGCTCCCGAAATTCGCGCCTTGCGCGATCCAGAGCCGGATCGCCTCGGTCTGCGCTTTGGTCAGCGGATCGCCCTTCGACGGCATCCGATCCTCGTGATCGGCGGGAAGCACCGTGAGCGAGTAGAGTCGGCTCTTGGCGGGCTCGCCGGGAACGACCACCGCCCGCTCGTCGCTGCCGCGGAGGATCCAGCCCTTCCCGTCCAGGCGGAGTCCGGCCTTCGGCTTGATGGGCTTGCCGTCGGAGCCGGTCTTCCCCGCCTCATGACACGAGAAGCAGCGCTCCTTCAGGACCGGCAGGACGCGGGATTCGAAGTCGACCTTCGCGTCCTGTTCGGACGCGACAACCGCGACCGCCGCCAGCAGCTCGACGAGGAGTCCCATCCGCCACCTAGAAAATCGTCGTTACCGGTTTTCCCTTGTCCGCCACGGTGAAGGGGCGCCCCGACGGCGAGTGGACGATATGGTCCAGGGGCAGGCCCAACGCATACGCGATCGTCGCGTTGAAGTCCGGGACCGTCACCTTGTTCTCGATGACTTCCTCGCCGGTGGCGTCGGTCTTCCCGTACTTCTGGCCGCCGCGCACGCCGCCGCCCGCCATCAGCCCGGAGAAGGCCTTCGGATAATGGTTGCGGCCCATGCGCTCGGTCACGATCTTCGGCGTCCGGCCGAACTCGGTCGTCAGCACGACCAGCGTTTCGTCCAGGAGTCCGCGACTGTCGAGGTCCGACAGCAGCGCGGAAAGCGCCTGGTCGATCACCGGCAGCTTGTCCTCCATCGCCTCGAAGTTCTCGTTGTGGGTGTCCCAGCCGCCCTGCTCGACTTCGACGAAGCGCACCTTGTTCTCGATGAGGCGGCGCGCCAGGAGGCATCCCTGGCCGAACGAGCTCGTCCCATACGCCTGGCGCAGGGAGTCGGGCTCCTTGCGGAGATCGAAGGCTTCGAGATCCTTCGAGTTCATGAGCCGGACGGCCTCGTCGTACATGTCCGTGTAGGCCCGGACTTCCTTCTGATCGTGCTCGGCCGCGAACGCGCGGTTCATCGCCTGGGCCCGCTCCAGGCGCCGGTCGAACACCTCGCCGGCCACGCCCGAGGCGCGGGTGCTGTCCTGGAGTCCGGCAGCCGGATCGCCGATCGGGAGCGGAGCGTACTTTGACTCCAGGAATCCCGCGGAGGCGCCGTTGGAGCCGCCGCCGATCGCGACGTGGCCCGGAAGGTTGGGATTCTGCCGGCCGCCCATCAGGTTGAGCCACGCGCCCATCGTCGGATGCTTGATGGTGCCGCGCAGGGTGTAGCTCGTGTGCATGAAGTACTGGCCCTGAGCGTGGGCGCCCTGGGTCGAATTGAGCGAATTGATCACCGCGATCTTGTCCATGTGGCGCGCCAGGTTCGGCAGGTGCGAGCTGATCTGGACGCCGTCGGCGTTCGTCTTGAGCGCCTCCGTCGGCCCCTGGGTGGCCGCGCCGGGCTTCAAGTCGAACGTATCGAGGTGGGTCATGCCGCCCGACATGAACAGGTAGATCACGTTCTTCGCCGTGGCGGGGCGAAGCGGCGCGGGCGCGCCCTGTTTCTCCTGAGCGGCCGCCAGGCCGTCCAGCAGAGGCAGACCGCCGACTCCCAGCAGGGACATCGCCGCGTTCGAGAGGAAGCGGCGGCGCGACAGATCGTCCATCATGGCGTCTCTCCTCTTACTGGATGAACATGAACTCGTGGGTGTTGAGCAGCGTCGCGACGAGGTCCTTGGACGCCGCCGCCTCATGGGCCGAGAGATCCGGAATCCAGAGCGCCTTCTCCGCCGCGGTCGGCAGGCGGCCCAGCACGCCCAGGAAGGCGGCCTTCAGCTTCTCCTCCGCGCCGCGGGCGGACGTGATCGATTCGACCAGCACCGCGCGCGGATTCGACGTGATCCGTTTCTCGACGAATCCGTTGAGCAGGGTCAGGACCTGCGGCACGGCCGGATCCTTGTGCGACGTCTCGATCTGCTCGCGATCGCTCTGTCCGAACTCGCGGAGCAGGTGACCGGGCCGCGCGGGCTGCGGAAGATCGGAGGCGCGGGCCAGTTCCCCGCCGCCCCCGCGCTTCCCCTTCTTCGCCCCGGGCATGAGGAGGGGCTTGCCGGACTTGCTCTCGATCTCCTTGGTCAGGCGGGCGACCTCGGCTTCGTCGCCCTTCTTCTTCGCCCGCGCCAGTTTGCGGTTGAGCTCCTGGAGCGCGGGGTCCTCGTCCTTCGCCTTCATGTCGGCCCGGGCCTTCTTCTTCCCTTCCGTGGCCATGGCCTGAAGATCGTCCTTGGTCAGCTTGGTCAGCTCTTCGTACTCCCGATAGACGCGCTCAGCCTCGGCCCCGCCGGCTCCTTCGAGCGTCTCGTCCAGCTTGGGCACCACCAACGTCAGGAGCGAGTCCCAGATCTGCTCGGCCGTCATCCGGCGCAGCAGCGGGCCCTGGAAGTGGAACGGCTCGCCCTCAGCCAGGTCGCCGCGGACGGCCTCCCGCTGGTAGGCCCTCGTGGTGCAGATCGTCCGGAGGTACTGCTTGAGATCGAAGCCGACGTCGACCATCAGGTTCCGGAGGGTGTCCATGAGCGCGGGGTTCGACGCGACGGTGTCGTCCCGGAGATCGTCGACCGGCTCGATCACGCCGAGCCCCATCATCCGCTTCCACATCCGGTTGGCGATGACGAGGGCGAAGCGCGGATTCTTCGGGGACGTCAGCCATTCGGCGTACGCCTCCCTCGAGTCCGCGCCCGCGCCGGCGCCCCGGGCGGGCGCCGCCTTCTTCTTGCCCTTGGGAGCCGCCGCGGGCGCCGTGGCGTGGACCGCGACGGAATCCCCGAACATGGTTTTCGCGGTGACCGCCTGCTCGGGCTTGCCGTCCGGATACTTGTAGTCGTGGGGCAGGCGCGTGGAGCCCGTGCCGCTTCCGTGGATGCCGTACTGGAGCGGCTGCAGCATCTTGTTGAAGTTCTTCGCCTGCTGGGTGGGCCCGCCCGTTCCCTTCAGCCCCTTCTCGATTTCCCGGACTTCGCGGGCCAGTTCCGACTTGGCGTACTCCGTGTCCTTATATTGAAGCCCGCCGGTGAACGCGACCATCTGGAAGTACTGGAGCTGGGTCCACTTGTCGAACGGATGGTTGTGGCACTGCGCGCATTCCAGCCGGGTGCCGAGGAAGACCCGCACCGTGTTGGACATGTTGTCCTCGGGCATGCCCCGGTCGCGCAGGTAGTAGTTGACCGCGCCGTTGCCCCGCTCCATGGCCGGGCCCGACGAGGTCAGCATTTCGCGAACGAGCTCATCGAACGGGGTGTTCTCCTCGATCTCGGTCTTCAGGTAATCGATGTACGCCTCGCCGGACGCGAGCTTCAATTTCGACTTTACGCGAAGCAGGTCGGCTATCCAGTTGAAGAGGTGGCTGTCATAGCCGGGGCTGTCGAGCAGGTGGTCGATGAGGGCTCCCCTCTTATCGGGGTCCGAGGAGCTGAGGAAGGCCGACGCCTCGGCGGCCGTGGGAATGCGGCCGATGAGGTCGAGATAGACCCGGCGTCCGAACACGGCGTCGCTGGTCGCCGGAGTCGGCTTGATGCCCTTCGCCTGGAGGTCCGCGTCGATGCGCGCGTCGATCTCGGCGGCGGCCGCCGTGATCCGGGTCCGCGGGATGCGGCTGAGGGCGTTCGGCGCATCTCCGTCCTCGGCGGGCGAATCGGGGGCAAGGCAGAGGAGCAGCGCCGTTCCGATCGAGAGGCATCTGAAGCTCATTGAGGTTCTCCCCGGCAACAGGTTCTTCGGGAAAGTAGAGCCGCCCGAGCCCTGTCTTCTTTCACCGAAGTGGATTCCCATCCTGTCTCCAAGACTAACCCGGTGCCGGCGCCGGAGGCTCGGTCAAAATGTAATAATTAATGCATCCCGTGGGGTTGGCACGATTCGGCAGCAACCGTTAAGCCGCTAAGGAAGGCGCTGTAAGATGCTGACTGCACCAGGTCCCGGTAGCTCAGTTGGATAGAGCGGCGGTTTCCTAAAGCGATCCGGGGGGTCGCGGACAGAGAAGTACGGACGAGTCGACAATGGCCCTGGAGGGCCTCAAATGCCCTCCAGGGCCTGTTTTATTGTTTTCGCGTCCGAGCCTACCGGAGTCCAGGAGAACTCTCGAAATGCCGTCCGGATGGTACACCGGTGGTACAAGGATTTCGGGGGTTAGAGCGTTCACACGCCGAAGTGCTTCTTCATGGCGTCGACGAGGCGATCCTTCTTCATGGCTCCGACTTCGCGGCCCACTTCTTTACCGTTCATAAAGAAAATCAGCGTCGGGATCCCCATGACGCCGAAGGCGCTCGTCGTTTCGTAGTTCTCGTGGGCGTCGAGGACGACCACCTTCACCCTTCCCGCATACTCTGTAGCCACCTGCTCCACCACGGGAGCAAGCCGATCGCACGCGGGTCAGCCGTGGCCCCAGAAGTCGACCACGGCGGCAGGCGCGTTCATCACTTCGGCCTCGAACGTCTGATCCGTTACGGCGGGTAGATTGGACATGCTCGTGCTCCAAGTTCAGTTGGCGGGAGCGCATGGGAATCGAACCCACCCACCAGCTTGTGACCGATGCCGCGGTTTTGAAGACCGGGGAGACCACCAGGTACCCTTCCGCTCCCGTGTCCGTCCTGCCCCCATGCTCGGCGGGGCCAGGTCGGCCAATCCCTAAACGACCCAGCCTACGATTTCCCTTCCAGAAACGCCTTGAGCTTTGCCGAGTCGTCGACCCCCTGAAGAGCCCGCTTCCCGTCCACGAGGAGAGGCTTACGGAGCAAGTTCGGGATCTTCGCCAGAAGGTCCAGCAACTGCTCGTCGCTAAGATTCTTTCCGGCAATGTTCTTCTGGTACTCGGCGGAGTCCGTCCGGATCGTGACCATCTCCTTCACGCCGCCAGGGATTACTTTGGCGAGTTCCCCCAGGAGCTGCCGGCTGGGCGGTTCCGAGAGCATGTCGCGGATCTCGACGTCCGGGTTGTTCTGCGAAAGCCACGCCTTCGCGTTCTCGCAGGTGCCTCAACCCTTCTTGGCGTAGAGCGTCAGTTTGGCCATGGAACCCCCTAGTAGGTGACGGTCCGATCACAGTCGACCACCATCTGAGCCTTGTCCTTGGGCGTGATGAACTTGGACTTGAGCCACTCCAGGTCCTTTTCCGCAACCCCACGGGCGCGGCCGCACATCCCTCAG
>Ga0310813_10000551_pt1 | contig 23305 bp, 22 predicted proteins | sample YN3metagenome_FD_203086 | JGI IMG/M metagenome (GOLD analysis project Ga0310813, IMG submission 203086) | Soil microbial communities from experimental microcosm in Duke University, North Carolina, United States - YN3 | ecosystem: Engineered > Artificial ecosystem > Soil microcosm > Unclassified...
ACTAGCGTGTTATTAGATTGTGGTGCCACGACTTTGAGTCGTGGCACCACTATCCACTATTTAATAAGCGTTAAACAAAAAGTCCCGCCAATGGCAGGACTTAGTAATTTATTTCTTCGTGGTTTTCGCCGTAGTAGCTTTTGGTTTTGCTTTGGCTTTTTCCTCTTTTTCTTCCGGTTCTTTTTCTTTGGCCTTAGCTTTTGCTTTTGGCTTTTCTTCTGCCGGAGCTTCTTCTTTTTTGGCTTTTACTTCTTTCTTTTCTTCTTTGGCAGGAGCTTCTTTTTTCTCTTCAGCCTTCTTTTCTTCTTCAGTGAAGATCTCAGGGAAATTTTTAGATAAAATCCCATACCAGGTAGCCAGCTTGCGGATATCGGAGCAGTATACTCTTTCCAGATCGTAGTCCGGTACTACTTTCTCCATAAAATCTCTCAGCTCAGCATCGGAAGATTTGGAAGATACTTTCAGATCATCGCCAAATAGTTTATTTACATTCTTCAATACCTCTTCCAAAGGTACAGAAGATTCATCTCCATTGGTATAGATCGATATTTCTTTCAGAATAGATACTCTCTCGCTGGAATTGGCGATCATCTTGGTTTTCTTGTCATCTATAGTTTCAAGGATAACACCATTTCTTGTAGGCTTTAAAATACGGAACAAGCCACCTTTTCCTGAAACTGAAGCGATTTCTTTAAGTAACTCCATTATTATTTGTTATAATTTATTGGTAAAAATTTACAGTTTAAAATACACCGGAATATTTGTGTCAAATCTATATCCTGGCGGTTTAAATTTAAGAAGTCTTACTACTCTCAACGCCTCATCGCCGCAACCCCCGCTAATATTTTTTACTACCTGCAGGTTAGAGGTCTTGCCATCTGCCTCGATTACCAGGTGTACAATACACTCTCCTTGTATTCTGTTTCTCTTGGCATTTGGAGGATAGAGTGTATTAGCATTAATAAATTTATACATGGCATCTTGTCCACCTTCATAATATTGAGCAGCAGGGATAGATTTTCCTGCCGGAGGAGGCGCTGTTTGTGCGCTAGCGTTACCAATCACTATAGAAGCGAAAAGAGTAACCAGTATAAAGATGATTTTTTTCATGGTTCTAATAAAGTTTAGTTTGCAATGATAATTTAAAATTTACTCAACTCAAATTTAATTTATGACTTCCTTTTAACCAATACGATAAGGTATCATAAGATGTTTTAAATCGTTGAGAGCAATGTATTTGGTAACCCTTATAGGTTTTATTCAAACAATCTCAACTTTAATTTTTTACAGGTTTATAAGAACTATTGATCTCCGAAATATACTCTAAAATTTCTTCTTTTCCTTGTTTGGATATTGAGGAAGTAATAAATATTGGGGGCAGATCTTCCCATGTTTTGTACAATTCATTGGTAAATTTAGCAATAGTCGTACCGGTTTTATTGCGCGTTTGCTTATCTGCTTTGGTGAACACGATTGCAAAAGGAATTCCTTCCTCTCCTATCCATTGAATAAATTCAAGGTCGATCGCCTGCGGGTCGAGCCTAGAGTCGATCAGGACAAATACAGATTGTAGCTGCTCGCGGTAAAGCATATACTCCATGATCATCTGATCCCATTTTGATTTTTCAGTTTTACTTACACGCGCCCAGCCATAACCGGGAAGGTCTACAATGTTCCAGGTCTCGTTGATGTTAAAATAATTAATGGTTTGTGTTTTGCCAGGAGTGGAAGAAGTTTTCGCCAGCTTGTTGTTATTGGTAAGCATATTGATCAGCGAAGACTTGCCCACATTGGAGCGGCCTATAAAAGCATATTCGGGCATCTTCTTGGTAGGACAAGCTGTATGACTTGCAAAACTTCCTGTGAATACTGCTTTCTTTACCTGCATCGATCTTTTGAAATTTATGATGGCTGCAAAAATAGCTAAAATAATCACTAAACAAGTGTAGAAATATTCTGGAAGGCTTAAAATGCCTTAGCTCTTTCGTTTTAGTGGTTTCTTAAAATTTGACATTGGCCATTTTTTTAATAACTTTGTGCAAACGGTTGAAAAGGCCGTTTTTTTTATTGTATTCAGGAGATAAAAGTATTGCTATGAGCAAGATATCATATTATACCGAAGAAGGTCTTAAAAAATTAAAGGACGAATTACATAGCCTTAAAACAAAAGGTCGTTCCGATATGGCCAAACAAATTGCCGAAGCACGCGACAAAGGAGATTTGAGCGAAAATGCTGAATACGATGCAGCCAAAGATGCTCAAGGATTGTTGGAAATGAAAATATCTAAGCTGGAAGACCTGGTAGCCAATGCCCGCCTGGCCGATAAATCAAGCATGGATACTTCTATCATTTCTATTCTTTCTAAAGCAAAGCTTAAAAACAAAAAGAACAATGCTATTGTAGAATATATGTTTGTAGCCGAAGAAGAAGCCGACCTTAAAACCGGCAAGATCTCCGTAAAGTCTCCAATCGGCAAAGGGCTGCTTGGCAAAAAAGTAGGCGATGTAGCTATCATTGATGTGCCTGCTGGTAAAATTGAACTTGAAGTATTGGAAATCGGCGTTTAAAAGTTATGAATGTTGAATTATGAGTTATGAATAATTTTTTAACTAATCTATAACTCAACATTTATGCATAACTCATAATTAATTATCATGGCAACTATATTCACCAAAATCATCAGCGGAGAAATTCCTAGTTACAAAATCGCAGAAGACGAAAACTATCTTGCCTTCCTGGATATCTCTCCACTTGCAATCGGACATACACTTGTAATTCCTAAAAAAGAAATTGATTATATTTTTAACATAGACGATTCCCTATTGGCTGGTTTACATGTCTTCAGCAAAAAAGTAGCAAAGGCAGTAGAAAAAGCAATCCCTTGCAAACGCATTGGTGTAGCGGTTATCGGCTTAGAAGTACCTCATGCGCATATTCACCTGATCCCGCTTCAAACTGTACAAGACATCAATTTCTCCCATCCTAAAATGGTTGTTTCCAAAGAAGTACTGGAAGAAACCGCGGCAAAAATACGTGCCCAATTATGATTGAATTGATTTGATAATCATCTCCTCTTATCAAATCAATTCAATCAACTCATTATACGCTTTTACATACCGGTTAAACCGCTCCACATCTTTTTCTTTTACCTGGCTCAAACGAGTGAGATCCATATTACTTCGAAGATCGTTTATTTTTACCCGGATGGCGAGGGGATTTTGCTTTACTCTTTCTGTAAAAGCCTCATAATTTTCATCGGGCGATAATTTCGTTACGCACTTCAACGCTTCTACCAGAGACTCTGCAAGCCCTTCCTGACGCAGCATTTCAAAGGTCCAGTCGGTATCTTCCACTACATCGTGCAATACGCCTACTATACGCTCTTCGTCTGTTTTTCCGGCCATCATTACCTGTAGCACATGTAAAATATAGGGCCGGCCGGATTTGTCTACTTGTCCTTTGTGCGCTGCTACGGCAATCTCTACGGCTCTGTCGATGGTCATCATTTAGTTATGAGTTATGAATGTTGAATTATAAGTTTAGTAGCTAATTGAAATACACTTCTATTTGAAAATAGTCAGTAAAGCTTCTTCCTGCCAATAAATCTCTTCCCGGGGTATGACTGTGTAAAATTTTTCATTTTTTATTTTGGCAAGGATAGTTTCTGCTTTCTTACGATCAAGATAAGAAAAATCCATTTCAATCCCAGCCCTGTATTGACGGGTGATTTCAGACCATAAAGGATTTTTATTAACTATAAATGGAAGCTTGTGGGCTAAGTATTCGTAAAGTTTTGTAGGAATACAATTTTCAGTGCTTTTATTCGATTGATAAGGGATCAAACCCAGATCCGAAGAAGCGATGAGGTGAAGTATTTTTTCATGCGGTACAAATTCGTTTCCTCCAACCAGCGTAATAAATTCTTTATCCTGGATATTTTTTTCCAATTCTATAAATTCCGCCCGGTTCGGTGCATATCCTGCAATCATCAAACGAATGGCTGGCTCTTGCTCATACAGCAGGGTTGCAAGCTGTACAGCTTCGAAGATCCCATATGTACCTGCAATTGTACCTGTGTACAATAGTTGAATAGTTCCGTCAGTTCGCTCTACTCTAGGTACTACGGAAGTTTTTCTCAGTTTATTTTCAATTACTATGCTTTTATGTTTGCTAAAAGAAAACTCCTGCTCATAATTTTTTTCCGCCAGGATATAACGATCTACAAAAGGCCTTGTCAACCATTCGATCATTCTTATGCTTACAGCCATAGCATAATTTAAAGGATAAGGGAAGGAACGTGTATAAAGTAGGTTCCTGAAATAATTTTCCTGTACATCGTATACCAATTTACTTCTGCTAAAAATCTTATACCACACCGCTGGCCAAAGCAATTCTGCAGTAGTGATCACAACTGTTTCCGGACGAATGCGAAAGAGATAACGCAGAAAAATAAATCCGGAAAAAAAACGCAGCATATTAAGTCTTTCGAAAGAAAAAATGGGATTGAAAAGGATCTGGCTATCCTGTGGAAGTTCTTTCACCTTCTGCCCTACCAGGTATACCTGATAAATCCCCAACTTGTTTATTGAAATTGCGGTTTTTTCGTAATTTCGCGAGTCGTTTACAGGCTTGAGTACGGAAGCGATGACTAGTTTCTTCTTGTTCATATCAATAAAGTCTCAAGACTAATACTCTATCTCAAGACTGCATGCGGCGGGATTAAGTTAAATAATTTTCAAACAATAAATACCATGAAGGAAATAATAGAAAAAGCCTGGGCTGACCGCAGTCTCCTGCAACAGCAAGAAACCATCGATACGATTCGCCATATCATCGAAGAACTGGACAAAGGCAGATTACGTGTAGCTGAGCCAAAGGCCGATGGCAGCTGGCAGGTAAACGAGTGGATTAAAAAAGCGGTGATTCTTTATTTCCCGATCCAGAAAATGAAAAGTATAGAGGTAGGTCCTTTTGAATACCATGATAAAATGGAATTGAAAAAAGACTACGAAAAACTAGGCATCCGTGTAGTGCCTCCTGCTACCGCGCGCTACGGCGCTTACCTGAGCAAAGGTGTGATCATGATGCCTTCTTATGTAAACATTGGCGCTTATGTAGACGAAGGCACAATGGTAGACACCTGGGCTACCGTAGGAAGCTGCGCACAGATTGGTAAAAACGTACACCTAAGCGGCGGCGTTGGAATCGGTGGTGTGCTAGAGCCGGTACAGGCTGCTCCCGTGATCATTGAAGACGGCGCCTTCATCGGTTCGCGCTGTATCATTGTAGAAGGTGTACATGTAGGAAAAGAAGCGGTGATCGGTGCAAACGTTTGTCTGACCGGAAGCTCTAAAGTAATTGATGTAACGGGTGATAAACCTGTAGAATATAAAGGCTACGTACCTGAGCGCTCTGTAGTGATCCCTGGTTCTTATGCCAAAAAATTTGCAGCAGGAGAATATCATGTGCCTTGCGCTCTTATAATCGGCAAACGCAAGCCAAGCACAGACTTGAAAACTTCTCTCAACGATGCACTGCGAGATAATGATGTAGCGGTATAATATTATGAATGTTGAGTTATGAATGTTGAATTATGAGTGAAAAGTAAATTTTGAATAGTTACTCATTCATAATTCAACATTCATAACTCATAACTTTTATTTAGTCTTTGATATAATTCAATTTCACGTTCTTGTAATCTGCTACTCTTGTGCGAAGATTTTTTACAGTTTTCATCGGGCCTTCGGCAGCTACCATGTTTACGGCCCACTCAGGCAAGTTTCCTCCCGGATCAAAATTCAAAGTATAATCAATCTCTACGATTCCGTTGGGTTTCGGAGTAAGGATCCAATATGCTTTATAAGAACGGATCCTGATATAATCTTTGCTGACAGGCCTGTAATCAGGAGCTCCTGTACAATCCATGGTGATCACTTTGGTGTTGGGGTCTTGTTTAATAACCGTATGCACGATCAGGTCGCGGTTTTGTACAGGCCAGGGCATTTCTGTGGTTTGGTAATGATAGGTTTCGGTAGCAGAAACAATCTCCAGCATCTCTGCCGATCCACAGCCATAGACCCATTTGGGGAATTCTGATTTCTCTGAAAATACCGCAATGATGGAAGACAACGTTCCTTTTACCTCGCTTACTACCCTGAGTTCTTTCAGTGAAACTTGTTTGGAAATTTGTCGTGAATAGATCTTGATGCCGTCTTCATCTTTCACCAATTCCCACTCTGTAGCCTGAGCCAGGAGATTGGCAACTGTGAATAGATATAAAAAAATAAAAAATAGTTGTTTTCTCATTGTTTGATCTCAACAAAACTGTTTTCCTTTTTAGGAGGAAGTGGATTATGACTTATCTGCGATAATTTGCCTGATACTTTATCAATATTACAAGTAGAAACTTGAGTAGGCGATTCTACTTCTACTTCGAAGTGCCCATACACTTCGCGAATGGTAAGGGTTCTATCATCACTTACTTTTTTTTCAGGAAGAAAGGTAGTGTCTCCGCTTTTATTAATATTATCTACAATCCATTTTACTTGTTTCTCATACAGCTTGGGAGAATCGTAAAATGTACTTGAGAAAAAGCCAGAATTACTCACCTCCTTAATTGTCACTTTTTGATTTACCAGGTCTACGTATACGGGAATATAGTAAGAGGTTAATACTGGGACGTAACGCGCCGATACATCGAAGATCGCATACATTTTGGTGGCATTGGCCATTACTTTGATCCGGTCATAATTGGCTACTTTGAATTCAGGATCGTTGATATGAATGATGGCGCGGTCGATGAGTTCTTTGCGACTTAGTTTTTTAAGATCATCAATACCTTTAGGCTGAGTGAGCGATTTTTGTTGCGAAGCTGCCTTTTGCTGAGGGGTTTGTTTTTGCTGAGCAATACCCAATTGCGTGATGGCCATTAAAAATAGTATTATCCCTTTCTTTCTCATATCGTTCTTTTTTATACTCTTAGTAAAAAATATTACGCTCCGTAAAATTAAAACTTATTCATATCCTGCTTAAAGCGATCAATGATCTGGCGCTCTTCGCCAGAGATCCCGTCGAATGACTCGGATACTTTTTCCATAAAACTGATACATTTTGATTTTACTGAATCGGTAAAATCGAAGTCGTAACGATTGGCATCCAAGGTATCGATGGCATAGTTATATGCTTCGTCGAGCGAAATATTTTCTTTTTCCAGTTTGTTGAACATGCTAGAAATCCATTCGTTGTCTGTATCGGAAAGTTCAAATTCTTTCTGCGCCAATTGCTGGATCATTTTTTTCTCTTCTTCCTGAATAATTCCATCTGCCTTTGCAATTGCATAAGCCAGACTCCCCATAGCGATGTGAATGTTTTGTAGTGCCATTTTGGTTTAGTTGTTAAATATTAGTTTTTAGTTACTTGTATTGGTTATATAAATAATCAATAACAAGTAACCAATAACTTCTAAAATATTAGCGTGTTAGTTTAATTCCAATAATAATAAATATAATGCAAAGAATAACATTAAGCAAGATATTCAAAAATCCCATAGTGTAATTTCCGGTCTTAAAAAGATTGAGGGTTTCGTTGCTAAAAGTGGAAAAAGTGCTGAACCCTCCACAAATGCCAGTGATCATAAACAGGTGAAGGGTATTGTTTCCGGGGTATTTATGTTCGATCATTCCTACAGTGAGGCCAAGAATAAAGCTGCTGACGGTATTAGCCACGAAGGTCCCCAAAGGGAAAACCAACATCAGCGGGTTAAGCCATTTGGAAACAAAGAAGCGGAGTATACTACCTACTCCGCCTCCGATAAATATTAGAAAATAATTTTTCAATTCTTTATTTAACTATCCATTTATTCGAATTACTCCATGAAAACCTATAAGGTTTTATTCCATGTGCATTCTGAAGATATGAAATATATTTATAAACCTTATAGGTTGCTAAGCGGATAGCTATATTTTTTACTTAACCTTAGCTGCTTCAATAGCAGCTTTGTTGTTGGGATCCAGTGCACGTACATTATTCCATGCTTCGTCTGATTTTGCTTTGTCTTTGTTGACCAGCAAATAATAAGAACCAAGGTAAGTATATGCTTCTACCAACTCTTTTTTATTTTTCTCTGTATCTGTTTTTGCCAGCTCAATGTATTTTTCATAATAAGGTTTTGCCAAAGCCTTTTCCTGCTTAGGGTCCAGGTTGGCGTTGGCTCTTGCTCTGTAGAGATAACCGATCGGAAGATCAGATTTCAGTTCGGTTACTTTTGAAAAAGCCTGATCGGCCTCTGCGTAGGATTTATTCAGCATCAGCGAGCGTCCCATAGAAAGATAGTCGTTTGCCAGTGCGGTAGATTTTGCAGTGGCTTTGGTGGCATCTATTTTCTTTTGGAAAGCAGCAGCAGCTTTGTCGTATTTTTTCGCTACAAACCAGATGTTGGCTATCTCTCCGTATAATTCCTTTTTGGAAGTATCGCGCTCCAGCGCTTTGTTGTAGTATTCCACGGCCAGTGAATCCTGTCCTTTTTTGGCAAGGATCTTTCCATAATATTCATAATCCTGGGTGATGATCTTTTTGGTATCTGCTTTCTTCCAGAAGGTATCCATATTTTGAAGGGCAGCATCGTATTGTTTTGTTTCATACTGCGAATAGCCCATCAAACGGTAGATCACAGGATTGCTATAGTTTTTCTTTGCCAGTTTATCCAGTTCTGCCAATGCTTCGGTATAGTCTTCATTTAGAAAAAGGAAGGAGGCAAAACGATAATCTGCATCATCACTTTTATCTCTCAGGGAAAGATATTTTTTGTAACTCTCGATCGCCTTGTCAAACTTTTTTGCTTTGTAATAAAGCTCTCCCATTTCGCGATAGATTGGGGCGAAGTCAGGATCAAGAACTAGGCCGTCTTTGAAGGATTGCATTCCTACATCGTAGTTTTTGGCAGCAAGGTAAAGTTTACCCATTTTCCACAAAGGCAGTGGTGACTTAGGATCCAGAGCCATCGCAGCTTTGTATTGTTCGATCGCTTTTGAACCGTCTGCAGATGCAAAGTAAGCATCGCCCAGTTCCAATTTTGCCCATGCATTTTTAGGATCTACGTCTGTGCCTTTTGTAGCATATTCCAGCGCTTTGGCGGCATCTGGCTTGTCCAGACCCAGGTAATATTCTGCGATGACAGCGTATACTCTTCCGTCTTTTTTAGCAAGGGAAGTTGCCTTGTCAAAATTTGCTTTTCCCTCTGTAGGATTGTTTGCCATGGAAACTTTGCCCAACCCTGCATAATTGAGCGCGCTGTTTTCATTTTGTTTCACCCCCTGCATAAACCAGTAGCGTGCCGAATCGTATTGCTCGTTTTTGAAATACACATCCCCCAGGAAATAATATTGATCCGTGCTTTTGGTATCTGTTTTTACCAACCCTAAAAGAATCCCTTTTGCTTTCTGATACTGCTCTCTGTCTGAATATTTAATAGCGTCTTTCAATGTCTGCGCCGAAGCCGACATGGTCAGCATTGCCGACAGGACCACTAGTTTGATTGTTTTCATCATTCTATTACTTTAAACTATTTTTTAATTAATAATAATCTCTCTTGTAGGCATTCGAAAAGGCATCAATCCTGCCTTTAGTACGATCCTTTGTCCCCGTTCGCCTGCTATGAAATTTGCAAATCCCGTACCGAGGTTTTTTTGACCGTCCAAATTTAAAATGAAAATACCACGTATGAAAGGATATTTTCCGGTAATGAGCTCTTCCTGTACCGGGTAGCCATATTGCGACTTGCCAGTGGAATCCTGGTATTGAATGGTCATCAGATTAATCTTTTCTAATCTTGCCATCACTTTAGGATCCTTGTAATTACTCACCAGGCTCATTCCAATGATTCCCAGGGCTTGTGGATGATTGGCCACATATTCGATCACTGCACTGTCGCTGCCTGCGGCGGCCAGGTTGTGCATCTCCCCCGACTGGCCAAAGCGCTGTTGGAGGTAAATGATATTACCGGAATTATTTTTATCGCATACTAATGTCCGTTTCGTTTTGCCAGATAGCATCGCCAAGAGTGCGGCTTCAGAGAGGAGTGTATCTTTATTTTCTTTAGAAGAAATAAATACCAATGCATCCGAAGCGATCTGATTGGTCTTAGGCTGCAGGCCTTTACTCTTTATTATTTTTTCTTCCTCCGCTTTTGTAAGTTTTCTTCCTACAATAGCTACATCGGCTTTCCCTTCCAGCAATTCGCGGATCGCCTGCTCTTGCGGCTGATAGCTAAGTTCGATCGATGCTTTCGGATAGATCGCTTCGAAAGTCTCCACGGTAGTGCCGAGCAGGGGACTGAAAGTTTCATCGGCCAATAATCGCATATGACCACTGGTGTGCGTGTTGCCTTCCTGCTCAACGGATGAAGAGCTACAGGAAAATAATATTCCTGCACAAGCGATTACAGCTATGAAAACAAATAAGAAAGAATAGAAGAAGCGGGTCATAGTTTACTGTAAAAATAAGGACAGAAGATCGTTGCCGGGCAGTCCGTGTATTAACAATCTATTATTTTTATAAAGTATTTGCGTTAGCATAAAAATTTGGAATCGGAGAGCATAGATATTTTAAAGCTTAAACATTGCCTGTAGTTGTTCCCACAATTGTTTTTTCAGAGTTACATTACTTTCAATCATCCAAACCGCATCGGCGGAAATGATCTGGGTTGATTTTACCTGTGTGCATTTGTACTGCGTCATTTCCAGGCCAGGGATCTTGACGCCAAACAGCACCAGCTTGTCAAAGGCATAACGCGAAGCCACGTCGTTGATTGTAATACCCCGGAAATTAATGCATTCGTATTCGTCTTTCTGAACTTTTGCGGCCCCCATTACTTTGGAAAGGAATTCATATTCTTTCACACTTAATTCATCTTCTTCGGAGAAGAACAGAAGAATACATTTTTTATGCGCCTTCTGCACCAACGTCTGCAACTTAGGCGTGACAGGGATTGTAGTCGTTTCTGGCTTAGGGATAACCTTAGATTCCTCTTTGACATGAGGTGTTTTTTCAAGCGTAGCCGCAGGTTCCGGAGCTTCGGAGATCTTTGTTTCATAGCCCATCAGGTAGATCGGCTCTTCAAACAATTGAGTCAGGTACCCTATTTCCAGTTCTGTTTTCATCGGTTTGCTTTTAAACGCCTATAGCCAGGGGGCAAGGCTGTATTGGCTTAAAATTACGATTATATCTTTTGATCGACAACCTCGCCAGAGTTGATTTATGCACAGATTGTTGAAAATGCCACTGGGGAGATGCCAGATACCAGATGCCGGATAAAATTATCTGGAATCTGGTATCCGGGCATCTGGTATCTTAAATTTACTTTAATCCACAAACAAGAGATATCTACAATATTTTTTTATTTTTGCAGCGGAAAAAACTGTATTAAACCACACAAGCAATGAAAGGTCCTGTATCACAATTTATTGAAAATCATTATCTGCATTTCAACGCAGCGGCGCTGGTAGATGCTGCGAAAGGCTACGAAACGCATCTGACGCAAGGAGGTAAAATGATGGTAACGCTTGCCGGAGCCATGAGTACCGCCGAGTTGGGCAAATCACTGGCAGAAATGATCCGTCAGGATAAAATTGCGATCATTTCCTGTACAGGCGCCAACCTGGAGGAAGATATCATGAACCTAGTAGCGCACAAATCCTACAAACGTGTGCCTCACTACCGCGACCTAAGCCCACAGGATGAATGGGATCTTTTGGAAAATCATTTCAACCGTGTAACCGATACCTGCATTCCGGAAGAAGAAGCTTTCCGTAGATTGCAAAAACATATTCACAAGATCTGGAAAGATGCCAACGATAAAGGCGAGCGTTATTTTCCTCATGAATTCATGTACAAAATTTTACTTTCCGGCGAGCTGGAACAGTATTATGAAATAGATCCGAAAAACAGCTGGATGTTGGCAGCTGCTAAGAAAAATCTGCCGATCATTGTACCAGGCTGGGAAGATTCTACTATGGGAAATATATTCGCTTCCTATTGCATTAAAGGGGAGTTCAAAGCGTCTACTATGAAATCAGGAATTGAGTATATGCAATGGCTGGCCGATTGGTATGTGAAAAATTCCGAAGGCAAAGGCGTAGGCTTCTTCCAGATAGGCGGCGGTATTGCAGGCGACTTCCCGATCTGCGTGGTGCCAATGCTTTACCAGGATATGGAGATGGAAAATATTCCTTTCTGGTCTTACTTCTGCCAGATCTCTGATTCTACTACTTCCTACGGCTCCTACTCCGGCGCTGTGCCTAATGAAAAGATCACCTGGGGAAAACTGGGAATTGAAACACCAAAATTCATTGTAGAATCCGACGCTACCATCGTGGCTCCGCTGATCTTTGCATGGATCCTTGGATGGTAAAATTATAATTATGAATTAGGAGTTATGAATGTGAATTAAAAATTTATAACTCCTAATTCAACATTCATAACTTGAAAAGATGAGACATAAAATACTAAGCGACGGTGCGAAGGAACTGAGCTATGAAATCAGGGAGATCGTAAAAAAGGGCGACCAGATAAGTAAGCTGGGGATGAATATTTATTGGGAAAACATTGGTGACCCAATTCAGAAACACAACGAAGTACCGCTCTGGATGCGTGAGATCATTTCTGGTCTTACTATGGATGAAAAGTCTTACAGCTATTGTCCTTCCAAAGGAGTACTCGCTACCCGCCATTTTTTGGCCGAACTGAACAACCAGAAAGGCGGTGCAAAAATCACCGCAGAAGATATTCTTTTCTTCAACGGACTGGGAGACGCCATCGCAAAAGTATATCAGTTCATCAACAGCAATCTCCGCGTTATCGGGCCTTCTCCTGCTTATTCCACGCACTCTTCCGCAGAAGCCGCTCATGCCAGCAGCGATCCCATCACGTATCGCCTGGACCCAAACAACCATTGGTATCCCGACCTGAACGACCTTTACAATAAAGTAAAATACAATCCAAATATTATCGGTATTCTCATCATCAATCCTGATAACCCTACAGGGATGGTGTATCCTTTGGAAACACTCAAAAGGATTGTAGAGATCGCCCGTGAATTTGATCTGTTTTTGATCAGCGATGAAATCTATCTCAACATCACCTACAATGGAGCCAAAGCCTACTCGCTCGCAGAAGTGATCGGCGATGTACCGGGTATTGCGATGAAAGGAATTTCGAAAGAACTTCCATGGCCGGGCGCGCGCTGCGGATGGATGGAATTTTACAACCGTGAACAACACAAAGATTTCAATAAATTTTGCGCTGCCATGGAAAACGCAAAAATGATCGAAGTATGCTCTACTACCCTGCCGCAGCTTGCTATTCCAAAGATCATGAGCGATCCGAGGTTCAAACCTTACCGCGAAGAATTGAACCAGAAGATCGGGCGAAGAAGCAAGTATATCGCAGAAATATTAGGACAAGTGCCGGAGCTGCAATTCAACGAGACTTATGGAGCGTTCTACAATACTATTATTTTCAAGGAGGGTGTATTGAATAGTAAACAAAAATTAAAGATCAGTAATCCAGAAGTGGCCAGGCTGGTTGAAAGCTGGGTAACGCCGGATATGAATTTTGATAAACGTTTTGTTTACTACCTGCTCGGCGCCAAAGGAATTTGCGTAGTGCCGATCTCTTCTTTCTGCTCCGACCTCAAAGGATTTCGCGTAACGCTGCTGGAGGAAAACGAAGAAAACCTGAAACATATTTTCACCACGCTGAGAGACGCGATCAAAGAATATTTGAATTCTACAGATTAATTTCTTTTAAAAAACCATGAATATTTTACTCATTGCTTTCGCCTTTTTTGTGCTGCTGACTTTTGGCTCCAGAACATTGGGTTCGCGTGCCTTGAAACAATTGACGCTGGAAGAAAAAACAAAAGCCGCCGCTCTTTTTTCTTTGAATAGAAACCTTTATCTCACGGCTGCGCTTATCGGATTTGCGCTTCTCTATTTTTTCGCGTTGCAATACCGGTTAATGCCTTTCCCTTTCGCACTGGGAACATATGTAGTGCTTACCTCTATTTTCATTGGCATTAACATTTATTTTACCAATCAAAAATTAATAACTCATAATTTCCCCCAACCCTATATCCGCTTGTTCCTCGCAAGCGATCTGGTATATCTTATAGGCTTGATGATCTTTTTTGGAATAATTTATTCCGCTAATCTGTATCAGCACTTGCTGGGAGCATAATGCTCTGCGATCTTTGCGTTTAAAAGCTTTAGAATCTCCCTTTTAAGTATTAAGATTAATAATGGATGCAAGATACCAGATGCCGGATACCAGATAGTTTAGATAAAAACAACTCTGTTTTACAAATAAACTAAAAGACAATGTCATTAAAATACTCTCGCATTTATCCGGTATCTGGCATCCGGCATCTCAAATAAGTATTAATATTTAAGAGGGTAATTTCAAAAAACTTTATTTAAAAAGCGACTTAGTTGTTCGTCGAACTTCTCCTTGTTGCTGGCGTCCTGGCGAGACAATTTCCTTTTTGTTGCTGGCGGGGAGCCGGAAGAAGCAATACAGCTCGCAGAAAAAAAATAAAACAGTGAGGAGAAGCAAACGATCGCTGCCCTCCTTCCCTATTTTTGCGGAACAAACAAAGATTATAAACCGGATACCAAGGCACTCCATTCTTCCAACTCAGGCTTACCTGGTTTTCTTAATCCGAAAAATTGTACGATCATCTCCCCTTTCTCATCAAAACATTCAAGTGAAGTCACCGTGCCATTGGCAGTGGGTTTGCGTACAATCCATGGTTATTAATGGCCAGATTTAAGAAGTTGTCATTCAGTATTCAATGCTATATATTCTCAAATGCTGATTCTGCTCCAAAAACGAACGCCCGATGCTGTAACACCGGGCGTTCTGACTATATAGAAAATTAAACCTAATTACTTAATGACTCGAAGGCACATTGCCTTTCGGATAAAACTCTGGCATCAGTCTTCTGAAGAAAGAAGGTGCAATTGCAAATGCAAGGAAATACACCAGGGTCAATGGCAGTAAGAATGCCATCATGATCTTGTACTGATCTACTAATCCTTTGTGCGTTACTTTCACACTGTCTACCAGTTCATACAATACCGGTACAAGAATCAATGTAAGGAACGTTGCGAAGGCAAGACCATAGATCATCGTCCATGACAGCGGTCCCCAGAAGGCAACACTGTCACCACCAAAGAAGATATGTGGATTTCCTTCGGTGAACAATGTTACGAAGTCAATGTTCAACCCTACTGCAAGTGGTATCAATCCTAAGATTGTAGCGGAAGCCGTCAGCAATACAGGTGTCATACGTGTACGTCCTGCTTCGATAATCGCAGAAACGGTATCGAGTCCTCTTTCTTTCAGATGGTCTGTAAATTCCACCAGGAGAATTCCGTTACGTACCACGATTCCTGTAAGTGCGATCACCCCTACACCTGTCATGATGATTGAGATATCCATTTTAAAGATCGCAAAGCCAAGCAATACCCCGATGATACTGAACAGAATCTCCGTAAGAATAATAAATGGTTTTGAGATAGAGTTAAACTGTAGCACCAGTACTCCGAAGATCAGGAAGAATGCTACCATCACCGCCCAGCCCAGGAAGGCAGAGGTTTCCGCCTGGTCTTCCTGCTCACCGGTCATTTTCATCATTACTCCTTCCGGTGCATCGTAGTCGTTCAGTACTTTCTGAATTTCTGCTACCACTTCGTTTGCGTTGTAGCCGCTCAGGATGTTGGAGTAAACGGTAATCATTCTTTTCTGATTCTTCCGGTTGATACCTCCATATGTATCGGTGTATCGCACTCTTGCTACCGAAGAGAGCGGTACCTGGCGCAGTGCTCCACCCATGTTCATATCGCGGTATACAATGCTCATATTGAGCAATGCTTCTACATCGTTACGCTGGTTGTACTGGTAGCGCACCTGGATCGGATACTCATCGTTGGCATCTCTGAATTTGGAAGCTTCCAATCCATAAAGCGCGATGAAGAGATTGTCGGAAATTGTCTTTGTAGAAATTCCCTGTGCATTCGCTTTCTCACGATCGATCTCTACCAATACTTCCGGTTTGTTTTTCACCAGGTCGGTTTTCAATTCTTCGATTCCTCCGATGCCTGAGTTGTTCAGATATTTGATCACATCTTCAGAAGTAGCGATCAATTCATCGAAACGATCGCCAGTGATCTCGATGTTGATTGGCTTTCCTACCGGAGGACCGCCTTGCTCCTGGTTTACGGTGATCTGTGCACCAGGAATTCCTTTTACAGCTTCACGGATTTTGTCAAGATATTCAGCAGTAGACTGTCCGTTACGTCTCGCAAATTCCACAAATGCTACAGTGATCTTTCCTTTGTTTGGCGTAGTACCAAAATCAAATTCATTTTGATCTCCCGCACCTTTACCTACGTTGGCGATCACTGATTCTACAATTGGATTACCTTTCGGGTATCCTTTATTTACTGTTTCAAATACACGCTTCTCCACAATTTGAGTAATGGAGTCTGTGTATTTTTGATCCGTACCAATTGGAAGCACAATGTTTGTAAAGATAAAGTTTGGTTCGCTTTGCGGGAAGAACACTACCTTTGGAGCACGCACCGATATTAGGAATCCGGAGAAGAACAACAAGAAAATAGTTCCACCGAAGATCAGGTATGGATGCTTCAACGCCCATTTCAGGCTGTTTGCATAAGCATTCTGGAACTTCGGCCATCTTTTCTCCTGGAAGTCTTTGATCACACGTTGCATCAGGAATCGGTTCAAGCAATAGAGTACAAACATGGTGACAATAAAATTACCAAGTCCTACACCTATCGAATAACCAATCAGAGCGATGATCGCAAAGATAACTGCAGTTACCCAGAAGCCTTTGTTTACCGAACGAGATTGTCTATCGTGCTCTTCGTCGTGTGGTTTCATAAAATCTACCGCGAAGATCGGGTTGATGATATACGCCACTACCAAGGAAGCTACGAGTGTTACGATAAGTGTGATCGGAAGGTAGAACATGAATTCTCCGATCACGCCTTTCCAGAATGCCAGTGGAATAAACGGCGCCAGCGTGGTTACTGTACCGGCAAGCACGGGAACAAATACTTCCCCGCAAGCTTCTTTCGCCGCTTGTATGATCGGCACTTTACCATTGTCGTAAATCCTGTGCGTGTTTTCAATTACCACGATCGCGTCATCCACCACAATTCCCAGCGCGAGCAGGAAGGCGAAGAGTACGATCATATTCAAGGTGAAATCCATTGTATCCAGGAAGATGAAGGCCATACACATTGAAAGCGGTACGGACATTGCCACGAAGATCGCGTTGGTAGTTCCCATGAAGAACATCAGGATCACGGTCACCAGGATAAATCCGATGATGATCGTGTTGATCAGATCGTGAAGTGTAGTACGTGTTTCCTTTGATTGGTCGCCGGTAAGCACGATCTTCAGGTCTTTCGGAAGTTTATTTTCCTGCATATCTTTTACCACAGCACGGATCTTATCAGAAGCTTCGATCAGGTTTTCTCCGCTTCGTTTCACCACGCTGAGTGTGATTACATTTTTATAGTCAAGACGTGCAAATGTTTCTTTTTCTTTATGACCGTCTACTACTTCGGCAATATCTTTCAGGTAGACTACTGCGCCAGAACCAGAACGGATCACCAGGTTTTTAATATCTTCTACATTTTTAAATTCTCCTTTTACCTGGAGTGAACGTCTTACATTTCCTAATACAACTTCACCACCTGCGGCGCTAATGTTCTCAGAACCTACAGCGCTCATCACATCGTAGAAAGTCACTTTCGTGTTATCCATTTTGAAACGATCGAGGTTGATCTGGAATTCTCTGTCGAGCGCACCAATCAAGTCTACACGTGTAATCTCTTTCATCGACTCGATCCGATCCTGGATGTCTTCGGCATATTTCTTCAGCCTGTCCAGATCATAATCTCCGGAAATGTTAATGTTCATGATTGGAATTTGCGATACATCGACTTCGATGATCTGAGGTTCTTTCAGGTTGGTATTTTTCGGCAAATCTACTTTTGCCTTATCCACCGCGTCTTTCACCTTGATCTTTGCTTCTGCAATTTCTTCGTCAGTATTGAATTCAACGATCACCACCGAAACGTTTTGCTCGGATTTACTGGTGATCTTTTTCACTCCTGAAATTGCTTTCACTTGTTTTTCGATATGCTTGGTTACCGCATTTTCAATATCGGTAGGCGAAGCGCCGAGGTATTGGGTGTTTACATAGATTTGAGGAAACACCACTTCGGGAAACTGTTCTTTTGGCAAGGAATTGTAGGTCAGATAACCTACAAGCGCCAGTATGGCGGTCACAACATAGATCGTGGTTTTATTATCTATGGACCATGAGGATGCTTTAAACTCTTTCATGAAATCGTTATTTAGAAATTTTTATTTCTCTTAGTCTTCTTAGAATTTAACATTTTGCCCATCCAGTACATCCTGGTAGCCTAATGTAATAACCTGATCGCCTTCTTTCAGGCCCGACAGAATTTCAGCCTCTGTTCTGTAGATGCCTCCTACTTTCACAGGTGTCTTCACCGCTTTGTTATTTTTTACAGTGAATACAAAGTCGTTGGTTTCGGAGTGTTGGATCACATTCACCGGAATAACGATTGCATTTGGCTCGCTATAGTCCTGGATCTTCACATATGCCAGCATATTTGCTTTGATATCTTTAGGGGCATTTTTAAGATCGAATTCTACCGTGAATGTTCTGTTTACAGTATTGATCACATCGCTTACCACTTTTACATAAGTCTCCATAGTGTAGTTGATGTCCGGAAAGTAGATAGAAGCTTTATTTCCTTTTTTCACTTTACCGATATATCCTTCTGCAATATCAGCGGTTACTTTGAATCCTGTAGTGTTTACAATTCTTACCGCAGGCATTCCCGGAGAAGCAAGCTCTCCTTCGTTTGGATAGATCTCGTCTACAGTACCGTCAATCGGAGCTTTCACGCGATAAGCATCCAGTTGCTCATTCATTTGCGACAATCTGTTTTGCAATCCTTCATAACTTGCTTTCGCTTGCAGGTATTGGATCTCTGTTCCGATCTTTTGATCCCAAAGTGATTTTTGTTTTTCGTAAACAGTTTTCGAAAGTTCAAGATTGGTTTTCAATTCCTGTACACCTTTTCTCATTGCTTCGTCGTCAATGGTAAGCAAAGTGCTTCCTGCTCTTACGTAATCTCCTTTATTGACAAGGATCCTGGTAACTGTACCAGCAGCTTTGTAGCTCACCAAAACGTTTTTATCAGAATCTACTTTACCTTGTACTTCCAGGTAGTGTCTGAACTCCTTGGCTTGTATAGGCGCTACGGCTACTTCTTTCACTTTCACGTTGGTGGAATCTTTATAACCTGCGTCTTTCAATTCTTTCTCCAACTGAGAGATCTGTCCTTTGATCTCGCTTTGTTGTTTTTTCAGCGCCTCGATCTTTGATTTGATCTCGCCGATCTTGTCTTTACTTCCACAAGCTGCAAGCAGCGCTATCGTTACCGCCAGTATGATTGTATTTTGTGTTCTCATTTCTGTAAGGGTTTAATATTTTTTAAATGTTTGGTTTCTATTTATTGTGCATTGTATAAAGTACCCAATGCTTTCTGATAATCTACTTGTGCAATGATCAGATCATATAAAGCATTGTAATAATTTGTCTGAGCTTCTTTGTAGGAGCTTTCAGCCGTTACGACTTCGAGGTTTGAGCCTACGCCTTGTTGGTATTTAATTTTGGAGACATTCGATACTTCTTTCGCCAGGTCTACATTCTTTTTCTGGATCTCAAGCGATTTCATATTATTTTTCAAAGTGATCTCTGACTGTTGTACCTGAAGGTCGGCGGTTTCTTCGAAATTCTGAATACTGTTCTCAATTTTTCTTATCGCAATTTTAGATTGTTGTGCTTTGTAACGTTTGTTGAAACCGTCGAAGATCGAAAGATTTGCCGTTAGTCCCCACATATTATATGAATACCATTTGTTACTCAATACCGCTCCGATATTTTGATCCATGCGTATTGTTCCGATCTTGCCGAAAGCCGAAATCGTAGGCAGGTAGCCCGCGCGGATATTTTTCAGATTGTAGTTTTCTAATTTTCTTTGAGAATTTAACAACTGGTATTCTACTCTGTTATTATAATCTACCTTTGCTCCAAGCGTAGCAGTTTCCGCTTTTTTGAGATCCTCTATTGTTCCTGTTAGCGTAATATTTTTGTTTACATCATATCCCATCTGGAATTTTAAAAGTAATTCAGAAATAACGATCAGGTTCAGGAATTTTTCTCTTTCTGTAAGTAAATTGTTGTAGGTAACTTCCAGCCTGCTCACATCGATGACTTCTACAAAGCCTTTTTGCTGCATGCTGCTGGTCTGTCTCAAAAGCGTATCTACCCTGGAAATGTTGGCGTTCAGGATGGCGATCCTTTCTTTAGTAATGGTAACCAGATAAAAAGCTTTTGTCACATTTGAAACGATCTCTACTTTGCTGAATTCGGTATTTTTATCGGCCAGCTCTGAATAAGCCTTCGCAGCCTTCAAGCCTACAAAATAGGAACCGTTAAAGATCAACTGTGAAGCAGAAGCGTTTATGTCTCCTGAAGACCGCTGCTGGAAAAGGTTCCGAACGGCAATAGTAGATCCAATCGGTTGAGTTGGATCGGTATAGAACGCTCCATTTTTAAGGAACATTCTTTGGAGCGTTGGGTTGTCGACCAACTGTGCCTGGCTGGTGATCTGTGGCAATCCTGCCGATCGTACTTCGCCCATTCTGGCTCTTGCAATAGCTGCATCCAGCTCCGCATTTTGAATGTTGGTACTATTTTTCAGTGCATAGTCTATACATTGCTGCAACGTATAACTGCTGTCGGTCTGCGCCCTGCTCAGCCCGAAGGTCAATACCACTGCCATAGCGGTAAGTATTCCTCTCTTCATAAAAAAAGCATTAGTCTTCTTCATGTATCTGTTTGTATTTGTTAAGTAATTTGTGTCCTTTAATTGTGCATATTCCGAAAGTGAAATGTTCAAAAAATTCCATTTGTACTTTCGGTGTTTCAAATTCCGATAGTGGGAATACTTCCGTATTGAATCCCATCTCTACCGTTTCAATTCTCATCCTGGCAAGGATGGCGGTGTCAATATTGGCGCGGAACAAACCATCACCAACTCCCCGGTGAAGCATGTCCTGAATACATTTCTCTACAAATTCTCTCCGGTAATCCAGGTAAATAGCCCAGGCCCGCGGATGGTATTTCTTCACATCGTATAAAAGAGCAGGATTGATATTGCAAACACTGCTTCTCATAAAGTCCGAACATTTGATCAGCTCTTCCAGCGCGTCTTTGGAATCGTCTCTCATTTTTATGAAACTCTCCTTCTGAAACTCGGTAAAGTTGCTGACACAAGCGCAAACAAGAGCGTCTTTGTCTTCAAAATACTGGTAAATGGTTTTTTTCGACACTCCCAACGTTCTCGAAATATCATCCATGGTGATGCTTTTTACCCCATAGCGGAGGAACATGTCTAATGCTCCTTTCAATATGATATCTTTTGGCTCCATAATTATTGGGTCAAAACTATGGAAACTTTTTAACAAACAAAAGTTTCCATAGTTTATTTTTTATAATTACCTGCCAACAACCTTCTGGTACCGGTAAATTGAAATTTTCATGATTGACTAAGATTAAAAATCAGCTAATTTGCCTAAAAAGCACGATCTGAAAAAATCGATTCTGAAAAAATTCATATACTATACTAGATGAAAAATAGTTATATTTGAGAAATTTAACCGATTCATTACCCATAAGATCTCAATAACCGGTTACTAATAAGTGACCTTTGATTGTTTAAAATATATTGTTTTGAAAAGAAAATTCCACCTCTACAGATTTATTGCATTCGACTTTATAGCAGCTATTGTAGCCTGGATCGTTTTCCATTTGCTTAGAAAAATGCTGCTGGGAGAAATGAAGGAAGGAATCAACCTTCCCCTACTCGAGCATGCTTTGGTGATCGGTGTTTTCTGGATGGCACTTTATACTTTCTTTGGTTTCTATTCGGAGATCTATCGCAAATCAAGGATCAAAGAATTTTTTACCGTCTTCGCTGTCTCTATCTTTGGTACTTTGATCATCTTCTTTTCCTTATTACTCGACGACATTGGCGTGGTTAATTATACTTCTTATTATAAAACTTTTGCCTCTTATTTCGCCATTCATTTTCTGATCACCATCACCCTGAAGATCTCGTTGATCACGTATGTAAAAACATTGGTCAAAAAGAAACAATTATACTTTAACACTTTGATCATTGGCTCGGGACAAAAAGCGGTGGAAATATTTGACGAGATCAATAAAAGTTTTGAAATGCTTGGACTTCGCTTTATTGCTTATTTGAGCCTGAATCAAAACAGAAATAGATTCGGAGAAAAACTACGCTATATGGGCACGATAGCCAATATGAAAAAAGTGATCTCACGCGCGCACATCGAACAAGTGGTGATCGCTATGGAAACAGAAGACCATGAACGTGTGCAGGAAATTCTTTTTCAACTCGAGGATGTAAAAAATATTCGCATCAGTATTATTCCTGATATTCATCAATACCTGATCGGCACGATCCGCGTGAACCATAGCTTTGATATCCCTCTCATGGATATCAACCAGGACCTGATGCCTGAATGGCAAGCCAACCTGAAACGGATCTCCGATGTTATTTTTGCCTCCTTTGTACTCGTACTTGGAATGCCTTTCTTTCTCCTGATCGCCTCTATTATCAAGCTTAGTTCTAAAGGACCTGTTCTATTCAAACAAGAAAGAGTAGGCAAAGACGGTAACCCTTTCTGCATTTTCAAATTCAGAAGCATGTATGTAGATGCAGAAAAACATGGACCTGCGCTTTCTAAAGAAGGCGACTCGCGCATCACTCCTTTTGGCAGGTTTCTCCGCAAAAGTCGTATTGATGAGTTTCCTCAGTTTTACAACGTACTCATCGGCGATATGTCGCTCGTAGGGCCAAGACCGGAAAGACAATTTTACATCGACCAGATCGTAAAGATTGCTCCTCATTACAAACATTTGAATAAAGTTCGTCCGGGCATCACCTCGCTGGGCCAGGTAAAATATGGCTATGCGCAAAATGTGGAAGAAATGGTAGAACGATTAAAGTATGATATTCTCTATATCGAAAACATGTCCTTCGCCATGGATCTTCGGATCCTGCTATACACAATTCTTGTAATGAT
>Ga0310813_10000552_pt1 | contig 23302 bp, 19 predicted proteins | sample YN3metagenome_FD_203086 | JGI IMG/M metagenome (GOLD analysis project Ga0310813, IMG submission 203086) | Soil microbial communities from experimental microcosm in Duke University, North Carolina, United States - YN3 | ecosystem: Engineered > Artificial ecosystem > Soil microcosm > Unclassified...
TGCCGATCAGGGTGCGGAACGGCGACACGCGCCGCTCGTTCCAGCTCCCCAGCATCGTCAGCGGGTAGCGGCCGGACAGCTCCTTGAGGATCCGCGCGATCGGGGCGGCCACGCTACTTCCCGAGGTCGCGCCCCGTCAGGACCTTGAAGGCCTCGAGATACTTCTCGCTGGTCTTCTTGACGATGTTCTCGGGCAGCGTCGGTCCGGGCGGCTTCTTGTTGAACTTGATCTCCTCGAGGTAGTCGCGGACGAACTGCTTGTCGAACGAGGGCGGCGAGATGCCCGCCTTGTAGTCCGTCTTGGGCCAGTAGCGCGAGGAGTCCGGCGTCAGGACCTCGTCGATGAGGGTGATCTCGTTCCCGACCATGCCGAACTCGAACTTGGTGTCCGCGAGGATGACGCCCTTCGTCTGCGCGTAGTCGGCGCCTTTCTGGTAGATCGAGAGCGTGAGGTCCCGCAGCTTCTCCGCGGTCTCCTTCCCCACCGTCTCGGCCGCCACTTCGAAGCCGATGTTCTCGTCGTGGCCCGTGACGGCCTTCGTGGCCGGCGTGAAGATGGGCTTCTCCAGCTTCGACGCCTGCTGCAGCCCCTTGGGGAGCGTGATGCCGCAGATGGCGCCCGTGGCCTGGTAGTCCTTCCAGCCGCTGCCGATGATGTAGCCGCGCGCAACGCACTCGATCGGGAACGGCTTGGCCTTCTTGACCAGCATCGCGCGGTCGCGCAGCACCTCTTTGTGCTTCTTCACTTCCGCGGGCATCTTCTCGACGTCGCACGTGATCATGTGGTGCTTCACGCCGAGGAAGTTGAACCACCACTCGGAGAGCCGGTTCAGCACCTTCCCCTTGAAGGGGATGCCGTTGGCCATGACCACGTCGAACGCGCTCAGGCGGTCGCTCGTGACGATCAGGAGCGCGTCGCCGAGGTCGAACATGTCGCGCACCTTGCCGCTGGAGACGTGCTTCAGCCCCGGCAGGTCGGATTTCAGAAGAACTTGCTCACCCATCTCAATCCCCCAGTCTGTTTGGTGCCATCAACACGAAGAAGAGTCTCTTGAACTAGGGCCTTGCTAGGTCGCGGCGATCAGGCGCGCCACCTCTCGGGGATGGCCCGGGACGGCGCCCACGTAGATTTCATATCCGGGGCACGGGAACGGCTCGACGGCCGCCGGGTGGACCGCTTCGGCGCCGCCGGCCTTCAGGGCGAACGCGGTGGCCGCGGTCGTGGAGCGCAGGAGCCGCCCCTTTCCGAAGAGCGTCGCGGCGGGCACCATGGCTCGCGCGTCGGGCGACGAGACCAGGCGGACCAGCTGCTTGCGGGTCCGCTCCGGAGGGAGCCCGCGGAGTCCCTGCGGGTCGCGGCGTCGCGCGGTCTCGTCCAGAGCTTCCGCGAGGGACGCCTTCGCGTCCTCCGCGGCGGGATCCGGGTCGGGGACGTTCTCGAACTTCGAGAAGAAGACCCGCGACGCGTACTCGGGATAGCTCGCAAGTACCGAGGTCCGGAAGTAGAGGCTCTTCTCCAGCGCGTGGACCCGGCCGGACGGCTCCAGTGCGAGCCAGCCGTCCGCCACGAACTTCGTCCCCGGGATCTCCAGGAGCCCCCAGGTCGGCGTCGGGTGGATCACTTCCTTGGGGTACACGAGCGCGAGGCCGCGGCCGCTGATCTCCACTGCGGCGGCGTGGAGGATGAAGCCGGCCTTGCCGATCAGGCGGCCCATCGCCTCCATGGTGCAGCCGCGCAGGTCGCCGTAATAGGACGTGTTGAAGAGGAAGACCTCCTGGCGGGCGACCGAGACGTAGGCCGCCTCCGGTTCCGCGGCCACGTTGATCATCGCGTGGACCACGAGGGCCGGCTCGCGGGGAACCACCTGCCCCGTCCCCTCCCGCCACTCGACCTCGCTCGGCCAGTTCTCGCGCCAGAAATCGGCGAGATGGTGCGAGTTGGAGAAGAGGCGGATCCGACGGCCCAGCACCACCGCGTCGTGGATGAACGATTCGCGGCCTTCGATGGCGCGCGACGCGTGGGTGCGGAGGCGCTCGCGGAGCGCGGCGTTCGTGTCGGGGTCGAGCCCCTGCGGCACGCGTGCGCGCGCGCGGGTCATGACGTTGGAGATGCCGATCAGGGTGCCGGGCGTTTCGCTCATAGTCTGTTCACGTGGCAGAGTCCCAGGGCGATCGCGTCCGCCGCGTCCGCGGGCGGCGTTTCCTTCAGCCCCAGCGTCGCCGCGACCATCCGCTGCACGAAGTCCTTGGTCGCCTGCCCGTTCCCGGTGGCGGCCTTCTTCACCTGGGCGGGCGCGTAGTCGAAGACCCGGGCCCTCGCGGCGGCGGCCGCGAGCATGCACACGGCGCGGCCGGCGTTGAGCGTCATCGCGTCCCGCGCGCTCTTGCCGACGAAGGGGCGTTCGATGACGACGTGCGAGGGCCGATGGCGCCGGAAGAGGCGCTCGATCCCCTTGTGGATGTGGAGCAGCCGCTCGGGCAGGTCCTTCCCGCGCACGAAGACGCAGCCGCACTCCGACAGCGAGGGCTTGCGGCCGTTGACTTCGAGGACCGCGTAGCCGGTGCGCTGGGTCCCGGGGTCGATGGCGAGGATCTTCATGCCGCCCCCAGCTTGAGTCGATGCGACAGCCGGTCGTGCTCCTGCCAGAGCTCCTCGGGGAGCCTCGTTCCGAACTTGTCGAAGAACGCCTTCATGTCGGCCAGCTCCTGCGTCCAGGCCTCGATGTCGACGGACAGCAGGCGCTGGACGGAGGATTCGGGCAGGTTCAAGCCGCCCAGGTCGAGGGCCTCCCGGGTGGGGAGGAACCCGATCGGGGTGCGGACGGCGTCCGCCTTGCCGCGGCAGCGCGCGAGGATCCAGCGCAGCACGCGCAGGTTCTCGCCGAAGCCGGGCCAGAGGTAGGACCCGTCGGGACCCGTCTGGAACCAGTTCACGTGGAAGATCGAGGGCGCTTCGTCGCTGCGGGCGCCGACCCGGAGCCAGTGGGCGAAGTAGTCGGCCATGTTGTAGCCGCAGAACGGGATCATGGCCATCGGGTCGCGGCGGACCACGCCGACCTGGCCGGTGGCGGCGGCGGTGGTCTCCGACCCCATCGTGGCGCCCAGGAACACGCCGTGGCGCCAGTCGAAGGCTTCGAAGACGAGCGGGGCGACGCGCGCGCGACGGCCGCCGAAGAGGATCGCCGAGATCGGCACCCCCTGAGGGTCGTCGAAGCTCGGCGAGATCGCGGGGCACTGGCGGGCGGGCGTCGTGAAGCGCGAATTCGGGTGCGCGGCCTTGGTCGGGCTGCCCGGCTTCCACGGCTTCCCCAGCCAGTCGGTCGCTTCCGCGGGCGCCGCGCCGTCCATCCCCTCCCACCAGGGCGTGCCGTCGGGTCGCAGCGCGACGTTCGTGAAGATCGTGTTCTTCCGGATCGTCGCCATCATGTTGGGGTTGGTCTTCTCGCTCGTGCCGGGCGCGACGGCGAAGAAACCCGCCTCGGGGTTGACCGCGTAGAGGCGGCCATCCTTGCCGAAATGCATCCACGCGATGTCGTCGCCCACGGTCCAGACCTTCCAGCCCTTCTGGGAGGCCGGGGGCACGAGCATCGCGAGGTTCGTCTTGCCGCAGGAGCTCGGGAAGGCGGCGGCGATGTAGGTCACCTCTCCCTCGGGGTCCTGGAGGCCGAGGATGAGCATGTGCTCGGCGAGCCAGCCCTCCTGGCGGGCGATCCAGCTGCCGATCCGGAGCGCGAAGCACTTCTTGGGCAGCAGCGCGTTGCCGCCGTAGCCCGATCCGATGGACCAGATGAGGCGCCGTTCCGGAAAGTGGCAGACGAAGCGGCGCTCCGGGCTGAGGTCGCCCAGCGAGTGCAGCCCGCGGACGAACTGGTCGGAGCCGCCCAGGTGGTCGAGCGCGACCTTCCCCATGCGGGTCATGATCTTCAGGCTCGCGGCGACGTAGGCGCTGTCGGTGAGCTCGATCCCCATCCGCGCATAGGGGGAACCCGCGGGTCCCATCAGGTAGGGCACGACGTACATCGTGCGGCCCTTCATGGCTCCCCGGAAGAGCGGCGTCAGCTTCTCGAAGGCCTCCTTGGGGGACATCCAGTTGTTCGTGGGGCCCGCGTCTTCCTTCAGGTCGGTGCAGATGAAGGTGAGGTTCTCCGAGCGGGCGACGTCCGAGGGATGGCTCCGGTGCAGATACGAATCCGGCTGCTTGTGGGGATCCAGGGGCAGGAGCGTGCCGTCCCGGAGCATGCCGGCGACCAGCGCGCGGTACTCCTCTTCCGATCCGTCGCACCAATGGACCCGGTCCGGTTGCGCCAGCCGGGCGCACTCGTCGACCCAATCCGTGACCGAATTGTGCAGAGACGCGGGGGGCACGAGGGCAAGATAGCATTCCGGCGGGCCGCCCGCCAACCATAACCGGATAGGAGAATCCCGGGGTTTCTACTTCGGGGGGTTCACGACCCGCTCCTCGCCGGGCTTCGCTACGAATCGGATGCGAAAGGTCCCGACGCCTTCCGATTATACTTACGGTGATGCCCGCCTCCCTGGCCCTCTCGATCGACTGCGACGGCTGCACGGTCGAGCGGCTCCATCGGGTCTTCCGCTACTGGACCGGCACGGAGCAGACCGAGTTCGGCCCGGGCCTCGGCCTCCCCGTCGCCTCGTCGATGTTCGCGTACTCGCGCAATCCGGCCGCGCCGGCCCAGGCCGCCTACCTGGACGGGGACCGCGACGGGCTGCTCGACGCCTGGAAGCGGGGTTGGATCGACAGCCTCCACGGGCTGGGCGATTTCAGCGCTGCCGCCCCCTGCACCCGGGAGATGGCCCGGAAGGCCTTCGAGGCGCTGGCCGCCGACGGCGTCCGCCTGAAGGTCTGGACCAACCACGGGGGACAGGAAAACGTCCAGAACCTCCTACGGCCCGGCACCCGGGGCGACGTGCCGGACTCTCCGGTCTACCTCGCGGACATCGCCGCGGAGTACGGGATCCGCTACGTCTGGGCCAGCGAGCTGACGCCGATCGTGGGCCAGGGCCGCGAGGCCTCCGCCGGCGAGTACTACGCGGCCTGGCAGGAGCGGCCGCCCGCGGCCCGCTGGCTCGCCCGCGTCGCCCACGGCTGGTGCGAGCCGCTCGTCCGCAAGGCGGGCATCGAGCCGTACGCGGGCAACCGCCTCGTCGAGCGCCGCCCGCTCCGCGACGGTCGCCAGGTCGCCGTGTTCCGCCGCTACGGCCGCTGGCGCTTCGATACGATCTCGCGGCTCCCCGCCATCCTCGCTCCCTCGCTGCTCGACCGGCTCGCCGCGCTCGGGGGCGACATGATCGTCTATCTTCACATCGGCCCCTCGGCCGACGAGACGCCCGCGACGCTGCGGGCGGGCATGAAGGCGCTCGACGAGGTGGCGCGCCGCGTCCGGGAGGGAGTGCTGCGCGTCGAGAAGACCGTCGACCTTCTGGACCGCGCGTCGGCTCAGCTGTAGTTGTCCGGCAGCTCGAGCAGCACGAACTTGCGGACCAGCTCCGGGTCGCCGGAGGCCACCTGCTCCTTCGTCACGGTCAGGGACTCCGGGAGGTACTTCTCGACCTTACGGTAAGCCTCGGTGTAGCGCTCCGAGATGAAGCGCCGCCGCAGGTGGAGCGTCTCGCCTTCCTCCCGGACCTCATAGACCGGGTTGAGCGCCGTGCCGGAGACGAAGTAGTCCGCGCCCGGGTAGACGCGGGGCTCGACGCCGGCCGTAAGGCTGGTGACGTCGTCCTTCGAGGCGCCGGGCGAGCGGAGGTCCAGCTCGCGCCGCTCGAGGAAGCCCTGGAGGATTTCCTGCTCCCGGTAGAGCCGGGGGGAGCGGGACGAGAAGAGCGCCGCGCAGGCCTCGGGCTCCAGCGGCGCGGGGACGCCCTCCCCCTGGAACGACGGGTCGTAGAAATGGGAGACGATGATCGGGCCGGAGGTCACCCGCAGCAGTTCGCCGGCGGCCGTCGAGCGGTCAGCGAGGTACTTGAAGGTGTCCGCGCAGAGCGACGCCGTGAACGCCCCGTCGAGGAAGGGCAGGCGCGCCGACGCGTCGGCGCAGACGTAGAGCGCCGACGGCGCGACGAAACGCTTGGCCAGGTAGAGCAGCGTGAAGTTCAGGTCGAGGCCGACCACCATGGACCTGGGGATGCGTCGGAAGAGCGCGTGGACCATGTGGCCGGCCCCGCAGCCCAGGTCCAGCACGGGGCCGCGCAAGAGCGGCGTCAGGAGCGCCGCCGTGGTCAGATACGAGAGATCGCTGAAGCGGTAGCGGAAGTAGTCGAGGTCCCGCGTCCGACCCAGGGCGGCGGCGAGGGCGAGGAAGGTGGCCTCGCGGTCGAAGACGGCCTTCTGGATCGCCCCGACCGGCGGGAGGACCCGGCGGAGCACGCGCCCCACGAGGCCGGGCGGCGGCGGCAGGTGTCGGACGAGGATGTCTTCGAGGGCGAAGCTCCGGTTGCGCGCCCAGGGCGCGAAAATCGGGATCTCCTCCACGACGGGCCAAGTGGAGCAGCCGCAGCGGAGCCGGTCGATCTCGCGGGTCAGGGCGCCTCGGCAGGACGGACAGGCGAAGAGTTCCGGCATGGCGGGACGGCTGGTACTCTAGCACGGTCTTCGGAACCTCAATAGGATATTATTCTTCCTATGCAACGCTGGGCCGTGCCCGCCGCGATGGTCGTGCTCTTCGTCGGCATGCTCTTCATCCACATCGGCCGCCCGTTCCTTCGGCACCGCGAGATGGTTGCTTCGCAGTACGCCATCATGGCGAGGAACCACGTCCGCCTGGGACTCGCGAAGACCTGCCTGGCGTCCTACGAGGTGAGCGCGCCGGACCTCTCGGTCTACCCGTACTGGCGCGAGTACTGCTACCCCAACCGCCCGTTCCTGAGCGTCCTGATCACGTCGCTCTGGTTCCGCCTCTTCGGGGACGGCGAGGCCGTGCTGCGGCTGAGCCTGATGCTCGCGGCGCTGGGCTCGATCGTCGCCTTCTGGAAGCTGGCGGAACGGATCGTCGACGCCCGCTGGGTCGTGCTGGCGACGGCGCTCTTCGCGTTCAACCCGATGTTCTGGTACTTCTCGATCGTCGCCGTCCACCTCACCTACGCGCTGACCTTCTCGCTGGCCGCCTGGGCCTGCCGGGTGCGCTGGGACGAGGGGCGGCGTTTTCGGGTCCTGACGGTCGTCTTCCTCTTCCTCGCCTGCGAGACCGACTGGCCGGGCTACTACGCGGCGCTGTCCCTCGCGCTCGACGCGCTGCTCCAGAAGCGCCGCCTCGAAGCGGCCGGTCTCTTCGGCGTCGGCGTCGGAACCTTCGGGCTCCACGTCCTGCACCTGCTCTGGATCGACCCGGACCATGGTCCTTTCGTGCGCCGCCTGCTCAGCGCCGGGGTTCAGCGCTCCGCCCAGGGGCTCCCCGGGCCGTTCGCGTTCGTGGCCGGCGAAGCCCGGGAGTTTGCGCTCTACTTCACGGTCGGCATGGTGCTCCTGGCGCTGGCGGGATTCCGGCGCCTGCCGCGCCGCGTCTGGCTGCTCGCGCTGCTGGGGCTCGACGAGATCCTCTTCATGCGCTGGTCGCATCACCACGACTACCTGAGCTACCCGCTGGCGGCGTTCTTCGCGCTGGCCGCCGTGAAAGGCGTCGAGTCTCTTTGGTCGACGCCGCGGCGGAAGCTCGCCGCGCAGGCGCTGCTGGCCCTGGCCGCCGTGCAGGCGCTATGGATCACCGGGGTCCGGCTGACCCGCGAGGGGGCTTACGAGGTCAACTATCGGGCGGGCCTGGCGATCCACGAGGCGGCGAAACCCGACGACCGGGTCCTGATCACGGTCGCGGACGAGCGGCAGCTCACGCCCTATTACGCGGACCGCTTCACGGGAGGGGTCGAGCCGGGCGAGCCGGCGCTGATGATCCACCCGAGCGGCGGGCGCTACCCGGCCGAGACGGTCGATGACCTGGAGCGCTACTTCCTCGACTTCACCCTGGTGCTGGTGGGCGATCCGGAGCGCGCGGCGTCGGAGATCGCGTTCTTCAAGGGGAAGCGTCCGATCGAGGAGTTCCGCTTCCTCGGCCCGGAGCACCCGCTGCGCCGCAAGCTCGAGGCCGTCGCGCTCTCGAAGACGGTCGTCGGGGCGTTCATCTTCTATCGCCTCCGCTAGGAGGCGCTCTCACCACAAAGGCACAAAGACCACAAAGAGGGGATCGGCTTTGTGCCCTTTGTGTCTTTGTGGTGGGCGCTACTCCCCGAGGTAGGCGTCCTGGATGCGCTTGTCGTTGAGGAGCACGTCGGCGCGGTCGGCCATCACGATCGAGCCCGTCTCCATCACGTAGCCGCGGTGGGCGAGCTTGAGCGCCATCCGGGCGTTTTGTTCGACCAGCAGCACCGTGGTGCCCTGGCGATTGAGCTCCCGCGCCACGTCAAAGATCTTGATGCAGATCAACGGGGCGAGGCCGAGCGACGGCTCGTCGAGGAGCAGCAGCTTCGGCCGGCACATGATCGCGCGGGCGACCGCGAGCATCTGCTGCTCGCCGCCCGAGAGCGTGCCGCCCGCCTGCGACTGCCGTTCGCGCAGGATCGGGAACATCGCGAAGGCCTTCTCGATGTCGTCGCGGATGCCGGCGGCATCGTTCCGCGTGAAGGCCCCCATCTGCAGGTTCTCGAGCACCGTGAGGCGGGGGAAGATCTTGCGGCCTTCCGGCGACTGGCTCAGGCCGAGCCCGACGATCACGTTCGGCTTCAGGTTCTGGATTTCGTTGCCGTTGAAGACGATGCGGCCCGAGCGGACCTTGTTGACGCCGGAGATGCACATCAGCGTGGACGTCTTCCCCGCGCCGTTGGCGCCGATCATGGTGACGATCTCGCCTTCGTTCACGTCGAGCGAGATGCCCTTGAGGACCTCGATGGGCCCGTAGCCGGCGTGGACCTTTTCCAGGCTGAGGAGCGGCGGCATCAGGTCACCTCCTCCTTGCCCAGGTAGGCTTCGATGACCTTGGGGTCGTTCTTGATCTGCTCGGGCGTGCCCTCGGCGATCTTGGACCCGTACTGCAGGACCGCGATGCGGTCGCTGATGCCCATGACCACCTTCATGTGGTGCTCGATGAGCAGCACGGTGATGCCGGTGTCGCGGATCCGGCGGATCAGGTGCATGAGCTCGATGCTCTCCGAAGGGTTCATGCCGGCGGCGGGCTCGTCGAGGAGCAGCAGGCGCGGCTCCGTGGCGAGCGCCCGGGCGATCTCGAGGCGGCGCTGGTCGCCGTAGGCGAGGTTCCGGGCAACCATCTTGGCCTTGCTGGCGAGGCCGACGAAGTCCAGCAGCGAGAGCGCCTTCTGCCGGGCCGCGAACTCCTCGGTGCCGGCCCTCGGGAGGTGCAGCGCGATCGACCAGAACGGCGTCGTGCGGCGCGCGTCCATGCCCATGAGGACGTTCTCGATGACGAGCATCTCCGGGAAGAGGCGGATGTTCTGGAAGGTGCGGGCGAGCCCGTTGTGCGTGATGTAGTCCGTGGTGCGCCGCGCGCGGCTCCACACCACGAAGGTCCCGCCGGCTCCCATGGCCAGCCCGACGATCAGCATGATCCAGACCAGCGCGCGCTCGGCCTTCTGGGCGCGGCCGATCGCGGCGAGCTCGGGCGTCTTGGCGGCGTCGATGTCCGCCTGGATCGTGCGTCGCAGTTCCTCCGCCTGCTCGGGCGTCTGGGCCGTCCCGAGGAGCATCACCGACGCGCGCGTGTGGAGGCGCCACTTGAGCTTCCCCGCCGCGATCGCCAGCTCGAGGAGCCGCGCGTGCGCCTTCTCGCGGGACTCGAAGACGTCCAGGACCATGCGATGCCCGTCGTCGAAGGTGATCCACTTCCGCAGGCCCATCTCGACCGTGGCATCCTTGGCGAACGCCATCGCCGTCTTGTAGTCCTCCGCCTCGAAGCGCTGTCCGAAGGTCCGGAGGACGCGGCCGCCCTTCACGAGGAGCGCCTTGCCGTCCTTCTCCTCGATCGCGGCGTCGCCCAGCTCCTTGAAGTCCTGGGCCTCCTGGCGGGCGGTATGCTCCGCGTCGTAGACGCCGAGGTAGTGCCGGGCCGGCGTGACCACGAGCCATTTCCCGTCGCCGTTGACCGTCGTCCGCGTGCTGCCGCCGAGGCTGACCAGGCCCTGGATGACCTCGAGGCGCCGGTTGGCCATCTCTTCGTCGTCGTGGGTCTCGAGCGGCTGCTTCTTGTCGCGGCTCTGGATGACGAACTTCCCGCCCTTCGCCTTGACCTCGAGCTCGGTCAAGCGGTTCTGTTCCCGCTCGGCCAGGACGTCGGCGTTGAGGAACGACCAGAAGTCGCCCCAGGCCTTGCGGACCGGGAAGCGTTCTCCCGACTCGGGCGTGTTCAGGACGATGACGGCGCGCCAGAGGCGGTCGATGTTCGCGGAGAACATGGCCATTGCGAGGCCGGTCAGGAGGCCGATCATCGCAATGGCCACGATGACCCGCCGATGGAGCGGTCGACGCAGGTCGCGACCCTCGAAGAGGATCTCCCCTTCGGTGGGGTCGTAGATGCCGGTGACGGCGTTGAAGACGGTCGTCTTTCCCGCGCCGTTGGGACCGATCACGGAGAAGACTTGTCCCTTGTCGACGGCGAAGTCGACCTTGCTCACGGCGGTCAGGCCGCCGAAGCGCATCGTCAGGCCTTTGACTTCGAGAAGAGGCATCAGTCGGCCTCCTGCTCGGCGCGGCGGGAGGGGAAGATTCCCTCCGGCCGGAAGCGCATCATCAGGATGAGCGCGAGGCCGAAGACGACGAGCTTGAACGTGCTGAAGCGCCAGCTGACGCCGCTTTCCTGGATCCAGTTGTCCAGGGCGGGCGTCAGGATGTTGTCGTAGCCCATGAGGACGAAGGTTCCGGCGATCGCGCCGCGGATGTTGCCCATGCCGCCGATGATCAGGAAGCAGAGCACGGTGATCGAACGGTTGAACGTGTAAGAGTCGGGCCCGCCCGTCTGGTTGAGCGACGCGGCGTAGATCGAGCCCGCCAGGCCGGCGAGCGCGGCGCCGAGCGCGAAGGCCGTCAGCTTCACCTGCGCGGCGTTGAGGCCCATGCAGGAGGCGGCCAGCTCGTCCTCGCGGATCGCGAACCAGGCCCGTCCGATGCGCGAGTCCTCGAGGGTCCGGAGCAGGAGCACGACGAGGACGAGGACCCCGAGGGCGAGGTAGTAGTACCAGCGGAAGTTGCCGTTCCAGTCGAGCAGCGAGTCGGGCGCGGGAATCGGGTTGAGCGCGCGCGATCCGTTCGTGATGTTCTCCAGGTTCTTGATCGCGAACTTGATCACCTCGCCGAAGCCGAGCGTGACGATCGCGAGGTAATCGCCGCGCAGGCGCAGGGTCGGCCCCGCGAGCAGGACGCCCGCCACGCCCGAGCCGATCGTCGCGGCGATCATGGCGGGCCAGAAGTTCCACTGGAAGGGGAACTGGGTGACGGTCAGGATGCCCGTGATGTAGGCTCCGATGCCGAAGAACGCCGCGATGCCCAGCTGGAGCAGGCCGGCGTAGCCGACGACGACGTTGAGGCCCAGGGCCAGGATGCAGAAGACCAGGATGTCCTTCACCTGGCCCCCCATGCGGGGAGACGCGACGAGCCCGAAGAGGACGAGCGCCAGCAGCGTCCCGAGAGCCAGCCAGCGTTCGGTCTTGCGGCTCATACCTTCTCCCTCGTCCGGGTGCCCAGCAGGCCCGAGGGACGGAAGACCAGGAGCAGGATCAGGATGGCGAAGACCAGCGCGCTGGTCCACTGCTCGCCCACGTACTGGCTCCCGAGGGAGCGGACCAGGCCGATCACGATGCCGCCCAGCATGGCGCCGGGCAGGTTGCCGATGCCGCCCAGCACCGCGGCGGTGAAGGCATAGAGGCCGTTCTGGTAGCCCATCTGGAACGACACCGTGTTGATCGTCAGGCCGTAGATGACGCTCGCGGCGCCGGCGAGCAGGCCGCCGATCGCGAAGGTCCAGCCGATGACGCGGTCGACGTCGATGCCCATGAGCCGCGCGGCGGTCGGGTTCTGCGCGGTGGCGCGCATCGCCTTCCCGAGCTTCGTGAAGCGGACGAAGACCGTAAGGCCCGCCATGAGGGGGGTCGTCACCAGGATGACCAGCAGGTCCTTCGCGGTGAAACGGAGGGAATCGGTCCCCAGGAGATTCTTGTTGGGGATCACGTCGGGGAAGTTGATGTCGGCGACGCCCTTCCAGATCTGGCCGATCCCCATGAAGACGAAGGACACGCCGATGGCGCTGACGAGCGGCGTGAGCTTCGGGGCGTTCCGGATCGGCCGGTAGATGATGCGGTCCTGCAGGAAGTTGAGCAGGGCGCAGAAGGCCATGCAGAGGACGAACGTGAGGACGATGCCGCCCGTGGCGCCGGCGGGGCCCATATGTTCGAGGCCCAGGGCCGAGACGATCGTGAGGGCCAGGAAGGCGCCCAGCATGAAGAGATCGCCGTGCGCGAAGTTGATGAGCTCGATGATGCCGTACACCATCGTGTAGCCGATGGCGATCAGGGCGAACAGGGTTCCGGTGGTGAGCCCGTTGATGAGCTGCTGGAGAAAGATCAGCATCCGGGTTTAGTCTTCGCCGAGCACGGCCATGAACGCGAATTTCCCGCCCTTCACCGTGTTGCCGCTCATGGTCCGGAGCGTGGTGTCGCCGTTCTTGTCGAAGGACCACTTGCCCAGCGCGCCCTTGTCGAAATTCTTGATCGAGAGGCCGCCCGCACGGACCGCGTCGCGGTCCTTCTTGTTCGCGCGGCGGATCGCTTCGAGGGCGACCTTGCCGCACTCGTAGCCGTAGACCGCGTAGCCTTCGGGCATCTTGCCGAACTTCTTCTGGTAGTTCGCCACGAAGTCCGCGCCCTTCCCCGTGAGCTTCTCGGGGGGCAGGCCGCCGAAGGTGACCAGCGCGCGGTCCTGGAGGTTGTCGGCGCCCGCGGACTCGATGAAGGCGTCCTCGAAGCAGCCGTCGGGGCACATGAACTTCGCGTCGAGGCCGACCGCGAGCATGTCCTTCACGAGCTGTCCGGCCTTGGTCTGGGTGGTGCCGCCGAAGTAGATGAGCTGCGGGCCGCCCGCCTTGATCTTCGTCATGAGCGGCTTGAATTCCTGCGCCTGCGCGTCGATGCCCTCGTGGCCGAGCACCTTGAGGCCGATCTCGTCCGCGCGCGCGTGGAAGAGGTCGGCGATGCCCTTCCCGTAGACCTCGCGGTCGTCGAGGATGAAGACCTTCAGGAGCCCGAGCTTCTTCGCCCAGTCGGCGGAGACGACGCCCTGGATGTCGTCGGCGGGGACGACGCGCGTGTAGTTGATCTTGCCCGAGGGCTGGTATTTCTGAGGCTCGCCCTGGTCGCCCTTGCCGGGCTTCGTGAGTCCGGGCCAGGTGTTGGCCGGGCTGACCATGAGCAGTCCGGCCTGGTTGAGCTTGGGCATCGAGACCTTTGCGGCGCCGGAGTTATAGGTCCCGATGTAGACCATGACGTCCGGGTCCTTGATGGCCTGGTCGGCGTTCGCGGCTTCCTTCTCGGCGGTCCACTGGCCGGCGGCGGCGGTGGCGTCGTCCAGGTCCTCGTACTTGATGGCGAAGTTGCCGACCTTGGAGCCGGCCTCCTCGATGGCCATCACGATGCCGTTCACGATAGTATCGGTCTGGCCGCGCGCGGAGCCGGTGCGCGGGAGGCTCGAGACGATCTTGATGACGGGGGCGTCACCCTGCCCGAGGGCGAAGGAGCCGAACAGGAACAGGAACGCGGCGAGAAAGCGGAAGAGAGGGGCGTTCATAAGTTCCTCTTCTACTATAGGTGGGGGGCAGTCTAGGCAACCCCCCCTGCTCGAGTCAAACAAAACCACCGGAAGTAATACGACGGACGTCGCGTCAGTCCAGAAGCTCGACGAATTCGAAGCGGCCGTTCCGCGCGACGTAGAGGGCGCACTTCCGGAGGGCCGCCCTGCCCTGGGCGTCGAAGTACGGCAGCTGGGCGGCCGCGCGGCGCAGCTCCTCCGGGTCGACGGAGTTCGCCCGGTCGATCGCCTCTAGCACCGCTTTCATGGCGAAGTATCCCGCGGTCACGTGCGGGCCGGGCGTCGTCCCGAGCGCCTTGGCCAGTTCCGGCGGCGCGGGCGCGAAAGGCGACACAAGATAGGTTCCGTCGACGAGGTCCGGCCGGGTCGCCAGGAATGAAACTTCGGGATCCGCTTCGGCCATGAGAAGGGGACCGCGGTATCCCTTCTCTCGAAGGTCGCTGAAGAGCCGCTGCGCCGTGGAGTACGGCGCCTCCTCTCCGGCGTACAGGACGAGGTCCGCCTTCGCGGCAACGACGAGATCGACGCGCGTCTGCATCGGGTTCGTGTAGACCTCGCCAAGGACGACGATTCCCCGCTCGCGTGCGGCCGAGACGAAGCCCCTGGCGATCGTTTCGCTCCGAGGGCTTCCGGCCTCGCGGATGAGGAAGACCCGCGCGGCCCCCGACTTCTTCGCCCAGGCGGCGGCCGCCCTTCCCTGCTGGTCGTAGCCCGGCGTGATCCGGAAGCAACCCGTCGGCTCCATGGGATGGGTATCGAACGTGGAGATCAGGAGAGGCGCGGGCTGATAGTCCCCCTGTTCGAGGATGGCTTCGCCGATCCCGATCCAAGCGGCTGTGCGCGGCGCCTCGGCATCAACCCCCGTGGTTGACCCGCTGAGAGGCCACGGCTCCAGGAAGACGCGATAACGACCCGCCCGGCCTCCACACTCCTCGAGGGCAAGCCGGGCTCCTCGAAGCATCGCATCGTCCGTCGGCGCCCGGTAGTTCAGGGTTTTCAGGTGGAAGACGGTGACATTCTCGCGCTGGAAGACCCGCCGGAGGGCGAACCACCCTCCTCCCGCCATGGCCGCGACGATCAGGAGGCCCAGAAACCAGCCCCCGGCACGTTTCATGCGCCCATCATAGACACGTCCCGCGGGGTCTGCTAGAGTAGCGCCCTCATGGCCATCGACCGGAAAACCGTCGAGAATGTGGCGAAGCTGGCCCGGCTCCAGCTCAGCGCCGAGGAGCTCGACCGCTACGGCAAGCAGCTGGGCGACATCCTCGAGTACATCGCCAAGCTCGAGAAGCTGGACGTGTCCGCCCTGGAGCCGCTCGCCCAGGCGGTCGACACGTCGAACGTGTTCCGCGAGGACGAACCGCGGCCGAGCCTGTCGCGCGACGCCGCCCTCCAGAATGCCCCCGAGAAGACGGGCGACTTCTTCATCGTTCCCAAGATCATCGAATGACCGACGCCGTCTCCATCCGCCAGGACATCGTTTCGAAGAAGACCACCGCGACCCAGGTGGCGGAGCGGTTCCTCTCGAAGATCGAGGCCGTCGACCCGAAGGTCCGCGCCTTCCTCTCCGTCAACAAGCCCGCCGCGCTGGCGGCCGCGAAGAAGGTCGACGAGAAGATCGCGCGCGGCGAGCGGGTCGGCTTGCTCGCGGGCCTGCCGGTCGCCGTGAAGGACAACATCTGCACGACCGACGCGCCGACGACCTGCGGGTCGAAGATCTTGGAGACCTACCGGCCGCCCTACGACGCGACGGTGGTGCGGCGCCTCCGGGAGGAGGACGCGGTCATCGTCGGCAAGACGAACCTCGACGAGTTCGCGATGGGCTCGTCGACGGAGAACTCGGCCTTCTTCACGACGCGCAATCCCTGGAACCTCCAGTGCGTGCCGGGCGGATCGAGCGGCGGCTCGGCGGCCGCGGTGGCGGGCGGGATGGCGCCGCTCTCGCTGGGGTCGGACACCGGCGGATCGATCCGGCAGCCGGCGGCGCTGACGGGCACGGTCGGCTTCAAGCCCACCTACGGGCGGGTCTCGCGCTACGGCCTGGTGGCCTACGGGTCGAGCCTCGACCAGATCGGCCCCTTCGGGCGCAGCGTGCGGGACGCGGCGCTGCTGGCGCAGGCGATCTCGGGGCACGACCCGCTGGACTCGACGAGCGTGAACCAAGCGGCGCCGGAGTTCTCGACGATGCTGGAGCGCGACGCGGCGGGGCTGCGGCTGGGAGTCCCGAAGGAATATTTCGGCGCGGGCCTCGACTCCGAGGTGCGCGCGTCGGTCGAGGCGGCGATCGCGGCGCTGGTCGCCAAGGGGGCGACGCGGGTCGAGGTGTCGCTCCCGATGACCGAGTACGGGATCGCGGCCTACTACATCGTGGCGCCCTGCGAGGCGAGCTCGAACCTGGCGCGCTACGACGGGGTGCACTACGGGCACCGCTCGAAGGAGTACGAGGACGTGATCGACCTGATGGCGAAGTCGCGCGAGCAGGGCTTCGGCCCCGAGGTCACGCGTCGCATCATCCTGGGGACCTTCGCGCTCTCGAGCGGCTACTACGATGCCTACTACAACCGCGCCCTCAAGGTGCGGCGGCGGATCAAGCAAGACTTCGATCGCGCGTTCGAGCAGTGCGACGTGATCGTGGGGCCGACGTCGCCGACGCCGGCGTTCCCGGTGGGGGCGAAGGCGAGCGATCCGCTGGCGATGTACCTCTGCGACGTCTACACGGTGGCGACGAACCTGGCGGGTCTTCCGGGGGTGTCGATCCCCTGCGGCCTGACGGGCTCGGGGCTGCCGATCGGCCTGCAGATCCAGGGCCGGGTGCTGGACGACCTGGCGGTGCTGCGGGCGGCGCGGGTCTTCGAGCGCGAGCTGGCGCTCTCCCTTCCCTGGCCGTCGTTATCGTAGCCTCAGAGCCACTGGCGCCAGTATGCGCCGTTCTTGACGGCGCGCATCTTACCTCCGCCGGGAATATTCACGTGAACGCCGCCATCGAAGGTTTGCATGTCGACGGGCTTGTTGTAGCTGAAGATCCGCAGCTTCGTGAATTTCGGGACCGCGCTGGCCTTGAAGGCGGCCATGAGGGCGGCCGCGAAGGGGATGAGCTGGCTGTCCGCGGCGAAATCCTTCGGCCGGGGCATGGCGTCGAAGCGGCCCTGCAGGTCCGCGCCCGTGGCCTTGCCGGCCTTCCATTGGTCGCGGACCTTCATGTTCTCCTGGACGTAGGCGGCGTTGCCGATCGACGCGCCGGCCCAGCAGACCAGGAGTTCCAGGACGCCGTGGCCGGCCTTGAGGCCGTCGTCGATGAGGAGTTTCGCGATCTGGGGCGCGGTCCAGAAGCTGCCGTCGATCTTGACCCCAGGCAGCTTCTCGTGGCCGTGGCCCATCAGGTAGATCTGCTGGGCCTCGTCGACCTGCCCGAGCTGCTTGCTCCCGGCGATGAGCGCCTGGTTGTAGAGGTGCAGGCCCTGGATGGCCTTGGGGATTCCCTTGAGCATCTCCTTGTCGTCGGAGGGCATCTTGGGGAGCCAGAGGACGCTGTCGTTTTTTCCGATGGGCATGGGGGGGTCTCCTGCTTCTGTCGGGAGGATATCACGTGGTCCGGGGGGAGGGTGGGATCGTCGATGGTTTCTTCCACAAAGGCGGATGGGTCGTAAACTACTGGCGCCTCGCACGCCGGGGTGGCGGAACTGGCAGACGCTGGGGTTTTAAAAACCCCTGGTCCGCAAGGGCCGTGAGGGTTCAAGTCCCTCCCCCGGCACCACCGCCCTGCGGGCGGAAATCCCAACTCCCAACAAGCACGGCTATGGGAAGTAGACCTGCTTCATCTCGGAGAAAAGGCCGTCATCGAGGGGGACCCTCGAGGGGGATCCAATGACGGAATCGAGCCGCACGTTGCCGGACGGGTCACTGGTCGCGCTTCGGGAAGGCCGGAACACCTTCCACGTCGTCGATCCACAGAGTCCCTTGCGGGGAACCGGGCGCCACGAAACCTTCCTTCGAAATGTTCAGGCCGAACCCCTTCGGCGAACCATGCCACTTGCCATCGTTCGCGCCGTCCCAATGCTGTCCGCCCACCACGTCTTGCACCCTCAGAACGAGTTCCTGCCACTCGTCGGTCCGCGCGAGCAGGATTCCGCCGGACTTCTGGTGCATCTGCCCCGAGTCGTCCGCGAAACGGACGTCGACCCGCGCCACCGTGCTCGTTTTCACCCACAGGCGCACTTCCTTGAAGTCCCGGTTCTTCAGCTCGATGATGTCGAACCAGAATCCCACATACACTCCGCCGCCGCTGAAGTCCCCGTGCAGCTTGTAGGAGCACGTGCCGCCGTGAGCCACGCTGCGGTCGGGATTCAGGCTGCCGCGAGCGCCGGGAAACTCCTCGCCGCCGATGTACCTCAGAGCCGCCGCCGAATCCTTTTCACCATCGTCGATCAGGACGCGGGTCGGAGGCGCCGAGACCTTCGAGAGCGCCTCGTTCAGGTCGCGGCTGAACCGGGCGACTCCCCAGCCCTGGACGCGGGCCACCACGGAGTTCATTTCCGTGACATTGCCCTTTTCCTTGGCTTCCGCCGCCTTCGTCTTGAGGGGCCCATACAGCGCCTGGATCCGATCCTGGAGGTCGCGCGTCACCTTGTCCAGGGCGAGCTTCCATTCCGGCCACCCCATGCGCCCGCGGGCGGCTTCCAGGAAATCGAGCGCCGTCCCGAATGCTTCGCGGCCCAGCGCCCCAGCGATCTCGCTCTGCAGCGACGCGAGGCCGCGTTCGATCGCGTCCTTTCCCCGGACCCGGAGCGCCTGCGCGGCCTTGCGGGCCTCCGCGCCCGCCTCGCCCTTGTCTCCGAGGAGCGTCAGGTCCTCGTAGGCCTGGAGCTGGCCGAAGAGATCATCCGGATGGGCGCGAGCGTAGTCCTGCGCCTTCTTCAGGGCGATCCGCTGCGGGCCTCCCTGCGGGGCGACTGCGGGCTTCTCGGACGAGAGTGCGCGATCGGAGGGCGGGGTGGCCGATCCCCCGGACAGCAGGACCACGGTCGCCACCACGCCGCACAGCACCGCGACGGCGGCCCCGATCAGGAGTTTGAATTGAAGGGAGGATATTCTCGAAGGAGGAGGAGATGCGGGACGGGACGCGGGGGGCCGGGCGGATGACGAACGTTTTTCCTTGGCGGCGATCTGGCTCAGAAGAAGCTGCACCAGGTCGGGAGGCAAGGAGCGGACGGCGTCGGGAGCGCACGCCGCGCAACAGACCCGGGAATCGATCCGGTAGGCTTTTCCCTGCTCAAAATGGGAGTGGCGAAGCTGAGTCGAACACCGGTAGCAATAGTGGATCGCCTGCCCCATCCCGATGACGCTCCAAATCGACCTTCGTAGTATACCTAATGAAGGACACGGCAAGGGAAGGGTCGGCGCGCTGCGACTTGCTGAAGCAGGGCGCTCCAGGCGTCCGGGCATTGAAAGGCTCACTTCGCCGTCAGATCGACCCGGATATCGACGGTCTGAGTAGACGTTCCAAATAATCGATGGTTTTAAAAACCCCTGGTCCCCTCCTTCGCGCCCGTGGGGCGGGGCTTCCTCCTACGCTCATTTGGGGTGAGCTACGGAGGACAAGCCGGAGGGCGAGCGCAAGGGCCGTGAGAGAAGGTCCGACGGATTGCCGCTACCGGCCGACCGCGAACAACACCGCGTTGTTGATCGCGTAGACCACGCCGTCGGGTCCGATCGCCGTCGGAGTGTACGATTCGGAGAGGCCGCTGTTCAGCGGCATCGTCTGGGTGAACAGATTCGTGGACAGGTCCCAGCGATAGAGATGGCCGTCCTCGCTGTTGACCAGCACCGAGCCCGTCAGCGGGTCGACCGCCGCCACGTTGATGCACCATTCCTTCACGCCCCCCGGATAGTCGGGGTCGGCGGTCGGGCCCAGCCGGCTCAGCACCTCCTTCATCACCGGCACTCCGGAGATGGTGTCCGCCTGGCTGACGGAAGGATCGAGAATGGCCACCCGGTTCTGGCCGTCGCCGGTGCCGACGCCGCCGTAGTTGTTGTACTTGCTCATCACGAGGTACGCGGAGCCGCCGGTGTAGGCCGGCACCAGGGTCGCCGGGACGATCGAAGCGGTGTCGTCCCAGCCGAAGGAGCCGGGCGTCTTGGTCAGGGCGAGCGCGCCGTCGTAGTGCAGCAGCCAGCCCCGATAGTTGTGCGTGGGGGGATTCGATTCGAGCACGCCGAAGTACACGTCGCCGTCGGGACCGACGGTCGGCGATGACGTGCCGTTGTCGTCGACCCAGGACGGCGCGCCCGTCGCCGGGTCGAGCAGCTGGACCTTCGCCAGCGTCGCGAGCGTGGTGCTGTCCAAGGCCAGCAGGTATCCCGACTGGAGCGCCGGCGGATTGGGCGAGGTGTTGACCGCGACATAGAGGGTCTGCCCGTCGCCGGACAGCGCCGGGGCGCTGTTGGTCTTCATCTGCACGATGGCCACATCGCCGGCCGCGGCCGCCGCGTCGACCCAGGTCCCGCTGCCGTCGGGGGCGAGCCGCGCGATGCCCCCGCTCAAGCCGGCCGGCGTGGCGCCGAGCACGTTGAATCCGAAGTAGACGTTGCCGGCGGCGTCGCTCACGAGGGGCGTGTTGATGACGACGTTGGCGTCGTAGGTCGCCGGATCGGCGTTGTAGGCGGCCGCGCCGTAGAACACGGCGGTCTGCATCACCCCGGCGGCCGAGTCGGCGTCGTCGCGATACAGCAACTTGCCCCCCGCGGCCGGCGCGTAGACGCGATTGGCGGCGGTGAGTGTGAGATTGTAGCTGGGCGTCCACGATCGCAGCGGCAGGATGTAGTCGCTGACGGCCGACCAGATCAGGGCCCCGTTTGCGCCGGAGCGTGCGTCGATGCGAAAGCCGCCCGAAGCACCGGTTTTGACGCCCGTCAACACGGTGTTGTGCGACGTGATCACGGGCGACCCGTAGTGGATGTAGAGCGCCGTGCCGCTGTACTGGGGCGCCAGGTCCACCGGCGTCGTCCAGAGGACGCGGATCAGATCCTGAGCGGCGATCGCTCCGACCGAGCTGTGCTGCGCGTCGCGGCCGAAGGTCCACCAGGCCGGGCCGTTGACGATGGGCGGGGGCTTGGGGGGCGATTTCGTGGACGAGCTGCACCCGCATCCGCGACTGAACGCGGACAGGAAAGCGATGAGGACCCAGGTTAGAGCCGATCTACGGGTCACCCGCGCATCTTACATCGTTCGTCAGTTCCCGGCATGGATGAATGGTTTTGAAAACCCCTGGTCCCCTCCTTCGCGGCGGTGGGACGGCGCGTCCTCCTCCGCCGCGAGGTCTTCGGCTGAGGCAGTTGGAGCTTTGACGCCGGGGCGATATACTTTCGCCCGAGTCGGGAGGTGAAGGGTGAAAGCCAAGCGATTGAATGCGGTCTTGATGGATTCTTCCAATCCCGAAGCACTCGTCCGCTTCTATCGGGAGAGGCTGGGGATCCCGCTGGAGGAAGAACGCCATGGCTCCGAACTTCACTGGGCATGCTTTCTGGACGGAGTGCACTTCGCCATTCATCAGAAGGAGGGCCTCAAGGGCCTGCCCCGAGCCGCGGCGCTGTCCTTTGAGGTGGAAGATGTCGATGGGGCTGTTTCAGAGTTGCGCCAAGTAGGGATTCCCGTCGAGTTGGAGCCCTGCACGCGACCTTTCGGTCGTCTGGCGGCCGTCCGCGATCCGGATGGAAACATCGTCTACCTTCACCGTTATCCCACCACCCATTGAAGTAATTGATGGTTCTAGAAACCCCTGTCCCCTCCTTCGCGCCTGTGGGGCGGCGCTTCCTCCTATGCTCATTTGGGGTGAGCTACGGAGGACAAGCCGGAGGGCGAGCGTAAGGGCTTGAGGGTTCGACTCCCCTCCCCCGGCACCGTCAATCGGGACAGCCCTCTGGAAGACCGCGCGGTCTGCCTAGTGATTCGAATGACGCGACGGACGCTCCTCTCCGGACGCTAGGGATCGTACCTCCTCCTCCGAAAGCGCCCGCTCGTAGACGCGGACATCGTCGATCGCCCCCTCAAAATGGTTCAACCTGAAGTCCGAGCCGATCAGAAGCGGATCATCGCAGGGATGAGGGGGGGCCAGCGACTTCCGCATTCCGATGAGTTTTCCGTCGAGAAAAACCCGGGCCGTTTGCGTCTCCGCATCATAGACCGCGGCCACGTGGGCCCAGGTGCCCTCAGGAACCGTATTGATTCCCGACGTGCAGACCTGGCTTGCGGGCGGCGTGTGGAGCTCAAACACGACCGCGCCGCTACGGGCGAGACTGAGCGAGTACCCCGCAAACTTCCGAGTTGCGTTCAGATTGCATTTCTCAAGGAGCCCCTGCACGCGCTCCGGGGATTCCGTTGCCGTCTTGATCCAGAGGGTGAGCGACAGAGAATCGGTCAGGCAAAGCGAGGGGGATCCGGGTATCTGGATTCGCTGCGCGCCGTCCCGAACGAACGCCCGTGCGGACCTGTCGGCGAACCGCAGGGGGGGCAGGTCCCGAAGCGGCTCCGGGGCATTCACGTACTTGCCGTGATTCTTCCGGCCGGAGGCGTCGAGTACCCTTGTTCCATCGCTTTCGTCAAGCTTCCAGTAGCCTACCAAAGCAGACTCTCGCGCCGCGCTGTCAGGCCCTTCCGGAATGCCTTCCGGCCTCCCGAATGGTCCTTCGATGACGCGCCAGAGGAAACCCTTCCCGTCGGACGTTCCGAAGGCGATCTTCGTGCCGTCCGCGTTGAAGATCGGAGGAGTCATCGGGAATTCCGGGTACCGCCTCTCGCCGACAATGAAATTCGCTGCCGGCCCGTTTGCTTTGTACGCGACAGTCTTGCCGTCGGGGCTGAAGACAAAGTGAACAGGGTCCACGCTGCTCCAGCGATTGTAGTGGTCCGGCCCCACCCGATCGCCGATCACGGGGTAATGCTTTTTTCCGCGGGCGCCCCAATAAGCTGCCGTCTTCCCGTCGGGTCCCAGGACGGGATCGGAGACCAGATCGAATCCCTCGCCTCTCCGGTCTCCCACGACGACGAAGGCGGTATTGCCCTCCGACGCCGCGTACGCCAGCGTCCTTCCATCGGAACTGAACGCGAGTTTGCCGCTGACGCGGCCCGGAGCGGGCGTTTTTCGGGTGCCGACGACGACGTAGTTCTTCTCTCCGTCGACGGCCGCATAGGCTACCCGTCCGTCGGGAGTGAACCGCAGGGAGTGAATCGCATCGAATGCTTCGTCCCTGTTCCCGTTGACCATCACGAAGGACTTGTGCCCCTTCCTGGCCACGTAAGCCACGCGCTTCCCGTCCGAGCTGAAGATCAACGGGCCGCTGATCTCATCGACCCAGGGTCCAAGCCACTCTCCGACGATGAGACGGCAAGTGGATTTGTTGACCGCATCCGTGAGGAAGGTGGAAGCCCGGTGCTCCACCTTCCAACCGACGTAAGCCAGCGTCTTTCCCTCCGGTCCGAAGGTCGGCAGCGTC
>Ga0310813_10000558_pt1 | contig 23114 bp, 18 predicted proteins | sample YN3metagenome_FD_203086 | JGI IMG/M metagenome (GOLD analysis project Ga0310813, IMG submission 203086) | Soil microbial communities from experimental microcosm in Duke University, North Carolina, United States - YN3 | ecosystem: Engineered > Artificial ecosystem > Soil microcosm > Unclassified...
TCCGGCCCCGGACGGGCGCGCTCGCGTCCTTCGCCAGCGCGAGGAGCCGGTCCGCCGCTTCCGCGACGCGCAGCTTGCCCGCCGCCGACGCCGCCGCGGCTCGAACACGCGCGTCACGATCATCGAGGAGCGGAAGGAGCGGACCGCCGTCGCCGATCCGGCCCCAGGTCTCCACGGCCGCGAGACGGACGTCCGCGGAGGCGGACGCGAGCTTGGAGCGGACGAGGTCCTTTCCCTCCGCCGTGAGCCGCCGAAGCGCATCGGCGAGCACCGGAGAATCGTCCCGGGCCGCGGCGACCGGGAGCAGGCGGCCCTTCGCCAGGAGATTGAGCGCCGCCAGCCGATTGGGCATCGTGTGGGCGCGCTCCCGCACCACGGCCTCGATCGCGTCGCCCGCCGGCGGCGCGTCGCCGAACGAGACCAGGATCGCGGCGACCCGCTCCGCGTCGCGCTCCTCCTTCAGCCATCGGACGAGCGTCCCGGAGTTTGCGAGGATCTTCTCGCGCTGCATCCGCTTCAGCACGAAGAGCCGGAGCGCGCGATCGGCGTCGCCCAGGACGCGATCGAGCGCCGCTTCGATCGCCTCGGTCTTCTCCCAGGCCTCGGTGTTGGCCGGGCGCGGGCCGGGTCGGAATCCCCAGTACGTCCACGGCCCCGGCTTCCGATGGATGCGTGTGAGCAGATCGGCGGCGTCGCGACGGGCGGGGCTGTCGAGCCGGCGGATCAGGTCGTCCGCGACGACGGGCTCTGCCTGCGTCGCGAGCGCGCGAAGCGCGATCGGACGGAGGTTCGTGTCGTCGATCAGCTTGAGGACGGCGGGCCAGTTGCCGGAGCGCCGCAGCGTCTGCTGCGCGGCATGGGCGAGCGCCGCATCGGGATTGACGACGTTCTCTCGGATCCAGTCGGGGGCGCCTTCCCAGCGGAGCCGTCCCATCGCGACGAGGATCTCCAGCAGGACTCGCGGAGGCGGGGCGCCGCCCAGCCGGGCCAGACGCTGCGCGACGGCGGAATCTCCCCGGCCGGCATCGAGCTTGTGCTTCGCGAGCACCGGATCGGTGAGATCGGCGATCGCGCGGATGGCCCGGACCCGCACCGACCCATCCGGATCGCTTTCGGCGAGCTTGAAGAGCGCGTCGAGATTCTCGGGGAGCGCGGCGGAGCGCTTCGGTTCTGCCGTTGCGGCGCCCTCCGGTCGGATCCGGTAGACGCGGCCCCGTCCCCGCTTGGGGCGCTGATCGTCCGCCCAGTCGGAGACGAGGAGCGACCCGTCGCGGTCGACGACGAGATCGGTGGGTTTGAAGCCGTACGGATCGCCGGGCGCGCCGGCGGCGAATTCGATCTCCTTCATCGGCGCGAACGTCGAGCCCTGCCGCTCTCGGCGATAGCGCACGACCGAGCGGCCCCACTCGCAGCAGAAGAGATCGCCCCGGTACTCCTCGGGGAACGCGGCCGCGAGATAGCAGACGATGCCCGCCGACGATCCGCGGCCGAGGTCGGCCAGCGGCGGGAGCCCCTCGTCGGGCCGCTCTTCATAGAGATAGGGGTATCCGTGATCGGCGCCGAAGAAGCTCTGCGCCACCCGGATCATGTAGGTGCCGCCGTCGTTCTCGTTGTCGCGGACGAACACGGTGTCGTCCTCGTCGAGCGCGAGGTCGTAGATGTTCCGGAGGCCGGTGGCGAAGACGTGGAGATCGGAGCCGTCGGGGCGGCAGCGGAGGATGCCGCCGCCGGGGAGGACCAGCCGGTCGCCTTCGGGCCGCACGCCGTCGCATCCGCGGTCGCCCTGGGCGAGATAGAGCCAGCCGTCGCGGCCCGCGACAACGCCGTTGGCGCCGTGGAGCCGGTCGGGCGCCTTCTCCGGCGTCCAGCCGAGTCCGGTGAAGAGATCCTTGCGCTCGTCGGCCACGCCGTCGCCGTTCGTGTCCTTCAGCATCGTCAGGAACGGCGAGTGCATCACGTACACGCGGCCGTCGCGGAGCGCGAGGCCCTGGATCGAGTTGAATCCGCCCGCATAGATCGTCGACTTGTCGGCGTACCCGTCGCCGTCGGTGTCCTCGACGAGCCGCACCTCGCTGCGGCGGACGATCTCGAATCCGAGCCCCGTGACGTAGTCGTGGGCGAGCAGGATCGAGCCGGGCCTGGGGCCGATCGACATCACCGAGGGATACTCGATGAGCGGATCGCACGCGAAGAGGGTGGCCTTGAAGCCCGGCGGCACCTTGAGCGGAGGGAAGCGCTTCTCGGTCTCGGGGCCGGTCCTGGGAGGATCCTGGAGAGCGCCGAAGACGAGCAGCAGGGCGAGGAGGGAACGCGTCGTCATGGGCCGTTCGTTCCGTGATTTCCGGGAATTGAGGGCGATCCCGCTCGTCGGATACTATACGCCGGAATGGCCGCCGAACATCGACGCTCCGGATTCGTGGTCTGGGTGCTCATCGGACTGGTCGTCCTCCTCGTGCTGGGGACGGCCGGCGCGGTGGCGCTTCCGGTCTTCCGCTGCATGAATTGCCGGGTCAGCTTGCCGGGATCCGGCATGCCTCCGGTTCGGCGGGTCCGGGTCGACGGCCGGTTCGTGGAGACCGACCGGCCCTGCGACTGGTGCAACAACCGGATGAGGATGACGGGGCTGAACTGCCTGATCTATGTCGGCCAGCGGTCGCGTCGGTGACCGGATAGAAATCCGCCGCCTCCCCGTTGGATCAGCGGAGTCCGGGAGGTTGACCGATGCGGATGGCGATCCCTTTCGGACTCCCTCTCCGCCCTGATTGGCCACAGAGCGTACAGAGGACGCGGAGCAGATGATTTCCGTCGGTTCGGAACACAATGAGTTCTTCTCTGTGCACTCTGTGTCCTCTGTGGCCGACTCGTCGTGAGTCCTCTCCGCTTTACTTCTCCTTGACGGTCTGACGGTTCGGCGGACCCTCCAGCTCGGCCAGCACCCGGATCGCCTCAGCCGACCGCTTCTCCTTCGAGACCTCCTGCATGTAGCCGCGGAGTTCCGCGAGCGCGGGCTCTTTCGAGCCGAGCGCCAGGTAGGCCCACGCCAGATTGAGCCGCGCGCCCGCGAACTCGGAGCTCGCGGCGCGGCAGCGGCGGAACCATTCGACCGCCTTGTCGGGCTGTCCGACTTTCAAGTAAAGGGCGCCGACGTTGTTCAGCGCGCACGCCATGGCGGGATTGCTCTTGAGCGCCGCCGCGTAGTGGCCGAGCGCCGCGACGTACTGTCCGCGATCCTCCGCCAGCACGCCCAGGTTGAACCGCGCCTCGTCGAGCGACGGATCGAGCCCCGCCGCCTCGTGATAGTCCGCCTCGGCGTCCGCGAGCTGACCGATCGCCTGCTTCACCGCTCCCCGGTTCAAGCGCGCGGAGGCCAGCTTCGGGGACAGATCGACCGCGCGGTCGAGCAGCGCCAGGGCCTTCTCGAGCTCGCCGGCCTGGCGGAAGCCCGACGCCACGCCGAGAATCATCTCGACGTCGCTCGATCCCCGCGCCAGTCCGAGGGCGCGGTCGGCTTCGACCCCGCCCATCAACGCCTCCATCCGGGCCCGCATGCGGGCGACTTCCGGCGACACGGTCGCGAGCTGGGCGAGCGTCGCGACGGCCTCGGCCCGCTTGCCGGCCCGTTCCAGGGCGAGCGCGAGGTTGAACCGGGCTTCTTCGTGGTGCGGCTGATATTCCAGCGCGCGGCGGTATGCCGCGATCGCCGGATCGGCGCTCGGTCCCTTCAGCAGGACGTTGCCGAGGTTGTAGTAGAGGTCCGCGGAAGGTGCCGCCTTGATCGCGGCCTCCAGCCTCGAGCGCGCCTCGTCGAGCCGTCCGGCCCGCAGCTCCAGCACCGCGAGGTTCTGCAGCGCGTCGGCCCGGTCGGGATGGGCGCGGACGAACTCCCGATACGCCTTCGCCGCCTCTTCGCCGGCGCCGCGCGCCAGCTCCAGGTCGGCGATCGGCTTCCACAATTCCTTCCGCTCGGGGAAGAGCTCGAGGATCTTGCGGTAGCGCGACGTGCTCTCGACGGGGTTCGAGATCTCGAGCGAGCGAGCCTCGTCGAAGAGTTTCCGCGCTTCGAGCTCCTCCGGACTGACGGTGCGCGCCGGCGGAGGCGGCGGCAGGACCTCGGGCTCCGGCTCGACGACCGGGACCGTGACGATGATCTTGTCGATCGTCGGCGCCGGAGGGGCCGCCTGCGGGATGGTTCCGACAGGGCTCGGCCCCTCCGCCCCCCGTTGAGGGGCCAGCACCGGCTCGAGAAGTTCCGCAGGCTCGGGGAGGGGGGCGCCGGCCGGCTCGGCGACGATCGCCGCCGAGGCTTCCGGTAGCGCGACCCGCGCGATCGCGGCGGCGGTTCCGTCGCCGCCGACGACGTCGGGGGATTTCGACAGCCGCACGAGTCCGACGATGCAGACGACCAGGCCCGCCAGCGAGAGCAGCACGAGCAGGTGGGTGACGTAGAGCCACCGTTCCGGCCGCAGGGCGCGGAGCTTCCCGGAGGTCGACCCCTGGACGCGCAGGACCTCTGCCGGGTTCTCGGGAAGGATCAGGATCTCGAACGTCGGTTCGGGCTGGTTCATGGCGACCCCCTATTCCTTCGGGACTCCGGGCTCGGTGCGGCAGAGGCCGCTGAGTTCGTTCACGAGGCTCGCCCGGATCGACGTGATCCGCTCCTCGATCATCCGGTTGACCTCGGCCTCGTCGAGCTGGACCGTCTTGCGGATCGTCTTCAGGTAGCCCTGGTCGATCGCCAGCTTGAGCTGGCCGGAGGCTTCGGCCTTCTCGCGGCCGAGCGTGTCGAGGTCCATGTCCTTATCGGGAGCGAGCTCGATCCCGAGTCCGGGGAACTTCAGGACGCCCTTGAGCTGGTTGGCGACGATCCACATGGTCGTTCTCCCCACAATCGTCTACTTGAAAAGAATCTCCCCTCGTGGCCGGGCTTCCGACTCGATGAACCGGGTGCCGGCGCGGACCGGGGCTCCTCCCTGGGTGAGCGGCGTCGGCGCGGCGGCCGTCGCCGGGGGCGAAGCGGCCGGCGGCTTTCCGGCGGGCGCCCGGGCGAGCATCGACTTCAGGTCCTTGGCGAACGCGTCGCTCCCGCGGAGCTGGACGTACTTCGTGAGCGCCGCCTGGGCCCGGTCCCGCTCGCCGTCGATGAGATAGGCGTACGCCGCCGCCGCGTTGACTTCCGCCTCGTCGCCTTCCGCGGCCTTGCCGGCGCGGGCGTCGACGAGCTTCGCAAGCGCGCCCTTCGATCCGAACAGCTCCGCGGCGTCGATCGCGAGCCGGGAGAAGTCGGGATAGAGCAGATGGGCGCGGCGGATCTCGATGCCCGCATAGACCGCGTCCCCCTTGGCCAGCAGCGCCATCGCGAGCGGCACCCGGACCGCCTCGCGATCGCCGGGGGACATCAGGACGTTGCGGTACGCGACGGCCGCCTCGAGGAACTTGCCTTCTCTCAGGCGCTGGTCGGCGGCGCCCAGGCCGTGCTTCCGGGACAACTCCGCGTACGTCGGCTCCTGCTGCGCGAGCAGGGTGGCGAAGAGCAGCGCGATCATTTGTCACCTCCCGCGGCCGGAGCCACCCGGCCCCATTCGAAATCCTCCACGGACAGCGTCCGCCCGTCCTTGAGCACCAGCCGGTCGATGCGGACGATCCAGACGCCGAACGGCGTCTTCGCGAACGTCGCGTCGCACGCCTCGACGGTGTCGAGCGTCACGCCCGCGCGGCGCGCGCATTCGGATTCCTTCCAGCCGATGTAGGCGGCGGACGCCGGCTTCAGGAGCTGGGCCACGACCAGCGACTCGGCCGGGACTCCCACGCGCTTCGCCGCTTCGGCGCGGAGCGCGTCGAAGTAGGGCGACGAGCGGAAGATCGTCCGGCTGCTGAAGTTGTGGATGTACGAGAAGTCGTTGCTGCGGCTGAAGACGTCCTGGTCGGGGCTGATGTAGACGTAGAACTTCTGGTTCTTCGGATAGGCGATCAGCTCCATGCCGAAGTAGCGGGTGATCTCCTTGTTCTCCTGCGTGCTGTTGTCGGAGAACCGCAGGTGGGGGACGTACTGTCCCTCCGCGGGGCCCGGCTTCATTTCGCGCGCGAGGAACTTCCGGTAGTCCTTCAGGGTGGAGATGCCGGTGGGCGTTCCGCGCGGGTCCGAGCCGGCGGTCGGCTCCGTCTTCTCGCGCGTCTTCGGCGGCTCTCCGAACCCGAGCACGGGAAGTTCCGCGCCGGCTTTCGGCGGCGGTGCGGCGGCGGGCTCGGCCGCCGGAGGGGCGGCGGGCGGCGGCGACGTCTCACTCACGCGGGGGGCCGGAGGCGGTGGCGGAGCCGCGGGCTTCGGGGATTCCGCCTCTGCCTTCTTGGCAAGGGGCTCGGAGGTTTCCGCCGGCGGCGGGGGCGGCGGCGCAGCCGGAGGAGCGTCCGCTTTCGGCTTCTCGGGCGTCGCCTCCGACTTCGGGGGCTCCGCGGCAGCGACCGTCTCCGATGCTTCCGTCTTCGGCGGCTCCGGTTTGGGCGGTTCGGGTTCCCGTTTGGGCGGCTCGGGCGGCGGCTCTTCCTTCTTGATCTCCTCGGGCGGCGGAGCGGGAATCCTCGGGGAAGGAACGATGCTGGCGGCGAAGACGCCGGCCCGTTCCGGTTCCTTCGCCGGACCCGATCCGGCGTGGGCGCGGAGCGCGATGAAGAAGACCGCGGCATGGACGAGGACCGAACCGATCATGCAGCCGATCATCACAAGCGCCCGCGCGACCGTGTCCATCCGCGAGAGAGGGATGGGCGGGGCGGCCGGACGCCGCGGGCGGCGCGGCGACGACGCTCCCGGCAGGCCGTCCGGCGGACGAGTCGCCTCGGTCGGCCACGGATCTCCCCCGATCGCCTGGGAGAAGGGCGGCGGAAGAGGTCCCGTCCGCTCGGGAGGAGCGGGAGCGGGCAGGGGAGTCGGCGGCACCGGTTCGCTCCACGAGCGGAGGAGGCCGAGCGCTCCCTGGCAGAAGACGAAGACGACCAGGCCCGCCAGCGCGGGGCCGAAGATCGGGACCAGGCGGCCGCCGTCCGCCTTCAGCGCCAGGAACGTTCCCAGCAGCCCGACCGCCGCGGCGAGCGACGCGATCATCTCGAGCGCCGCCGTCCTCCGGTCGTCCGGAGCCCGGGACGACGGGCGGTCGGGCTCCAGCAGCCGGCGCAGGCGGGAGAACAGGCTTGCCGAGATCACGAGCAGCGCGACGCCGCCCAGCGCGCCGATCGATCCCAGCCACGCGGTCGCTCCCATGGTCCTCTCCAGCGCGTCCATGAGGGTTCGAGGTCCTATTTGAGACCGTCCACGACCGACCGCGAACCGTAGCCGCTCGCTTCGGCCAGATTCGACTTCAATTTCTGCACCATCGTCGGGCTGGGCGGCTTTTCCTTCTCCGACGCCGGAGTCTTCTCGCCGAACGGGTCGAACTGCATCAGCTCCTTCTTGGTCGCGAGATCCTTGGTCGACCGCTGGGCGTTCTGGTGCTCCTCGGAGTAGAAGCGGATGTCGTCCAGGAGCTCCCGCTCCCGGTTGCGGTACCGCTTCGTGTCCTCCTCGAGCAGCTTCTCGTACGCCTCCTTCGAGATCTTGCCCTCGTCCAGCGTCTTCTTCAGCGCGACGTTCCGGTTGATGAACTGGGCGCGGGTGGCGGCCAGCCCGTTGCGCGCGGTGTTGAGGAGCCGGTCGTACTTGCCCTCCAGCCCCTTGTTCACGTCGAGCCGGTGGTTGACGTTGGTGAGGTCGCCGTTGCGCTTGCCGAGCGCGTCGCTGTAGATCTTCAGCGTCTCGTCGGAGTTGCGCTGGACGATCGCCTCCCGCTTGCTCGTCTCCTCCTTGCTCTCCTTCTGCTCGAGGTCGCCGAGGCTGTTCTTCAGGTCGTCGAACGTCGGATTCTCCGTGTTCTTCGCCTGCTCGGCCTTGTCCTGGGCGAACGCCGCGGGGGCCAGGGCGAGCGCGAACGCGAGGACCAGGCTATTTCTTGCGATCATTGACGGCCTCCTTCTCTTCTCCGAACCGCTTGTTGTAGAACTGCTCGATGGCTTCATCGAGCGACTTGGTGTCGCCCACCGCGCCGACCTGCTGGAGCTTCTCCGTGATGCCCACCATCTGGACCTGGAAATCGTTGAAGCCGTCCATGTTGGTGGTGACCCGCTCGGAGATCACGTTGAAGGCGTCGACCTTGAGGAACAGCGTGGCCATCTTCTCGGTGATCTTGCCGATCGCATCCCGGCCGGAGACTACGCCGTCGCGGACCAGGATCTTCACCTTCATCGAGTCTTCCTGGAGGCTCATGTTGTCCATGAGGAACTTGCGCTCGGTCTCGAGGTTGGCCACCAGGGTCGTGAACTTGTCCTTCAGCGTGCCGTAGAGCTGGTTCAGCTGGGCGAGGTGGGCGGAGAGCTTCCGGTATCCCTCGCACGTCTTCGCGTACCCGTCCGCGTACCGCTTCTGGAGCCGGTAGCGGTGGTAGAGCTTGGAGAACCGCTGCTTGAAGTCGCGCTCCTCCTCGGGCGAGGAGGCGCCCTTCACGGACGCCGCCATCTCCTCGAGCTGGCGCTCCATCGTGTCGACCTCCTTCTTCACGTCGGCGGCGTTCACCGTCGTCGCTTCGATCTTCGCCGTGAGGTAGGAGTCGAACTTGGCGAGCTTCCGGCCGACCGACCGGAAGTTGCTCACCGTGCCGTCCTGGTTGGAGATGATCCGGTCGAAGTCCTTCACGGCCTCCGACGCGTAGACGGCGATCTTCTTCTCCAGGAGCGACGAGTTCACCCGGTCGGACGGGTTCTTCAGGTGCTTCGTCAGCAGCTCCTGGAGCTCCGTGTTGGCGCTTCCGAGGGAGCGGATGACGACGTTGAAGTCCTTGACCGACACCTCGAGGTTCTTCACCTCTTCGTCGATCGACCATCCTTCGGGCAGGATGCCGGTTTCGTCGCGCCGGTTCTGCGCGGCGGCCTCGGCGGCGGTCGCGATCAAGGCCGCGGCGACCATCAGGGTCCGCATCGACTTCATCGAAAACCTCCTTCTCAGGGATTGCTGTCCGTCGCCGACTCCGACTGCTTCTGTTTCAGCTTCAGGTCGTAGAGCGCCCCGACCGAGAAGGTCTCGCCGGAGAGGATCTCCTCGGCGCGGGCCTTGTACTCGGGGCTGAGGGTGGACGCGAGGTTCCGCGAGGCGGGGATATCCTCGCACAGGAAGTGGAGCACCGTCAGCGTGTAGAGGTCCTGCTCCCGCGGACGCTCTCCCGTCCGCTTCTGGGCCTGCAGGTAGGACTGGAAGGATTCGCGCGACTTCCGGTACGAGCCCTGTTCGAACTGGGCCCGGCTGAGGTTGTAGTGGAGGACGCCCGTGGCTCCTTCCGCTTCCAGGGGCCGCGACGTGCGGGCGACGTTGAGGGCGGTGCCGAACGAATCGCTCGCGCGGGGATAGTCGCCCACCGCCATCTGCACCTCGCCGTGGACGGCGTGGGCGAGCATCTGGTCGCGGAGCGAGTACCCCTTGTACCGTTCCTTCAGCGCCCGGTTGATCGTCGTCTCGGCGTCGACGGGCCGCCCGGCCGCGAGGTAGCACTTCGCCTGGCGGAAGGCCGGCTCGCCCCGGTCGGGCATCTCCACCCGCGCGACTTCGAAGTCGGCGGCCGCCCTCATCGGCTCGCCCTTCTTCTCGTAGCACTTGCCGCGGATCAGATAGGCATCGGCGGCTCCCGAGTCCTTGTCGATGGCCTTGGTCGACCAGGCGATGGCGGAATCATACTCGCCGGATTGATAGGCGGCCTCGGCCATCTGCACGGAGGAGGGGCCGGAGCACCCCGCGGTCCACGCGAAGCATCCGGCGAGCGCGAGGAGGGCGCGGCGGCACGGAAGAGTCCTCATGGCGACGTTCTCCTTAGTTCGGGGTCGAGCTGGGGCGCGATTTCCAGGTCGGCCGTGGTCAGGACGATCCGGGGGTCGCGGTCGTAGCGGCGCGCCAGGGAGCATTGAAGGAAGATGCGCGCCCGGTCGTAGTCGGCCCCGCCCAGGCGGGTGGCCGACTGGAACGCCGCGACGGCCTCCGAGTAGCGGGTCTGGCGATAGCGGATCTTTCCCAGCGCGATCCATCCCGCGCGGAGGTCGGGGGCCACCTGCGTGATCCGCTCGGCCTCCTCGATCGCCTGGTCCGACTTTCCCTGAAGGAGCGCGAGATCCGTGAGCCGCTCCAGCACGTCGCCGCGGCGCGGCTGGTTCCGGAGCAGGCGGCGATAGGCGGCGATCGCTTCGTCGGGCTGGCTGCTCAGCTCCAGCGCCCGTCCGAGCAGCCAGGCGCCGTCGTTCGAGGCGGATTCCGAGAGCTTGAGGTGCTCGCGGGCGAAGCCCACGGCCTCCGGGCCGCGACCCTGTTCGAGCGCAACCTCGCCCTGTTCGAGCGGGATGCGGGGATTCTTCGGGAGCGCTCTCGCGGCGGTCAGCCCCGCCGCGGCGGCGGCATCGAGATTCCCGGCGCGGCGATAGACCCGCACGAGCTCGATCTGGTCGGGCGCGCTTTCAGGGCGGAGGACGCAGATCCGCCGCCACTCTTCGCCGGCGTCGTCGAGCGAGCGCTCGGACTCCAGCTTCTTCGCGACGCCGCGGAATCCCGCGGGATCGGGCGGCGTCAGGCGCACCTCGCTGAGCTCGCTCCGCGTGACCTGCCACACCTGGAAGGACCCCTCCGCCGCGCGCCGGAGCGTGACGCGGTCGTCGTCGACGTCGACCACGACCCCCTCCAGTTCCCGTCCGTTCTTCAGCGTCAGCACGTCGGCGCGGGCGGAAGGGGGAAGCATGGCCAGGAGAAGGACTCCTCCCGCGATCGATCGGCGAATCATCCGGGGCCCACCCAAGCAAACTGCGGGCCGGAACGGACCCCGGGAGAAGCGGCGCTGAAGGGAACGGAATGTTCAATCCGGGGGAGGCGATGGAACAAGACGTTCAACGGGCGAGATCGTACTGGGCGATCTTCCGCCGCAGGGTGGGGCGGGAGATGCCGAGCAGCGCGCAGGTCTCGCCGTAGTTCCAGCCGGTGTGCTCCAGCGAGGCGAGGATCGTCGACCGTTCCATCGTGGAAAGCGAGCCGGGCGGAGCGGTCGCCGGTTCGGCGCCGAGCGCCGCGAGCACCGCGGCGCGGTCGATCGTCCGCCCCTGGGCCTGCAGGATGAGCCGGGTCATCGTGTGTTCCAGCTCGCGGACGTTGCCCGGCCAGTCGTGGGCCGTCAGCGCCGCCAGGGCGTCCGCCGCGAGCGGAGGCTCGGCGACCCGGATCCTCGGCGGAATCTCGCGCAGGAAGTGGGCCGCGAGCGACGGCAGATCCTCCCGGCGATCGCGCAGCGGCGGGATGAGGATGCGCAGGACGTTGAGGCGATAGTAGAGGTCGCTCCGGAACGTCCCCTGCTGGACCATGCCGAGGAGCCCGCGGTTCGTCGCGGCGACGAGCTGGAAGTTCGCCGGAATCGACCTCGTGCCTCCCACCGGCTCGAACGTCCGCGTCTGAAGCAGGCGCAGCAGCTTCGCCTGCATCCTCGGCGTGAGCTCCGCCACTTCGTCGAGGAACAGGAGGCCGCCCTCCGCGAGACGGACCTTGCCGTCGCGCGACGATACCGCGCCCGTGAACGCGCCTTTCTCGTGGCCGAACAGCTCGCTTTCGAAGAGCGTCTCGACGATCGTCGCGCAGTCGACGGCCGCGAACGGCCGCTCCGGTCCGGCGAGCGAGTGGATCGCCCGGGCCGCCAGCTCCTTGCCGACGCCGCTCTCGCCCTCGATCAGCGTGGTGACGCCGCTCCGCGCGGCGAGCCCCACGGCGCGGCAGACCTCGGTCATCGCGTCGCTCGATCCGACGAACGTCGCCGTAGCCCCGGGGAGCGCCGGCGGCGTCTCCGGACGGGGAAGCACGACCGTCGCGTGCTGCTCCAGCTTCTCGAGGACCGCGTTCACCTCGGCGAGCTTGAAGGGCTTCCTCAGGAAATACTCCGCGCCGCCCGCGGCGGCCTTGGAGACGCTCGACAGCGGCTCGAACCCCGTCATCACCGTGACGCGCAGGTCCCGGTGGCGCACCTTGAGCTCGGGGAGCAGATCGAGGCCGTTGCCGTCGCCGAGCCGGACGTCGAGGAAGACGCAGTCCGGGCTGCGCGACGCGACGGCGCCGAGACATTCGGCGGCATAGCGGATGCGCTCGACCGCGTGGCCGCGGTCGCGGCAGTGGCCGACGAGAAACTCGCTCAGCGCGTCGTCGTCTTCGACGATGAGGATCCGCATCGCCGCACCGCCCCTCTCAGGCTCCCGGCTCGCCGGTCGGCAGATCGATCTGGACGGTCGTGCCGCGGCCCGGCTCGCTCTCCAGCGAGACCGTGCCGCCGTGGAGCTCGACCAGGTTCTTCACGATCGCGAGCCCGAGCCCCGTGCCGGTCCGCTTCGTGGTGAAGAACGGCTGGAAGACGCGGTCGATCAGGAACGGCGGAATCCCGGGCCCCTGGTCGACCACCCGGATCTCCACCCGGCCGGGGCGCGTCCGGGGGGCCGTCGCCGAGAGATGGATCACGCCGCCTTCGGGCCGGGCTTCGACCGCGTTGACGATCAGGTTCTGGATCGCCTCGGCGATCCACTCGGGATCCGCGACGATCCAGAGGGGATCGGGCCGGACCGTGAGCGCCACCGTGGTCCTCGGGCCGCGCAGCGCGGACTCCACCGCGGCGAGCGCGTCGGTGAGCGTCTTGCGCACTTCCATGGACCGGGGCGCGGGGCGGCGGGACCGCGTGAAGTTGCCCAGGCTGCCGAGCAGCCGGTCGAGCCGCGCCAGCTGCTCCAGCGCGAGCTCCAGGCGCGGCGACAGCGACGCCTCGAGCGCCGGCGACGAGCGCACGCTCTCGATGCCGAGCTGGACCGTGGAGAGCGGAATCCGGATCTGGTGGACGATGACGGCGGCGGTCTCGCCGAGCGCGCGCAGCCGCCCGAAGTGGCCGTCGTCCCTCGCCGCCGCGTCGTCGCCCGGGCTGAACTGCAGCAGTGCCTGGGGCGGGAACGTCGCGGGGACCGGCAGGAGCCGGCCCGTCCCGACGATGCCCCCCAGCGACATCCGGCGGAGGAGGAGCAGGTCGGTCCCGTCCCAGCCCTGCAACGCCTGGCCCAGCTCCGGCGACGCGAGGCTCTGGATCGTGAGATCGCGCGGAAGCGGGTCGGGAACGCCGAACAGCTTCCGGAATCTCGGGTTGACCTCGAGCACCGCGCCCTCGGGGAGCGCGAGGATCGCCACGGGATCGCGGGATCCCCGGCGACGGCGATGGAGGTCGGACACGGCGGCGAGGATCGGCCGGCCGGCCGCCCCGCGATCGTACATCACACCCACGGTAACCCTCAGTTCCCCTTGCGATCTCGCGGTGGACGCGCGCCTACTTCAACTTCTGGAGCTCCTTGCGGGCGAAGCGGCCCGTCACCGGAATCATTCCGCCCGCGGCGAGGAGCTCCTGGCCGTCGCGGGAAAGGATCAGCTTGAGGAACTCGGCGACGTCGGGATCGACGGGCGACCCCGGCGCCTTCCTCACGGCGACATAGATCCGCCACGAGAGCGGATAGGTCAGCGACAGGACCGAGTCCGCGCTCGGCTCGACGCCGCGCGCCCCCGGCGAGGGGATCAGCGGCACGACGCGGACGCCGTCCGGCTTGGCCACGCCGCCGACGAATCCGACGCCGTAGGGGTCTTCCGACACGGCGCTCAGGACGTCCTCCGTCGACGCGACTTCCCGCACGCCCTCCCGGAAGGCGCCGCCGGCGAGGAGTCGCAGCTGGAACGCCAGGCGGGCTCTCGAGTCCTTGGGCGGGACATAGCAGCGGATCGGCACCTTCGACCAGTCGTCGCCCCGGATTCCGACGTCCCCCCACGCGATTCCCGCCTTCCCGTCGCGGCGGAGCGCCGCCGAGAACATCGTCGTGATCTGGTCGATCGACAGCGTCTTCAGCGGATTCTCCGGGTGGACCACGATCGACAGCGCGTCGCCGCCGACCGCGAGCCACGTCGGGAAGTAGCCCCACTGGCCGCGGAACTGCTCGACCTCCGCGTCGGTCCACTTCCGCCCGAGAATCCCGTACCGGATGGTTCCCGCGATGAGCGCCTCGGGCATCGTGCCGGTCGTGGGTCCGACGCGCGCGCCCCGCAGGTCGGGGTGGTGCTGTTTGAACCGATCGCCCCATTGGTTCATCAGGGTTTCAAAGCCCGCGCACGGACCGACTTCGAGCGAGCCCGCCAGGCGGTTCGTCGGGGCATACTCGAGAAGATCCGGACTCACGGGATCCTGCAGCGCCAGAAGTCCGAGGAGCGCGGCGATCGTCTTCATGTCGACAGGGTAAGGGGGCTTTCCGCGGCCCGCCACGGCAAAAAAATTTTCGTGAGCGGAAAGATCGGGGGCCGGCGAAGTCCGGTCCGGTCCTCTCGTTGTCAGCCCTGGCGCAAAGCGACACTCCATTGACGCAATTCTTTCCCTTTTGCGCCCTTATCCAAGGCATGAGATGGATGCTGCTGGCGACGCTGATGGTTCCCGGCTCCGAGTCGGAAGCGCGCGAGATCGAGGGGTGGACCGTGAAGGTCCACCGCGACGTCGCGAATCCCGAGGCGGTGCGGCTGCTCGAGACGCGGCTGCAGGACATCGTGCGCCTCGTGCCCGCGCCCGCGGTCGCCGAGCTGCGCAAGGTGCCGATCTGGCTCGGCACCGCCGGCATCGCGCAATACCATCCGGACCGCGGGTGGCTCGAGAAAAACGGCCTTGATCCGGAGAAGGCCAAGGCCGTCGATCTCGGGTCCGCCAGGGACTTCATCCGCGAGACGAAGCGGCAGCCGTTCATGGTGCTGCACGAGCTGGCCCATGCGTATCACGACCGCGTCCTGGGCTTCGATCATCCGCGGGTGCGCGCGGCGTACGACAGCGCCGTTAAGGACGGCAAGTACGAGTCGGTGCTGTTCTGGGACGGCCGGAAGGTGCGCCACTACGCGCTGAAGGACCCCCAGGAGTACTTCGCGGAGGGGACCGAGGCGTACTTCGGCACGAACGACTTCTACCCGTTCGTCCGCGCGGAGCTGCGCCTCCACGATCCCGCGCTCTTCGAGGCCCTCGAGGCGGTGTGGGGAGTGAAGTAGCGGCGCTCATCACCTCGGGATGACCAGCAGGTAGCCGCCCCAGCGGCCCGACTTGACGAGCGCGTCGAACCTCGGCCGCTGATCCGGAAGAAGGGTCTCCCGGATCGACGTCATGCAGGTCGACTGCGCCCGCTCGGCCGCCGCGCAGAGCCGGTCCGCCCCGGCCCCCTTCGGGAGACGGGCATCGACCTCCTGACGGATCTCGCGAAGGCGCGCGTCGCGCTCCGCCAGCAGCGCGTCGACGATGGCCCGCTGCGACGCGGTCAGTCCCAGCTCCCCCAGGCCGTCAGGCGCCTCCCCGGGCGCTTCCACCTTGAAAGGTCCGGAGAGGACGCCCGGGGGCCGATCGGCCGACGCCGCCGACGCCAGGATCGACTCCAGCGATCGGTCCGCCGGCTTCGGAGGGGCCGGCGTCGCCGTCGGCGCGGCGCCGGCCTCCTCCGGTGCGGAACCCCGTCCCCCGGCGTTCGCCCGGACCGGAAGTCCGGCCGGCGGATCCGACTTCCTGAAGAATCCCAGGAAGAGAATCAGGATCAGGCCGGCCGCCAGGATTCCGAACTGCAGGAATCGACTCATCCGATGCTCATTTCCTCTCGGCGCGCCCAATGTCCGAAGGTCGGCGGCGCGATGTCCGGCGAGCGCGACGTCTGGGTCGGCGGACAGGTCGCCGGCGCGGCCACGACGGGGATGACCGCCAGCGACAGCGTGGTGGTGTTGCCTTCGGTGCCGCGGTGATGGACCGTGAAGGCGAAAATCAGCGAGTCCCCGGCGATGAGGCCGAAGGTGCCCAGCGGGACGTCGACCTTCACCGTGGTGAACGGGCCGGAGGTGCAGACGATCGCCGACGCGACGAACTTCAACTGGCCGTTCTTCAGGATCGCGAGACAGAAGTCGAACGGTCCGGTCGAGAAGACCGTCTGCTGGAACGGACCCGTGACGGCGTTCGCGGGGACCGCCGCCCCCGGCACATTCGGGGGAACGATGATCTGACAGAACGCCGGCGCCGCGGCTCCCGCCAGGAAGACCGCGGACCAGCACAAGGACGTGACGCTGCGCATGAGTTCTCCTCTCCCGGCCTTGCCGGAAAATAATCCTGCGGCGCGGCGTCGCAGGAATGGGGCCGCGGCGGAGAACTCCGGAGAGAGGAATCCAAAGAGTTGGCGTTCAGCCGATTCGAAGGCCGGCGCGGCGCACGCGCGCCGGCCGCGCGCCCGGGAAGTGTGTCGGATTCACGACAGGGGAGAGTTGCGCCTCAGCACCATGGGAGATGCGCTAGCGCAGGTTGTGCTTCTTGAGGAGGCGGAGGAACCAGGTGCGGTCGATGCGGAGCAGGCGCGCGGCTTCGCTCTTGTTGCGGGAGGTCTGGAGCGCCTTCTGGAGGAGCTCCCCTTCGAGCTTGCCGAGCATGGCCTTGAGGTCGAGCCCGCCGGCGGGAAGCGGCGTGCCCGGAACGCCGACGAGCTCCCGTTCCACGAGCGTCCGCGTGATCCCCTTGCCGCTGAAGGTCAGGAGGCGCTCGACGACGTTCTCGAGCTCGCGCACGTTGCCCGGCCACGAATACTTCAGCATCGGTTCGAGGGCGTCCGAAGTCAGCGGCCGCAGCGGGAGCTTCTTGTCGCGGTGGAGCCGCTGGCACACCGCCTCCACGAGAGCGGGCACGTCGTCGAGACGGTCGCGCAGCGGGGGGAGGTGGATGCAGATGACGCTCAGCCGGTAGTAGAGGTCCTTGCGGAAGCCGCCGGTCTCGGCGAGCTGCTGGAGGTCGCGGTTGGTCGCGGCGATGACGCGGACGTCGACGTTCGCCGACCGCGCGTCGCCCACCGGCCGCACCTCGCCCTCCTGGAGCATCCGCAGGACCTTCGCCTGCAGCGGCGCCGACATCTCCCCGATCTCGTCCAGGAAGAGCGTGCCGCCGTCCGCGACCTGCGCCAGGCCGACCTTCTGGGCGACGGCGCCCGTGAACGCCCCCTTCGCGTGGCCGAAGAGCTCGCTTTCGAGCAGCGTCTCGGGAAGCGCGGCGCAGTTGAGCGGGACGAACGGCTTGTCCTTCCGCGGGCCGTGGTAATGGATCGCGCGCGCGATGAGCTCCTTGCCGGTGCCCGTCTCGCCCGTGATCAGCGTCGTCGAGGCGAGCGGGACGACCCGGTCGAGCAGCCCGAACACCTGCTGCATCGCGGCGCTCTGGCCCACGATGTTCTCGTAGGAGAAGCGGCGCTGCAGGCCGCGGTCGATCTGCGCGATGTACTGCTCCTTGCGCTGCAGCTGCGCGGACTGCGACCGGTTCTCGGTCTTCAGCTTGCGGTTGAGCTGGTCGAGCTGGCGCATCCTCACCTTGAGCCGCGTCACCAGGTCGGCCACATGGATCGCCTGGGACGCCATCGCGGAGAACGAGCGGAGGATGTCGAGGTCGACGCCGTCGAACGTGCTCGAGGACGTCCGGTTGTCGAGGTACACGGCGCCGATCGTCTGCTTGCGGAGCCGGAAGGGGACGGCGAGGATCGATCGCAGGCCGAGCGCCTGGACGCTCGGATAATTGAGCAGCCGCGGGTCTTCGGACGCGTCCTCGGCCTTGAAGATCTCCCCCGACTTGATGACCATGCGGATGAGGTTCTCGCTGACCTCGCAGAAGGGCCCCTGCAGGGTCTGGCGGTCGATGTTGCGACGGACTTTGAAGACCATGCCCCGGTCCTTGGCGAGGATGAGGAATCCCCGCTGGGCGCGGGTGAGCGCGATCAGGGTGTCCATCACCCGTTCGAGCACGCGCTGAAGGTTGAACTCGCCCTGGATCTCCTCCGCCAGCTCCTCGAGGACCCGCTGCCACTTGGGCTGGGAGACCCGGCCCTTCAGCTCCTCGATCTTGCGGCGGAGGTTCTTGGCGTCAAGCGGACCGGTGCCCAGCATCGTTGCCGGCCTCCTGATAATATTTGAGCGCCGAAGAGTAGTCTTCGCGCGCCTCGTACGTCCGTCCGAGATGGAGCGCCGACGCGCGCACCAGCGGGCGGAGCTCGTGGCGCGTCGCCTGGCGGAACGCCTCCAGGGCCGACGAGATCCGCTCCGCGTGCGATCCGGCCAGCCGCGAGCGGAGCAGCTCCCGCCGGATGCGGAACGACGGCTGCGGCTGGAGCCGGAGCAGCGGATCCGCTCGGCCGAGCAGGAACCGCGCCCGCCGCACGTCCCCCTGCAGGACGGCCGCCTCCGCGCCGAGAAGGTACGACTCGCAGAGCAGGGGACGCAGGCCGGTCGACTCCAGCGTGGAGATCAGGCCGTCGATCCTGCCGGTGAACTCCGCCGACGGCCCGTCGAGGTGGAGATCGAGCATCAGTCCGAGGAGCCGGAACTGGAGCGCGGAGTTCCTCGCGTCGGACCGGGACAGCCGCCGGAGCGCGCGTCGAAACAGGATCCGCGACGACGGGCCGTGGCCGCCGTGGAACGCGGCGAGCGTCCGGGCCCGGATCCAGGCCAGCCGCGCCTCGAAGCCGACGCCGGGGTGAAGATGGGCCGCGCCCGCGCGGAGGCTTTCGTGGGCCCGCGCGAGGTCGCCGGTCGCCAGGAAGACCTGGATCTTGCCCGCGTGGGCGGCGAGCGCCAGCCCGTTGCGGGAGTCCTTCGGCGCCTCGTCGAGGGTGCGGTCGAACCACTCGACGGCCTCGGGATATTGCTCGAGGGCGAGATAGGCCGACGCGATTCCGCACGTGGCCCACGCCTGGCGGAAGTCGTCGCCGCGGGAGCGGAACGTCTCTCTCGCGCGCAGCACCTCCGACTTCGCGGCCTCGTGATCCCCCGAGTCGTCCAGGAGCGCGCCGAGCACCATGCGGGTGAGCGCCGATTCGAGCAGGAGCCCGTGCCGCAGCTTGATGGCGAGGGCGCGCCGGGCGTACCGGAGCGCCTGGGCCGTCTGGAGCTGGCTTCGGAACGCGAGCGAGATGTTGTCGCAGAGCGACGCCTCGCGGATCGTGTCGCGCGCCTTCCGCGTGAGGCCGAGCGCGTTCAGGAAGCAGCTCGAGGCGCGGGGAAGGTCGCCGCGCAGGAAGTGGAGGCTGCCCAGTCCGAGGAGCACGTCCGCCGACGTCCCGGCGTCGCGGCATTCACGGAGGTAGACCTCGGCCCGCGCCCCGGAGCGGAGGGCCTGGTCGGTGCGCCCGGCGAGCGCGAGCCAGGAAGCCCGCTGGGCCCAGAGCAGCGCGAGGCCGCGCGGCGATCGGCGGCACCGCGAGCCGAAGGCGCGATCGATGAACGCCACGGCGGCCGAGGCGCCGTCGACCATCCGCACGAAGTGGGCGGCTTCGGCGTACTGGGCCAGAGACGGCTTCCGCCGGAGCAGCTCGAGGCTGACCGGCTTGCCCCGGCGATGCAGGCCCCCCTTGCGGCACGCCGTCTGGAGGGATTCCAGCACGGCGAGGGAGGTCGACGAGCGGCCGGGCCGCAGGAATCGGAGCGCGAGCTCGTAGTAGTCGGCGGCCTCGCCGTACCGGAAGACGCTCGAGAGCAGCCGGGCCGAGTCGAGGGCCGGAAGGACGGCTCGTTCCGGCCGGTCGGTCCGGGCGAGATGGTAGGCCTGGAAGAGGTTGCCGGCCAGCGTCCCGGGCCTCATTCCCAGCCGGCCCGCCCGGGCGAACTTTGCGTGAAGACCGCCGCGCTGGTCGCGCGCCAGCCGGCCGTAGAACTCGTGGCGGAGCGCCGTCGAGGCCCATTCGTAGGTATGGAGGCTCACTCGGCGCAGCACGCCGCGCTCGGCCAGCGTCCGCAGGAGGTCCGCCCCCCGCGGATCGTTCAGGACCTCGAGGCAGATCGCCTCCTTCAGGAATCCGGGATAGGCGGAGAGCAGCCGGGCCGCCCGCTGGAGCTCCGGGCTGAGATCGGAGGCGGCCCGCGCCGCGGAGGCGCCCGCGTCCTGCGTGACGGGGAGCGCCTCGAGCGAGGGGACGCCGACCGCCGAGCCTTCCCGGCGGAACCGCGGACGGAGCAGCTCCAGCGAGGTGAGCAGCAGCCCCGGGTTTCCACCGGTCAGCGCGTGGAGACGGCGCACCAGCGAGTCTTCGGGCGGCAGCCCGAGCGACAGCCGGATGATGGTCGCGGAAGATTCCGGATCGAGCTCCCCCAGCGGCATCGGCACGAAGAACGGCGACGCCAGCGCCTCGCTCCAGCGTCCGGCCGACTCGGTGCCGCGGACCGCGAGGAGGAAGAGGATCGGCGCGCCCCAGGAGGTCACCGCCTCGACGGTCCGCCTAAGGACGCCGGCCGAATCGGGAGCGATGGTCTGCGCGTCGTCGATCGCCACGACGCAGGGCCGCCGCTCGGCGGAGCGGGCGAGGAGCCGCGCGAGCGCCGCGGACAGCTGGCCCGGAGACTGCCGCGGCCGCTGGATGGAGTCGACCCATCCGTGGAGGGCCGTGACCGCCTGCGAAATCTGGAGGATGGGCTCGTACGGAAGCCCGTCGCCGGCCGGCGCGTGGACCGGAATGAAGTGGATGCCCTTCGCCCGCGCATAGACCTGGGCCTCCCTCAGGAGCGCCGTCTTGCCGGTGCCGGCATCGCCGGAAAGAAGGACGAGCGACGGCCGATGCTTCGGACCGGTCGCCAGGTCCATCCATCCCCGGAGCGCGGCCATCTCGCGGTCCCGTCCCACGAGCGGCGGCTTGGAGAGCGTGATCGCCAGCCGTCCGCCCCGGCGGGGCGCGCGCGACTGCCGGAGGATCTCTTCGAGGAACTGTTCCGCGGTGCCGACCCCGTGGGCGGAGTAGGGGACGAGGAGCCGGAGGATGAGGCGGTTGGCCCATCGGGGGATCGACGGGTTCCATCGACGCGGCTCGACGCGACGGTCGGCCGTCCGTCCCGTGAGCGCCGTGTAGAAGCTGGCGCCGACGGAGCGCAGGTCCTGCCGGCGGAGGTGAAGAAGCTGGCCGGCCGCGAGCTCGGCAGCGGGCAACGCGACGCCGCCGTCGATCAACTTGAGCATGGGACCCTCGGGAGTGCGGGAGCAGAGGATGTTCGCGGGGCGAAGGTCGCCGTGCGCGAGGTTCCGGTCGTGCAGCTGGAGGAGGGCTCGGGCCACTCCTTCGAGCAGCCGCGGGAGCGATTCCCGCTCGCCGCTGCTGAAGCGGATCAGGTCTTCCCCGGCGACGTATTCGCGCGCGATCCAGAGGCACCGGCCGTCGCCGGCGACGTCGAAGTCCAGGATGCGGGCGATGTTCGGATGGTCGATGCGGGCGAGCGCGCTGAGTCGGAGCCGGAGTTCCGGGAGGCTTTTCGGGGCAGGCCGGTCGAGGATCTTGAGCGAGAGCCGGCCGCCGCCCGGGGACCGGTCCTCGGCCAGGTAGACGCGGCCTTCGGCGCCGGCGCCGAGCCGCCGCAGAATCCGGAACCGGCGCAGGAGCGGGGCGGGGATGGAACGGAGTCCCCCGGGTTCCGGCGTCATCAGGGCCCTCATCCTCGTCGGTCGCCCGCGCGCGCGCGGCGGGCGGACCATGTCAGTTGCAGGTTGGAGAGCGTCGGCTGGCTCCCAACGACCCCGGTGTGTATCGCCCTACCCCCGCGGCGTCCCTTGGTGCTCGGGGCGCAGTCCCTCCTCGGCGTACTAAGATAGTAACCTGCGTCTTTTGTTACGGGTGAAATGATTCCAAATTCATTTAAACCCTTCACGACGGAAACCGGGTCGGTCTCGATCCCCGCTCGCATCGCGCCCGGCCGATCCGGAGGAGGGCGGTGTGGATGTCGGGCACCCGGGGAGCCTTCTGGAGAAGGGGCCGGAGCTCGGCCAGGAGCTCACGGGCGCTCTGGGGACGGTTCCGGGGGTGGCGCGCCATCAGCTTGCCCACGACGTCGATGAGCGGGCCGGCGGACTGCGGGAGCCGGCGAAGCAGCGCCGTGCGGGAGGCCTCGAGGTGGCGCTCGAAGATGACGGCCTGGGACGGATCCTTGAACGGCGATTCCCCGCACAGCATCTCGAAGAGGGTCACGCCGAGCGAGTAGAGATCCGACCGCTGATCGGGCCGCTGGCCGAGCAGCTGCTCGGGAGAGATGTATTCGGGCGTGCCGGCGACCATCCCTTCCAGCGGGCTCCGGTCGACCTGGTTCAGCGCCTGGGACAGCCCGAAGTCCGTCACCTTCGCGGTCCCCCGCCGGTCGATGAGGATGTTGCCCGGCTTGATGTCGCAGTGGACGACGCCGGCCGAATGGGCGTGGGCGAGGGCGAGCGCGACTTCCCAGAGGATCCGCAGGGCCCGCGCGGGCGGGAAGGGACCGTGGCGGTGGATCAGGGCATGGAGGCTCCAGCCGTCGACGTACTCCATCAGGAGGTACGGCCGCGCGAACATCTCATCGATGTCGTAAAGGGTCACGATGTGGGGGTGATGCAGTTGCGCGGCCGACACCGCGGTCCGTTCGAAGAGGTCCAGGTCGAAGTCCGGCCACTCGGCGAAATCGCAGGTGAGCACTTTGATGGCCGTCAGCCGTCGGAGAAAAATATGGCGGGCCAGATAGACGCGCGAGGTCGCGCCCGTGCCGATCAGCCGCTCGATGCGGTAATTGGCCGGAATCCCGCGCGTGAAGGACGACCCGGTGTTCGTGATCATGCGACATCCTCTCTATTCCCATCGGTCCCTGAAAAACGGTCGGCCGGGAGTTGTCCCGTGAGGCGACGTGCGGAGATGCGGGAGGACGCCCGGTCGACGGAAGCCTGCATACTTTCTCGCGGCTTCCCCAACTCTCTCAGGGATTCCCTGGTGCGCTCGGCGGCGGTTCCTCCTCTCTCCGACCCCCGGTAGAGCAAGTGCGATGCCAAAGTGCATCCGAGGTCCGTTCCGAAACCCTTTGAACTCAGAAAATTAGAATGGCTGCGCGCAGGGTGGGGAGAAAAGGCCGTGAAAGTGTGGCGGATCCGCTACAGGTCGTGTGGTCGACCTGCACGGGGGCCGGGGCTAGTTCCCGCGGAGCTCGGCGATCGCGATGCCCTGTTCGCCGGCGACGGCGTAGAGCAGGGCGAACGCCA
>Ga0310813_10000559_pt1 | contig 23074 bp, 20 predicted proteins | sample YN3metagenome_FD_203086 | JGI IMG/M metagenome (GOLD analysis project Ga0310813, IMG submission 203086) | Soil microbial communities from experimental microcosm in Duke University, North Carolina, United States - YN3 | ecosystem: Engineered > Artificial ecosystem > Soil microcosm > Unclassified...
TTAATTCTTCCTTCAAAAACTTCGCGGTATAGCTCGCGGTATTTTTCGCTACTTCTTCCGGCGTTCCTTCTGCTACGATCATACCGCCTTTGTCTCCACCTTCCGGACCAATATCAATAATATGATCGGCTACTTTGATAAGATCTAAGTTGTGCTCAATGATCAATACAGTATTGCCTTTGTCGGTGAGCTTGTTCAGCACGTCGAGCAAATGTTGGATGTCTTTGAAATGCAACCCGGTGGTTGGCTCGTCGAGAATGTATAGGGTACGCCCGGTATCTTTTTTCGATAGCTCGGTGGCGAGCTTCACGCGCTGTGCTTCACCTCCGGAGAGCGTGGTGGCGTGCTGCCCTAGTGTGATGTAGCCTAGACCTACGTCGTTCAAAGTTTGTATCTTTCTTACAATGTAGGGTTGGTTTTCGAAAAACTCTACGGCTTGTTCTACAGTCATATCCAATACATCGGCGATGGACTTGCCTTTGAAGCGTACTTCAAGCGTTTCGCGGTTGTAGCGTTTTCCCTTACACACTTCGCAAGGCACGTGTACATCCGGAAGAAAATCCATTTCGATCACTTTCATACCCGCGCCTTCACAGGCTTCGCAACGGCCGCCTTTTACGTTGAAAGAAAATCTTCCTGGCTTGTAGCCACGGATCTTTGATTCGGGAAGTTGTGTGTAAAGATTTCTAATATCAGAAAACACTTCCGTATACGTAGCGGGGTTAGAGCGTGGCGTGCGGCCAATCGGCGATTGGTCTACCTCGATTACCTTATCTACATTTTCCAACCCCTTGATATCTTTGAATGGCAGCGGTTCTTTTCTTGAGCGATAAAAATGCCTGTTCAAAATTGGGAACAATGTGTCGTGGATCAACGAAGATTTGCCGCTTCCGGAAACGCCGGTTACGCAGATCATTTTTCCTAGCGGAAGGTCAAGCGTCAGGTTTTTCAGGTTGTGTCCTGTAGCGCCTTTCAACACTATCTTTTCGCCATTGCCTTTTCTTCTTACTTTAGGTATTTCAATATTTTTCTTACCCCATAAATATTGGGCGGTAAGGCTATCAAATTTTTTAAAATCCTGCGGCGTGCCGGATGCTACTACCGTTCCGCCATGTCTTCCCGCTCCCGGACCAATATCGATCAGGTAATCGCATTGGTGCATCATATCTTTATCATGTTCCACCACGATCACTGTATTTCCTATATCGCGCAGGTCTTGCAGCGCTTTGATCAGTTTCACGTTGTCGCGCTGGTGAAGCCCGATGCTTGGCTCATCGAGAATGTAGAGTACACCTACAAGCTGTGTGCCTATTTGCGTGGCAAGACGGATCCTTTGTGTTTCTCCTCCGGAAAGCGTACGCAGCGCGCGGTTGAGCGTAAGGTAATCCAACCCTACATCAAGCAAAAATCCGATTCGTTTGCGGATCTCTTTCAGCACTTCTGTCGCGATCACATTTTGTTTTTCGCTCAGCCTGCTTTCCAAACCGGTAAACCAACCTTTCAGGTTGCTGATATCCATCGTGGCCAGCTCTGAAATATTTTTATTGTCGATCTTAAAATGCAATGATTCTTTGCGCAGCCTTGCGCCGTGACATTCCGGACATTCGGTCACGGTTTTATATTCGCTTAGCCAGTCCATCGCGTACTCCGAACCGTTTTCATCAAACTGCTGGAGATAATTGACGATGCCGTCAAATTCAAAATTATATTTTGCTCCGGTTTTTTCAGTAGCGGCTTCCACACCATACAATACTACCTGCAAGGCCTCTTTAGGAATTTCTTTGATCGGAACGGTAAGCTTGATCTTAAATTTTTTCAGTACCGCTTCCAGTTGGCGAAACATCCAGATGTCGCGATACTCGCCCAGTGGCGCTATTCCACCTCCGGCGATCGACAGGGTTTTGTCGGGCATGATGGAATCTTCGGTCAGCTCTTCGATATAGCCCAGGCCGTTACACGTAGGACAAGCGCCGTAAGGGGAGTTGAACGAGAACATGTTCGGAGCAGGCTCGTCGTAAGCGATCCCTGATTTTGGATCCATCAGGAATTTGGAAAAGAATTGTGCTTTGCCATCCCCTTTGTCGGTGTGCGGCACTACCATCATCACACCTTTTCCATACTTTAACGCCGACTGCACAGATTGTGCAATGCGGTAACGGTCTTTCTCATCTACCAATAACCGATCGATCACGATCTCAATGTCGTGGATCTTGTAGCGGTCCACTTGCATTTTCGGCACCAGCTCCGTGATCTCACCGTCCACGCGGACTTTATTGAAACCCATTTTAAGAATTTCGGCAAACAGTTCGCGATAATGCCCCTTGCGCCCTTTAACAACAGGCGCCAGCAAGCTGATCTTTTTAGTGCTAAAGCTGGAAAGAATATGGCTGATGATCTGGTCTTCCGACTGGCGGATCATTTTTTCTCCCGTCACATAGGAATACGCATCCCCGGCGCGCGCGTACAACAGACGCAGGAAGTCATAGATCTCCGTGACAGTGCCTACGGTAGAACGTGGATTCCGGGAAGTAGTTTTTTGTTCGATCGAGATCACCGGACTCAGGCCGTTGATCTTGTCTACGTCCGGTCTTTCCATATTTCCGATGAAGGAACGCGCATAGGCGGAAAAGCTTTCCATGTATCTTCTCTGGCCTTCTGCATAAATGGTATCAAAGGCTAAAGAAGATTTACCGCTTCCGCTAATACCTGTGATGACCACGAGCTTATTGCGCGGAATAATGGTGTCAATGTTTTTCAGATTGTGTTCGCGGGCGCCGAAGATCTCAATGTTTTCGAACCCTGTAGGATCAAAAGTCTGGGTGTTGGATGTTTTCTTACTCAAGGTACTGCTCCTCCAAATTTGTGGCAAAGTTAGTAATTTATAACACTATATGGGAAGAAGAGTTCATTCTCTCATAAGAAATGGTTGGATACCGGATTCCAGATACCAGATGCCGGATATTTTTCGTTTTACGCTTATGCTGGCGCAAGCCTCCAGGCTTGTGCCGACTATTCCATAGGCCTCCGGCCGGAATTCGAAGCACTAAGATAGTTTTTCTACTAAAGACATTGCCAGATGCGCCGCCCGGAGGCTTGCGCCAGCGAGAAATTATTTTGTAATAACCCGAGGCCAGATATTAATTTAAAAAGCGAAAGCCTCCGGGAATCGGAGACTTTCGCTTTATTATAATTTTAAAATTTTCTTTTCTTACTTCACCAATTCCGGATGGAAAAGGCCTTCGTTCAATAAATTCAACGCTTCGTTTCTATGTTCGCTGTTAATCAGTACAGAAATATTGTGGTTACTTCCTCCGTAAGAGATCATGCGGAGCGGAATGGTTGCCAGCGATTCGAAGATCTTGGTAGAAATACCTGTCTTGTCCTGGCCAAAGCTTCCCACAATGCATACGATCGTTTGATTTTTATCTACTTCTACCGAAGAGAACTCTTTCAGTTCCGTCAGTATTTTATCGAGATTCTTATCGTCGTCGATCGTAAGCGATACCGCTACTTCGGAAGTAGTGATCATGTCGACAGATGTTTTATATTTTTCGAATACTTCGAATACTTTTCTCAGGAAGCCATAAGCATTCAGCATTCTACCTGATTTGATCTTGATCGCCGTGATATTGTCTTTTGCTGCAATGGCTGTGTATTCTCGGTCGGAAGGTTTGCTGGTGATCACCGTCCCTTTTTGCTCAGGTTGCATAGTATTTAGCAATCTTACCGGCACTTTTCTTTCGTGCGCGGGGCGGATACAGGTTGGGTGAAGAATTTTTGCTCCGAAATAAGCAAGCTCAGCGGCCTCGTCAAACGAGATCTCCGGGATCGGGAATGTTTTCTTTACGATACGCGGATCATTGTTGTGCATCCCATCGATGTCGGTCCAGATCTGGATCTCCTGCGAGTTGATCGCTGCACCGATGAGTGTACCGGTATAGTCAGAACCACCGCGTTTCAGGTTGTCGATCTCTCCTTCTGAGTTGCGGCAGATATACCCTTGTGTGATGTAAAGATGAACGTCCGGATTTTTTTTCAGAATGGCTGTTAATTTTTCTTCGATATAAGAAAGCATTGGCTCGCTGTCGGCATCTGTCTTCATGAACTCTAGCGCAGGCAATAGAAGGGAATTGTAGCCGGCTTCTTTCAAATATTCCTGGAACATCTTGGTAGAGATCAACTCTCCTTCCGCCAGTACTTCTTTAGTTTCTTTTTCTCCGAAAGGCTTCTCTGCATAGCTTTTCAGATTGTTGTAGTGAAAGTCAATGATCTCTTTTCCCTTTGCCTTGCCGGCTTCGGTGGAATAAAGCTGGTTTACGAAATCATAATACATCGGCTTGAACAGCGCGTCAATGGCTTCCAGACCTGCTTGTTTATCTCCTTTGGAAAATTTTGCTGAAATATCCACCAGCGCGTTGGTCGTGCCGGATACTGCGGACAATACTACTATTTTCTGATCTTTATCGGAGATCAGCTTTGCTATGGAATGCATTCTCTCCGGCTTACCTACCGAGGTTCCGCCAAACTTTAATACCTTCATCCTTTGATACTTTTATAGTTATTAGGGCTGCAAATTTACAACAAAATAATCCAAAATACCATTTCTCAATAGGAGTATTTCATAGGATCGGAAAACTTAAAGGCATACTGAAGATCAGAGGCTAATTTTTTTGAAGAAACTATTTTAAAGCTCTGTTTTTCAGGCTCCACAAATTCCGGTTGTTCAAACTCATGCAGTTCTGCAAGGTGTTTGTAAAAATCTTTTTTAAGCGGATGTTGCGGAGAGCATACATTGTAGGTTTCGCCCCATTTTTCCTGGCGGATCACTTCTTCGATGATCCCGATCACATCGTCGCGGTGTACCAGGTTTACCGGCTCGTCGCCAATGGTGAGGTTTTTTCTTCCTGCGAAATGGCGGATCAGCAAACGGTCGTAGCCGGTAAGTCCTCCGCAGCGAAGAATTGTAGCCTGCTTGCCGGGAATCTCACGAATCATTTTTTCCGCCGTCGCCAATGTCTTATTTTCCGCCTGCTCCGGACTCGTTACATCATCTTCTGTTACTTCCCTGTTGAGATTGGGATAGACGGAAGTAGAACTGATGTAAAGAATATAGTTCGCCGGACTTTTTTCCAGGTAGGGCATCAGGTGTTCGATTTGTTCAATGTGAAACAAAGCCGAGCGCGTGCGCGTACCTGGTGGAATATTGATAATGATCAGCTCCGTATCCATGAAGCCCTTGATATCCCTGGCCTGTACGATGGGCGTAAGATGAATGTAGTAAGGGTCAATGCCGTTTTCCAGCATGCCTTTCAGTTTGGATTGCGTGGTAGTACTTCCTTTTACCTTGTATCCTTTTTGGATAAGGTCTTCTGCCAGCGGCATCCCTAGCCAGCCGGAACCCAGCACGCTGATTCGTTTTACTGCCATCAGTCGAATGCTACGTTTAAAAATTTATTTAGTGGAAGAACTGCTTTAAATACTTTCGTGCAATAGTCGGCAAGCTTAGGATCGCTGATCAGCTTGTCATCAAATGGATGTACGACTACAAAACTTTTCAGCTTTAAATATTCGGCAAAAGAACTTCCGGGATCAAAATCCTTGGGTACGCGTGTGAGTTTTTCTTCTTCGCTCAACCCATTGAAGTAGGTTTTAAATTCTTTTGATTTCAGAATTTTTTCCAACTCTTTTCCATTGTAGTCTATTTCCTGGCGGATCTTTTTGAGATGTTCGGGCTCCGGCATCCAGATACCACCAGCCAGGAAACAGTTGCCCGGCTCCAGGTGAAGGTAGTAGCCGCCTTTCGGAGATTTTTTGCCTCCGTCTGCCATGTAGCCACCCATATTGGTTTTGTAAGGCGCTTTGTCTTTGGAAAAACGGACATCGCGGTTAATACGGAAAATAGATTTGCGCGGATCTGTAGAAGCAATCGTTGTATCAATCTTTCCAAATTTTTTCACAATTTCTCCCATTAACCCGATCATTTCTTCACGCAACATATCGTAGTCGGCGCGGTTTTTATCAAACCATTCTTTATTGTTGTTTGATTTCAGTTTTTTCAGAAAAGGAATTAATTTTTCTCTGGCCATGGAAATTTTTCTTTAAAGATAGAGTTTTTTAAGTTATTATGAGTTATGAATTATGAATGTGGGCGCTATTTTCATTCATAATTCATAACTCATAATTTATAACTCAAACAGTAAAACCTTTCCCCGTTTTATGCGTTTTTTTATCTGAGATTTATTTCATAACTCGAAGAAAAACAAAAAAGCATTTTCATTCATGGAAGACGTTCTGAATTTTATACTAAGCATTCCCTGGTGGACTTATCTTCTTGTATTTATAGCAGGAGTAGCCATCAAGGATATTTTCTTTAACAGAAGACAAACCATCAAGCATAATTTTCCGGTGGTGGGGCATCTACGCTATATGCTTGAGAAAATTGGCCCCGAGCTCCGGCAATACATCGTAGCCAACAACCGTGAAGAACTTCCTTTCAAACGCAGCGACAGATCCTGGATCTACGCTTCTGCCAAGAGAGAAAATAATTACTCGGGCTTTGGTACCGACCAGGATATTTACAGCGCGGGTTATCTTTTCATCAACCCCACCATGTTCAACTATGTGCCTGCCAAAGATCATCCCAATGCAAAGGATATGAGCTTTGTGCCTGTAGCCAAGGTGATGGGACTGCACAACAAACGAAGAAGACCTTTTCGCCCTTACTCTGTGATCAATATTTCCGGCATGAGCTACGGCTCGCTTTCGGCAAGGGCTGTAGACTCGATGAACAAAGGGGCTCTAAAAGCGGGTTGCTATCACAACACCGGCGAAGGCGGGCTTTCTCCTTACCACCGCAATGGCGCCGATGTGATCTTTCACTTTGGTACGGGCTATTTTGGCGTGCGCGATGAGAAAGGATTTTCGATGGATAAACTTGCTGAATTGGTGGAAACCAATCCTTTTGTACGTGCCATCGAAGTAAAACTTTCGCAGGGAGCAAAGCCTGGCAAAGGTGGTGTGCTTCCTGCTGCTAAGATCACTAAAGAGATTGCGGCGATCCGTCATATCCCGATGGGTAAAGATGCGCTGTCGCCTACCTTTCACAGCGAGTTTAAAAATGTGCCGGAGATGGTAGACTTCCTGGAGCGAATCGCTGAGCGCACGGGGCTTCCGGTAGGTTTCAAATCGGCAGTAGGGAAATTGGAAATGTGGGAAGAGCTTGCTGACCTGATGGTAAAAACGGGCAAAGGTCCTGACTTCATTACCATCGATGGCGGAGAAGGCGGTACAGGAGCTGCGCCGCCAGCCTTCGCGGACCATGTATCGCTTCCGTTTATTTATGCCTTTAGCAGTGTATACAAAATTTTCGCAAACCGCGGACTTACCGACCGAATAGTCTTCATTGCTTCTGGCAAACTTGGTTTCCCGGCCAAAGCCATGATGGCATTCGCCATGGGCGCCGACGTGATCAACGTAGCGCGTGAAGCTATGATGTCAATCGGGTGTATCCAGGCTCAGGTATGTCATACGAATCGCTGTCCTGCAGGAGTAGCTACGCAGAACAAATGGCTGCAAGCTGGTATTGACGTGACCTTGAAGTCGGAGCGTTTTTATAACTACGTAAAAAATCTTCGCAAAGAGATCATGGAAATCACACACGCCTGTGGCTACGAACACCCTTCGCAGATGACCATGCAAGACGTAGACGTGAGTATGGGTGACAACAACCTGACACAAAAATTAAATCATACTTATGGATACGATAAAATTCCTGTACCGTTTGAAGGAATGCAAAAACTAAAAGACTGCCAGTACCTGGGAGGACTGGGGACTAAGGCATAAACCACAGTGGTAGTGGTGCCACGAATTGGAGTCGTGGCACCACTAATATAAAAAGAGCGGGCTTCGGTAATTAAATCGAAGCCCGCTCTTTTTATTTCGCAAATCCTGTATATCCTGCTCCCTACTTAATGAATTCTTTTCTCTTCAAAATTGTCTCTACAAATTTTACTTCGTAATCGGAGTTGAAAATTTTGTAAGGCAGGTAAATGATCTGGGCTTTGTTTACTACGAAAAGAAAATGATCCTTGTTTGCATACGCTTCTTTGATCATATCCCAACCGATCGGGCTACCGCGGCGCGGGTCTACTTTGATCATGATCTGGCGGGAATCTATTTCGTAAGAAAGTTTATCAAACATAATTTGATTTTGCGGGAGCTGTGTCACTCCTGTAAACTGGATTGCCCAGAAAAGGATATACAGCAATACCGCCAGAACAGCAGTAATGATGAACCACCATTTGTAAGCAGGCAAAGCAAAGGCGATCGCTCCTACCAGGATTGGTGCGCCGATGTACCACCATTGTTTTTTCAGAAGCGACATCAGCGCAATCTGGATATATGTCTTTTTAGGAAACTGGTATTTTTTTGTTTTGATGATCATTGTAGTTGTACTCGTTTATATTATTCTTTCAAAATTTTAATTTATCTGTCTCGCATCGCATTAATCAAACCTATAAGGTTTCCAGATATTATAATCTGAAATATTTTTTCATAAACCTTATAGGTTTTAAGTGATGGTCATATTCTTTTAAAATGCTTTCAAGCTAATATCCATGCTCTTCACTGAATGTGTAAGCGCACCCACAGAAATAAAATCAACTCCTGTTTCGGCAATGCTGCGGATGGTCTCGGCTGTCACACCACCGGAGGCTTCTACTTCGTATCGACCAGCGATCATTTCCACTGCTTTTTTCATGGTAGCAATGTCCATATTATCGAGCATGATGCGATGTATGCCTCCTGTATCAAGGGCCTGCTGCACTTCGTCCAGGTTCCTGGTTTCAATTTCGATGCGCAGATCTTTATTATTTCTCTTCAAATATTCGCGCGAAGATTCGATTGCTTTTTTTATTCCTCCTGCGTAGTCAACGTGATTATCTTTAAGGATGATCATGTCGAACAATCCGAAGCGGTGATTTTCTCCTCCACCTATTTTTACTGCCCATTTTTCCGGGATACGGAAGTTGGGTGTGGTTTTTCTTGTATCTAGTAATTTAGCTTTCGTATGGCTGATCTTCGCCACGATCTCGGCAGTAAGAGTGGCAATACCGCTCATACGCTGCATACAGTTGAGCACGAGGCGTTCTGCTTTCAGAATTGATTGTACATTTCCATACAAATGAAATCCAATGTCGCCATATTTTACAGGGCTTCCGTCTTGTATAAAAACTTCGATCCGCAACGAAGGATCTACACGGTGTACGATCTTCTCGGCCAGTGCCACGCCTGCCAGGATGCCTTGCCCTTTAACGATAAGCTTTGCTTTACTCTCTGCATCTTTGGGAATAGAAGAAAGCGAAGAATGATCTCCATCGCCTACGTCTTCGGCAAGCGCAGCATCAATGAAGTGTAGAATTGCTTTTTCTTCTAAATAATTCAAAGGGATGTCCGAGGTTTTATTCAGCGCAAAATTAACGCTCTTTTTTCAAAAAAAAATAGTTGGGCTGAAATGGGGAATATATTTTGATTATGAAAGGATTGTGGCGGGACAATAGGGTCAAAAAACAATTTCCAGATATCAAGAAGAACATTTTGGAATTTGATTTTTGGGATTTAATAATATTATTCTTTACTAAAATCGATCGTATCCACCAGGTAAGTGCCTTTAAACGACTTCACGACAATATAAACTCGGTAACTTACATCGGCGCAAGAGTATTTGCCGATCATGAACGTAAGTCCTTCGCGGGAAGAACCTTGATGAAGTTTTTGAAAATCAATAGGAGGATGTTTTTTGAAAAAATCTCTCAACACAAACTCTGCCTGGGTTTTGCTATAGTTGCCTTTTTCCCCGTCAATACTGATCTCCACGATCTCATTAAAATAACGGGCAGCTTCGTGCGCATTGCCCAGTTTGAACTGCGCCTTTACATTTGTAAGCACATCGTCCTGAGCCTTCAGCACTTGCACTACCAAAAGCAGGTTGAGAATCAATAATACAATTTTCTTCATCTAATATTCCCTTCTTTCCAAATTTAGGGATAATTGCGCTAAAATTATGCCAATATAGCCATAAATAAGTTTTTTACTTTATAAAAATTACATAGCTTTGCAGGCCAATCTTATGAACCTGAAGAGGATCCATATCGCGAAAGCTTTTTTCCTGTTGTTGCTGACAGTTTCTATCCTGTTGACCTCCGCGGGAATCTACAGTGCTTCGGCAAATACTGTAAAGGAACCCGTTAAGAAAGGCGCTGCATCCAATACCAAACAGGAGAAAGTTACCGCTGCTCCAACGTTCGAAGCTGTAGTAGTTTCCTTTCTCTGTCCGGAATTTGCCAAAGAGATCTTTTTCTTTTCGTTCGATTTTTCTCCCGTATTAGAAAAGATCACGCTTACTACCAAGCGTTCTATTATTTCGGAAAAATATTTCCGCACTCTTTTCACTCATTTTATTTCTCCAAACGCTCCCTAATAGCGTATTGTCGCGCGTTCCGGATGGTGAGGTTTTTTTTCGCTATCTATGATTCATTTGTATTCCATTTTAAAATTTAATTTATAAACCAATATGAAAAACAGAGGTCTGATCGTTGTATTGACCGTAGTAGTTTCGCTACTATGTCTATACCTGATCCATTTTACATTCGTGGCCAGAAGAATCGAAAATAAAGCTGAAACATTGGCTAAAGATTCTACAGGCAAAGTTGATATCAACAAAAAACAAAAATACCTGGATTCAGTAGTAGGAGAGCCGGTATACAATGTGATGGGTATTAAATATACCTACAAAGAGATCAAAGAAACTGAACTGGCGCTAGGCCTCGACCTTCAAGGCGGGATGCACGTGACACTGGAAGTTTCTCCGGTAGAGATCCTGAAAGCGCTTGCTGGTACCAACAGCAAGGATCCTGCTTTCCTGGCTTCTATCAAGGAAGCTACGGCTGCACAGAGCAGTGCACAGGAAAAATTCACTTCTCTTTTTTACAAAGCATTTAAACAAAGAGAAGGCGACAACAAGCTGGCCAGAATTTATGCCAACTCGATCAACAAGAATAAAGGTATCCTCTACAGCTCTTCTGATGCTCAAGTAGAAAAAATGATCGACAAAGAAGTAGACGAAGCGATCGAGCGTTCCTTGATCATCATCCGCGCACGTATCGATAAGTTTGGCGCGATCCAGCCGAACATCCAGAAAATTCCTGGTACAGGTAGAATTCTCGTAGAGCTTCCGGGTGTAGAAAATCCTCAGCGTGTGCGCAACCTATTGCAAGGAACAGCGATGTTGGAGTTCATCCCGGTTTGCACGCCACAGGAAATTTTCCCAAGCCTTATAGAAGTAAACAAATACCTGGTAACGCTTAAGAAATCCGGTAAAGATACAAGCAATGCATTGCAGGATGTGTCTTCAGAAGAAAACCTTTCAGAAGATACTACTCTAAGCGCCGACACTGCGAACGCTACTGCTACTGCCAAAGCAGACACCAGCAACGCTGCTGTAAAAGACACAACAGGCAAAGATCAATACTCAGAAATTTTCACACTGAGCAAAGACAATTACACACTGCTTTACTCTGTAAAAGATACTGCAAAGATCAACCGCCTTTTCGCTTTGCCTAAAGTACAGGCACTGCTTCCTTCTCACGTAACCTTCTACTGGGATAAAAAAGGCAGAAGTCCAAAAGGCTCTACCGATAAACTGTTGGAATACATTCCTTGTAAAAAAGGCAGAAACGAAAAAGCGAAACTGAGTGGCGAAGTGATCACTGAAGCGCGCCAGGAAGTAGCACAGGATGGAAACGGATTTGAAGTGACTATGAGCATGAACTCCAACGGTGCGAAGATCTGGAAAAACATGACCTCTGAAGCTGCCAGCAGCAAGAGAAGAATCGCGATCATCCTCGATGATTATTGCTACTCTGCACCAAGTGTGAAAAATGAAATTCCAGGCGGAAGATCTTCTATCTCCGGCGATTTCACGCTGGAAGAAGCGAATGACCTTGCCAACATCCTGAAGGCTGGTAAACTTCCTGCCCCAGTAAGAATTGTAGAAGAAGTGATCGTAGGTCCTACGCTGGGTAAAGAAGCCATTGCCTCCGGTATCTACTCCATGGCTGCAGGTTTGATCATTGTAGTGTTCTTTATGGTTCTCTACTATCAAAAAGGTGGCTTTGTGGCCGACGTTGCTTTATTGTTCAACATCCTCTTTACGATGGGAGTACTTGCTTCATTCGGATCGGTGCTTACCTTACCGGGAATCGCGGGGATTGTGCTCACTATCGGTATGGCCGTGGATGCAAACGTATTGATCTTCGAACGGATCAAGGAAGAATTAGATGCGGGCAAAAGTCTCCGCACTTCTATCGACCTCGGATACGACAAAGCATTCAGCTCGATCTTTGACTCCAACGTTACTACTTTGCTTACAGGTGTTATCCTGTTCTTCCTTGGTTCCGGTCCTATCAAAGGATTCGCGCTTACGCTGATGATCGGTATTGCCTGTTCATTCTTCACGGCAGTATTTATCAGTAAAGTGTTGGTGCTTTGGATGGTGAAAGACAAAGACGAAAACTCTGTGAAATTCACTACTGCTTTCTCAAGAAACCTTTTCAGAAATTTAAATTTCAATATCATCAATAAGAGAAAAGCTTCTTACATTTTCTCTACCTCTTTGATTTTAGTTGGGTTTGTGGTGATCTTCTTCCAGGGCGGTTTAAACTTTGGTGTTGATTTCAAAGGCGGACGCTCGTATGTAGTAGAGTTTAAAAACAAAGTAGAAGCAGCCAAGTTGAAAGCTGATCTGGCAGACGACTTCAAAGGTGCGGGTACTGAAGTAAAAACTTACGGAAGTGATACAAAAATCAAGGTGACTACCAGCTACCTGATCGACGATGAATCTACCGAAAGTGACGAGAAAGTACAGGCTGCACTGGTAAAAGGATTACAGGATTATGCAGGCGCCGGCAATTTCAATATTTTATACTCCAATAAAGTAGGTGCAACAATCGCTGACGATATCAAATCTTCCTCTGTATTGTCACTATTCCTTTCACTTGTCGGAATTTTTATTTACATCTTGATTCGTTTCCAGAAATGGCAATTCTCCCTGGGTAGTGTTACTGCACTCTTCCACGATGTGTTAATGGTAATCGCGATCTTCGGGATCATGCGTGCATTAGGCATCGCTTACGAAGTAGACCAGGTATTCGTAGCTGCGATCCTGACAATTGTCGGTTTCTCGATCAACGATACCGTAATCGTGTTTGACCGCGTAAGAGAGGTATTCGGCGCGGCCAAAAAAGATCTGGGAGATTATAGTAAAGATGAGCTCGGTGAACTCATCAACAAAGCGATCAACTATACTTTGAGCCGTACGATCATGACTACGTTCACCGTGTTGATGGTGGTGATCATCCTGTTCTTATTCGGAGGTGAAACGCTGAAAAGCTTCTCCTTCGCCTTGTTGATCGGGGTGATCTTCGGTTCTTATTCTACGATCTTCATCGCGGTGCCAATGATCTTGGATCTTTGGACTAACAAGAAAAAAGAAGTGAAAGAAACGCCGAAAGTAGTAGAAACGAAAAAATCTACTCCTGCTTTAGCAAAAAAGTAATCGCTAATCTTTTATAATAAAAAAGCGCACTGGAAAAATCCAGTGCGCTTTTTTATTATTCGTTATTGCGAGGAAATGTTGCGAAGCAATCCGTTAGCTACACAGCCCGAGCCCGCTGACTATTACGATTGGTTTCAAATTAACAAGGCTGCGTAGCTAACGGATTGCTTCGTCGGCACCCACTCCTCGCAATGACGAATGATTTTCTAACGTTTGAAAGTTAACCCCTCTGCTTCCAGCGCTGCTCTTAGCTTTGGGATAGACGATGGACCCATTCCGTGGAATTCCATGATTTCTTTTTCGCTGAATTTTGAAAGCTGTTTCAATGTTTTAATTCCATGATTCTCTAATGCACGCCTTGCGGGTGCGGAGAGCATGGATAGAAAACCTGTAGATGGTTTTTTCTCTTGTTCACAAGTAGGGCAAGTAGGACAATCTGTACTCTTATAGTATTGATGTCCTTTGGGACAAGTGCGAAGGGTTCCATTTTTTGAAGTGGGCATATTTCAAAAAGTTATGAATGTTGAGTTATGAATTATGAGTGAAAAACAAATCAACTCAACCTTCATAACTCATAATTCACAATTTAAAAAGTAGCTATATCAGTCCTTTAAAATGTAATAATCGTCTTAATTTCATCCGAACTTGTATTCGCGATAGCCTCTTTTATTTTAGTGTAAGGCATCACTTCGGTGATCACTTTTTCAAGCGAACCCGGCCATGTTTTTTTCGAATTTGCAATTACATCCAGTGCCATTAAATTATGTTGCATGCTGGCGTTTACGCTTCCTACCATTACCTGGTTCATCAATACCATTTGTTGCATCAGCGCGCCTCCGGAAATGTCTACCGGCCTTCCCGCGCCTGGTACGCCTGTAAGCACGTATACGCCGTTGATGCCCAGTGCATCGATCAGGTCGAATCCTAATTTGGCTACACCTGCTGCTTCGAAGACCATATCGATCTGCCCGTAGGTATCATCGATCAGGTCGGCAGAGATTGTTTTTCCGTTTATATAATTTCCGCCAATCTCTTTGAGCAGCGATGCGCGCGGAGAATTTTCCTCTACAATGTCCATTCCCAAAACATCAGCACCTCTAAGACGCAGGATGAACGCGCCCAGCAGACCGATCGGGCCCAGACCAACTACCAATACTTTTTTACCGTTAAGCCAGGTATCGTAGGTAGCGCCTGGGATTCTCGCTGCCTGAATTTTTACAGCTTCGTCTACAGCCTTTACTGATACGGAGATCGGCTCGGTAAGCACACCTAGGTCTACAATATTATCAGGAATTTTTACGCAGTATAATTCTTTGTCTACAACGTATTCCGTCATATATCCGTCGCGACCACGGATACCTCTTTCGGTATAGTTGCCCGTGCTGCACATATCATTTCTTCCATTGGCGCAAGCATAGCAGGAGCCACAGGCCCGGCGTACAGTGAATAATGCGTGATCTCCAACTTTTACTTTTTTTACATCTTTACCGATCTCTACTACTATGCCGATCATTTCGTGACCAAGCACTAGTTCGTTTGAACCTGCAGGCGCATCCGCGCGGCCTCCATGGGCTATCTCGCGGTCGGTTCCACAGATCCCGATCTGTGTGATCTTTATTTTAATATCATCCGCTTCATAGATCTTAGGCTCTTCGCGCTCTACGATCCGGAGCTCCTTACTTCCCGGAGTGGTGGCAATTGCTTTCATATACTTTTAAAATTTTTGTTTAAATAATAGTTAAGAATAATAAGACTCCTGCTTAGGCTGATCGTCTTTGTTTTTAGCAAACTTATTTTTTACAAATTCCCAGATAGGGACATACAATTTTTTCTTGAAGAAATAATTGATCAATTCTAACATGATAAATCCTACCAACGCCGAGATCACGAACTGCAGCCATTCTGGCGTGGTATTGACTACTATTTTCTTTCTTGGGGCCAGCCCGAAAAGATTTTTTATTCCCTTTTTTTCATACACTACTTTAGAAAATAAAGAGGTAGTCCACATACCTACCACAAAGCCTACAAATCTTCCGATCGCTTCGTTGACGATAAAATCGGTGATCTTTTTCTTAGTGAATGATTCACTTATAAACTCTTTCATTATTTTATTTAAAATTCGTAATCAACTCTGCAATCAATCCTGTCCAGCCTGTCTGGTGCGTAGCGCCGATACCGGAGCCGTTGTCGCCGTGGAAATATTCGTAGAACAAGATCAGGTCTTTGAAGTGTTCATCTTTCTGAAGCTTGTCATAGCGACCATGTACAGGTCTTTGTCCATGCTCATTGCGTGTAAAGATATGCATCATTCTCTTCGCTATTTCTGTGGCGGCTTCTTTGATCGATACTTTGTGGCCGCTTCCGGTTGGATATTCTATTCTGAAATCGTCGCCATAGTAGTCGTGAAATTTCAGCATGGAATCTATGATCAGGAAGTTTACCGGGAACCAGATCGGGCCACGCCAGTTGGAGTTTCCGCCAAACAATCCAGAATCGGATTCCCCTGGATTGTAGTTCACACGGAAACATTCGCCGCTCACCCAGAATTCATACGGATGATCTTTGTGGTATTTCGACAACGCGCGAATTCCATAATCAGAAAGGAATTCGGCTTCGTCGAGCATTCTACTGAATAATTTTTTCATCCGGTGTCCGCGTAGCAAGGAAAGCAATCTTGTTTCCCCTTTTCCTTGCTCATTCCAGCGTGAAATAAGGGCTGCAAGATCCGGACGGTTGGCGAGTACCCATTCTACTCTTCGTTTGAAAGCAGGAAGTCTTTCGAGGTAGTGTGGCTCTAATACTTCTACTGCATACAATGGAATAAGGCCCACCATTGAACGTACCTTTAGCGGCACGCTGTGTCCTTCCGGTAAGTGAAGCACGTCATAGAAGAAAGAATCCTCGTTATCCCAAAGCTCTACGCCTTCGCCGCCAAGATTGGCAAGGGCTCCGGCAATGTGCAGGAAGTGTTCGAAGAATTTGGACGCCATATCCTGATAGGCAGGTCTTACTTCTGAGATCTCCAATGCTATCTTCAGCATGTTGAGTGAGAACATTGCCATCCAGCTTGTACCGTCGGCTTGTTCAATTGTACCGCCGGTTGGCAAAGGACGGCTGCGGTCGAATACTCCGATATTATCGAGTCCGAGGAATCCACCTTCAAAGATGTTATTTCCGCCGGAGTCTTTTTGGTTTACCCACCAGGTAAAGTTGAGCAAGAGTTTATGGAATATTTTTTCCAAAAATTCTATATCGCCAATTCCATTATTTTGCAGCTTATCGATCTCATACACCTTGAGCGTAGCCCAGGCGTGTACGGGAGGATTCACATCTCCGAAGTTCCATTCGTAGGCAGGGATCTGGCCGTTCGGGTGCATATAATATTCGCGAAGCAAGATCTCCAGCTGACGTTTTGCAAAATGCGGATCGAGCCTTGCCAATGGCAGCGTGTGAAAAGCCAGGTCCCATGCTGCATACCAAGGATATTCCCATTTATCAGGCATGGAAATAATATTCTCGTTGTTCATATGGCGCCAGTGTGCATTACGTCCGCTCTTACGCTCTACCGGAGGCGGGATCTGGCCTGGATCACCGTCGAGCCATTGTTTGATATTGAAATAATAGAATTGTTTTGTCCAGAGCATCCCTGCATATGCCTGGCGTTGTACCAGTTTTAGGTCGTCGTTGGTTTGATCTTTTTGCAGCGCTGCGTAAAATGTATCCGCATCTCTCATTCGGTCTGCAAAGACGCTGTCGAAATTTTCGAAAGGATTATCATTTTTGTAATTGCAAAGACGAAGACGGATCGTGTAACTTCCTCCTGCTGCTATTTCCTGTTTGTAGCTAATGGAAGCTTTGGTACCGGTCTTGTTATTGTTGACCGCTTTATGATCTCCATTGACGATGTAATCGTTGATGCCGTCTTTGCAGTAAGGTTGCGAATTTTCTACGCCGTATAAACGCTTTTGATTTGTTTCGTTGTCACAAAATAGAAGTTCGCTGTTTTGTTCCGTGTAAAGAAAATATTGTCCGATTTTTTCGTGCTGGATAAAGATCGAATTGTTGCTATCGGCCACCATAGAAGGTTTGGCATTGTCGTATCCCCAACTCCAGATATTTCTAAACCATAGTGTAGGCAAAAGATCGATGAATGCTGGTTCCGGCCCACGGTTGGCGGCGGTGATCTTGATCAGTACGTCGTCTTCGCTGGCTTTGGCGTATTCTATATAGATATCAAAATATTTATTTTCGTCAAATACTCCCGTATCGATCAGTTCGTATTCCGGCTCCAGCCTATTGCGTTTGCGACTTTCGTCCACTAATTGTTGATATGGATAAGCGCGCTGCGGATATTTGTAAAGCATCTTCATGTACGAATGCGTAGGCGTGCTTTCGAGGTAATAATAATTTTCCTTACAATCTTCGCCGTGGTTGGATTCCGGTCCGGTGAGTCCGAACATACGTTCTTTGAGAATTGCATCTTTACCGTTCCAGAGCGAAACTGCAAAGCAGAGAAATTGTTTATTGTCACAGATCCCGCCGATCCCTTCTTCGCCCCAGCGATATGCTTTGCTGCGGGCATGATCGTGTGGCAAGAAATCCCAGGCAGAGCCGTCTTTACTATAATCTTCTCTCACTGTTCCCCATTGGCGCTCGGTAAGGTAGGGCCCCCATTTTTTCCAGCCGGTATTATCGACCGTCGATTTTGCACGTTCTTTTTCGTAGTTGCTCATGTTTTTTTAATAAGGTTTACAGTTTTGAAAAATGGAAATGGTTTATCCAATAGAGTCCCCTTCTGTCTATTCGGATAGAATTGAATTTATAAATTATGAAAAAAGGTATTGGAAACAAATTTTGCTACAAACAAATAATTATGAATTTTCTGAAGGTTGGATTTTAGTAGATGCGAGATGCCAGATACCGGATGCCAGATAAATAAAATTGTCTGAATTTTGATTTACCGGATTTGATGATTTTCAGTATGAAGGTCTCATTTAAAAGAAAATTTACGAAGTTGTACTGATAGTAACCCTTTTTAGGTATACGTAGTTAAATTTTATTAAAATTCAAGTTTCCATATTCCTTGTTTGCTGGCGGGGACGCCAGCAAACAAGGAATACGGAAAAACACGGTAAGAACGATAAGTTTATATCTTCCATCTTAATAAGTAGTATGGATCCCCAGAAGTGAACGATAAATCTTTTTTACTGACGTTCATCATTGCTGGCGTCCCCGCCAGCAATGCGCCGCTGCGCTCTTTTCGAAACTATCATTATAAAACAATAAAACTTAACTACGTATATTTAAACCGGCCTCTGCATCCGGTATCTTGTCTCGAAACAGCTTTGTTTATAAAAGATAAATTAATTAGCTTAGAACGAGTTTAACCAAATCAAAAATGAAAAAACTAAAAAACTGGTTAGTATTGGCGCTGGCTCCAGCGCTACTTTATTCTTGCGGAGGAAGCAATTCCAACAAACTTGTAAAAGACTGGAAAGCCACTGAATTTACCCTTGGCGAAACTAAGATCGTTGCTGATTCGGTAGTTGGCATTTATTTCAGCTTTAAACCCGACAGCACTTTTGAATACACCGAAACCGCACAAAAAGACAAAGGAAAATGGAAAATGGGGCCGGAAGGTAAAACCATTATCCTTCTCTATGGCGATGGACGCACTGTAGTACAAAATGTAAAAGAACTCACTGACGACAAGCTTGTAGTAGAGTACGAAGACTTCGGCATGAAGCGCAGTATTACGATGGTGCCAAAGAAATAGATATCAGATACCAGATGCCGGATGCCAGATAAATCAGCTCTAACAATAGTGCTAAGGCTACATAAGTTTCCTTCTGGATGACAACTTTTTTATCCGGTATCTGGCATCGCAAATTCAACCTCAGACAAACGCTCGTATGCCAATTGAAACCGAACGAAAATTTCTAGTCAAAAAAGACCTTTGGCAAAAAACCGACAAACCGATCCCTGACTTTTATCGTCAGGGATATTTGTATAGTGATGCTTCTAAAACCATTCGCATCCGCATTGCCAACAAGGAAGCGTGGATCACCATCAAAGGCAAAACAACCGGCGCTTCTAGGCCTGAATATGAATACAATATCCCCGCCGACGAAGCGCAGGAAATGCTTACCAACATGACCGAAAATTGTATCGAAAAATATCGCTACAAAATAATGGTACAAGGGAAACTCTGGGAAGTAGACGATTTTAAAGGCGACAACGAAGGCCTGCTTCTTGCAGAGATCGAACTGGAAAACGAAAATGAATCTTTCGCTCTACCTGAATGGATCGGAGAAGAAGTGACCGAGGATCCACGATATTTCAATGCCTCACTTTCTAAATTGCCATATTCAAAATGGTGATAAAAGTTATGAATTATGAGTATTGAATGGTTTCAATACTATCAAACACCTGAGAATTCAAAATTTCTAATTCATAACTCATAATTCAACATTCATAACTCCCCATGGCCGATATAAAAAAAGAATCCCTGTTCTTCCCCAAAACGCTCTCCAAGCACAACAACCGCGATTGGTTCAATGCGCACAAAGACCAATACCTGGATGCCCAGGCTAATATTATCGACTTCGCGGATGCGTTGCTGGACGAGATCAATAAGCACGATACACTCGAAACAGAATCCGGCAAAAAAAGCTTGTACCGTATCTACAGGGATGTGCGTTTTTCAAAAGATAAATCTCCTTATCATGATTACTGGAGTGGCTCTTTCAAAAGAGCCACTAAAAAAAGACGTGGTGGTTATTACTTCCATTTGCAACCTGGCAATTCCTTTGCGGCCGGTGGTTTCTGGGGACCAAACCCGGAGGATATGAAACGCATTCGCGAAGATATTTCTTACAATTATGAAGACTGGCAAAAATTATTGAAAGATAAAAAGCTGATCAAAACCTTTGGAGGCCTACAAGGCGAGCAGCTTTCCTCGGCTCCGCGCGGGTACGAAAAAGATCATCCTGCTATTGAACTGCTCCGCTACAAACAATTTTTATTACGCCACAATTTTTCTGATGAAGAAGTGTTGAGCAAGAATTTTGTAAAAACGATAAACGAAGTCTATAAAAACATGCGCCCATTCTTCGACTATATGAGCGACGTGCTTACTACGGACGCGAACGGTTCAGACAGTTAATCTTTATAAACTACCAATTTGATCTGGCTAAACCCCATGTCTTTATTCACCACGATCGACAAAGAAACATTCATCTCTTCCTGGTCGATCCATTTTTTTTCGTCTTTATAGATCGTTACCTGGCGTCTCGATTCTAAGTTTAAAAAGCCAGGCATTCCCAGCTGAAACGTGATGTGCTGAGCGAGCAAATCAAATTTTTCTTGAAACGCCGCCAGCTTTACGGCAATGTCCTTATCGTTTTTGATGGCATTTTCTTTAAGATCATTCCACTCATATACGATCGCCCGTACAGAACTGTCGCGGCTATCGTAATAGTATTCTACACGATTGGCAAACCATGGGCTTTCAAGCCTGAGAAATGCTTTAGCAGGAGCTAGTGGATATTTTTTCTTATTAGAATAATCTTCGCGCTTCAATCTTGTCTGATAACTATCCGAAATATCTTTGGAGCTGATTGCTTGCTCTACCGCAAGCGCTTCTTTAAGCGAAAATCTATTGTAAGAAATATTTATTGGTTCTGAATATGGACTCACGCTGGAGACCTGCGCTTTTGCCTGGCAAAGGACAAAAAACAGAAGAGTGATTAATGATATACGTTTCATTGTCTTAATTGTTTATGTACCCTTCCTTCTCATTCGGTAAAACAACAGTTTATTTATTCCCGTTCATAAAGTAAAGAAGAAAACCTGTAGGTAATCTGTTTGTATAGTCCCTGATAAACTTTAGAGAGCTGGCTATACAAAAATAAACCTTTTCAGAAACAATCATCCATTGTATTTCCTGTTTATAAAAAAAAACGGGCTTCTTTTATATAGGTAAAACGATACAGAACGATTAAATTAAAACTCTTGTTAGAGCCAATACAAAAGCCCCTTTCTCATGGAACGCCGCAATTTTATCAAAAACACTGTATTGGGAGGTTTTCTTCTTTCCTCCTTCTCCTCCTTCGGAAAAATATTCTCTACCTCTACTTCTGATAAATATAGGAGTGTAGAGGGAGTACTTTCCCCATCCCGTACCCATATGGTGGGCAATGGATTTAAGGTGATGAATTTTTATCCCAACGGAAAAGGGTTTGAAGAACGCATGAGCCCTTTTTTCCTGCTCGACTTTAATGCAGAGGTAAACTACCCGCCTTCCGAAATATCAAGAGGTGTAGGAGTTCACCCACACCGTGGCATTGAAACGATCACCATTGCCTACAAAGGAAGCGTAGCGCACCACGACAGCGCTGGAAACGCAGGCGTGATCAACCCTGGCGATGTGCAGTGGATGACGGCCGGAGGCGGCGTGCTGCATAAGGAATATCATGAAACAGAATATACCAAACGTGGCGGCGCTTTTGAAATGATCCAACTTTGGATCAATCTTCCTAAAAAACATAAAATGACACCTGCCAAATATCAAAGCATTTTGCATGGTAAAAAAGGCAACGTGACACTCGACCAAAACGCAGGCTCCTTGCATGTGATCGCCGGTGAATACAAAGGAGTGAAAGGTCCTGCCATCACTTTTTCTCCAGTACATATGTACGATGTACATTTAAACGCAGAAGGAGAAACAACCATAACGCTTCCGGGAAATTTTAACACCGGGCTTTTAGTGGTAGACGGTGATATCGTAGTAAATGAATTTTATAAAGTACCCGAAAATCATTATGTGCAGTTTAAAAATGAAGAAGGTGCTTTTCATATCAAAGCCAATAAAAAAACAATCCTACTCGTACTTAGCGGAGAGCCGCTCAACGAGCCTTTTGTAGGCTATGGCCCTTTTGTGATGAATACAGAAGAAGAAATTCACCAGGCTATTGAAGATTATAATAATGGGAAGTTTGGGTTTCTGGCAGACTAATAAACTATACAAAGACACGAAGAACTTTGTGCCTTCGTGTCTTTGTGTTAAAAAATTATTTTTTATTATTTAACTCTTGGTAAAAACAACATTCGGATAGAAACGCTGCAAGCTTATATACTTCTTCAAAAGTATTATACAAAGGTGCCGGCGCTACGCGGATCACGTTTGGTGAACGCCAGTCTACTATGAATCCGGCTTCGGTCATTTTCTTAAAAAGCTCTTCTCCTTTTTTCTGCACCAGTATCGAAAGCTGGCTGCCACGCTCATCAATACTAGCCGGTGTGATGATCTTTATTTTGTATCCTGTTTGTATCAGGCATTCCGTTTTGATCAGGTCTTCCAGGAAGGTGGTCATCGCACGACTTTTTTTTACCAAAGCTTTCATGCCTGCTTCGTCAAACAATTCCAGCGAAGCTTTGTGGGCAATCATATTAAACACCTGC
>Ga0310813_10000560_pt1 | contig 23073 bp, 15 predicted proteins | sample YN3metagenome_FD_203086 | JGI IMG/M metagenome (GOLD analysis project Ga0310813, IMG submission 203086) | Soil microbial communities from experimental microcosm in Duke University, North Carolina, United States - YN3 | ecosystem: Engineered > Artificial ecosystem > Soil microcosm > Unclassified...
GCGGCGACGACGCATGCGACGTCGAATGCGAATCGACGACGGCGCGCACGTCCTTCATCACCTCGGGAGCCAAACGGTCGCCCGACACCAAGTCGATGGCGACCGCGACCTGCCCCGTCAACCGAAGCTCGATGAACGGCGTCAGCGATTCGACGATGAACGTCGGATTCTCGACGTCCTGGTCGCGCCGCGAGTAGCTGCCCTTCAACAGCACCGGTATGTCCGTCTTCACCCGATCGGCGAGGAGCGTCCACGCCTCCGGGAACACCAGAACTTCGGAAGATCCCGAAAAATCCTCGACTGTCAACCGCGCGAACTCGGCCCCGCTCCTTTTGCTAATCTGACGTTTAATCGATGTCACCACGACGCCGAGGGCCAGCGGCTGGTCGGTCCACTTGCCCAGTTGCGACACCGTATGGGTGGCGAACAGCTCGCACTCCACACGGAAGGGCTCGAGTGGATGACCCGAGATGTAGAAGCCGAGGATCTCTTTCTCCTTCGTCAGGCGCTCCGACTCGGTCAGCGTCGCGACGTTCGGCAGCACGCGGGGCGCCTGAACGCTGGCCGTCTCGTCGCTGCCGCCGAGGAGCGAGAACTGTCCCACCGCGGCTTCCTGCTGCTTGAGCGACGCTTCCTGAAGCGCGGTATCGAGCACCGCCCAGTACTGCGCGCGATGTCCGCCGAGGTTGTCGAGCGCACCGGACGCGATCAGCGCCTCGAACACACGCTTGTTGCAGAGACGGAGATCGACGCGATCCGCGAGGTCGTAAAACGACGCGAACTGGCGCTCGCGCCGCGCGCCGAGGATCGAATCGATCGCCGATCGGCCGACGTTGCGGATTGCGCCAAGGCCGAAGCGGATGGCCAGCTTCTTCTCGCCATCCTGAGGGACCATGGCTGCGTTGTCATCCTGAGGGAGCGAAGCGACCGAAGGAGCTGCCTTCCCATTCTTTCTACTGGAAGGGGTGAGTAGGTCCTTCGCTTCGCTCAGGACGACAGCTGGTCGCGACACGACAGTGAACTTGTAGCCCGACTCGTTGACGTCCGGCGCCAACACCTCGAGCCCGAGCTCGCGCGCCTCGTTGATGAACTTCACGACGCTGTCCGTGTCACCGATCGACGACGACAGCAACGCGGCCATGAAATCCGCCGGATAGTGCGTCTTGAGCCACGCCGTCTGGTACGAGATTACTGAATACGCAACGGAGTGGGACTTATTGAAACCGTACCGGCCGAACGTCTCGATCTGGCCGGCGAGCTCCTCGATGATCCGACGGTCGTAGCCTCGGCTGACCGCCTTCTCGATGAACTTGCCAAGCTCCTGCTTGATTAGCTCCGCGTCTTTCTTGCCGACGGCTTTGCGCAGCACGTCAGCTTCGGCGAGCGAGATGCCCGCCAACACCTGCGCGACGCGCATCACCTGCTCCTGATAGGTGATGACGCCGTAGGTCGGCGCGAGGATCGACTCGAGCTCGGGGAGCGCGTACGACACCGGCTCTTCGCCGCGCTTGCGGCGCTGATAGACGCGATGCATGCCGGCGTCGAGCGGACCGGGGCGCATCAGCGCGTTCGACGCAACGAGGTCGTCGAATCGGTCGCAGCGCATGTTGCGCAGCAGATCGGTGGCGAGCGGCGACTCGAACTGGAACACGCCGGTCGTCCGCCCCGAGCGCAGCATCTGGAAGACTTTCGCGTCGTCGAACGGGATCGCGTCGAGGTCGAGGGTCTCGCCCGTGCGGTCCTTGATCGATGCCAGCGTGTCGTGAATGACGGTGAGCGTGGTGAGCCCGAGGAAATCCATCTTGAGCATTCCCGCGCGCTCGAGACAGTTCATGTCGTACTGGCTCACGATCACCGACTCGTCTTCGTTCGCGCCGGCGCCTTTCGACGACTGCGTGCAGATCGGGACGTATTCGTCGACGGGTCCGGGTGCGATCACCACGCCGGCGGCGTGCACGCCGGTGTGGCGCGAGAGTCCCTCGAGCGCCGTGGCGTAGTCGAGGAGCTGCTTGTAACGCTCGTCCGTGCGATAGAGCTTGCCGACATCCGGGATCTCCTCGATCGCGTCTTTCACGCTGAGCGAAAAGTTCGGCTGATTCGGAATCAGCTTCGCCAGCGCATCCGTCTCCGCGGGCGTGAAGCCGAGAGTGCGGCCGACGTCCTTGATCGCGGCGCGCGACTTCATCGTCCCGAACGTCACGATCTGACAGACCGATTCCTTGCCGTACTTCTGCCGCACGTAGTCGATCACTTCGCCGCGCCGCTCGAAGCAGAAGTCGACGTCGACGTCGGGCATCGAGACGCGTTCGGGATTGAGGAAGCGCTCGAAGAGGAGATCGTACTTGAGGGGGCAGACGTCGGTGATCTTGAGCGAGTAGGCGACGAGCGACCCCGCTGCCGAGCCGCGACCCGGTCCCACCGGAATTCCTCGATCTCGCGCCGCCTTGATGAAATCCGAAACGATGAGGAAGTAGCCGGCGTAGCCCGTCTTCGTGATCACGCCCAGCTCGTAGTCCAGTCGCTCGCGCACCTCGGGCGAGAGCGGATCTCCGTAGCGCTCGCGGGCGCCCGCCTCGGCGAGAGTCATCAAGAGGTCGTTCTCGCTCTTGATCTCCGGCGGAAGCGGGAACGCGGGAAGGTGATATTTCTTGCCGAATTCCACGCCGACCTGGTCGGCGATCTTGAGCGTGTTCGACAGAACGTCGGGCCGGCCGGCAAAACTGGCGGCGATCTCCGGTGCGCTCTTGAAGTACAAGCCGCGATCGTAGCGCATCCGGTCGGCGTCGCTGCGATCCTTGCCGAGTCCGATGCAGAGAAGCACGTCGTGCGAGTCGTGATCCTCAGCGCGCAGAAAGTGCGCGTCATTCGTCGCGATGACCGGGAGATTCAGCTGGCCGGCGAGCGCGAACACGCGCTCGTTGAGGACCGATTGTCCTTCGGACTGGTGGGCCTGCACCTCGAGGTAGTAGCGATCCTTGAAGACATCGGCGTACCAGTTCGCCGCTTCCTTGGCCCCCTCGAGATTGTCCGCCATCAAGTGCGTGGCGACTTCACCGGCCAAGCAAGCCGAGGAGACGATGATCCCCTCGGAGTACTTGGCGAGGAGCTCGCGGTCGACGCGCGGCTTGGTATAAAAGCCTTCGGTGTAGGCGAGCGACGACAGCTTCACCAGATTGCGATAGCCGACGATGTCGCGAGCCAGCAGGACGAGATGGTAGTAGGGCTTGGCGCCGTTGGCGGGCTTCGCTTTCGTTCGCCGGTCGGCGGGGGCAACGTACGCCTCCATGCCGATGATGGGTTTTACGCCGGCCTTCTTCGCCTTCTCCTGGAATTCCCAGGCAGCGTGAAGGTTTCCATGGTCGGTGATCGCCAACCCGGGCTGCTCGAACTCTTGCGCCCGCCGGATCAGGTCGTCGATCCGGTTCGCGCCGTCGAGAAGCGAGTACTCCGAGTGGCAATGAAGATGAACGAAGGACATCTTGGTCAAGATAGCGGCCCGAACCCGGCACTGTCAAAGAAAACGACATATTTCTACTTCTCATAAGTGCCGCTACGCCAACGTATTACGTGGAGGCTAGTCCGCCGCGTTGCCGCCGCCCTCGTCGCGCTGATCGTCGCGTACCTCGTGCTGTCGCCGACCGGACGGTATCTGGTCCGCGCCGCCTGGGCCGAGGGGGGAATCCTGCGCGGAAGGCGACCGATCCGCGAGATCGTGACCGATCCGGCGACGAAGCCGGCCGTCGCCCTCCGCCTACGGCTGGTGCTCGACGCGCGACGCTTCGCGGTGGATTCGATCCGGCTGGCGGCGCGCGAGAGCTTCACGACGTACACCCAGCTCGAGCGTGACACCCTCGTGCTCGTGCTGTCCGGCGCATATCCCGACCGTCTGAAGTCCTACACCTGGTGGTTTCCGATTGTCGGGCGAGTGCCGTACAAGGGCTACTTCGATTTCGCCGCGGCCCGGGAGGCCGCGCGCAAGCTGGGCGCATCGGGCTTCGACGTCTATCTGCGGCCGTCTCCGGCCTTCAGCACGCTCGGTTTCTTCAACGACCCGCTGCTCTCGACGGCGCTCAGTGCCAACACCGTGGACCTCGCGAACACGGTGATCCACGAGCTGACGCACAACACCTTTTACGCGTCGGGTCAGGCGGTATTCAACGAATCATTTGCCAACTTCGTCGGCGCGCGCGGCTCGGCGTGGTTCTTCCGGACGCGGGGATCGCGCGCGGCGGCGGATCAAGCCGACGCCCGCTGGTCCGACGACAAGGTCTTGGCGCGCTTTTGGGCCCAGCTCTATCGCGAGGTCGATTCGGCGTTCAAGGCGCACCCAACCGACTCGTTGGCTCGCCTCGCCGCGCGCGACACACTGTATGCGCGCGCGAGGCGCCAACTCGTCGACAGCGTCGGGCCGCAGCTCCGCACGATCCCCGCGCCGGCGCTCCAGCGCGTGCGGCTGGACAACGCGGCGCTTCTCGCTCACCGCCTCTACAACACGGACCTCGATCTGTTCGATCAGGTCTGGGTGAGGCAAAACGGCGACCTGCGGCGGACGATTCAGCTCGTCATCGATCTGGCGAAGTTGAACTCGAAAGATCCATTCGCCGGGATTCGCGTGTGGGTCACGCGATACGGAACGCCGCGTTAGGCCGGTGGCTCATGCCTCCTGAGGCGTCGCGGCGAGCGATCGTGCGATTGCTTCGGCGAGTTTCTGCCAACTCTGAGTCTCTTCACCAAGGCGCCGACGGCCGCCTGGTGTGAGGCGATAGTACTTCGCGCGGCGGTTGTTGTCGGAGACGCCCCACTCGCTGGAGATGAGGCCCTGATGCTCGAGTCGGTAGAGCGCGGGGTAGAGCGCTCCCTGTTGGATCTGTAGCGCGCCGCCGGAGATCTGGCCGATGCGCAAGAGCACGCCGTAGCCGTGCAACTTGCCGAGGGAGACGGCTTTGAGAATGAGGAGGTCGAGAGTGCCGGGAAGCAGGCCGGCCTGGTCGGGCATTTCTGTCTCCTAGGGTGCTTAGGAGAAGGTAGGGGAGGACTCCTAAGTGGTCAAGGAGAAGCGGTTTGAAACGGCGCGACGTCGCTGTCGGCGATGGTCGGCGGCGGAGGCTGGCGGCGGGCTGTCGGCTGACGGCCGAAGTCGTCGGCTGATGCAGCTGCTCCGTGACGAGGACAACTCCCTGCTTTCGGCAGACGGCCGTTGGCCGTGACTGTTAGCAAACGAGCCGGAAGCCGAGCGCACCGCCGCGAGCCGCCAGCCAGCCGTCCGCTGCCGCCGCCGACCATCGCCAACCGCGACGTTGCGCCGTCTCAGCTGGCGCCGAAGCGTCCTCGCAACAGCGCCCGCAAATCCAGTTTGGATTCCGCGCTCGAAGACGACGGCGTCTCCGCACTCGCCGACTCCTGCGGCACCACCCTCTGCATCTTCTCGCGAACCCCTCGATCGATGAACCGCGACAACTGATCGATCGAGTAATCCTGCCCCCGCCGCGTCGCGTACACATTCAACGGGTAGGTCACCGCGAGGTGCGTTCTCGCTCGAGTCAATGCGACGTACATCAGCCGCCGCTCCTCCTCGAGTTGATCTTCGTCTTCCGTCGACCGCGATGATGGGAACCATCCGTCGACCGCCCAGATCACGAACACCGCGTCCCACTCTTTTCCCTTGGCGCTGTGCACGGTGCTGATGACCAGCGCGTCGTCCTCGCCGTCGCTCCCTGACGCGAGGTCCTGGGTGTTTTGCGGCGGTTCCAGCGCGAGGGCGGCGAGGAAGGCTCCGCGGCTGGGGTAGCCGCCGGCGATCACGCGCAACTGATCGAGGTCGGCGAGACGCGGCTGGGCGTTGTCGTACCGCTCGGCGAGGATGGAGTCGTAGAGCGTGCGGATTTCGTCGATGTCCTCGCCAACGCCGCCTTCGGAGTCGCGGCGGGCGCGCAGGCGCCGAACGAGCGCCGCGAGGTCGCGGTGCGCGTCGCGCGCGCGAGCCGGCGGCGTGAAGCTCGCGAAGCCATCGGGGTCCCACGCGCGCTCCGCCAGAGACTCCATCATCGCGCGGGCGGTGACGTCGCCGATCCCCGGCATCAGCATGAGGATTCGATACCAGCTCACTTCATCGCGCGGATTCTCGACCACGCGGAGGAACGCGAGGACGTCCTTGACGTGCGCCGCTTCGAGAAATTTGAGTCCGCCCCACTTCTCGAAGGGAATGTTGCGGTTGGTGAGCTCGATCTCCAGGTCGGCCGACATGTATCCGGCGCGTACCAGCACGGCGATTTCGCGCAGCGGCGTCCCGGCTTCGTGCAGCTCGAGGATGCGATCGACGACGAATCGCGTCTGCGCCTGCTCGTCGCGCGCGGTGACGAGCCACGGCCGCTCGCCACCGACACGTATCGTCCAGAGCTGTTTGGTAAAGCGCTCCAGCGCTCGCGAGATCAGCGTGTTCGTGACCTCGAGGATCGGCTGCGTGGAGCGATAGTTCTGTTCGAGCGCGACGATCGCCGATCCGTCGAACTGGCGCGGGAAGTCGAGGATGTTCCGGAAGCTCGCGCCGCGGAACGAATAGATGCTCTGCGCGTCGTCGCCGACGACGGTGAGGTTTCGATGGCCGCGGCACATGCCGCGCAGCACGCGTGCCTGAAGCAGATTCGTATCCTGATATTCGTCGACGAGGATGTAGTCGTAGAGGCCCGCGATGCGGTTGCCGAGATCTTCCGACTGTTCGAGCATGAGCGCCCAGAAGAGGAGCAGGTCATCGTAGTCGACCAGATTGCGCTCGTGCTTCCGACTGGTGTACTCGGCGTAGATCCGCACCATGTCGCGCGAAAATTCTATGAATTGCGGGTACTCGCGCTCGACGATCTCCTCGACCGGCGTTTCCGTGTTGAGGTGCGTCGAGTAGACGTGGTGGAGCGTCTCCTTTTTGGGGAACCGCTTTTCCTGTTTGCCGTAGCCGAGGTTTGCGCGGGCGAGCTGCATGAGGTCTTCGGCGTCGCCCTGGTCCATGATGGAGAAGTCGCGGGCAAGGCCGGCCTCGGGGCCGAATCGCCGGAGCAGCTTGTGCCCTGTCGCGTGAAAGGTCCCGCCCTGGACGCGCGTCGACGCGGAGCCGACCAGTCGCTCGGCGCGGCTCAACATCTCGTGCGCGGCGCGTCGGGTGAACGTGAGCAGGAGGATCCGCTCCGGCGCCGCTCCCTTTTCGATGAGGTGCGCGACTCGATAAACGAGGGTCCGAGTCTTCCCAGTGCCCGCGCCGGCGATGACGAGGAGTGGTCCGGTTCCGTGAGCGGCCGCCGCCGCTTGCTCGGTGTTTAGCTCCGCGAGCAGGTCACGGCTGGGCGACGGAACGATCCGCTCTCGCGTCGGATACACGACGAGCGGCGACCGGGCATCTGACAGCGCATCTATTGTATTCGGACTGGCGCCCGACGAGGGCATTGGGAGCAACGGTTCGGCCATGCGGGGCAAGATATGCTTTCGGGGATATTTCGGTAGGATTCTTTTCACTTGGGCGCGACGAAATTCGCTCCTCGACTCGGCATAACTGGTGACGCGTGAAAGAGTTACCGCGGCGCCACGAGCCTCTGTTACCTCGCTGCGGGTGTCGCGTCTTTTGACGTTGCTGCTCGACCCATCGGCGGGCCACGACGTTGTGACCTCTGGAGTCAAAGAAGTCGAACAGGAAAAGTCTTACGAACGCGGGTGACTTTCCTCACTGGCAAGCGGTTTGGCGCTCGGTACGTTGGCGTTCTCGGCGAACGTCGAATCGTCCTGGATGACGACTCTGAATCCCACCTCTTTGAGCACGTAACCCTCTATCACTCCGATTCCTTGACCCTGTTGACCGCGAGGTCTATCTTGGGTCGTTTGCCGTATTGACGCCTTGCGCGTCTTATGTGTGTTTGGCGGAGAGTGGCCACGACTCTCCGGCGGTCTGCGGTCCAGCGCAGTCGTAGGTCGGATGGCGTGGCGGGTTGGGTCCGATGTTGGATCGCAGTTCCTGTTTTTCACCGCATCACTTACCAAGGGGGTAAGATGAAACGCGTAGTTTGTTCGCTTGCACTAGTGAGTGCCTTCTCGCTCGCCGGCCTTACGGCCTGCGGTGACAAGGTGAACGTCGTTCAGCCGGGCGTCGACAGCACGGTCACGGGTGTGACGGTGTCGCCCCCGTCCGCGAATCTGAACGTCGGCGACAAAGTCACGTTTACGGCGGTCGTCACCGGTGGTGCTGGTCTGACGAACCGTGGTGTGACGTGGAGTTCTTCCACTCCGACTGTCGCGTCGGTTGACGCGACGACCGGTGTCGTGACCGCGGTTGCCGGCGGTACGACGAGCATCATCGCAACGTCCTCGGCCAACTCCCAGATTAAGGGTGCGGCTGCGGTGACGGTTGCCGCGGCGGTCCAGCCGACGGTTACCATCGGCCAGATCAACCAGACGATCCCCGGAACCGGCTCGGTCCCGGCGACTCTGTCGAACGTGTTCGGTCAGCTTGACGTAACGGTGAACGTTGATGCCGGCACGCAGAAGCTTTCCGAAGTGCAGCTGCTGATGAACTGCGGCGGCGCGGACACGATCGTTGCGCGCCAGCCGATCGCCACGGGCGACAAGGCGCCGATCGACGCTGAGGCGGCGTCGGCTCCAGTGACGCTCAGCTTCAACACCGCGGCCTTTAGCCCGAACGGTCAGGTAGCATTCAAGAACGGCGTCTGCAGCCTCAAGGCCAAGGCGATCACCTCGTCGGGAACGATCGTTGCCACGTCCGGCACGCCGCTGACCCTCAACAACCTTGACGGCGTCGTCGTTACGACCACGAATACCGGCGCGACCGCTCCTGACGCGGTTGGCGCGGTTTGGAAGGCCGGCAGCATCACGGTAGCGGCCACCCCGATTCTGTACAGCGGCCGCACGCCGACGAACATCTCGATCACGCTTCCGGGCGCGACGACGGCGACGCAGTCACTGACGCCGTCGACGACTGGCACAACGAGCGCCACGTGGTCAGGTACTGCGACCTCGGGTGCGCGCGTGACGGGCCTGACGCTGTTCAGTGGCGTCGATGCAAACGGCGTCGCAATCCCGGTGCACCCGACGGTGCTCCTCGTCGACAGCAACGGGCAGGACTTGAACCTTCCGCAGCTGAACCCGACGGGACAGAGCGATGTCCGTGTCGATAACCAGGCGCCGCCGACGGCGGGCGTGGTGTTTAACCCCAATCTGCAGAACACGCAGAATGGCTGGCTCGGTGCGAACTACACCTTCACCAGCGGTTCGGCCGCCACGAACTCGATCACGCTGCCGGCTGCGACCACCAGCGACAACGGTGGTGTGGACAAAGTCACGATTCAGACGCAGTGGGCCGCCTCGCCGTCCAGCTCGAGCAGCACATGGGCGACCTTCACCAGCGTGTCGAGCCTTGCCGAGACGTCGAACTCTACGGCGTACGATCTGCGCGTGAACGTTTGCGACGCGTTGAACAACTGCGCCGCCACGGCCGCGCTCACGACGTTTGGTGTGGACCTTACGGCTCCGTCGCTCACGCAGACTGGTGGCCCGACGGACAAGAAGATTTATGCAACGTCTGGCGCCATCCCGGCCAACTTCAGCTTCGCCGTGGTTGACACGTCGAAGACTGCGGGCGTCTCGGGTTCCGGCACGGGTGCGAATGGCTTGCTCGTTCGCGTCCAGGGTCTCAAGCCGGATAGCTCCAACGCGACGGGTTCGCGGACGGTCTGCGCCCTCGGTCGCCAGAGCAGCGCTTCGGGTGCTTCGCGTACCTGCGTGAACCCCGATACCGCCCAGCCGAACACGTTCCCGATTCCGTCCACGGCGAAAACCGATGGCGAGTATTCGGTCAGCGTGAGAGCGGTTGACCAGGCGGGCAACACGTCCGCGACGATCGCGCTCCAGTACTACGTGGACCTCGAGGCTCCGGTTGTCACCGGCGGCGTCTCGATCCCGAACCCGATCACCACGGGCACGACGTTCAGCGGTCTCTCGGCTGCTGATAGCATGGACGTCAAGGCTGGCAACGGTAACCTCGTGTATACCGCCCTCCCGGCGTTCTTCGAGACGGGCACGGCGTCGCCCACTGGCGCCGCGTTCGACAACGCTTTGACCCGCTCTGCTAGCGTCAGTGTGAGCCTCGGCGTCTTCTACCGGTCGCTGGTTGCTGCGACGGGTGGAGTGGTGTCCGGAGCGGCGGGAGTCCTTCCCTCCACGTTGAACGTTCGCGCGATCGACGCGGCGGGTAACCTGTCCACCGGGACGGCGGTTGCGCTCCCGGCGGCGAACATCGGCACAGCGGTCGCGATTTCGAATACCGGCAGCAGCGGTATCACGAACTTCGCAATCGATTCGGCTGCCCCGGCCGTGGCGTTCACGACGGGCATTGACGCTGGCAAGTCCGCCACGCTGTACGTCAATGCGAAGGCCGCCGGTGCCACGTCTGGCAACCCGCTGACCACCGTGTGCTTCTACTACGCGGCTCCGGCTGGAGACGCGAGCGGTGCGGCTGCGGGTGAACTGGTCAAGATCGGCTGCAGCAGTGCCGCCGCGACGACCGGTGATTTCCCGAACCGTACGTTCCTGTACAGCTTCACGTGGACCCCGCCGGCCGCGTTCTACGGCACGTCGGTCGTGGTCTACGCCGTGGGTAACACCTCGGGTCTGGATGCTGTGATCTCGGATTCGAAGACGGTCGTCGTCAAGCCGTTGCCGTAATCACAACGTTCAGATAGTTGAGAATCTGCAGTCGATTAGGCCCTGTCCAATGGACAGGGCCTAATCATTTGCAGGGTGCCGGATCCGTTGAAAAGAAAGGAGGGCGGCGAGATCACCTCGCCGCCCTCCTTTCTTCCGACGCTACCGAAGCTCTACTTCTTCTTCGAATGCGGCGCGTTGGGATCCGTAATCACGCTGTCCTTGTTCTTGAGCGGAATCTTGTTCGCGGTCGACACGCTATCCCAGAATGACCATCCTCGGCCAATGAGCTTGTTGTCCACGAAGACCAGGGGTGTAAGGTCTTTGAACGGAACGGATTCCTTGCCGGCCTTCTCGTTGCCGGGCGTAAAGTACAGTACCTCGTAGTTCTTGCTGGCGATGATGTATCGGTCCCGTGTGTAGACGTTCGGGAACGAATCGACTGGCGCGTTGGCTGGGAGATCCTTCGAGATCACCGTCAGCGCCGAATCGCGGGTAATGCCGGTATCGAGCTGCTCGACTCGCTTGTCCTTGCAAGCCGACATCAGCAATCCACAGCCCAGCGCTGCGATGGAAAGGGTGCTGCGTCTGACAAAGGGATGGTTCATTCCAATCTCCGTGGTTGATGACCTGGCCCGAGGCGGGCTCAATCTCGATCGCCAGGTCGCGTAAAAGGTAACCTCGATCCGGCGCAGACCGGTCCGAACTGGCCGCGAATGACCACTCGAACGTGTTTCTACCGAGGCAGTTCCCTCGCGTTCCCTGACTCCGATGGGTCGAATATCGTCCACGGGCCAGCGGATCAGGCAACGCCCGTCATCGGGATAATCTGGCCCCGACGGACGTCGCACGGCGTGAGATCGAACACATCTCCGAACGCGCTCACCACCGCCGCCTCGACCTGACTCCCGGTTGGCGGAGCCGCGGACTCAACCGCCACCGACGTCATGGTGACGGCCGGGATGCCGCAAGGAACGATGAGATCGAAGTATCCCAGATCCGTTGTCACGTTCAGCGCGAACCCGTGCCAGGTTACCCAATCCCGCGCGTGCACACCGATCGACGCGATCTTCCGATTCTGCGTCCAGACGCCCGTGTAGCCCGCGTGTCGCTCGCCGGCGATGCCGAAGGCGCCAATCGCCCTGATGAGCGCTTCCTCGACCTGCCTCAGGTACCAGTGCAAATCCCGGCGGTGCCGTTTGAGATCGATGATCGGGTATCCGACGAGTTGCCCGGGGCCATGGAACGTCACGTCGCCGCCCCGTTCGACCTCGAACAGCTCTACGCCGCGTGCCGCCAACAATTCGGGCGACGCGAGAAGGTGCCGCTCTTTGGCGGAGCGGCCGAGCGTGACCACCGGCGGATGTTCGACGAGCAGCAGCACATCCTCCGGGATCTCGCCGGCGATCCGCGCACGAGCGACCGCGCGCTGATACTCCAATGCTTTCCCGTACTCGAGCAGTCCAAGCCGCTCGACCCAGAGCTCCGCCGTCTTACCCATCTCAACTCATGATTAAGCCTGAATCACTCTGCCGAGCGAGTCGAGCGCCGCCTCGGACACCGCCTCGGCCAGCGTCGGGTGCGCGTGGATCGCCAGCTCGACCTCCTCGACCGTGTACTCGTTCGTTCGCGCGACCACCAGCTCGTGAATGAGCTCCGTGGCATGCGAGCCGACGATGTGCGCGCCGAGAATCTCACCGTACTTGGCGTCGCGAATGATCTTTACGAAGCCCTCGGTCTCGCCCGACGTGCGCGCGCGGCCGCTCGCCATGAAAGGGAACTTGCCGACCTTGTAGTCGAGCTTCTTGTCCTTGCACTGCTGCTCGGTGAGGCCGATCGACGCGACCTCCGGGTGGCAGTAGGTCGCGTTGGGGATGTTGTTGTAATCCATCCCGTGCTTGCTCTTGCCGGCGAGGTACTCGGCGAGGACGATGCCTTCACGCTCGCCCTTGTGGGCGAGCATCGGCGGACCGGCGACGTCGCCGATAGCGAAGATGCCCTTGGCCGTCGTCTCCATGTGCTCGTTGATCTTGACGAAGCCGCGCTCGGAGAGCTGCACGCCTTGCTCTTTGAGCCCGATGTTCTCGATCACCGGTGCGCGTCCGGCCGCGACGAGCACGATGTCGGTCTTGAGATCTTTCTTCTCGCCGCCCGCCTCGACGGTCATCGAGACGGAATCTTTGGCGGCCTTCACGTTCGAGATCTTGGCGCCGGTGAGGATCGTGATCCCGCGCTTCTTGAACGCGCGCTCGACTTCCTTGGACGCGTCGGCGTCCTCGAGAGGCAGGACGTTGGGCATCACGTCGATCAGGGTCACCTGGGAGCCGAAGGCGTTGAAGACGTCGGCGAACTCGCAACCGACGGCGCCGGCGCCGACGATGACGATCGACTTGGGCGCTTTCTCGAGGACGAGCGCTTCGTCCGACGAGATGATGGTCGTCTTGTTCAGCTCGAGGCCGGCCTGGGGCAGGCCGCGGACGCGGGAACCGGTGGCGATGACGATGGCTTTCTTAGCATCATGGCGTTCGTCCTTGCCGTCGGCCGTTTTGACATTGACGGCGTTCTTCCCGGCGAGCGTCGCGGTACCCTTGATCCAGGTGATCTTGTTCTTCTTGAAGAGGAACTCGACGCCTTTCGAATTCTGCGTGCTCACGGCGCGCGAGCGCTTCATGGCGACGTTGTAGTCCGTCTTCACGTCGCCGACGTTGATACCGAAGTCTGCCGCATGCCGCACGCGGTTGGCGATGAACGATGATTCGAGGAGGGCTTTTGCCGGAATGCATCCCCAAAGGACGCACGTGCCGCCTAGTCCCTCCTTCTCGACGACCGCGGTCGAAAGCCCAAGCTGTGCGCAGCGGATGGCACCGACATATCCGGCCGGACCACCGCCGATGAAGATCACGTCGTACGAAGCCATAAACTCTTGATTGTTCAGAAGATGTAATAGTACGAGTGCGGCGGCCGAGTTGCGTGACGCCGCCCAAAGATACCGGGGTCTTGAACCAGGGCGCTACGGATGTCGCGCCTCGAATCTTGCCGGAATTGGTAATCCGGCATAAGGTGGTAGAGCCATGGCGATCTCGAGAGCGGTGTTTGGGACGCAACTCGTCGCCCTCTGCATTCTTGCAGAGATTTCGCGCGCGCAGCAGCCTATTCAGGCCGGCGCGCCCGATTCGACAAAACGCGATTCGACGCCGGCGGTTCTCGTCGGTCACGTCGTCGACAGCATCGGCAACGGCGTGCCCAATGCCGAGATCACGCTGAACAAGTCGGACAGGGTTCACGTGATCACGGGCGACAGTGGCGAATTCCGCATCGCGGGCCTGCCACCGGGCACGGTCGTATTCAACGTCCGCCGCATCGGCTTCGAATCGGCGAGCTTCACCGCGGTGCTCAAGCCCGGCAAGACGCATCGGGCGTCATTCCCGATGACGGCGAACGCGCAGAATCTGCCCACCGTCGCCGTCTCCGACACTGCGTCCAAGACGCACTGGCTCGACCAATTCGCCCGGCGCAAGACGACGAACCGCGGGACATTCATCACTCGCACCGAGATCGAGAAACGAGGAGCACGCACGGGGACGGACATCGTGCGGACGGTCCCGGGGGTTCGGTTAGCGCCGTTGCGCGGCGGGGCCGGATATCAGGTGATCATGAATCGCGGCTCCGGGGCGCGCGCGTGCATCCCGACGATGTTCGTGCACGGGATGCCGTACTCGGGCATGCTCGATGATTTCGTGGCGGATGACATCGAGGCTTTGGAGGTCTACGTGGGTGTCTCCGAGATTCCGCCGGAGTTCGATAAGATCGGACGAGGGGTGTGCGGGGTCATCGTGGTGTGGACGCGAGATCCGGGGAAGAAGCCTCCTGTCGGAGCGCACTGAGGCTCGCAGCGCTCGCGGTGCGTAGGCTCGCTGGCGCTCGCTGTGAGTAGAGCCGCTCGCGCGGGCCGTGTGTACGCTCGCTTTGCTCGCTGTGAATAGAAACAAAGGGGCGCCAGTAGGCGCCCCTTTCTTATATCGGTGCTGTTACACACAGAGCGGCGGCAGCCGCTCGTCCTCACCGCGAGCGCAGCGACGCGTACACACAGCGAGCGCCAGCGACGCGGACACACAGCGAGCGCCAGCGAGCCCACTCACCCTCTTCAGTACACCAGCATCAAAGGATTCTCAATCAACCGCCGTAGCGTCCGCAGGAACTCCGCCCCGACCGCTCCATCGACGGCCCGATGATCACAGCTCATCGTGACGCGTAGACGCTTCTCGACCTTGAAGCCGTCGGCGTCGGGCACCACGACATCCGATGCGGTGCCGATCGCCAGAATCCCAACCTCCGGCGGATTGATGATCGCCGTGAACTGATCGATGCCGAACATGCCGAGGTTCGAGATCGAGAAGGTCGAACCCGTGTACTCCTCGGGCTTGAGCTTTCGCTCGCGCGCGCGCTTGGCGAGCTCCTTCGCCTCGGCGGAGATGTCGCGCATGCGCTTCTGGTCGGCGTCGAAGATCACCGGGACGATCAGACCATCGTTCGTCGCGACGGCCATGCCGAGGTGGACGCGGTTGTAGTAGCGAATGCGGTCGCCGAGCCAATGCGCGTTCACTTCCGGGTGCTGCGAAAGCGCCGTGGCAACGGCTTTCAGAAGGATGTCGTTGACGGAAACCTTGAACTCGTCACCCAGCTCGGCCATCGCGGCGCGCATCTCGGTCACGCGTGAGAGGTCGTACTCGGCCGTGAGATAGAACGTGGGGATGGGGCCGATCGACTCGGCGAGACGCTTGGCGATCGTCTTACGGATTTGCGTGAGCGCGACGTCCTCGTAATCCGCGCCGCTCGGCGCGCGCATCGTTGGACGCGCGGCGGGAGCGGCCGCCGCGGCAGCGCCGGCAGACTCGATGTCTCGCTTGATGATGCGACCGCCGGGGCCGGAGCCCTGGAGACGCGAGAGATCCACGCCGCGTTCCGATGCGAGGCGACGCGCGAGCGGGGACGAGCGAACCTGTCCACCGTTCGCGGATGGAGCCTGTTGAGCCGCGGTCTGCGGTACTGGAGCAGGGGGGACCGCGGGCGCCCGTTGCTGCGGGGGCGCCGACGCCTCGCCCTGCACTTCGGCTGGTGCGCGTGGCACGGATGTCGTGCCGGCCGACTCCTGCGTCTTGGCGACCACCTGCTCGGCGGGCTTCGGTCCACCCGCGGCGCCGGCTGGCGCGGCCTCGGCGATCAGCGCGTCGATGTTCTCGTCGGGCGCGGCAATGACGGCGACCAGTTGGCCAACCGGCCGCGACTCATTCTCGCCGACGAGGCGCTTGCGAAGGATGCCGTCGCCACGCGCGACGAGCTCCATGATCGCCTTGTCCGTCTCGACTTCGGCAAGCGGCTCGCCGCTTTTCACGGCGTCGCCCTCGTTCTTGAGCCATTTCACCAAGCGCCCTTCTTCCATCGTGGGCGAGAGCGCTTCCATGAAGACTTTAGTAGCCATAGTGGTATTGGGGTACGGTCATCCTGAGGGGCGTAGCGACGAAGGACCTATCGTTCTTGACGAGTTACGGGCCAGGGTGAGTAGGTCCTTCGCTCGCGTTGCTCGCTCAGGATGACAGCTAATCCAAGTACATTACTTTCCGAACCGCAGCGATCGTCTTAGCAGCATCGGGCTTCGCCGCCCGCTCGAGGTTCTTGGCGTAGGGCATCGGAACGTCAGCCTGGTGGACGCGGATGACCGGTGCGTCGAGCGAGTCGAAGCAATCGCGCTGGATGTAGTCCACGACCTGCGTCCCGATGCCGCAGATCTCCCAGCCTTCCTCGAGGACGACGGCGCGGTTGGTCTTCTCGACCGAGGCACGGATCGCCTCGACGTCCATCGGACGCACCGTTCGCAGATCGACGACGTCGACGTTGATGCCATCCTTCGCGAGCTGATCGGCTGCCTGCATGGCGACGAGCGCCATCTTGCCGTTGGTGATGATCGAGCAGTGATCGCCTTCGCGCTTGAGATCGGCCTTGCCGAGCGGGATCACGTACTCCTCCTCGGGCACTTCGCCCTTGGTGTTGTACAGCATCTCACCCTCGAGGAAGCAGACGGGGTTGTCGTCACGGATCGCGGCCTTGAGCAGACCCTTCGCGTCGTACGGCGTCCCCGGGGTGACGACCTTGAGGCCGGGGATGTAGGCGAGCCAGGACTCGAACGCCTGTGAGTGCTGCGCCGACAGCTGGAGCGCCGCGCCGTTCGGTCCGCGAAAGACGATCGGAACATTGTACTGTCCGCCCGACATGTAGAGCATCTTCGCGGCGGAGTTGAGAACCTGGTCGAGGGCGAGGACGGCGAAGTTCCAGGTCATGAACTCGATGATCGGCCTCAAGCCGACCATGGCCGCGCCGACACCGACACCGGCGAAGCCAAGTTCGGTGATCGGCGTGTCGACGACACGCATCTCGCCGAATTCCTGGAGCAGGCCTTTAGAAACTTTATATGCCCCTTGGTAGACGGCGACTTCCTCACCCATGAGGAAGACGCGATCGTCGCGCTGCATTTCCTCGCGCAGCGCCTGGTTGAGGGCGTCTCGGTAAGTGATTACTGGCATGTTGTTCGGGCGGTGACGTCATCCTGAGCGAGCAACGCGAGCGAAGGACCTACTCGCCCTAGTTGGTTGCCGGTCAAGGACAACAGATCCTTCGTCGCTGCGCTCCTCAGGATGACAGTGCGGGTTCGGCGATCGCGTCGCTGGTGGTATCGACCAACACGTCCTCGTACAGAGCTTCGAGCGGCGGCTCGGGGCTCTTGTCGGCGAAATCCCAAGCGTCCTGGACGATCGCCTTCATCTCGTCGTCGAGCTTGTGGAGCGCGTCGTCGTCGAGCTCGCCGTTTTCCTGCATATGCATGCGCAGCAGCACGATCGGGTCGCGCTTCATGTATTCGTCGAGCTCCGCCTTCGTGCGATAGGTGCCGCTCACGGCGTCGGACATCGAGTGGCCCATGAAGCGGTACGTGCGCACCTCGAGCAGAGTGGGGAGCGATTCGCGGCGGGCGCGGTCGATCGCTTCCTCGGCGGCGGCGCGGACGGCGAACACGTCCTGACCGTCGCACATCGCGCGCGGAATGTTGTACGACGCTCCGCGCTCATAAATGTCGTGGATGGCCGACGCGCGCTCGAGGGCGGTGCCCATGCCGTAGCGGTTGTTCTCGATCACGTACACGATCGGGAGCTTCCAGAGGCCGGCCATGTTGAGCGCCTCATGAAACGCGCCTGTGTTGACGACGGATTCTCCCATGAAGCAAATGCATACCTGGTCGCCGCCGCGATACTTGATCGCGAATCCGACGCCGGTCGCCAGCGGCACGTTCGCGCCGACGATGCCGTGGCCCCCGAGGAAGTTGAGGCTCTTGTCGAACATGTGCATCGAGCCGCCCTTCCCGCGCGCGCAGCCGTCGATGCGGCCAAACAACTCGGACATCACGGCGCGCGGCGTCATGCCGCGGGCGAGTGCCTGGCCGTGATCGCGATAGGTCGTGATGATGTAGTCGTCGGGCCGCAACAGGGAGAGCACGCCTGTGCTCACGGCTTCCTGTCCGATGTAGAGGTGGCAAAAGCCGCCGATCTTGCCGAGCGCATATGCTTCGGCGCAGCGCTCCTCGAAGCGACGCTGCAAGAGCATCGAGTGAAGCAGCTCCTGATTCAGAGCTACGTCTGATTCTTTGGTGGCCACGGTCTCGGTTTTCTTTTTCGCCATAGTGTCGGTTTGCATTTTCGGCCCGCAGCGGAGCGCGCCAAGGACCTGCGTCCTTCGCTCTAGTTCGGGAGAGTAGGCCCTTCGTCGCTACGCTCCCCAGGATGACAGCTAAACGCCCGCCGCCTGGACCTGCTCCCAGGCGTGGTAGCTCGAGCGGACGAGGGGACCGGACTCGACGTGCTTGAAGCCCATCGCCATGCCGATCTCGCGCATGTGCCGGAACTCCTCGGGGGTCACGTAGCGGTCGATCGGGATGTGCGAATCCGAGGGCCGCAGGTACTGTCCGAGCGTCAGGATGTCGACGTCGACTGCCCGTAGATCCCGCATCACGAGCTCGACTTCCTCGAGCGTCTCGCCCATGCCGAGAATGATCCCCGTCTTGGTAGGGATGTGGGGCGCGATGCGCTTGGCCGTCCGGAAAATGTTCATCACGCGCTCATAGCGGCCGCCGGGGCGGCAGCGCTTGTAGAGGCGCGGGACTGTTTCAGTGTTGTGATTGTAGATGTCTGGACCCGCCTCGAGCACCGCGCGGATCGAGTCTTCGTTGCCCTGGAAGTCCGGGACGAGGACTTCGACGGAGCAGTCGGGTAGGCGCTGTTTGATCTGACGGATCGTCTCGGCGAAGATGTAGGCGCCGAAGTCGGGAAGGTCGTCGCGGTCGACCGACGTAATCACCGCATGCCGGAGGTTCATCTCGGCGATCGCGGTGGCGACGCGGGCCGGCTCCTCGATGTCGTACTTGGGCGGCCGACCATGGGCGACCGCACAGTAGGCGCAGTTCCGCGTACAGACGTCGCCCAGGATCATGAAGGTGGCGGTGCCGTGCTCCCAGCACTCACCCACGTTGGGGCAGTGAGCTTCCTCACAGACAGTGTGAAGATCGAGCTCCCGCATCAGCTGCTTGAGGTGGATATAATTTTGCCCGCCCGGCGCGCGAACTTTGAGCCAAGACGGCTTTCTATCCGGCAACGGAGCTACGCGGTGGCGTCCGTTGATCTGGTAAAGGGTGTCGCCCATTGGTCTGACGTCGGTAGGCTTCTGGTTGGGCGCCTAAATCGGGCCGCAACCGGCCAGAGCGGCCGGAAACCGTTGATCTGGCGTAATGTACCAACCCCGGGAAATACCGGGTAGGATGATAACCTTTAAGCGCTTTTTCGAAGGTTATGTGTGCTTGTCTCGCGGAAATCGACCGAGCGAGAAGGGACCCAAATCGAAGGTAGGTCGCTCGCCCAGAATGAGCTGCACGACGACGATAGCCGTCAATGGGGCGAGCAAGATCCCGTTGCGGGAATGTCCCACGGCATAGACCACAGACGGCATTTCTGGATCCCGGTCGAGGATGGGAAGCATGTCCGGGGTCGTCGGCCGGATTCCGGCCCAGCTTCGGGCAATGGGAGCCGAAAGCAGGGCAGGGACGAGGGCGGCGGCGGCTCGATGCAGGCCGTCGATCGTTTCATGGTCCACGGTCATGTCAAAGCCGGCTTCCTCGGACGTCGCACCGACGACGGTCTCGCCGCCGCGGGGCACCAGGTACACGTGGCCGGCCATGACCGGGCGGGTCAGGGCGACCGCCCCAAGCGACAGCATTTGGCCCTTGAGCGGCCGAACAGGCAATGGATAGGGAAGGCCTTCGATCCCGGGCGTCCACGCGCCGGCGGCGACGACGAGTCGCGAACATTCCAGCGAGGTTCCGGATTTCGTCGTGACCGTGGCGCCATCGGGTCGGGCGGCGATACCCACCACGGGGTCGTCGGCGTACGAGAGGCGGTGCTCGAGCTCGACGGCGCGCCGAAGAGCCGCGACGAGTCGTACGTTGTCGATCGCGGCGTCGGTCTCATGGAGCACCGCACCGTAGGGCGCGACAACGCCCGGCTGTAGGGTGTCGAGCGTCTGTTGTTCGAGGTGCAGGTGGTGCGCGTCGAACGGTCCGTGCTGATCGAGGACCTCGATCAATCCAGAGAGCAGGGCTAGGCCGGGGTCGAGTGCTTGCAGCGGGGCGAGGTACTGCGGATACAGGGTCAGGCTGGCGCGGAAGAGCGCGCGGACGTCCGGTGCGAGGTTACCGATGTTGGGGGCGAGAAGTCCCGCAGCGGCAGACGAGGCGGCGCCGGGTTGGCGTGTGCCGAGGATGTGGCAACGGAGTCCCGACCGGGCGAGCTGCAGCGCGGTTGACAGACCGACCACGCCGTCGCCGATTACCACGGCATCCGGCGTCGTTCGGTGACTGAAAGTGGGGGCTGTCGTAGGCGCGGACACCGGCCAAAAAGCTTGGATGCGGTTGAAACTAGCTTCCCGGCCGCGGCGTAAGGTCGACTAGCGAGAACCTTCGATTTGGGGACCCTGTATGCTGCGCACCATTTTCTCGATTGGACTGTTCGCGATTCTCGGTCTGATCGCCCTCAAGTTCATCTTCGGCATTTTCGGTTTTGCGGTCGGCCTCTTCATGTGGCTGCTGGTCCTGGCCGTGAAGATCGCGATCGTTGGCCTGGTACTCTATTTCATCATTCGGATTGTCAGTCCGGATACGGCGCGTCGGTTGCGCGAGAAGTGGTCGGGCACGGCGTGATGTGAGTGGGCTCGCTGAACTCGCGGTGAGTAGGCTCGCTGGCGCTCGCGGTGAGTAGGGCCGCTTACGCGGCCTGTGAGGACGCTCGCTTCGCTCGCTTTGAATAACAACAAAGGGGCGCCTGTCGGCGCCCCTTTCCTTTTCCGCAGCCGTTCCTCTCACAGCGCGGCGCGAGCCGCGCGTACTCACAGGGCGCATGGCGCCCGTACTCACAGGGCGCGAAGCGCCCGTACACACACCGCGAGCGCCAGCGAGCGCACACACCGCGAGCGCCAGCGAGCATAACTCACAGTCTCTCCAAAACCGCCCAGACCAACAACGGAACCATGATCTCATGGTGCCCCGTGATCTCGTACCCCTTGCCGCCCTCCAACGTCGGGCGCTGGACGACGTTCATGCGGGGGCGATAATGGCGTTGCATGTCCAGATCGACCGTCACGAAGTTCTTGGGTTTTCCCGCGTCGAGATTGCGGGCGATCGTCAGCGCTTTGAGAAAAACCTCGGGCATGATCACGGCACTGCCGAGGTTGAGCACGACACCGCCGTCATCGATCCGCGACAATGAGGCGGCGAGGCGGCGGAAGTCGCGGTGGCTCGTGTCGCCGATCGCCGCGCCGTTGGCCGCCGGGTGTTGATGGATGATCTCGGCGCCGAGTGCAGCGTGCACCGTCGCGGGTACACCGAGCCGGTGCGCGTTGAGGAGAAGCGAGAGCTCGGGGTTCGACAGCGTGGATTCTGCGTCGAGGGCGCGTCCGAGCGACTCGCCCATCCCCTGACCGTTTTGCATGCCCCGGACGAAGGCGTCGTTCATCTCGCGACCGGTTTCGTCGGCCATGCCGAAGGTGCCGTCGCGAAGACCGGCGGCGACGTCTTCCGATGTCGCGCCGAAGCGGGCGACCTCGTAATCATGAATCGCCGCCGAGCCGTTCATCGCGAGATGCGTGATGACCCGGCGACGCATCAGGTCGATGAGCAAGGGCGCGAGGCCTGTCTTCACGACGTGACCGCCAAGCATGACGACGACGCCCCGTTCTCGGCTCGCCGCCGCGGCGATCGCGTCGACGACCGCGCGAAAGTCGCGCGCGACGAGAACGTTCGGGAGCGCGTCGAGGAACGCGCGAAACGACCGGTCATCGCCGGGGGGATGCGCGAATTCGGCCGCGCTGACTTTGTTCGGGCGCCGGGAGACTGGAACCGTTCGGACAGCCGCGAGATCCGCCTCGCGAGTCGCTAGCGGTCGGGCTTCGTCACTCGCGGCAGAGACAGATTGGTCGTCGGGGATGGCCGGTACGATTTGATGTAGAGATTGAGCGACCCGAACTTCACCTTCGACTTCATCTGCAGGAGGATGTGGTTCTCGTCGTCGGAAAGCCAGACCTCCGCATGCCCACCTTCGGCGAAGAGTCCCTTCGAGACGAAGGTCGGCTGAACCACGATCGTTGCGTAATGGTCACCGCGAATCTCGATCGTATCGCGTCGCACCACTTTCAGGTGGACGGGATTTCGGTCCGCCATGAAGTAGTTGCTGAACGACGTATCGAGCCCGACGCGAAGCGGAATCGTTCGAAGCAGGTAGATGAATGAAATGTCGGCGAGCGGATTGGCCACGCTCGGACGTGGGGCCTTGTCGTTCTCGACGTACTCCAGCCGCTCGGGGAAGATCTCGTAGCGACGCTTCGGCTCGTAGCTCCCCTCGTCGATATCCTGCCAGTAGCGTAGAGACGCGAGCGAATAGATGTCGAGCCAGTCCTCGTACCGGTCATTGACCCGGTACATCGGAATCCCGCCGCTGATGCGAAACACGGTGTGCCAGGTGTCGCGCCCCCGGACGGTGTCCATCGGCAGCACTTCCATGGTGCCGTTCCCGACGTGGATCTCTTTCGGAATGAGCCCGCCCTTGAAGCGCACGTCGTATTCGAGTGTCTCGCCGACGCCGAACGGGACGCGCATCGGCGCGGCGGTCGGCCGCGTCGATTCCTGCGCGCTCACGGGGAATGCGAGGAGGAGCGCGCTCGTGGCGAATCGCACCCAACCCCGGATCATTGTCCGCTGCGTTGGGCTGTTGAAGGAGAGGCGGATGGAGACGG
>Ga0310813_10000562_pt1 | contig 22999 bp, 19 predicted proteins | sample YN3metagenome_FD_203086 | JGI IMG/M metagenome (GOLD analysis project Ga0310813, IMG submission 203086) | Soil microbial communities from experimental microcosm in Duke University, North Carolina, United States - YN3 | ecosystem: Engineered > Artificial ecosystem > Soil microcosm > Unclassified...
GCTCGTTCTGACCTTTTCGAAGAAGTGTCTTCTTGAACTCGAACTCGAACACGTAGTTGCCCGGATTCCAGAGGTCGAGTTTTTCGGTGATCGCCTTGCCGTTGACGCTGATCTTGAAGGTCCCCGCATTCTTCACCCGGCTCAGCGCCAGGATCAGGGTCCGTTCGCCCTCCTCCGGCGAATCGAAGCCCAGCTTCAGGCGATCGCCGATCTTCGGTTTCTTCCCCCAGATCAGGATCCCTTTCTTCCGGCCGAAGGGGATGGAGAACGGGGCGACCGAGCTGCACTCGAGGACCGGAAGCGTCTCCGCTTCCTGCGCGCCGGGGATGCCCTCCGAATCGAAGTGGTCCGGGGTCGCGCTCTGCGAGAGGGGCGTGAAGGTCGATGGATCGTGGAAGAAGCTGGCGACGCCGGTCTTGGGGTCCCCGGACTCGCCGCTCTTCTTGAACGAAAAATTGGTGCCGCCCCAGTTGCCCGAGGCGAACGTCTCCAGCACGAAGGAATGGTAGCCCTCCTGCAGAATGCCGGTGCCCGTGTCGAGGCTGACCCGGCGAAACGTCCAGTTCGCGATGATCTCGGTGTTGTCGATGAAGAGCCGGAGCCCGTCGCTGGCCCAGACGTGGAACACGTAGGGTCCCGTCTCGGGGATCTTGATGTAGCCTCGCCAGCGCGCGGAAATCATCTGGCCGGGTCCGCCGGGCCACCACTGGCCCTCCTTGATGGCAAAGCGGACCTCGGGATCGATGCGCCGGAGGCTCGGATTGTCGAAGTTGATTCCGCCGAAGAACTCTCCGACGAGTCCCGGCTTCAGCGCCCCCGGGTTGCGGACCGTCACCGCCTTCAGGAGGCGGGTCCCCATGGCCTGGAGCTCCCGCTCGGCCGCCTTCAGCTTCTCATCCGCCGCCTTCTTCTCTGCCGCCAGCTTCTCGACGCGGGGATCGACGTCCGGGGTCGAGTTGCCGCGGAGGAAAAATGCCGCCGTCGCAACGGCCACGACGGCAATCCCGGCGATCGCGCCCCAGTTTCGGCTCGCGCGCGGCCGCTGCATTCGGCGCGTCTGCAGCACGACCCGGATCTCCTCGCCCTTGAGCCACTTCTCCAGGTCCGCCGCGAAGGTCGCGGCGTCCCGGTAGCGCTCGACCGCCTTCTTGGCGAGCGCTTTGTGGGAGATGTCGTCGAGGCCCTTCGCCTGCGCGGGGCTGAGCCGCACCTTCATCTGACCCGAAGCCGACGGGATGGGGTTCTTCGAGGCCTTCATGAGGAGTTCCACGGCCGTCGCGCCCTCGAAGGGCGGGTGGCCCGTCAGGGTCTCGAAGAGCATCACGCCGAGCGAATAGACGTCCGTCCGCCGGTCCGTCGTCTTGAGCCCCTGGGCCTGTTCGGGGCTCATGTAGGCGGGCGTGCCGACCACCATCCCGGCGCCGGTCAACGAGAGGCTCAGGTTCTCGCCGACCATCTTGGCCAGGCCGAAGTCCATGACGTGCGGCTCGTTCTTCGGGTCAATCAGGATGTTCGCGGGCTTGAGGTCGCGGTGGATCACGCCCTGCTCGTGGGCGTGGTGGACCGCCAGCGCCACGAGGCGGAGGACTTCAACCTCCTGGCGGAAGGTGATCTGGGCGTCCTCCCGCCACTCCGACATCGGCTTGCCGTCGATGAGCTCCATGGAGAGGTAGCGGCGGCCCTCGATGACGCCGGCCTCGTAGACGCCGACGATGTGGGGGTGCTTGGGGAGCCGGGCGCAGAGCTGGGCCTCGCGGAGGAAGCGCTCCTCGTCCAGCTTGGCCGCCTTGGGATCCGCGAAGGGGCTGACGATCATCGTCTTGAGGGCGACCTTGCGGTCCAGGCCGGTCTCGACGGCCTCGTAGACGATGCCCATCCCGCCGCGGCCGAGTTCCCGGAGGATCCGGTACTTCCCGAACGGCGCGGGTATCTTCGCCGCCGGGACCTTGGAAGGCCCGGGGGGCCTGAGAGACTCGTCCCTGCTCACCTGTTGATCTTACCCCGCGGATTCCGACCCGGGCCCCGTTTGCTTGACTCCGGCGGCCCCGGAGTGTCTGATTCCTCCTATGAAACGCGTCGCCCTCCTCCCGCTCCTGGCCCTGGCCCTGTCCTGCGCCGGGCCCGGCTCGTCGGACTCCGATGGGTTCCAGTCCATCTTCGACGGCAAGACCCTGGAGGGCTGGAAAGCCCCCGACATGAGCTTCTTCTCGGTGGCGGACGGCGCCATCACCGGCGAGGCGACCCCCAAGCATCTGCCGCCCTACAACCAGTTCATCGTCTGGCAGGGCGGAACGGTGAAGAACTTCGACCTGCGCTTCCGTTTCCGGATCACGGGCCCCAAGGCCAACTCCGGCATGCAGTTCCGCAGCACCGTGAAGGACAAGGGCCTGGTTCACGGCTACCAGGCCGACATCGCCCTCAATGGCCCCTACCTGGGCGGGATCTGGGACGAGTACGGGACGCGGAAGTCCCTGGCGGCCCGCGGGGAGAGCGTCGAGATCGACGAGGACGGCAAGCGCAAGATCATCAAGTTCGCCGATGCCAACGACGTCGTCCAGGGCATCGACATCTCCCAGTGGACGGACTACCGGATCCTCGCCCAGGGCCCCCACGTCCTCCTGGAGATCAACGGCCGCAAGATGAGCGAGTTGGTGGACCGGGAACGCGGCAAGGCCGCCGCCGAAGGCGTCCTGGCCATGCCCATCATCCCCGAGCCCATGCGAGTCCAATACAAAGACATCCGGCTGAAGCAGCTCCCGTAAACCGAATCCCGGAGCCCGCAGCCCGGGCAGAGGGGTCCCCATCCCTCCTCCCCGGGGGGAAGGTGCTCGGCTCCCCTCCCTCCGAGGGAGGGGCAAGGGGGTGGTGAGGGTTCTTCCCGGGCTTCCGGCTACGGGCTCCGGGATTCGGTCTTGCGTTCGAGGGCTCGTGGCTCGTAGAATCCACACCCCATGCTGAAGGTCAAGATCTGCGGCATTACCAGCGTCGCCGACGCGACGGCCGCCGCCCAGGAAGGCGCCGACTACATCGGCCTGATCTTCGCCAAGTCCGCCCGGAAGATCGAGGTCAAGACCGCCCAGGATATCCTCTGGAACCTCCCCAAGGGGGTCGAGCCCGTCGGGGTCTTCATGAACCAGCCCCTGGAGGAGGTCCGCCGGATCCTGGACGCGACGGGACTCAAGATCGCCCAGCTGCACGGCGACGAGTCCGCCCGCTACTGCAAGGAGTTGGGCGTCCCGGTCATCAAGACCTTCGACACGTTCAACGACGGCTCGCTGGACAAGCTCAAGAAGTTCGATGCCTTCGCGTTCCTCCTGGACCTGCCGAAGGGCGGCGGGGCGGGCGCGCGGGCGCAGGTCGACCCGGAATGGGCCAAGCTCGCCAAGCGGCACGGCAAGGTGCTCCTCGCGGGCAAGCTCACAGCCGACTCGGTCGGCGACATGATCCGCAAGGTCCGTCCCTGGGGCGTCGACGTCTGCAGCGCGACCGAGAAGGCGCCCGGCGTGAAGGACCGCTTGAAGATCCGCGCGTTCGTCCAGGCGTCGCGCGAAGCGTTCAAAGAAACGACCCGCATCAAAGTCAGGACACGATAAGAGCCCACCCGTGAAATGGTCCTACCCGGACGTTAAAGGCAAATTCGGCCCCTACGGCGGTCGCTTCGTCCCCGACACGCTCATGGCGGCCTGCGCCGAGCTCGAGAAGGCCTACGACAAGGCCCGCCGCGACCGCTCGTTCTGGAAGGAGTTCCAGCACTACAACGACACCTTCGCCGGGCGCCCGACGCCGCTCTTCCTCGCGGAGCGCTGGACCAAGCGGATCGGCCGGCCGAGCATCTACCTCAAGCGCGAGGACCTGAACCACACGGGCTCGCACAAGCTCAACAACTCGCTCGGGCAGATCCTCCTCGCACGGCGCCTGAATAAAAAGCGCATCATCGCCGAAACCGGGGCCGGCATGCACGGCGTGGCGACGGCCACGGTCTGCGCCCTTTTCGGCCTCGAGTGCATCGTCTACATGGGCGAGGAAGACTGCCGTCGCCAGGCGCCCAACGTCTACCGGATGAAGACCCTGGGCGCGACGGTCGTCCCGGTGACGAGCGGCACCCGAACGCTCAAAGACGCGACCAACGAAGCCATCCGCGATTGGGTCACGAACGTCGACACCACGCACTATATCATCGGGTCGGTGGTCGGCCCCCACCCCTACCCCGTCATGGTGCGCGACTTCCAGTCCGTCATCGGCCGGGAAGTCCGCGCCCAGCTCAAGCCCCGGCTCCCCGACGCCGTCGTGGCCTGCGTGGGCGGCGGCTCGAACGCGATCGGCATCTTCTACGACTTCATCCGCGAGAAGAAGGTCAAGCTCTACGGCGTCGAAGCGGGCGGACACGGGCTGGACGGCCCCATGCACGCCGCGACGCTCACCGGCGGCCGCCCCGGCGTTCTCCACGGCGCGCTGAGCTACCTCCTGCAGGACAAGTTCGGGCAGGTCGTGCCGACCCACTCGATCTCGGCGGGCCTCGACTACCCGGGCGTCGGGCCCGAGCACTCGATGCTGAAGGATGCCGGCCGCGTCACCTACACGGCCGCCACGGACAAAGAGGTGATTGCCGCCTTCCATCGGCTCTCGCGCGAGGAAGGGATCTTGCCCGCGCTCGAGTCGTCGCACGCCGTCGCGTTCGCCGAGAAGCTTGCAGCGACGATGAAGAAGGGGCAGATCCTCGTGGTCAACATCTCGGGCCGCGGCGACAAGGACATGGGGATCGTCCAGGACTACGAGAAGGAGTCCGGCTCGTCGGGGAACGGCCATGCGTAAGCAGCTGATCCCCTACATCACCGGCGGCTATCCGACCAAGGAAGGCTGCGTCGGGCTTTTGGACGCCTGCGCGGCCGGCGGCGCGGACCAGATCGAGCTCGGGATCCCGTTCAGCGATCCGCTGGCGGACGGGCCCGTCATCCAGGCCACGTCCCACAAGGCCCTCACGGGCGGCGTCACCACGGACGACCTGCTGGGCATCGCCGAGCGCTTCAAGACCGCCCCCCTGCTCTTCATGACCTACATCAACCCGGTGATGCAGTACGGGGAGAAGCGCTTCTTCGAGCGCGCCGCCAAGGCGGGCATCAAGGGCATCATCCTCCCCGACGTGCCCCCTGAGGAGGCCGACGCCGTGAGCGCCGCCTCCGACGCCAGCGGCGTGCCGGTGGTGTTCCTCATCTCGCCCACGTGCACGGACGAGCGGATCCGGAAGATCGACAAGCTCACCAAGAGCTGGATCTACCTCGTCTCGCTGAAAGGCGTCACGGGCGCCGCGATGAAGTCGGACGTTCCCGCCTTCGTGCGCCGCGTGCGGAAGCTGACGAAGCACCCCCTCTACGTGGGCTTCGGCATCCAGACTCCGGAGGATGCCGCCCGGGTGGCCGAATACGCCGACGGCATCATCGTCGGGAGCGCGCTGCTCAAGATCGTCGAGAACGGCGGCAGCGCCAAGGATGTCGAGGGCTTCGTCACCGGCCTCCGCAAAGCCATCGACTAGCCGAAACGGACCCCATCCCCACGTCGTTAAAATGGGGTCAGTTCCCGGAGGGCTCATGAGAACCGGCCTCGCGCTTGCGCTGCTCCTCTCGCTGCAGGCGGCGCCGCTCGACGAGTTTTACAAGTTCAAGGCGGGGACGTCCTGGACCTACAAGCGGCTCGAGGACAACACCGAACGGAAGCTGACCGGCACCGTCATCGGGGAAGAGGACGGCAAGGTCCGCGTCGAATGGAGGGACCCCGACAAGGACGGGACCTCCGCGGTCGCCTGGTCCGTGGTGGACGGCATCCTCACCGTCGAGGCCCGCAAGGAAGGGGAGTCGGGAGGGCTGGGGTTCGCGCTCTTGAAGGCGGGCTGCAAGAAGGACGACAAATGGCCGAGCCCGGGCGGGGAATTCACCCATCAGGGGAAGAAGGACGTGACCGTCCCGGCGGGGACCTACAAGGACGTGGTCTGGACGCAGTTCAAGACCGGCGAGGAAGGCAGCGGCGTGAAAATCGACTTCTACCTGGCCCCCAAGGTGGGGCTCGTGAAGATCGAGATCTACGCCAAGGACGGAGGGACGAACCGCTTCGAGCTCACCGAATTCAAGGAAGCCGCCAAGTAACCGTCTATCTACCAGAAGGTCGAACAGCTCTTTGCCGATTCGGTTGTTCCATGTAAGATAAACTCCTAAGCTGGCCCTCAGGAGGTCGACACCATGATGAACTTCGAGCCCTCCGGGAATTTGGCCGGCGAGTAATTCCATGCCTACCGTACTTGTTGTCGACGACGACCGCGAGGTCGCCGAATCCCACGCGAAGATGCTCCAGGGTTTCGGCTGCACCTCCCTGATCGAGTCGAGCCCGGAGAAGGTCGAACCCCGCCTGGCCCGCCCCGAACCCGTCGATCTCGTGCTGCTCGACATCCAGATGCCCGGCATGAGCGGGCTGGACCTGCTTCAGCGCCTGAGGGTGCGCCGGCCCGACGTCGGGGTCATCATGGCGACCGTGCTGAACGACCTCGAACTGGCCGTGAAGGCCATCAAGGGCGGCGCCTACAATTATCTCCTCAAGCCGATCCAGCCCGGGAAGCTCCAGCGCGTGGTCGAGTCGTACTTCTCGAACCAACCGTCGTGGGTCGGTGAAGACGCCTGCTTCCGCCCGTTCGTGACGGCCTACCCGGGCTTCCAGGAAATCTTCCACCGGCTCAAGTCCTTCGCCCAGTCGGACGTGCACGTCCTCGTCTCGGGCGAAACGGGCACCGGCAAGGAAATGATCGCCCAGATCATCCATTCCCTCAGCCCCCGACGGGACGAGGGCTTCCGGGTGGTGAACCTCGCGGCTCTGTCGAGCACGCTCTTCGAGTCGGAGCTCTTCGGCCACGTCCGGGGCTCCTTCACCGGGGCCTTGGGCGACCGCGCCGGCCACCTCGAGGAGGCGGGCCGGGGCACGCTGCTCCTCGACGAGATCGGGGAGCTGAGCCCGGACCATCAGTCGAAGCTCCTGCGCCTCCTTCAGAATCGGACCTTCTCGCGGGTCGGGGAATCGGTCGAGCGCGCGCTCGAGGCCCGCCTCGTGCTCGCCACGAACGCGGACCTGCGCCGCCTCCTGAAGAGCGGCCGCTTCCGCGAGGACCTCTATTACCGGATCTCGAGCCACGTGATCGAGCTGCCGCCGCTGCGCGAGCGGAGGAACGACATCGAGCTCCTCGCGCGCTACTTCCTCAAAAAGTACGCCACGCAGTTCGACCGCCCGGTCCGCGACTTCTCCGACGAGGCCCTGGCGGTGCTCACCCGCTACCCCTTCCCGGGCAACGTGCGGGAACTCGAGGGCATCGTCAGCGCGGCGGTGCTCCTCGAACAGAGCGAGCTGGTCCAGGCGGGCAGCCTGCCGAGGCATTGCCGCATCTCGGACGACGAGGCCAGCGACCTCGAGAAGGCGCGCTATCGCACCATCGTCGGCGTGCTGGCGGAATGCGGGGGGAACCAGACCCGCGCGGCCGCGAAGCTCGGCATCGCACGGCAGACCCTCAACCAACTGCTGAAGGAATATCGGGCCCGCGGCTGGGTCGAGTAATGGACGAGTCGCTCCGCAGCGTCCTGGCGTTCGGAGTCTGGGGATCGATCTCGGCGGCCGTCGTCCTGGGTGCCTACCTCCTGGTCCAGGCCGTCACCGACCGCCCGCGCCGACGCCGTTTCCTCCTCGTCGCCGCAGTGATGGGTTACCTGGTCCTGCTCGACTTCATCCACAGCGCCGCCGCCATCGAGCATCCCACGTACGAATGGCTGCGCCTGTGGTGGATGGCCGCGTACGCCGGCTCCGTGCTCTACCTCCTGGACTTCCGGGCGAAGCTCGCCGCGGCGGTCGCTCTGGGCCTCGTTGCCGTCGGCTTCGGAAGCTACTACGGAATCCATCCGCTGATGGCTACCACGATCATGTTCCCGGTCGGCTACGGGGTCGTCAGCCTGGCCCACGCACGCTGCTACATGAAGGCGCGCGGATACTCGTCGGCCATGCTTTCGGCCTATTCGGCAGCCCTGGCCTTGTCCTGCGCCAGCTACTACAAGGTCGTTTCCGTCGGCAATCCGCGCACCCTCATCCTGGGATACGGACAGTATGCCGAAGCCTGCATCCTCGTGGTCCTCTTCGGATGGGTGCACCTGCCGCGCGAACTTCGGGGACGCTCCCCGGTCCGCACGCCGCTCCCATTGGCGGCCGGCCTCTTCGTCGCGGTCCTCGGCGCCCAGGCGGTCGTGGTCCACAGCCTGATGCGCCTCCCTTCCGGCGTCCCCGCCCTGCTCCTCGGGGCGGTCGCCTGCCAGATCGCCGCGACGCTGGTGGTCTACTTCCACCGCCGCCACCAGCTGGTGATCCACGCCGACAACGTCGGCCAGCTGCTGGAAGAGCGGACCGCCGCCCTTCGCGGGGCCCAGGAGGAACTGGCCCGGCGGAATGCGATCCAGGCGGAACAGCTCGGCGAACAGGAGAAGGACCTCCGCATCAAAACGGAAGTCATCGAGCGGCAGCGACGGCTGGAGCTGGCGGCCCAGACGGCCGGACAGGCCGCGCACGACATCCAGAACGCCATTTCCCCCGTGCTCGCGCGGCTCGACGAGCTGGAACGATCCCCGTCCGGCCCGCAGGTGCAGGACAGCGTGCAGCGCATGCGCCAGCAGGTGCGGCGCCTGCTGGATCTGAACGGCCAGATGCTCTCCCTCTCGCGCCGCGGCCGGGGCGAGTTCCACCCGGTCCGCCTCCGCGAGCTGATCGCCGAGGCGAAGGATGCCTTTCCCGGTCAGCCCGTCCGGGTCGAGGTCGGCGACGACGTCTGGATCGACGGCTCCTGGTCCCAGCTCTTCCGCGCGGTGTCGAACCTCATCGTCAATGGCCTCGAAGCAACTCCGGGCGGCGCGGCATCCGTGACCGTCCGCTGCGGCGCGAGCGTCGTTCAGGAGGCCCGCCGCTGCCACCTGGGATTCCTCAAGCCCGGCCGCTTCTCCTGGATCCAGGTCGAGGACGACGGCCCGGGCATCCCGCCCGAGATCGTCGACAAAGTGTTTGAACCATTCTTCTCGTCGAAGAACGGGCGCCAGAAGTCCGGCTCCGGACTGGGCCTGACGATCGTCTCCGCCGTCGTCGACGACCACCGGGGCGTCCTCGATCTCGAAACGCGGCCCGGGCGCACCTGTTTCACCCTGAATTTTCCCGCCCTCGAGACTCCGGGGGCCGTCGTGGATGAGGCCACGCTGTCGGGAAACGCGACAGTGATTGTCATCGACGACGACAAAGCCGTCCGGGAAACGACCTCCGCCCTGCTCGAAGGCGCTGGATATAGCGTCCTCGCGGCGGGGGACGGGCCCCAGGCATTCCGCATGCTCCAGCTGCACGACATCGACGTTGCGCTGCTCGACTTGAACCTTCCGGGCATGACGGGGCTGGAAACCTTCCTCGGAGCCCTGCATTTGCGCCCTGAATTGCGCGTTATCGCGCATTCCAGCTATCGGACGCCGGAGGACTGTGGAAAACTCCAGGCCGCCGGCGTCGGCGAATTCCTCCAGAAGCCCGCCGGACGCCTCCAGATCCTCCAGGCCGTCCACCGGGTGCTCAAGGACCGCAAAGGGTCCGTCCTCCCCCGGCCCTCCTAAGGTTTTTCCTGATATCGCCTATCCCGATTGGCACGCCGCTTGCATATAGGCAGGCCTGATACCGGGATAGGACTGCAACGTGGACTTCACTGCCGACCCGACCCTCGATTGGGTTAATCAGTTCGCCGCTTGGGCGCTGCCCTTGCCGCTCATCACCCCGCTGACGGAGGAAGGCTCCCTCCGGCTCAAGCTCGAGACGCTCCAGATTTCCGGCTCGGCCATCTACCGGGCCGTGCACGCCCGCCTGCTCCATGCCGTCAACGACGGACAGATCCACCCGGGCACGATCCTGATGGGGGTCGGCGGCAATGCCACCGGACGGGCGCTCGTCGAAGCCGGCAAGCGGCTGGGCCTCAAGGTCGAGCTGCACGCCTCCACGGCGCCCTCCCCCTTCGCGCGCCGACGCCTGGAGGGGACGGGGGCCCAGGTCATCGTGCATTCCTCGGCCAAGTCGACCGAGCATCTCCTCGACCAGATTCGCTGGCGCTCCCGTCGCTACGGCCACTGGTTCCTCGATCCGGGCGACCCCACGTCCTTCCATGAAGCGTACGAGTCGCTCGGCCAGGAGCTGGTCATTCAGCTCTACCGGAGCATGACGGTCCCGCGCACCTTCGTCTGCCCGGTGCTGGACGGAACATTGATCCGGGTGGTCGGACGCCGCCTGAAACAAGCTTTCCCCGATCTCACGACGGTGGGCGTGATCCTGGGATCCGACCCCGTGCCGGATCCCGACGTGGCGGACCTCATCGAGCGCACCGAGATCGATCCCCGCGTGATGCGCCGGAAGGGCGCTTCGCTGGGCGCTGGAGGGGCGGCCTGTTACCGGCTCGCCGGGCAGCGAGACTGGAGAAATGCGGTCCTTCTGATTCCCGGCTGATTTTGACGAACATCGTGCTCCCGCCCGGGAGCGCGCAGTTCCTATCCCGGTACCAGAGGGTGGGGCTCGACCAGAGCCCCACCCTCGTTGTACCGAGTCGCGTCAGTCGCCCTTCTTCTTGGCGGGAACCTCCCCGCCGCTGACCCTCGTGGGCCAATTCTTCTTCATGCGCGCCTTCATCTCCTCGACGATCGCCGCGTGACCGGGATCGGCGGCGAGGTTGACGTATTCGCGCGGGTCCTTCTCGCGGTCGAAGAGCTGGACGCCCTGCTTGCCGTCGTCCCACTCGATGTAGCGCCAGCGCTCGGTTGTGACCGCGTAGCCCGGGAAGCCGCTGCGCTGCACCTGGGTGAACGCAGGACGATCCCAGGCCTTCGAGGGATCCTCCAGCAGGGGCCGGAGGCTGGCCCCCGCCAGGTCTTTCGGCGGCTCGAGGCCCGTCAGGTCCGCGAGCGTCGGATAGAGATCGAGGAGCTCCACCGTGCGGGGCGATGCCTTGCCGTTTCCCTTCGCGCCGGGAGCCACGACGATCATCGGCACCCGCGCGGACTCGTCGAAGAGGCTCATCTTCATCCAGAGGCCATGTTCCCCCAGGTGATAGCCGTGATCGCTCCAGAAGACGACGACCGTGTTCTCCCACAGCTTCATCCGGTCCATCGCGTCCAGCAGGCGGCCGATCTGCGCGTCCACGAAGGAGATCGCGGCGTAGTAGCCCTGCTTGCATTCGCGGGCCTGCTCGCCCGTCACGCCGAAGAGCGGCCAGGGAGTCGTCGAGGCCAGCGCCGCTTTGGGAATCGACGTCGTCGCGCCCGCCGGCTCCTCCGGCAGGCGGATCTTGTCCATCGGGTAGAGGTCGAAGTACTTCTTCGGCGCGACGTACGGGGTGTGGGGTTTGTAGAATCCCGCCGCGAGGAAGAACGGCTTGTCGCGATGCTCCTCCAGCAGCTTGATCGCCTCCGTGGCGACCTTTCCGTCCGTGTGCTCCTCGTCCTTCCCCTCCTTGTCCGACAGGTAGCACATGGCGCTGCCCAGGCCGCGCTTCGGAGTGTAATTGATGATCTCGGGCTCCAGCGCGGTCTTGTCGCGACCCGCGGGATTGACGACGTGGGTCCAGGAGGCTTTGTCGTCGAGGCCGCTCGTCCCGATGTCGCCGGGATTTCCGTAGTGGTAGATCTTGCCGACGCGGGCCGCATAGTAGCCGTTGTTCTTGAACAGCTGCGACAGCGTCACGACGTCGGGCAGCCCGGTCCGGAAGTGATACGTGAGGTTGAAGACGCGCGTCGCGTCGGGGCGCAGGCCCGTCATGAGCGAGGACCGGCTCGGGCTGCAGAGGGGGAACTGGCAGTACGAGCGGTCGAAGCGGACGCCCATGCGGGCGAGCCGGTCGATGTTCGGCGACTTCACCAGCGGGTGGCCGTAGCAGGCCAGGTCGTTGTTCATGTCGTCGACGGCGATGAAGAGCACGTTGAGCCGGGATTGATCCCGGGCCCCGATCATCAGCAGCGCGGCCGTCGCGATTCCCAGGAAGCGTGGAATCATCGGGATGCCCTCCTGGTAGTGTGAACCCCCTTTCGCGGGTCGGGGTCGCGCAGTTAATCTATCTCATGGAGAAGACGCCTCACGTGGTCATCGTCGGCGGCGGCTTCGGCGGCCTGAGCGCCGCGAAGGCGCTGCGCAAGGCCCCCCTGCGGATGACGCTGCTCGATCGGCGCAACCATCACCTCTTCCAGCCGCTGCTCTACCAGGTCGCCACCGCCGCGCTCAATCCGAGCGATATCGCGGTCCCCATCCGCTCGATCCTGCGCCGCCAGAAGAACGCGACCGTGCTCATGGGCGAGGCGAGCTCCGTCGACGTCGCGGGCCGCAAGCTGATCCTGACCGACGGGGAGCTGGCCTATGACTACCTCGTCATCGCCACGGGCGCCACCCACTCGTACTTCGGGCACGACGACTGGGCGCCCTACGCCGCGGGCCTCAAGACCATCGAGGACGCGATTGAGATCCGTCGCCGGGTCCTGGTCGCCTTCGAGCGCGCGGAGCGGGAGCCGGATCCGGAACGCCAGCGCGAGTGGCTCACGTTCATCATCGTCGGCGGTGGCCCCACCGGCGCGGAACTCGCGGGCGCGCTCGCGGAAGTCGCCCACCACGCGCTGGCCCGCGACTTCCGTGTCATCGATCCGACCCGCGCGCGCATCCTCCTGTTGGAAGGGGGACCCCGCATCCTGCCCCCCTTCCCGCCCGAACTGTCGGAAAAGGCGAAGGAGCAGCTCCAGCGCCTGGGCGTCGAGGTCCGCAGCGGCGCGCAGGTTACCGGGATCGACGCCGAAGGCGTCTCCATCGGGCCGGAGCGGATCAAGACCCGCACCGTCCTCTGGGCCGCGGGCGTCGCGGCGTCGCCCCTGGCGAAGTCCCTCGGGGTCCCGCTGGATCGCGCGGGACGCGTGTCGGTGACGCCCGAGCTCACGGTGCCGGGGCATCCGGAGATCTTCGTGATCGGCGACCTCGCGCTCCTCCAGCAGGAGGGCAAGCCGCTGCCGGGGGTCGCCCCCACGGCCATGCAGGAGGGCCGCCACACGGCGGAGAATCTGAAGCGCGCGATCCAGGGAGAATCGCTGCTCCCCTTCCGCTATCGCGACAAGGGATCCCTCGCGGTGATTGGACGAGGCGCCGGGGTCGCGGCCTTCTCGAAGTCGAATTGGTCGGGCCGGATCGCGTGGTGGGCCTGGCTGCTGGTCCACATCTTCTACTTGATCGGATTCCGCAACCGGGTGATGGTGCTGCTGGAGTGGGCCTGGGCCTATCTCACCTTTCAACGGGGCGCGCGCCTGATTACCGGCGGGCAGAAGCCGCCCGGGTCTACTTCCGCCCCCGCTTGAGCCAATCCCGGAGGGCGTCGTTCACCTGGCGGTCGAGGTCCAGCCCCTTGGCGTCGGCCAGGTGCTGCATCGACTCCCAGACGTCGTGGGCCAGGCGGACGCCGGCCTCGCCTTCCGGCGTCGGGGACGCGGCCGTGAAGCGGCCGGTGGTCGGCGCGTTCTGGGTCTCCTTGTACGTCCAGTCCGGGTTCTTGGTGTCCTGCCGGACGTCGTAGAGGAATTTCTTCGAGGCTTCGTCGTAGTCGGCGATCTTGGGCAGGCGCCAGCGCCCGGGCCCGTTCTTCGGGCGCGAGAGCTGGGCGTCGAACTCGCCTTTGAAGCGCGTCAGCAGGCTGGAGATGATCAGCGAGCCGCCCTGGGGCAGGAAGCAGCGGTTCCCCTGCGGGGCCGAGCGCGCGCCGAAGAGCGCCCGTTCGTAGTCGTCGGGCGTCGCCGTCTTCGCGTCGAAGAGCTCGTCGATCGCGCTCGAGGCCGTCCGCAGCCCGTGCTTGCAGGCCGTGCACTGGTTGCACGACTCGACGTAGAGAAAGCGCGCCACCGCCTGCGCCACCCGGGGGACGCTGGTTTCGTCGTCGATGAGCATGAAGCCGCCGGAGCCGAGGCCGGCGTTGATCATCCGCAGCGAGCCGAAGTCGGCCCGCGTCTCGAATTTCTCCGGGCCGATCACGGCCGCCGAGACGCCGCAGATCGCCGCCTTGAAGGATCGCGGCCCGCGCGGGCCGCCGCCCAGTCGGAAGAAGAGCTCGCGTAGCGGGATCCCCGCCTCCGCCTCGTAGACGCCCGGCTTTTCGATATCGCCGCAGAGCGTGAACAGCAGCGTCCCGGGCGTGTCGCTGGTCCCCAGCTTCCGGAACGAGTCGGCCCCGTGCCGGACGATGCTCGGCACGTGGGCGAAGGTTTCGACGTTGTTGACGAGCGCCGGGTTGGGAGACTCGGCCGTCCCGCGCAGGCCCCGCTCATAGGGCGGGTAGTGCGCTTCGCGGGGGAGCGGGCCGTGGCCCTCGAGCACGTTGAGGAGCGCCTTCTCCTCGCCGAAGAGATACTCCTCGGGGCCCGCGGCGATCTTCACCGTGTAGCCGTCCAGCACGCCGGCGGACTTCAGCTCCTCGATGGCCTGCTGGAGCCGCTCGATCTCCTTGCGGAACGATTCCTTGATGGCGATGTAGAGCTCGTGGGTCCCCACGACGTGGGCCGCGATCAGCATGCCCTCCAGAACCGCGTAGGGGTTCTTCCGGATCAGCCAGCGGTCCTTGAAGGTGCCGGGCTCGCCCTCGGCGGCGTTGCAGATCACGGTGCGCTTCGCGCAGGGGTGCTTGCGGATCGTGCCCCACTTCGTGCCGGTCGGAAAGCCGCCGCCCCCGCGGCCCCGCAGGCCCGAGCGCTCGACTTCCGCGAGGATGTGGTCGGACGTCGCCTTGCGGGCCTTCGTGAGGGCGGACTCGCCGGTGGCCTTGGTGTAGGCGGCGTACGTTTCGTACGGCGCCGCCGGAAGCAGCCAATGGTGCGTCGACTTCGTCGAATGGGCCGTTCGGACCTGGGTCGGTTTTGCCATTTGTGGACCGGTAAGAATGCCTTATGGGTGGCTCATTTTCAAGTCCGAAACAGGAAGCAGGGAGCCGGAAACAGGAAACAGAAGACAGGAGATGCCCCCCCACCCCTAACCCCTCCCCCGAGGGGAGGGGAACTACTTCGGCGCCAACGACGTGAAATACAAATCGAGGCCCAGCCAGAGGCTGCGGGAATAGCGAAAGAACCAGAGGGGGAAGAGCAGCGCGAAAATGCCCAGGGGCCAGCTCAGCGTCGACATGGGGACCCGGTCGGCCAGCGGAATACCCACGGCCAGCTCCACCGCCGCGGTGACTCCATAGTTGAGATACATCGCGCCCACGTAGTAGCCGTGCTCGCGGCGGAGGTCGAGGCCGCACGTGGCGCAATAGGGCGCCATCTTGAAGAAGCCCTCGAAGAGGCGCCCCTCGCCGCACTGCGGACAGCGCAGCCGCAGGCCGCGCCCCACCGTGCGCCAGAACCTCATCGGTCCTTCGATTCCCATCCTCCGCCCAGCGCCTTGTAGAGCGCCACCAGGTCGAGCGTCACCTGCGACTGGCTTCGCGCCAGCTCCGCCTGCGAGATGTAGAGCGCCCGCTGCGCGTCCAGCACGTCGATGAAGCTCGTCAGCCCCTTGCGATACAGGTCGTCCGCGAGTTCCACCGCCTTCCGGTTCGCCGTCACCGCCGCGTCCAGGCGTGAACGCCGCTCGCCCTCGCGCAGGTAGTCGACGAGCGCGTTCTCGACGTCCTCGAGCGCGACCAGCACCGCCTTCTCGTAGGCCGCCAGGGCCTGGTCCTTGCGCGCGTCCTCCACCGCGACCTGCGCGCGGAGCCGGCCGCCCGCGAAGATCGGCCAGCGGATCGTCGGACCCAGCGACCAGGCCCGGCTCTGCCACTTCAGGAAGTCGGCCGTTCCGAGGCTATCCAGCCCGAACGCGCCGGTCAACGAGAAGCGGGGATAGAGTTCGGCCACGGCGACGCCGATGGTCGCGGTCGCCGCCGCGAGGCGACGCTCGGCCTGCCGCACGTCGGGCCGACGCAGCAGCAGGTCGGAGGGCAGCCCCACGACCACGCGCGCGGGAGCCGACGGGATCGGGGCTTCCACGGCCAGCTCCGGCGTGAGCGCCTCCGGCGGATGACCGATCAGCACGCTCAGCCGGTGGATCGTCTGCTTGATGGCGGCTTCGACCTCAGGAAGGCCTGCTTCGGCGGACGCCAGCAACGCTTCGGCACGGGCGACGTCGAGCGTCGTCGCCACGCCCGCGGCGAGGCGCGCCTGCGTGATCTCGACGGTGCCCCGGGCCGTCGCGACGTTCTGCCGCAGCACGGCGAGCAGGAGCTGGTTGCCGCGCAGCCCGATGTAGTTCCGGCCCACGTCCCCCAGGAGCGTCACCAGCACCGCCCGCCGGTTCTCGACCCAGGCGTCCAGGTCGGCGCCCGCGGCCTCGGTGCGGCGCCGCCCGCCGCCGAAGACGTCGATCTCCCACGCGGCGTCGAAGCCGACCTTGTAGCGGCTCTGGTAGACCTGGGACAACTGGAACGGCTGCCCGTTGGGACTCAGACGGCTCCGGGTAAAGGAGGTATCGAGATTGATCTCCGGCAGCATGTAGCCCATCACGACGCCCAGCTCCGCGCGCGCCTCGTCGACGCGCTTCGCCGCGATGCGGAGATCGTGGTTCGAGCGGACCGCCATATCCACGAGACGGTTCAGCTTCTCGTCGTTGAAGACGGTCCACCACGTCGACAGGTCCGCCGTCGCGGTCTCGGCCTTCTCGCCCCACTCGGTCGGGGGCTTGATCGGGGGCGGCTCGTAGTCGGGGCCGACCATGCAGCCCGACAGCAGGAGCGCGACGCCTGCGAAACGCTTCACGGCTTCGCTCCGTTCTTCACCTCGATGAAGACGTCCATCTGCTGGCCCACGTAGACCGGCAGCTTGCTTCGATCGAAACTGTAGACCGCCTGCATGACGCGCGTGTCCACGCGCTCCGTGGAGTCGCCGGTGAGCGAGCGTTTCGGGACCACGTACGGCTCGACGCGCTCGAACGTCAGCTCGGTCTTGAGCTCGCGGTTGCCGCGCACGAAGGCGACGGCCGCCGCGTTCGAGCGGAAGCGCCACGCGTCGTTCTCGTCGACGTCCACCCGCAGGTTCATCCGGTCGAGGCGGCCGAAGAGCATCAGCGGCGTCTGAAGCGCGCCGGAGGGCGCGAACTCTCCCGCGCGCAGGTTGACCTGGAGGACCACGCCGCGCAACGGCGCCCGCACGGTCATGCGGGCGATCTCGGTCTCGGTCTGCTGGAGCTGCGCCTCCGCGGAGGCGATCTCGGCTTCCGCGACCTGGACGTCGGCCTTCCAGGCTCCCGCCTTCAGGAGCGCGAGGGAGGACTTTGCCTCGGCCACGCGCGCCTCCTGGGCCTGGACCGCGAACTTGCGGCGCTGCAGGTCCTCGACGGTCACGGCGCGCTTGTCCGCGACACTTTCCCAGAGCGCCACCTGGTTTTTGAAGTCCGACAGCATCGCCTCGGCGGCGACGACGCGCGCCTCCGCCGGGGGCACTTCCTCGACTCGGGGCGACGCCTTGAGGCGGTCGAGCCGGGCCCGCGCCGACTGAAGCGCCGCCTTGCGGACCGCGGCTTCGGCCTTGAGGTCGCGGTCGTCGAGACGGAAGAGCGGCGCGCCCGCGTCGACCTCGTCGCCCACCTTCACGTTGACCTCGAGGGCGAGGCGCGGCAGCGGCGAGCCGATCGCGATGTTCTGGCCCACGGCCTCGAGGATGCCCGAGCCCGCGATGTACGTCTCGAAGGGCGGGCGCGACGGTTCCGCGACCGGTTTCCCGACGGGCGCCGGCTGGCTGCCGATGGCCACCGTCACGAGGGCGTAGCCCGCGCCGGCCAGCGCGAGGAGGGGGATCAGGATCTTGCCGATCATCTCAGCACCTCACTTGAGCTCGGAAGGAGTCACGATCTCCACGATGCGACCGTCGTCCATCTTGGCGATGCGGTCCGCGAACGAGAAAATGCGCGCGTCATGGGTCACGATGATGAGCGAGCGACCGTCCGCGAGCGCGACGTCGCGCAGCAGCTCGAGGACCTTATGCCCCGTCTGATGGTCGAGCGCGCTCGTCGGCTCGTCGCAGACGATGAGCCGCGGGCCGTGCACGAGGGATCGCGCGATGGCCACGCGCTGCTGCTGGCCGCCGGACAGCTGCGAGGGGAGCGAGCCGCCCCGCTCGCCGATTCCCACCCGGTCCAGGGTCTCGGTGGCCCGGCGGATCGCCTCGCGCCGCGGCGTGCCCAGGATGAGAAGCGGGACGGCGACGTTCTCGGCCGCGGTGAGGGTCGGGATCAGATTGAACGACTGGAAGACGAAGCCGACGTTGCGGCCGCGAAAGAGCACGCGCTCGCGGTCTTTCATGGCGTGGACGTTCTGGCCGAAGACGAGGCACTCGCCGTCATCCTGGTTGAGGATGCCGGCGACCACCGAGATCAGCGTCGTCTTCCCGCATCCCGACGGGCCGACGAGCATCATCAGTTCGCCCGCGCGGACCTCGAGATCCACACCGCGGAGCGCGACGACCTTCGCGTCGCCGCTGCCGTAGGTTTTCGTGACGCCGTCCAGGCGGACGGCCAGGTCGGTTGCGACAGGCATCGTCACCCCTTGAACACCACGGCCGGCTCCAGCCGGACCACCTTCCACAGGCTGAGCAGCGCGGCGAAGGTCGAAATGACGGCGATGGCGCCGGCCGTTCCCAGCAGGACCTGCCACGGGAGCCGGAACGCCAGCTCCGAGCCTCCCAGGAGCTTTCCGAAGATGGCGGCGGCGCCGGTGCCGAGCCCGAATCCGATGCCGCCGACGAGGAGCGCCTGGACCACGACCATCACCAGCAGCGTCAGATTGGTCGCACCCATCGCCTTCAGGGCCGCGAAGTACTTCAGGTTCTCGAGCGTGAAGTTGTAGAACATCATTCCGGCGATGGCCGTGCCCACCAGGAAGCCCAGGATCACCGCGAAGCCGAAGTTCTTCGGGATACCGGTGTACTTCATGAAGTAGCTGATCGTCAGGTCTTCGAATTCCGGCTTCGTATAGGCGGCGAGACCGGTCTTCGCGGTGATGCGGGTCGCGAGCTGTTTCGGCGACGTGCCCGGCTTCGCCTTGACCTGGATGAAGGAGAGGAGCTTGCGTTCCATGGGGGCGAACGTGGTCGCGCGGGTGTAGGTGGTGTAGATGACCGGCTGCGACTGGAAGGTCCGCGAGACCCGGCAGATGCCCACCACGACGGCGCGGTGGTCGTTGAGCTCCACGCTGTTCCCGACCCGCAGGGGGACGGGCATTCCCTTGGAGTTCCGCTTCGCCAGTTTTCCGGCGGCCCCGTCCTCGTCCACCACGATGCCGTCGGCGCTTCGGAGATCCTCGAGCCGGCCTTCCACCATCGCGGCGGGACCGCCGATCAGCGTGGCGTCATCGAGGCCGACGACGTTGCAGGCCTGGAAGTTGCCGTTGTCGAGCCGGGCCTTCAGGATGCCTTTGTAGAGCGGGACGGCCCAGTCGACGCCCTGGACGCCGCGGACGCGCAGCAGCTGCGTGTCCTGGATCGGCTTGATGTCGTCGATGAACTGGACCTTGGGGTCCATGACCCAGACGTCGGCGAGGCCCGAGTCGGTGATGAATCCGTAGGTGCGGGTCATGAGGCCCACGAAGATGGCCATCTGCTGGGTGATGAGGAACGAGGCGATGGTGAGGCCGAAGAGGATGCCGAAGTACTTGCCGCGGTCGCCGGTGAGCATCTTGAGCGCGATGTAGATCACCGGCGGGCCGCCTTTCCGCGCCGGGCCCCGAGGCCCCGGATGCCGTGGAGGGAGAACGCGACGATGTGGTCGGCCAGCGCGTCGAGGTCCCGCAGCTCGGGCCGCCGCCCCTCCAGGCGCTCGATGACCGGGCTGCAATGCTTGTAGAAGAGGCACTGGCCGACGACGCTTTTGGCCGCGGCCTCGATCTGGGCGAGGGAGACGCGCGGCCCGGCGAGCGCCCTGACGATGGCGCAGAGCCGTCCGTACATCGGGCGGATGACCTGCTCGACGATGCGGTCGAGGGCGCTCGTGGGCTCGATCATCTCGCGGGCCATGAGCTTCCCGTGGACCGATTGATGTCCCTTGTCGAAGACGCGGAGCAGGAGGGCGCGAATGAAGGCGTGGAGCTGGTCTTCCGGCGCCGCGTCGGGGGAGAGTCCGCCGTGCGGCGGGTACTTCTTCACGGCCTCGTGGGCGAAGTGTTCCAGGACGGCGGCGTAGAGGCCTTCCTTGTCGCGGAAGTGGTAGTTGACGGCGGCGATGTTGGCGCCGCCCGCGCGCCGGACGATTTCGCGCACCGTGGCGGCGCGGAAGCCCCGCTCCGAAAAGACATCGCCCGCGGCATCCAGAAGCCGCTCGCGCGTATCCGCCGCCGGAAGCGTGGCCGTGCGCGTCATGATCCTCCCCGATTCAAACTACCACTTAAGACGTCTGTATTAAACGAACATTTTAGGCGCAAGCAAGAAAAACCGTGATAGAGTCTCCGAAGATAGGAGAGTCCCATGAAGGAATTGCGGGCCTACGTCTTCGTCCTGATGGGCACCGTCTTCGGACTGGTGTGGAGCGGTGGCTGCTACGGACCCCTCGGGAACTCGGCCAGCCCGGCGCGGAAAGCGCTCCAATCGGCGCCCGCTTCGGCCCTGCTAACCTTCGACGTCCCCGACGGCGTCACTGGGGGCCCGAACACGGGCGGCGCCTGGACCACCCGCCCCCTGAACACGGAGGTCTACGACCCCTCGGACATCGTTGCGCTCAGCGCGAACCAGTTCACGCTCGGGCCGGGGACCTACGTCCTGCAGGCGGGGCAGACGTTCTTCCAGAACGTGGACAACCAGAAGAGCTTCCGGGGAAGGCTGAGGAACATCACGTCGGGGACCACCGTGGCCCTGAGCCTGAGCGTGCGGCTCCACGAGGGGCCCAGCGAGAGCGCCACGATCGAGTGCCCGATCCCGCGGACGCTCCTCACGCTGACGGCGCCGGCGAGCTTCGAGCTCCAGTACTACTGCCAGAACGCGGACGCGAGCACAAACGGGCTGGGCTGGCCGATGCTGACGGGGGAGAACGAGCGCTACGCCTACGTGTCGATCGAGCGCATCAACTGAAGAACTGGCCGGGTTTGGGCTGGTAGCCGTTGATGAACTCGGCGGCGCTCATGCGGCGCTTGTTCTCGGGCTGCAGTTCCAGGATCGTCAGGTCGCCGTCCGCGCAGGCCACCTTGAAGGACTCCTTGTCCACCGAGAGGATCGAGCCGGGACGGTGGTCGGGCTTCTGCGGGTAGCGCGTCCCCTTCACCTTGTGGATCACGATCCGCTGCTTCCCACCCAGGAAGGTGAACGCGCAGGGGTACGGGATCAGCGCGCGCACGAAGTTGTGGATCTTCGCGGCCGGCTTGCGCCAGTCGATCCGCCCGTCGTTCTTCTCGAACTTCTTGGCGTAGCTCGCCTCGCGCTCGTCCTGCGGGATCTCGAGCTGCTTGCGCTCGCCGACCTGCGTGATGACGTCGACCAGGAGGTCCGCGCCGACCTGCGAGAGCTGCTCCTCCATCTCGGGCGTCGTCACCTCGAGCGGCACCGGCACCCGCGTGATCCCCAGCACCGGGCCCGCGTCCATCTTCTCCACCACCTTCACGATGCAAACCCCGGTGAAGGGGTCGCCGTTGAGCAGCGCCCGCGCCACCGGCTCGGGCCCGCGGTAGCGCGGGAGCAGCGACGGGTGGATGTTCAGGCAGTAAAAGCGCGCCATCCCGAGGATTTCATTGCCGAGCTTCTGGCCGTAGGCCACGACCACGATGATGTCCGGCGACAGCGCCCGCAGCTCCCGGAGGAACTCGTACTCGTTGCAGTTCTCGGGCTGGAAGAGGTGCAGCGCCTTCGCGAGCGCGATCTCCTTGACCGGGCTCTGGTGGAGCTCCTGGCCCCGGCCCGCGGGGCGGTCCGGCTGCGTCACGACCGCCATCACCCGGTGCTCCGACGCCAGCAGCTTCTCCAGCGCCGGCACCGCGAAACCCGAGGTCCCGAAGAAAACGATGTTCATAACTGGTTGTTCAGGCCCCTTGGGCCTGAACGTCAGAATCTAGAATAGTGAATAGAGAATACCAAGCAAAACCCCTACTCCAGGCACCCCTGACCCCGTTCATATGACGTTGGTTTCGACCATGGGCTTACCTTCCTGGAAGCGCGACAGGCGCAGGCAGGAGACGTCCAGCGAGCTGCGCCCCGTCAGCATCAGCTCCGAGAGCAGCAGGCCGGTCGCCGGGGCGTGCATCACGCCGTGGCCGCTGAACCCGCAGGCCACCCACCAGCCCGGCTCGCCCGCCGCGCCGATCACCGGGTGGTTGTCGGGCGTCACTTCGTAGAGGCCGCCCCAGCCCGTGCGGATCCGCGCGTTCTCGAGCGCCGGCACCCGCCCCATCGCCAGCTCCGCCACCTTCTCCAGGAACCCGTAGTCCGCGTTCTCGTTGAAGCTCGACGGCTCTTCCTTGTCGGCCTTCCCGATCAGCAGCCCGCCCGACTCGCTGTGCATGTACACGCCCGTGCCGTAGTCGATCGTCATCGGAATCGGATGCGGGAACTCCGACATCGGCTCCGTCACGAAACACTGGCGCCGCACCGGCTTGACCGGGATCTCGATGCCGAAAAGCTGCCCCAGCCGGCCCGAGTAGGCCCCCGCCGCGATCACCACGTGCTCCGCCGCGATGCTCCCGCTCTTCGTCCGCAGCGTCCGCCCCTCCCGCCCCGTGACTTCCTCCCCGAAGAGAAACGTGACGCCCAGTTCCTTCGCCTTCTTCTGGTAGCCCATCACGTAGTCGGCCGGCGACGCGTAGCCGTCCCGGGCGTGGAAGACGCCCCCCAGGACGTCGTCGATCCGGACGTAGGGCGCCTTCGCCGCCACTCCCGCGCGGTCCAGGACCTCGATCGTCAGGCCGTGGCGCCGCTGCAGCGCCGCGTTCGCCTCGAAGACCCGCAGGTGCTCCGGCGCC
>Ga0310813_10000565_pt1 | contig 22936 bp, 20 predicted proteins | sample YN3metagenome_FD_203086 | JGI IMG/M metagenome (GOLD analysis project Ga0310813, IMG submission 203086) | Soil microbial communities from experimental microcosm in Duke University, North Carolina, United States - YN3 | ecosystem: Engineered > Artificial ecosystem > Soil microcosm > Unclassified...
GCTGCAGCAGTGGAGTGTCGCGCGTGCGTTCAATGCGCGACTCAAGGAGAAGATGGACGAGGCCGGAATCGAAGTGCCGGTGCCGCAAATGCAGCTTTACACGTCGACCAGAGAACGCCACCCGCGGCAACCGGCGGATGATCGTGCAACGGAGCCGCAGCGAGGCGGTTCCGGCGGCGGCGACGCCAGCAGCCATCGGTGAGCGCTGGCCGGAGCGTGCACGACAGGTTGGCGCCGCATCCGATCGCGCGCCTTCAGCATTCTTCCAGCACCACGACGCTGCGGGCCTGCACGTCGCATCGTCCATTGTTGAATTCGGCCACCTGCCCGGGCGGCACGATGTCATGCGGACTGTCGAGCGCCGTGTCGACGATGCGCCGCCAGCAACGGGCCTCCGACAACGGCAGTTCGACGCTGCGCGCGGACGCCGACATATTGAAGACCAGATGCAGCGCGGCCTCGCCGGGTTCGTGCGCACCGAGTGTGGCGGCGAGCAGTTGCGCGTGCGGGTCGTGCCAGCCCGGCTGGTTCAGATGTTCGCCGTGCCAGGCGACATCGGCGCGCGTCTGGCCGGGGTTCGGCTGGCCGGTGAGGAATCGCCGCCGCCGCAGACTCGCGTGACGCTTGCGTAGTGCGATCAGCTCGCGCACGAAGCGCGACATGTCCGCGCCGGCGTTCGTCGCAGTCCAGTCGATCCAGCCAAGCGGGTTGTCGTGGCAATACGCATTGTTGTTGCCGTGCTGGCTGCGCAGCAGTTCGTCGCCGGCGAGGATCATCGGCACGCCCTGGCTCAGCAACAGGATCGCCATCAGGTTGCGCGCCTGACGGCGCCGCAGGGCGGACACGTGGGCGTTGTCAGTGTCGCCCTCGACGCCGCAGTTCCACGACTGGTTGTCTGGATTGCCGTCGCGATTGTCGTCGCCGTTGGCTTCGTTGTGTTTCGTGTCGTAGCTGACCAGATCGCACAGCGTGAAGCCGTCGTGGCACGTGACGAAATTGACGCTGTTGATCGGCAGCCGGCCGTCGTCCGCGTAGAGGTCGGCGCTGCCCGCCATGCAGGTTGCGACCATGCCGACCAGACCCGCATCGCCGCGAACGAAGCGGCGGATCACGTCCCGATAGCGTCCGTTCCATTCGGCCCATGCCATGCCCGGAAAAACGCCGACGTGATAGAGGCCGGCCGCATCCCACGCTTCGGCGATCAGCGGCACGCGCGACAGGATCCGCGACGACTCGATCGCCCATGGCAGCGGCGGATCGGCCATGACCTCGCCTTGCTGGCCCCGTGCGAAGACGCTGGCCAGGTCGAAGCGGAAGCCGTCGACACCCAGTTCTTGCACCCAGTATTCGAGGCAGCGAACGATAAAGGCTGTCACGAGCGGATGATTGCAGTTCACGGTGTTGCCGCAGCCGGTGTAATCGCGATAACGGCGCCGGTCGTTGGCGTCGAGATGATAGAAGACGTCGTTGGCGAGTCCCTTGAAGTTGATGACGGGTCCCGCTTCGCCGGCTTCGGCGGTGTGGTTGAATACGACGTCAAGCAGCACCGCAATGCCGGCGGCGTGCAGCGCGTCGGTCAGCGCGCGAAATTCCTGCGGCGCGTGCGCGGGGTCGACGCAGTAGTGTGGATGCGGGCTATAGAAGCTGTGTGTGCTATAGCCCCAGAAGTTCTTCAGTCCTCGCGCGCTGGTCGATGGCGGCACGTCCTGCTCGTCGAATGCCATCACCGGCAGCAGTTCGACGTGACTCACGCCGAGCTGCTGCAGATACGGAATTTTCTCGATCAGGCCGGCGAAGGTGCCGGGATGCGCGACGCGGCTCGACGGATGGCGGGTGAAACCGCCGACGTGCAGTTCGTAGATGATTGCATCGTCGAGCCCGCGCGCCGTCCTGACGCTGGGGCCGCACAGCGCTTCGGTGACGATCGCGCGGTGCGTCGCATGTGCGGGGCCGGGTGAGTCGCTGGCCGCACGTCTTGTCCATAGCGCGTCGCTGACCGCCTGGGCGCACGGGTCCAGCAGTTCGTTGCGCGGATCGAACGCGTAGCCGCCGCGTTGCGTGTCCCGCGGACCGTCGACACGCCATGTGTAGCACGTGCCGGCCGGCAGGTTTTCCACCATCGCATGCCAGTAGAAAAAACTGCGATTGGCGTCGGCCGTGAGCATGACGATCTGAAACGGCTCGGCGCTGGTCGGCGTCGCGTACAGCAACAGCTCGACCTGTGTCGCGTGGCGACTGAAGATGCAAAAGTTCACGCCGCCCGGCACCGCGGTCGCACCCGGCGGAAACCGCGAGCCGGCGCGAACCGGGTACGCGCCGGTCGAACCGGTTCCAGCGTCATCGGTCAAGCGCGATCCTCACCCGGTGAATTCGCCAGATCCGCTCGCAGTATTCGTCGATGGCGCGGTCGGACGAGAATTTACCCGAGCGCGCAGTGTTCAGGATCGACATGCGGGTCCAGCGGCGCGTGTCCTGCCATGCAGCGTCGACGTCCTGCTGCCGCGCGACGTAAGCCGCATAGTCGGCAAGCACGAGAAACGGGTCCGACTGCATCAGATTGTCGATGAGTGGACGAAACATGTCGCGCTCGCCGCGCGAAAAGCGCCCGCTGGCGATCAGTTCCAGCGTTTCGCGCAGCTCGTCGTTGGCGTTCACATAATCGGCGGGGCGGTAGCCTGCGTGCCTCACCCGTTCCACGTCGCTGGCCGTCAGGCCGAACAGGAAGAAGTTTTCGTCGCCGGCTTCCTCGCGGATCTCGACATTGGCACCGTCCAGCGTACCGATCGTTACTGCGCCGTTCATCATGAACTTCATGTTGCCGGTGCCCGAAGCCTCTTTGCCCGCTGTCGAGATCTGCTCGGACAGATCGGCGGCAGGATAGATGAAGTGTCCGTTCTTCACGTTGAAGTCCGGAAAGAAAACGACTTTCAGCCGGTTGCCGATGGCGGGATCGTGGTTCACCACGTCGGCGATGCCGTTGATCAGCCGGATCATCAGCTTCGCCATCGCATATCCGGGCGCGGCTTTGCCGCCGAACACGAAGCAGCGCGACGGCATGGCCCGCTGCGGATCGCGTTGCAGCCGCAGGTACAGCGTGATGATGAACAGCGCATTCAGGTGTTGCCGTTTGTATTCGTGAATCCGTTTGACCTGCACATCGAACAACGCATCGGCGTCCACGCCGATGCCGGTCGCGCTGCGAATGCGCTCGGCAAGCACGGCCTTGTTGGCCTGCCGCACGCGGCGCCAGCGCGCCTGGAACGCATCGTCGCCGGCGTAGTCCGCCAGCTTGCGCAGCCGCGTCAGGTCGGTTGCCCAGCCGTCGCCGACGGTCTGGTCCAGCAGCTGCGCAAGGCCCGGATTGCACAACAGCATGAAGCGGCGCGGCGTAACGCCGTTGGTCACGTTATCGAAGCGCTCGGGCCACAGTTCGGCGAAGTCGCGCAGCACGGTCTGCTTCAGCAGCGCCGAGTGCAACGCTGCCACGCCGTTGACCGCGTGGCTGCCGAGCGTCGCCAGATGCGCCATGCGCACCAGCCGGTCGCCGCGTTCGTCGATCAGCGACATGCGCGCGGCGCGCGCTTCGTCGCCCGGGAAGCGTTGCCGGACCTCGTCGAGAAAGCGGCGGTTGATCTCGTAGATGATCTCGAGCAAGCGCGGCAGCAAGCTGCGAAACAGCGGCAGCCCCCAGGTCTCGAGCGCTTCGGGCAACAGCGTATGGTTGGTATAGGCGAACGCTTGCTGCGTGATGTGCCACGCGTCGTCCCACGGCATTTGCCGTTCGTCCACCAGCAGCCGCATCAGCTCGGCGACCGCGATCGAAGGGTGCGTGTCGTTCAGCTGAGCGGCGAACATCTGCGCGAAGTGCCCGGCTGGCTCGCCTTTCAGGTCGAGCAGGCGCAGCATGTCCTGCAGCGAGCACGACACGAAAAAGTATTGCTGCGCAAGGCGCAGCCGTTTGCCGGCCGCGGGCTCGTCGTTCGGGTACAGCACCTTCGACAGCGTCTCCGACAGCACCTTTTCGTTGACGGCCTCGTAATAGTCGCCGGCGTTGAATTCCTGCAGGTCGAACGACTCGACCGCCTCGCTTTTCCAGAGCCGCAGCGTATTGCACGTGCGCACGCGATAGCCCGGCACCGGCGTATCGCACGCGACGCCCTTGACCTGCTTCGCGGGCGTCCAGCGCACCCGCAAACATCCTTGCGCATCGGTCTCGTGTTGCGTGCCGCCGCCGAATCCTACATAAAACGCGACGTCGGGCCGCACGATTTCCCACGGGTTGCCCTTTTGCAACCACTTGTCCGTCACTTCGACCTGCCAGCCGTCGCGAATCTGCTGATCGAAGATGCCGAATTCGTAGCGGATGCCGTAGCCGATCGCCGGTATCTCGAGCGTCGCGAGCGAATCCATGTAGCAGGCTGCCAGCCGCCCAAGCCCGCCATTGCCGAGACCGGGTTCTTCCTCGAGCGCGAGCAGTGTGTCGAGGTCGAGGCCGAGCGCTCGCAGCGCGTCGCGCGCAGGGGTCTCGATGTCCAGGTTGATCAGGTTGTTGCCGAGTTGCGGGCCGATCAGAAACTCGGCGGACAGGTAGCAGGCGATGCGCGCGTCGCGCGCCGCATAGGTCTGCACGGTGGCCGCCCAGCGCGACAGCAGGCGGTCCCGCACGCTGTAGGCGAGCGCCATATACCAGTCGTGCGGTGTGGCGATCGCCGGAAAGCGGGCCTGCAGGCAGATCAGATTGTCGACTATATCGCGCTGAAGCGCGGCGGCGCTCAGGCCGCTGCGCGCGGGTTCCGCATCGTGCAGCGAAGTGACGGTGGGAGCGTCGGCCATCATGCTGTCCTTGCGCGTGCCGGGAAAGAGGTTCAGAAAGGCCAGACCCAGTCGGCGATCTCCGCGCGATCCGTGCCGTGCGTGTGCGCATAGTCGAGGTTGCCGATGATCGCGTTTTTCATGTCCTCGCGCAGATGCGCGGTTCTGCCTTGCAGGCGCGGCACGCGATCGAGCACGTCGATTACCAGGTTGAAGCGGTCTACCTGATTCAGAATCGCCAGTTCGAGCGGGGTGTTGATGTTGCCCCTTTCCTTGTAGCCCCGTACGTGCAGATTGTCATGATTGCGGAAGCGGTAAGCGAGCTTGTGGATCAGCCACGGGTAACCGTGGAAATTGAAGATCACCGGCTTGTCGACCGTAAACAGGCTGTCGAATTCGCGGTCGGTCGAGCCGTGCGGATGCTCGCTGACCGGCTGCATCCTGAACAGGTCGACCACATTGATGAAGCGCAGCTTCAGGTCCGGCATGCGTTCACGCAGAATCGCCGTCGCGGCCAGCGCCTCCTGAGTCGCGACGTCGCCGCACGAGGCCATCACCACGTCCGGTTCCGCATTCTCGTCGTTGCTCGCGCGCCGCCATACGCCGATGCCTTTTGTGCAATGCACGACGGCTTCGTCGATGGTCGTGAACTGCAGATGCTTCTGCTTGTCGGCCACGATCACGTTGATGCAGTCGGTCGAGCGCAGGCACTGGTCGGCGACGACCAGCAGCGTGTTCGCGTCCGGCGGCAGATAGACGCGCGTGACCGACGGGCTCTTGTTGGTCACCAGATCGATAAAGCCTGGATCCTGATGCGAAAAACCGTTGTGGTCCTGCCGCCATACGGTGGACGACAACAGAATGTTCTGCGACGACACCGACGCGCGCCACGGCACGTGGTTCTTGCAGATGTCCAGCCACTTCGCGTGCTGGTTGAACATCGAATCGACCACGTGCGCAAACGCTTCATACGTATGGAAGAAGCCGTGGCGGCCCGACAGCAGGTAGCCTTCGAGCCAGCCCATCAACGTGTGCTCCGACAGCATCTCCATCACGCGGCCGTCGCGTGCCAGTTCGCCGCCATCTTCGTCCTCGGGCAGCAATTCGGCCATCCATGTCTTTTTGCTGGCCTGGTAGATTGCTTGCAGCCGGTTCGAAGCCGTCTCGTCGGGACCGAACACGCGAAACGTATTCATGTTCGCGCGCATGGTGTCGCGCAGGAAATCGCCAAGCGGCCGGGTATTTTCGTGCAGGCTCTTGCCGGCATGGCGCACGTCCACCGCGTATTCGCGGAAGTCCGGCAGCGTCGGTTGTCTGCGCAACACGCCGCCGTTGGCATGCGGGTTGGCGCTCATGCGGCGCGTGCCTTGCGGGGCGAGCGCCCGCAGTTCGGCGATTAGCCTGCCGCTGGCGTCGAACAGTTCATCGGGGCGATAGCTTTTCAACCACTTCGCGAGCACTTCGAGGTTGGCTGGATTGCCGCGTACATCGGCAAACGGCACCTGATGCGAGCGCCACGAACCTTCGACCTTGTGTCCGCCGATCTCTTTCGGACCGGTCCATCCCTTCGGCGTGCGCAGCACGATCATCGGCCAGCGCGGGCGTTCGGTCTTGCCTTTCGAGCGCGCGTTGTCGTGAATCGCGCGAATCTCGGCAAGGATGGTATCGAGCGTGCCGGCCATCTTCCGATGCATGTCGGCAGCATCGGAGCCTTCGACGAAATGAGGCTGGTAGCCATAACCGGTAAACAGCGCCTCGAGCTCTTCGTGACTGATGCGGGCGAGGATGGTCGGGTTTGCGATCTTGTAGCCGTTCAGGTTCAGGATCGGTAACACCGTGCCGTCGCGCACCGGATTGATGAACTTGTTCGAATGCCATGCTGTGGCTAGCGGACCGGTCTCGGCTTCGCCGTCGCCCACCACGCAGGCCACGATCAGATCGGGATTGTCGAGGGCGGCGCCATACGCGTGCGACAGGCTATAGCCGAGTTCGCCGCCTTCATGGATCGACCCGGGCGTCTCCGGCGTCACATGCGAACCGATATGGCCCGGAAACGAGAACTGCTTGAAGAACTTCTGCAGCCCCTCGGCGTCTTCGCTCTTGTCCGGATAGATCTCCGAATAGGTGCCTTCCAGCCAGGCGGGCCCGAGTACGCCGGGCGCACCGTGGCCCGGGCCGGCCATGAAGATCACATCGAGATCGTCGCGCCTGATCACCCGGTTCAGATGCGTCCATACGAACGATAGCGCCGGGCTCGCGCCCCAGTGTCCGAGCAGACGGTGTTTGACGTGTTCGGCTTTCAGCGGCTCCCGCAGCAGCGGATTATCGAGCAGATAAATCATGCCGACCGACAGATAGTTGCAGGCGCGCCACCATGCGTCGATCAGCTGAAGTTCGTCGTTGCCGAGATTGCCTTGCTGCGAAGCCGCTGCATTTTGGTGCTTGCCCATGGCGACGTCTCCTGACGCGCAACCGGCCGTTAGTGGGCGGCTCGCTGTTTTTCAAGCCTGCCTGATCGTAGTCGGACATGGTTTGCCATCCATATCTCATGCGGAGTTATAGAAAACAAGTTTGTGCTATGCAAGTGAGCGTCGGCGCGCTGCGGGCGGTGTGACCGCACATAGCCGAAGACGAATTAACGCGCGGGACTTGAATGGCGCCAGACGATGTAGGAGAATATTTGTCAGCGAAATGCTCAGACGTGTTTTAACCGTTATCTGTATAAAACATCTCAATAGAAATTGTCTCGGTTGACAGAAAAGATCTGAATCTGCTGCTTCAGTTGCAACGCTATTCAATGGCGCCGATGCGTTCGGTGACGGGAGTCTGTTGTCAATGGAAATGCCAGTGCAAATTGTGCTAATTGGCATATCGGTCTGCGCATGCAATTTAAAGTTGGAATCATTCAAGGTTGAACGCGCTTATATCAGGATTTGAAAATCCTTTTGTCGAATGGATGTTGGTCAACGTTGCTGCCCGGCATAATTCCGGCCACTGCGTAACGATAAGTCGATCGATTTCGTTGGGGTCATTAGAGGGTAATAGTCGCAAGCAGATATCCGCCCGCCTTGCTGCGCGGGCGACTAGTGCTGGCAAGGAGATCTCCATGGAAGCTGTCCTGTTAGCCATGATTTTCCTCGCGTCGTCGGGGGCGCTGGTGCATACCGCGCTGACGCCAAAACCGCCGACGGAGGCGACACAAGTCTCCGTTTCGGACCCTGCTGAAGTCAGCGTCGCCGTGCTGCGGCAAAACCACGAGTTCGGAGGGAACGAAGGCGGAGCTCCGCTAGTCGACGTGGCGGGCAACCGCCTTCAGGCCGACCCGCAACCGCGCGTGATCGAACGATGACGCTTGTGCCGGTGGGCGATGCCTAGGTGCGCGTGCCCCACGTCTCGAGCGGCAGCTTCCATAGCGGCGGCATTTGCGAGAAGGGTGGCGCGGTGTGCACCAGCCTTGCCAACGCGAGGCGGCTATCGGTGCCGATCTTGCTGAAGATCGCTTTCAGGTGCGCCTTGACCGTATCGAGGCTTACGCACATCGCATCGGCGATCGCTTCGTTGGATTTGCCCTGCGCGAGCCAGACGGCCGCCTCGACCTGTCGCCGCGTCAGTTCCGGAAACGCGTAGCGCAGGCGGTCGGCCGGACCGAGTTTGTCGATGGTGCGTTGCTGCGCCTGCCGATAGACGCGTTGCACATGTGTCCGGTAGATCTGCAGCCGGTCGCGCTCGCTATCGCTGTACGCGGCGCGGCCGATGATCCGGTGAGCGCCGAGATTCAATGAATACTCGCCGTGCTGGATCAAGACTTCCATGATCCGGCGCGCGCCTGCCGGCAGAAATACTTCACGCGCCATCGGATGCGCGATGAATTCTTCGTCCGTGTAGATATCGGATTCGCGCACCGCGCGCTCGCCGAAAAAGGCAGGGTCTTTCTGCCAGAACGGGTGAGTGCCGGCGTGACGGGCATAGGCCGCGAAGGCAGCCTTGCGCCGTTCCGGGTCGTCTTCCATCGACAGCAACGCGCGCAGCTCGCCGCTGCGGTGATGAATCTCGGTCCAGCCGACCACGTCTGCGTCCGTCAGCCGCATCACCCCTGCGAACAGCACGTTGGGCAACGTGAGCAGGTCAGCCTCCGCCTCGTACAGGCGCACGATTTCCTGCAGCAGCACCGGATCGTCGTCGCCCATAAATCACTCGTTCGGGTAATGGAATCTTCAGACCAGAAATTCTACATTGTTCACGGTCTGTGACCGCCCATTCTCGCAACGCCTTGCGCAGGAGACCTATTGTGAACGCCATACCGAAAGCCATTCGTCCCGATTCGAATCAGGTTCCGCTATTGCCGTCGGCAACGCCGCTGGTCCAATGGCAGGATGTCGCGACCAGCGAGCTGGCGCCGTATGCGCCATCCGATAACACGCTGCCGATGGGGCAGTACGCGGTATCGACCGTGATGGCGTGGGCCATCGGTCAGGGTTTTGCCGGCGGGATTCCGACGTGGGAACTAGGCGACGGCACGTGGGGCGTGATCTGCTTCCCGCCGCACGCGGGATTGCAGGTGACGCAGATCCCGCTTGCCGACTTGTCAGGATACGATTTGAGCAGTCCGGCAAGCTGTGGGCAGGGCGTAATGCGCTGGGCGCAAGACGCGGCGAACGGCTCGAATCAGCTGGCGATCCCGATGTACGTCAGCGACGGCACGACCTTCAATGCGCTGGTGTTCACGCCCGACTATCCGGCGCTGACGTTCTACGATGCGCCGAATCTCGAGCTCTATTACGCGATGCAGCAGCCCGCCGCGCTGATCAACCTGCAGGATCCGGCCGTGTGGGCCAACGCCGCGATGCGGGTGGCCGGCAACCTCGGCTTCGCGGCCGGCTGGCCGACCTGGGATTGGGACACCAGGCGCGGCCTGATCGGTATTCCTGCGTTCGATCTCGGCGCGGTGCCGGATGCGAGCGCCGGCAACGTGGATACGGTGGTCAAGGTGCTGCATCGCACGTATCTCGCGCTGCAGAACGTCGAGAGCATTTCGTCGTCACTGACGACCGGCGTGTTCGTCGACTTCACGCAGGCACCGATCGCCGACCCGACCATGAAGATCCTGACCGACTGCCTGTTCGGCGCGGTGCAGATCGCGCTCGGCGCCATTCCGGGCGTAGGCGGCATCCTGTCGGGCATCGTGTCGACGGCGGTGCAGGTGGCCATCGATGCGACCGGCAGCAGCGGCGGCACGTTCTCGCTCGAGCAGTACCAGAACATGCTGGTCGACGCGAGCAATGCAACCATCAACTACGTCACGCAACTGCACGACAATCTGCAACAGGCGAGCGGCGACACGCTCCAGCAGATGTGGACGTCGCCATATAACGATCCGCTGTCGGGGCGCAGCGTCGCGCTCGGCATGCTGGCTTTCACGCCGGCCGATGTGGTAGACGGCGACGCGTACTGGGCGCAGTTGGCCGAGCAGATGGAAACGAGCTATCTGAATAATCTGAAGTCGCAGATTTCGGCGCAGTTGTATCAGATCGAGTCGCGCACCTACCAGAACGCCCCGGTCGGCAAGCAATGGTGGGACGGTACGGTCGCATCGGTCACCGGCCCGGGCGGCGACTGCTCGCAATACGTGGCCGATCGCGACGACGATGTGTCGGTCTGGTTCAACGGTGCGGTGCAGGTGAGCGACTACGTGGAGCTCAACGAATGGTGGATGCAGGCGATCGCGAGCAGTAATCCCGAGTATCCGCCGACCACGCTGGTGTACAACCTGTTCGCCGATGACGGCTTCGGCGTGACGACCGGCGGTTGGGCCGGGCCGTTCACCAAACAGCAGTACTACACGCAGTTCTTCACGAAGCAGACCCAGATCGGCAACACGTATTGGCAAACGTGGGCTTATAACCTGCCGCCCGTCAGCTTCCTGCGGCCGTTCAGTCTGGGCTTTCTGGTGTTCGCCGGCATTACCGGCGAGACGGATGCGATCTCGGGTTATACGGACGGCCTCGGCAACCTGATGGTCAACTCGTCCGACAATACGGTGATCGCGGCGAACCAGCAGTGCGGGTTCTCGCAACCGGTTATCACGAACCCGTTGGTGCCGCTGGCAACGAGCAGCTGAGCGATGACGGCAATCAGGTGATGGAGGTTCGCTGCCGGCGCGATGCCGGCCGGGCAGCGAATTCCACTTCGACAAAAAGAACAACGGCGCGACGGCCCAATGGAAAAACGCCTCCTAGAATAAAAACGCATGCGCGGACTATCCACGCGAAGGAGAACGCGATGGCTATGCTCTGGGTTGCCAATGTCGAAACCGAAACAAGTGACGAGGAGATCAAGGAATTCCTCTGCGAATATGGATTTCCGCAATTCGACTCGATACAGCGCATCACCGGAACTGGCAGACGTCCCGCGGTGGTGCTGGGGTTCAATGAAGTGACCACGCACGCGCTGCGCCACCTGCAGCCACGTGTCCATTCGATGTTCTGGAAAGAGCGCACCTTGACGGTTCACGTGATGGCGGAACACCGGGTGGCGTGAATCCGGCTCTCGCGCTGGACGGCGCAGCCGCGAGTTCAGCAGCAGCGACGTCCGACGGATGTGAATGCACCCCACGCTCCCCGTGAAAAGGTGTCCGGATGAACCGCATCGTGACGAAGATGCAGGTCGTCATCTTCATTTTGTGCGTGCTGGCAGGCTGCGCCGCGGACCGGTCGACGGTTTCGGTACCCGGTTACCGAAATCGCGCCGAGGTCCGCGCCGAAGGTGGCATCCAGGTCTCGACAGCCGTGCTGTCGCCGGCAGAAAGCGCGGCTGTGTATGGCGTTGCGCTCGCCGACAGGCAAATACAGCCGGTGTGGATCGAGGTGGATAACCGCGAGGATCGCAACTACTTCCTGCTGTCGCCCGGTCTGGATCCAAACTTCTTTCCTGCGTCGGAGGCGGCCGAAGCGTTTGCCGGCACGGCGGCGCACGAATCACTGGCCGAGCTCGACCGCCGTTTCCGGGACCTTGCTTTTCATAATCCTGTGCGCCCCGGACAGAAAGTCGCGGGGTTTGTGCTGACCAATCTCAATGAAGGCGCGAAGCTCGTACAGATCGACCTCGTCGCAAAGGAGCGCGCCCGGACCTTTGCGATTTTCGTCGTCGTACCCGGCTTTGAGGGCGACTACACGCACAGCCAGGTATTCAAACGGACGGTCGATCCGCCTGAGCCCGTCGTCAACTACACGGATGACGCGGCTTTCCGCGCAGCACTCGACGCGCTGCCGTGCTGCGCGACCAACGAGGATGGCTCGAAGAATGGTGACCCGCTGAACCTGGTGATCGTCGGCAGCCGCGACGATGCGCTGCCCGCCCTCGTGCGGCGAGGCTGGAGCCTCACTGAGCAGAAATGGTCTGGCGCAATCAAGCGGATGATCGGTGCGGCGCTGTCCGGCGAACCGTACGTCAACGCACCGGTCAGCGACCTTTACCTGTCAGGGCAGGCCCAGGACGTCGCACTGCAAAAGGCGCGGGGCGACATCCATCAGCGCAACCATATGCGCCTGTGGCTCAGCAATATGCGTTACCACGGCAAACTCGTCTGGGTAGGACAGGTAAGCCGCGATATCGGCACGCGACTGACCTGGCATTCGTCGACGTTCACTACACACAAGATCGATCCGGACGTCGATGAGGCACGCACTGCGCTGACCGAGGACATGACGTATTCGCAGAATCTGATGAAGATGGGTCTGGTGTCAGGCGTGGGCGCTGCGCCGGAAAGCGCGCCGCGCGAGAACCTGACGACCGATCCGTACTACACCGATGGCTATCGCGTCGTGCTGGTATTCGACCGCACGCCAAGACCGCTTTCGCGAATCGAAGTTTTTCCATGGCTCACGCCGAACAAGGTGATGCAGGTGGCGCCCGGAGCCCAGCCATGAGCATCCCGCAGGCCCTGCATCGTGCGCGGCGCCATGCGGGGCTTGCGCTATGCGTTGCGCTTACGCTGGCCGGCTGCGCCAGATGGCACGTGCCGCCTGAGGCCGACGATGGGCCGCTACGCCAGCGTCAGGTCAGCGCCACCAGTCGCGGCGTCCATGTCAGCGCAACGGTGCTCGGCAGTGACGATAGCGAGCGGCAGTTTGGCGCCGACGTCAACAGGACGGGTGTCCAGCCGCTGTGGGTTGAAGTGCGCAACGGGACGTCGCAGCCGCTGTGGCTGTTGCGCTCGGGTACCGACCCGGACTACTTTTCGCCTCACGAAGTAGCGTGGTCCTTGCATACGCTGTTTGGCGGCTCCGCCAATGCGCGCATGGACGATTATTTTCGCGACCGCCGATTCAGCAATCCGGTTCCATCGGGCACGACGCGCTCGGGCATCCTGTTCACCAACCCCGATCAGGGCATCAAGCTCGTCAATCTGGATCTGTTGGGCAACCAGACGCTGATTCCCTTCTCGCTGTTTCTGCACGTGCCCGGCGACACGTCAGATCCGGAACTCGCGCAGATCCCTTTTCCATTTCCCGAATCCGCGATTACCGACTATCAGGACCTCGCCGCGCTGCGCGCTGCGCTCGAGCAGCTGCCATGCTGTGCCACCGACGCAAGCGGGATGGCTCAGGCCGATCCGCTGAATGCCGTCGGTGTCGGCCAGCTCGCCGACATCGGGGCGGCGCTGGTGCGGCGCAACTATCGGCGCGACGCGCGCGAATTCGACCGCACGCAACGGGTCTTCGGGCGGGAAGCGGACTTCGTGATGCGCAAGCAGGCGCAGGCCGGCGCGCCTGCGAGGTGGATACGGGGCTGGCTGGTCCCGATCCGCTTTCGCGGACAACTGGTCTATCTCGCACAGGTCGGGCGCCCGGTCGGCGGACGTTTTGCGCCGCGCGGTGAAACACACGTCGCGCTGCACCAGAACGTCGATGAGGCGCGCAACGTCCTGACCCAGGACCTGATGTACTCGGGAGGGCTCGACAAGCTTGGGTACGTGAGCGGTGTCGGCGCGGCATCGCCCGCGCATCCCCGGACGACGCTCGACGGCGCGTCCTACTACACGGATGGCTTGCGCGCCGTCGCGTTCTTCTCGACCCGGCCGCGCAGTCTGTCGGAGGTCGATTTTCTCGATTGGGTGCCTTACCTGGACCCGCAGGATACCGGTCAACCTGGAGCAGGCGGCGATGCGCGTCAGTGACCTGAAACGGCTTGCGTCGCTCGTGTTGGCGACGATGACGGTGAGTATTCTGTTGGCGGGATGCGCTACGAAACCGCTGGTCCCGTACTCGACCGATACGCCACCGATGATGCTCGTACCTGCATCGCAGGCCGGGGTCGTGGATAGCCGCGGGCGCTTTCGGGAAATCTATTGCGCGGTGCTGCAAGCGCGCGGTTCGACGGTACCCGATTACCGGACCTGTGCACAAGCGCTGACGCAGGTGGGCACAGAGCCCGCTGGTACCGGCAAACCCGTTGAACTGGGTCAATCGAAGCGGCACCTGATCGCGGCCGTCGTGCCGGGCATCGGCTACGACTGCTTCAAGCCGTGGCTGGATCCGCCCGACACGGTCGTGACCCACCTGCGCCAGTTCGGCTTCGACGCTGCGTTGATCGACGTCGATGCACTGTCGAGCTCAACCACCAACGCACGCCGGATTCGCGACGCGATCATGGCCACGCCTGCACCGCCAGGCGCGCCGCGCATCGTGCTGATCGGCTATTCGAAGGGAGCACCCGACGTGCTCGAAGCGCTGGTGGCCTATCCGGAAATCGTCAGCCGGGTGGCGGCGGTGGTGAGCGCCGCCGGCGCGATCGGCGGGTCGCCGCTGGCCAACGACGCCGAACAGTACCAGGCCGACCTGCTGCGATATGTTCCGGGCGCGACCTGCACGTCGGGCGATGGTGGCGCCGTGCAGAGCCTGAGGCCCGCGACCCGCCACGCGTGGCTTGCGCGGCACTCGCTACCGCGCGAGCTGCGTTACTACTCGATCGTCACATTCCCGCGCCCGGAACGCATCTCGTCGATCCTGACATCGAGCTACAACAAGCTGTCGCGCGTCGACGCGCGCAACGACAGCCAGGTCATTTTCTACGATCAGCTTGTGCCGGGCAGCACGCTTCTGGCTTACGTCAATGCGGATCACTGGGCGCTGGCCGTGCCGGTGGCGCGCACGCATCCGACGATCGGCGCGCTCTTCGTGACGGAGAACGCCTACCCGCGTGAAGCGCTGGCAGAGGCCATCCTGCGCTTCGTGGAGGAGGACCTGGATGAGCCGCCTCGCTAGTCCGACGTGTGGTGTATGGGCCCCGGGTTGGCATCGAGGGCATCCCGGATGGCGTGCGCGAGATCGTCGAGCCGGTACGGCTTGCTGATCAATGCGACGCCTGCGTCGAGCCTGCCGTCGTGGAAAATGATGTCGCGCGTGTAGCCCGATGCGAACAGAACACGGGCGTTATACGGCGGACCGCCGGCGATGCGCGCGAGTTCGCTGCTGCGCACCGTGCCCGGCATCACCACATCCGTAAACAGCAGATCGAAGTGCTCGCCGCTCTGGATCAGCCGCAACGCGGAGTCGCCATCCTGCGCGGAGCGCACTTTGTAGCCGAGCTGCGCGAGCATCTCGACGGCCGCGAGGCGCACCTCCGGATCGTCTTCGACCACCAGGATCGTTTCTCCGCCGCGTTGCTGGCGAGCGGCGGCTGGCCGGTCCACTTCCGGTTCGATCTGCAGGCTGCGCGGGAAGTACAGATCGACCGTGGTTCCCTGATGTTCGGCGCTGTCGATATGCACGTAACCCGAACTCTGCGACACGAAACCGTGAACCATGCTGAGCCCGAGGCCGGTTCCCTGGCCTTCGGCCTTCGTCGTGAAGAACGGTTCGAACACGCGCAGCTTAACCGGGTCCGGCATGCCTTTGCCATTGTCGGAAACCGACAGGCGGACATAGTCGCCGGCCGATACACCGGCCTTTGCCGCACGCGCGTCGACGCTCGTGTCGACGCAGGCGACGCCGATATGAATGTGGCCTGCGCCATCGATCGCATCGCGCGAGTTGATGACCAGATTCAGCAGCGCACCTTCCAGCTGACTGCGGTCGGCGAGGATAGGCCATCCGGCATGTCCGTCCGTGATCGACAGTTCGATCGATTCGGGTAACGCGCGGCGCAGCATCTCGGTCATCTCTTCGATCAGGCGGAACGGATTCAGCACCGCCGGTGCGAGCGGCTGCCGGCGCGCGAACGCGAGCAACTGGGCCGCCAGCTTCGCGCCTCGCGACACCGCCTTGCTGACCGCGGCGACGCGCTTCTCGAGCGACGCATTGCCGCGCGTCGCCAGATCGATCAGCTGCAGGTTCGCGGAGATAATCTGCAGCACGTTGTTGAAGTCGTGAGCGACACCTCCGGTCAGACTGCCGATGGCCTCGAGCTTCTGCGCCTGGCGCAGCTGTGCTTCCATCTCGACGCGCGCTGCGACTTCGGCGGCGACCCGTTGTTCGAGCGTCTGCGTCAACTGCAGCAGCGCTGTTTCCGCTTCGTGACGCTGCTTCTCGGCAAGTATCTTCGCGGTCGTTTCGAACACGATCGCGATGACGCCCGCCGGTTCGCCGTCGTCCTCGACGACCGGGCTGTAGCTGAGATCCATCCACACGTCTTCGGGGCGCCCCTGGCGGTACAGCACCAGCTGCTTGTCCTTGAAGGTCAACGTGCCACCTGCGAGACAGGTATCGACCACATGCCGGTTGAATGTGGCAACCTCGGGCCAGCCGATTTCCACCGGCTTGCCCAGCAGAAACGGATGCCGGCCGCCGGCAAAGACTGCATACGCATCGTTGTAGACCATCGTGCCGTCGCGGCCCCATAGCATCACCAGCGGCGAAGGCGAGGCGAGCAGCAGGCGGGTGGCCGCAATCAGGCTGGCCGACCAGTTGGCGCGCGGACCCAGTGCCGTGCCGCTCCAGTCGAAGCCGGCGATGCGCTGCGCCATCTCGCCGTGCCAGCCGGAGTGCAAAGCGTCGCCCGATGCGGAAGTCTGCGCGGTCATCATGCGATCCAGCTGTCTGAAACGTAGGGCATACGTGGCTTACTCACGGAGGGAAATCGTATGGGCTGGCGCCTGCGGTAGATTGCCCCGTTCGCAGCCCGATGAGCGGGGGGCGCGTGGCAGGCACCGTGCAAGAAGATGCGGCTGCAGCTGACCATCAACGATGTAGCAAATTACGCTCCCGAACCGGGTCGCTGCGGCAAAGGGCAACACGTGTGGCAAAGCGCGTGGCAACGGTGTGCTAAGCCCGGCAGTCCGGCCCGTGTGGCTCGGTTGCGCATAAAGCGGCGGGTTTCACAACCCATGCTGCGCCAAACAAAAGCGCAAGTTTCACTGTACAAAGACAGCGAAGCGCGTACGATGAGGTGGCCGGCGTCGAATCCAATCAGGCGTCTCTTCCATCTGAAGTCGGTGCGGTCACGATGTGACCCGTAGCTGCAGCATCCCGTTCAGTCCCGTCATGCGGCCACTTTTGCCGCATTAGCCCTTCTTATCTGCCGTGCCGCGGGTTAGCGGCTGTAGAGGTACTTCTCATGGCAACCGCAAGTTACGTATACAGGGGGCTGCAGGTCTGTCCGCTTGTTTATCCACGTCGCCCGACCAAGGCGGGTTACGCACACAATTACGACGACGGCTTCGATGCCGCGGTCCGTATCAACGAGCTCGAGGAAACCGCGAGCGGCATGCGTAGCCGCGTGTTTCTGCTGCCGGCCGACAGACCGTTCGAGAGCGGCGGTGAGGCAAGGCGTGCATCGATCGCGTACGCAGAAGGCCTGATCGACGGTTGTGCGCCGGGACAAACGATCTGGGATCGCGAATAGCCGCGCGCAGCCGCACGCGTGTAGCGCAAACAGTAGGGCGAGCGCGACGCAAGCGAACGCGCAGGACGGCTGGCGGTGGCGTGCCGCAGGTTCTTGATCCGCGCGAGCGGTGAGGGGCAGTGTATGAATTTCGATCTTGCGGCATTCCTGATTGATGCTACGCCGCGGCGCGCCGATGGCGAATACATGGCTCATGCGAGGATCAGCGGTGTTCCGCCTGACGGCATCGCCTTCACGCACCTGAGCGGCGACCTTGCGGGCTTCGATCTGCGCGACGACGCGATCCAGTACGCGAACAACTGGGCGAAGGCATGGCTCGAGGAGCGTTATGGCTAGCGACGACGAGCGCCGCAAATTGGCCGCGCCGGCGCACGAGTCGCTGCTGAGTCTGGCTGAGTATCTGCAACTGTCCGTGAACATCGGCGAGAGCGTAATCATGATGCAGGAGTGCGACGCCTGTTGCGCGATGTATATCGGCAATGCGTCGCGCGACCAGAGCATGCTGGTGTTTCACGGGACGATCGCGGCGCGGGTGGCGCGCGATATCGTCAAGCGCACCCGTGCCGGCAGAAACAGGATGGAGATTGCCGGCCAGGTGTTTCGCTTCGTGCGTAGCGCGATGCACTTCGAGGATCGGGGAGCGGTGGTGTTCGCCCCCGCATAATGACAACGGGCAGAAAGAGGTTGATCGAATTGGTCGGATCTGATACGCTTCGGGCAGAAGTTGAGAAGTTTGCCGTACATCACGCGCCGTTTCCCTCCTGCGGTTCCGTTGTCCACTCCCTCCTTTACTTCGCTTTTCGCGCGTCGCGCGGAATGTTCTTCAATTCATTCAAGGAATCTTATGGATACCGGTACTGTTAAGTGGTTCAACGATGCAAAGGGCTTCGGCTTCATCACGCCGGATGCCGGCGGTGACGACCTGTTCGCCCACTTCTCCGAAATTCGCGCCGACGGCTTCAAGACGCTCGTCGAAAACCAGAAGGTCAGCTACGAAACCAAGCGTGGTCCGAAGGGCCTGCAAGCGGCGAACATCAAGCCGCTGTGATGTGAATCTGCGCGGGCATCCTGGGCCCACCTGGATGCCGCAGCAAACCTGCGTTGCACCCGCCCAGCAATGGGCCGCAACGCGGGGCGCACCGCTCCTTTCCCTCCGCTGATTTCCCTCCCCATCGTACGCTTGCGCGTGCGCTTCCTTTGCCGGGCCTGCCTGCGCCTGCTTGTACCTGCTCGTACCTGCTTGCATTCGCTTGTATCCGCTTGTATCCGTTTTCGCGACGCAGCCCCGCATCATCATCATCAACAACATCATGAAAGAGACATCCATCCAGCACTACCGCGGCTACGCGGTTAAACCCTCGGCGCTTCGGCTGACCGATACTTCATATTCGGCGAACCTGCTGCTCGAGCGCACCGGCGGCGGCCTCGCGGGCACGCAATACAGCTTCTACGCGCTCAACTACTTCGACGACGCACCCACCGCGCTTGCCTACTCGCGACGTTGGGCGCGCAACTGGATCGACACGCGCGGCTAGACATCGTGCGCGAAGATCAACACAGGTTTTGCTGTACAAACGCCCGGAAGCGCGTACCATGGGCTGGACTTTCGAAGTTCACGTCCGCCCCTGTCCCCATCTTCGTTGCCTGAGCGCCAGGACGTCGGTGCGATAGCCGCGCCCGCGAATATGCATGGCGGCGATGCCACGAAGTGCTCGACGCGTGGCGATACGAGTGGCGACCGTCTGCACACCCACTGCGCGGAATCATCGCGCGACAACCGGACGGGACAGCCAATGCGTTTCAATTCCGCAGTTTTCCGAATCGATCCAACGCCGCAAACGGTCGGTGGCGGATACGTCGCGCACGCAAAAATCAGTTGCCGTCGTGACGACGGCGCGCAGCAGGACATCCACGTCAGTGGCGGGCTTGCTGGCTTCGATCTACGTGAGGACGCCGTCAGCTTCGCGACCCACTGGGCAATGGAATGGCTCGAAAGACGCTACGGCTAGTCTGGAGTCAGCCTTCAGCGGCGGACGCGTCGGGTGAAGCAGCGTCGCAGCGTCCGGACGTCGCGCCTTGCGGCGTTCGACTCGCGCATGAGCCCGCGATCGCGAATCCACCCATACCGCACTACCTGATCGTGCGCGCTGGACATGATTGTTACGTGCTCGACGTGCGGCGTGAACTGATCCGCCGCGGCGCGAGTCAACTGTTGAAGGCGTTCGCTCGTCGACGCAGTCCCGCCCGATCGCTCGATAGCGACATGTGGGACAGATTCACCGCGCTTCATCAATTCTCGACCGAAGAGCGCATTGCGCGCTGCATGTTCTCGCTGGTCGCGGGCGGAGAGACAGCGCGCCAGCTCGAACTGCTGGCAACGCTTTAGTAACGGCAATCCGCGGCCATCGGCATCGGCTTCGGCCAGCAAAAATAGCGCGTCGCCGGGGCTTTTCAAGGATCCATCGCGCTCGTGGCCGGACAGCGGCAGTTCGCATTGCTGTCAGGCCCTTGGGATCAAGCACCAGGAAGATAGATTGACTACTGTTATTCCCAGACCCAACGAACCAGTTGAAGTCGCATTGCGTCGTTTTCGCCGCTCCATCACCAACCTTGGCTTGTTGAAGGAACTGCGCGCACGCACCGCCTATGAATCGCCCACCGCCGCTCGCAAGCGAAAGAAGGCTGCCGCGGTAGCCCGCTTGCGCAAACAGATCAGGCGATCGTTGCCGCCGAAGAAGCTGTACTGATCCGTCAGTCGCGCAGCGACCGGCCCGAGCGTCGGCGCCTGGCCGCGGCGCGATGCAGGCACACTCTCCCGAAAGGCGATCGATGAAAACGCGCACGACATATTGCGGCTACTGGTACGAGGTGGTAGCAGTAGGCAGCGGCAGCATCTCCGTGTGGCAATGCGAGATCACGATCGGCAAACAGGAACAGGACGGCAGCGAGATGCGGGTTCTGCCGGAACACGTCGTTCCAGGGGAGTTCGAAAGAATCCACGAGGCGATCGTAGCGGCAGGCGATTTTGCCCGACGCTACATCGATCGCCTCGGCGCGGACGGCATGGGTGGTTGCACGGACATCGATCGTCGCGGCGTCGCGGATGCGCCGTAACGCCGTCGCGCGAACCGCAGCAATGCGCGCGCGCCGCGCGCAACCTGTCCTCGCGCAGCCCGCTGCCCTGGAGTCGACCGCATGCTTACCATCGCGCAGCAACGTCACAGCCTGACGGTGACTGAGGCCCGCATCGCTCGAGCCATGCTCGACGTCAGCCGGATGCGCAACCTGATCCAGATCGGCCAGCTCGACAACGCCGACGCATTGCTGATGCGTAAAGCGCTCGCGATCGCGGAGCGCGCCCTCGAAGACCTGTCGCAGATCAAAGGCTTCCTGACGAAGGCCATCGAAGTGAAGGAGCGGGACCTCGCCCGGCTCCTTGGGGCGCGCCGCTGAACTGTCAATGTCCGGCGCCACGGCATGCACATCATGCGGTAGTTGCGCTTGCGAAACGCGTTGACGGCTTCCGCCGATGCGTGGCGTGGCGATGCGTGCGACGTGCTCACGCTTTGTTAGCCTGCTCCAGCCACTGGTCGAGACTGATGCGGCCGATCCGCGCGTCGCCGAGCGGCACCAGCGACGTTTCTTCGACACGCCCGCCGTAGTAGCGCGCTTCGCGATCGGTCACCACCGGGCGCGCATCGCCGACCGCCCGCAGATAGCGCGCGACGATCTCCGCAAACGGCGCTCGGTCCGGCCCGGCAATGTCGACGGTGCCATTCAGCGGCGCGCTCGTCGCCACCTGCGCCAGGCTCGCCGCGACGTCGTCGGCGGCAATCGGTTGAAACAGTCCGTCGCCGACGCGCACCGTGCCGCCCTGTGTGCTGAAATCGGCAATCCCGCCGATAAACTCCATAAACTGCGTCGCCCGCACGATCGTGAATGGCACGCCGGCTGTTTTGACAGCGTCTTCCTGCGCGACCTTGGCGACGAAATACGCATTCTCCGGCGAGCGCTCGCAACCGACGATGGATAGCACGACGTGATGGCGCACCCCTGCGGCCATTTCGGCCGTGCCGAGATTGCGTGCCGACGTGCGGAAGAAATCGAGCACCGCCTGCGCCTCCCACGACGGCGCGTTTGCCACATCCACTACCGCGTCTGCACCCGCGAGGGCCTCGCCCAGCCCTTCGCCCGTCACGGCATTGATGCCGTTGCGCGGCGACGCAGCGAGCGCCTCATGGCCAGCCTCGTTGAGCAGCGCGACCACCCGCGAGCCGATCAGGCCGGAACCACCGATTACGACGATCTTCATGGCAGATTCTCCAGAGGGAAAGTGATCAACGCGCGGGTGCGCCCAATGGGGCGCGTGGCGTGGCAGCGTTCGCCGCGGTCCCAACGCGTGAGACTATTGTGAAAGAATCTTGGCCGACCGTGCGGGTCAACCGGTAAGTGAGCGCATCTTCGCGGCGCAGCATCGCGTCGGCCGGCCGATACGCCGCCTGCCTGCCGCCAGCTAGCCAAGCAAGGCCAATGCATCGGCCAGCGACAGCACCGTGGTGCGCGACTCGAACGCCGTCGAAAACAGATGCTCGTGCACGACCGGGTCCGGGTCGTAGCAGCAGTCCTTGACGGTGAACAGGCGAAAGTCCGCATCGCTCGCATAGGCCACCGACGACAGCACGACGCCGGTTGACGCAATTCCCACCATCAGCAGCGTATCGATACCCCGCGCCGACAGCTGCGCCTGCAGATCGGTGCCGAAGAACACACTGGCGCGATGCGCGACGATCAGCGGTTCGTCGGCGCGCTTGCCGAGTTCGGGCGAGATGTCGTCGTCGACGAACCGGCCGAGGCGCCTGATCCCCTGGCCGTTCTTGTTGAGCGGGCTGACTTCCGGGTAGCCCGGGCTGAAATGGATTTTCGCGAACCAGACGCCGACGCCCTTGTTGCGCGCGGCGTCGCACAGCCTGCGCGTATCGGCCAGCAAAGCCGCTGCAACCGCTGGAAACAGCCCGGTGATGTCGGTCTGATAGTGCATGACCAGCAGCGCGGTTTGCGCCGGCACGATCGGAGGGATTGGCTCGTTCACGCGGTGCCCCGCACCAGGGAAGGTGCCCGACTCTACCACGGCGCCTTCGCGCGTCGCTCTACGCATTCCGCGATCGTCCGGCGCGGGCCCGGCGCCGGTGTAAACTACCCGGTTTTTGCGCAAGGAAATCATGCAGCTTCCGCAGCGCAACCCGTACAGCGGCGCGGCGCTCGTGCGCCTGCTGGCGCGCCTGAT